>Ga0209380_10002654_pt1 | contig 11360 bp, 12 predicted proteins | sample HubBroMetageWFT6_FD_188347 | JGI IMG/M metagenome (GOLD analysis project Ga0209380, IMG submission 188347) | Warmed and freeze-thawed soil microbial communities from the Hubbard Brook experimental Forest, New Hampshire - Hubbard Brook CCASE Soil... | ecosystem: Environmental > Terrestrial >...
TGGGATTGCGCGCGAGATCATGGATCCGGTTCGCCGCACTGCCGAGATCGGGAACTCGCTGCGGACCGTCGTCACGCCGCGTCGGGTCTGAATTTAGCGGCGTCCCGGCGCCGGTCGGTACGGTGTCCGCGCTGCGCCGGGCTACTGTTCCGGGCGGGCACGCAGATACCGCGGCGGGTAGACAGCATCCGCACCGAGCGCGGCGGCGGCATGCCAGGCCCAGCGCGGGTCGTCGAGAAACCCGCGCGCCAACGCGATGCCGCCGAGGGGAAGTGGTTCGAACAGGGCCGGCATGCCTGCCATCAGAATGGACCCGGCGAATTGAACTCGCTAATCGCGGACGACGGGGCAGCTCTCGTCGCGTACCCAATCCCCGAAGCTGAGGTAGTAGACCCGCACATCGGCAAAGCCGGCGCGCACCGCCGCTGCGGCACCTAACGCGGCCCTCCCGCCGCCTTCGCAATGGGTCACGATATGATCGCCCGGGCCGAACCCGACCCGCTCCAGCATCGCGCGCAAAGCTGCGGCCGGGCGAACCACGCCGTTCTCCAGCAAATCCACATGCGACAGGTGCCGGGCCCCCGGCAGATGGCCGCTGCGGGCGCGATTGCGCGCGTCCTCGCCGGTGAATTCCGCGCGCGTCCGCGTATCGAACACATGCGCGCGACCGTCGAGCTGATCCCGCAACGTTTCCCGGTCAACCAGCCCGACCGGTCCTGAGCCCGGCACCGCGCGGAAGCCGACGGACGAGACCGCTGCTGCCGGCGGCAGCCCGGTCGTCCCTGCAAGGATAGGCCAGCCGCCATTCACGATCACCGCCTTCAGACCATAATATTGCAGGATGAACCAGACCCGCGCGGCGTTGGTCATGCCACCGCTGTCGTAGGTGACGGCGGTCAGCGTGGGGTCGGCTCCGAGCGCGTTCAGCGCGCGGTCCCAGTAGGCGGTCTTGGCAAAGCCGGTATCGGCGGCCTTTGCGGCGGCATCCCATTCGTCGAGCGGGACACGCACTGCACCGGGAGCATGACCGGCGTCAAACGACGCCCGATCGCGCACGTCGAGATAGCGCAGCGGGCCGAGCGAAGGCAGCTCGGTGACATCGACGAAGGGATCGTTTGGCATGGCAGCTCTCTCTCCCGGACGGTTAGCGTCCGCACGCCTGACGGAAAGATCGGCGGCGAAGGCAGATCAGCTTTTTAGCTCCGCCAGGATCGGCAGCACGTACTCGGCGAAGCGCTTCGGGTTCTCCGCAAAGGGGAAGTGTCCGATGCCTTGCATCGCCTGGAACTGGACGCCTGGGATTTTGGCCGCCGTCGCCTCGGACAATTCCACCGTGCAGGAATAGTCGTATTCGCCAGTCAGCATAAAAAGCGGGCACCGGCTGGTATCGATACGCCGGACGCGTTCCCGGGCATCCCACTCGCCGGAATAGAAGGCGATGTCGCCAAAGAACACCTGCGGGCCGGCCTGGCCATAGTGCCACGTGATCTGTTCCACGTATTCGGCGGGGCTCTGGGGGGCGCTGAGAGCACGTATCCACTCCGGCACGAATTGCGCCTGGTTGACGTGGGGGTGCGCGGCCCAAACAGTCTGGCGCTGGTTGATCTTGTCGCAAGCCTCGCAGGCGATGATGCCGGCGAAGGAATCGGGGTGTCGGTAGGCCAGTTCCAGGCAGATCTCGCCCGACATCGACGCCCCCAGCGCCACCGGCTTCTGCGGCCCCGCGGCGGCGATGAAGCCCATGATCAGGGCGACGTATAGGTCGGTATTGAGCCGCCACGAGCCCTGGATCGCGCCTTCCGGTGGCGGCGATTTACCGTGCCACGGCAGGTCGAACGATATCAGCCGGTGATGTTCGACAATGCGCGGGTCGGCCATCAGCCCATGAAATTGCCGACCGTCGGCGCCGGCGGTGTGCATGCACAGCACGTCCTGTCCAGATCCCGCCGACTCGCTGTAGATCTGATAGGTGACGCCGCCGACGGTCACCGGCACATAGCGGCCGGTGACTGCCGGCACGCCCCGGGCACCCCCTCTTGGATGCAGCGATACCGGCACCGGCAGCGACCGGCCCAATGCCAGCCACTTGCCCACCTCGAGCACCCGCCGTGCGACATGGGCGTGCTGCATGAAGACGAGTTCGTCGCCTTGGATGGAAAATTCCGGCAACCGGTACATCATCGCAAAGATGCCGTGATGGTGACGCGGCGGAACGGGTTCGAGAAACCGAGCCCATATCGCCTCCGGCGCCGCCAGGATAAAGGCGGGCGAGCCTGGATCGGCGGCGACCTGCCCTTCGACGAAATTGAAAATCGTCGCGTCACTTCCCGACTTGATCGCAAAACATACGGCCCATGGTCCGGCCCAGGTGGCCAGCACCGCATCTGCGGCGCAAGCCGCGCGCCAAGCGAAGGCGTTGGGGAAGCCGGTCATTGTCGCTAGATCACTTCCAGTACCACAGGATGATATTGCGGCTCTGACCGGCGCCCTCCGACCGCCCTTAGCTGAGGCTGCCGGGGTAGTCCTGCCAAATGCTCGGCGCGAGACGCAGATGCGCGCTGGCGGGATAGGTTTCCAGCCAGTAGCGCGCGCATTCCGCCGCCGTCGGGTTCCACAGGCCCGGATACCCGCGCAGCTCGGCGAGAAACTCATCGAGCATTTGCAGCCGGTTGGACCAGCCGATGTGTTGCGGGTGCAAAGTCATGTGGAAATAGCGGCCACGCCGGTATTGGGCTGCAAACTCGCCGCGCCAGTTGCGCAGCAGTGCATCTGGGTGTTCGAGGCCGGTCCCCTTGCGCGGGAACATCAGAAAGAACTGGTCGTCGAAGTGGTAGTAATAGGGCAGCGTCAGCAGGGCGCGGCGGCTTGCGAAGTCGCTGACCCAATAATGCGGAATGTCGTCGGCCAGTCCGTTGCCGAGATACAGGTACCCCGCCTCGAGCAGCAGATCGACCGTGTTGGGGCTGACCGCGCCGACCGCGTAGCGGTCGCCCTGCCGCGGCAGTGAAAACCATCCGGCCGGTTTGCGGCCTGTGACATCGGCAAGGATCTCGGTCGTGCGTGCGATGCGTTGCCGCTCCTCATCGCGCTCGAGCCCGCTGACATCCTCATGGCGGAAGCCGTGCGCCGCGATTTCATGCCCCTCGGCGGTGAGCGAGCGGACCAGATCGCGATGGATATGCGCGATGATCGCCGGCGCCGCGAAAGTCGCCCGCATTGCGTGCCGGCGGAGCACCTCGCGCAGCGCGGCGAGACCCTGATTGGCGCCGAACAGCGCCTCGGGTGTCGTGAGGTCGGCGGCGGTAACACCTTCCGGCCCCGAGGCGACGCTCAGATCGACGGTCATCGCGACGCAGCAGCGGGCGCCGTCCGGCCAGCGAAGCTCGGAATCTGTGAGGCTCCTCTCGTCGGAGATTGTGTAGCCTTGCTTCCACGGCATTGTCGCCCCCTACTCAGACGGTGCCCGCGGCGGATAGCGGTCGATGCAATGGCGCGCTACCTGTTCGCAGGTGGGGAACCACACGCCGGGCAGGGTCTTCATCTGGCCAATCAGCCGGTCCAGCATCGCGATGCGCAGCGCGCGGCCGGACTGGAACGGGTGCATGCAGACGTTGAGATACCCGCCGACGTTGTACTGCTGGCGGAACGCCGCCCACCAGATGTCGCCGACCCGCTCCGGATCGGTGATGCGCTGCGCCGACGCATCGGTGCCGAGCCAATTGAAATTGAAGTACATCGCGTCGTCGATGACGTAGTGCATCGGCAGGTTCACGAGGCCATTGCCGCCGCCCTCGTCGTACTCGTAGTAGGGCCGCTGGTCGGCTGAGCGCTCGGAGCGATAAATAAACCCGTATCGCCGGAGTAGCGCAGCGCTATGGCTGCTGCGTGTGCCGACCGGCCTGCGCCCGGCGATCCGTTCGAGCGCGGCGACGGTTTTCGCCAGATGATCCTCTTCCAGCGCCGGCTCCTTCGGCACCCGGTGCTCCCACATGTGATCGGCGATCTCGTGGCCGCTCTCGACAACCGCGCGCAGCGCTTCGGGATAGAGCTCGCAAATCCGCCCAGGCGTGAAGATCGTCGCCTTGACGCCGTGCACATCGAACAGCTCAATAAGCCGCCAGATGCCAACCCGTCCGCCGAATTCGCCCTTTGCGAGCTGCATGGGCGGCTCATTGAGCAGCCGGCGCAGCAACATCGCATCGAAATCGCAGGTAAAGTTGACGGCGATGCGGACCCCCTCGGGCCAGGTGAGGTCCGGGATGAACTTGTGGCGGGCGGCGTAGGCGTCCGCCGCACTCCGCAATTCCACGAGTTGCTGATCGAGGTCTATCGCCGTCATCGCGCTCGCTCCGATGTTCGAGCCGGAGTGCCGTTCCGAGGGTTCATTCCTGTACCCCAAGCTCAGGCCGCGGTAGCGTTTTGCTGATCGAGCCCGGCAGAGGCCTCCAGTGTGGTTCCTTTGATTGGTTATGTCGACCGGTTCTCGGCCCGTCCGGGTGAGACGGTCGCAGTGAAGGTATCCAGCGAACTCGGCGATCCCTATCGCGCGGACCTCGTCCGCATCATCCACGGCGACGCCAACCCGGGCGGGCCGGGTCTTAAATTCGAGGAGGTTCCGGCCTCTTTTGCCGGAATTTACCGATCGCGGTTCCAGCCTTTGCATTTAGGGTCATGCGGTCTTGTCCTCCCCGACAAGCCGGTCGCGTTTCCCGATCCATGCACGGTCGTTGTGCGTATCCAGCCGTGGCTTCTCGACCATCGACGGCAGACGGTGCTGGCGGTTGAGCACGGCCCGACGCTGTGGGTAATCGCCGATGGCGTCGGCCTGACGCTCCGTGGCCGCGATCACCGGCTCGCCGCCCCGATGCTGAAGCGGCGCTGGTACGAATTGCGGATCATCGCGGAAGACGGCCGGGTGTGGTTACGGCAGACCGCGTTGCAACGGAGTTGGGGCGTCACCGACTCCGGCGAAGCGGAATTCGCCGGCTCGCTCGGATCGCTTGACAAGATTGTCTTTGCCGCCGACCCCGCTGCGGCGCCCGGCCCGCGCGACAACCCGTGCGGCAACTTCTTTAACGGGCGGATCGAGGATCCCGCGATCCTAGCCGGTGCGTGGCGTACGGCGGCACCGCTGGAGCCGGATCATGCAAATTGTGTTGCGTGGTGGGATTTCTCACAGGAGATCCACAGCGAGCGCATCCGCGACCGCGGCCCGCTGGCGCTCCACGGCACCCTGCGGAACCTGCCAACGCGCGCGGTTCGCGGATCGCGTTGGAATGGGGAGGAGATGAACTGGGGCTACCGGCCCCGGCACTATGCCGCGATCCATTTCCATGAAGATGATCTGTACGATTGCGGCTGGGAGACAGATTTCGAGGCGACGATTTCCGACGCCATGGCCTCGGGCGTCTATGGCGTGCGTCTGCGCTGCGGCGGCGAGCAGGACATCGTGCCGATCTATGTCTTGCCACCGGCGGGTGTCACCACTGCGCCACTCGTTTTTCTTGCCTCGACCTTCACCTATCAGATTTACGGCAACCACCAGCGCGGCAATGTCGACGATGCGTTTCGCGCGCGGCAGGCCGAATGGGGCGCCTACCCGTGGAATGCCCAGGACCACCCGGAATACGGCGCCTCGACCTACAACACGCATCGCGACGGCAGCGGCATCTGCTATTCGAGTCAACGTCGTCCGCTCTTTACGATGCGGCCCGGATACATCACCTATTTCGACCGGCGTGGGTCCGGCTTGCGGCACTTCCCCGCCGATACCCACCTTCTCGACTGGTTGACGGCAAAGGGCATCGGCTTTGATGTCGTGACCGACCACGACCTTGATCGCGAGGGTGATGCATTGCTGCGGCCGTACCATGCCGTGGTCACGGGGTCGCACCCGGAATACCACACGCCGAAGACGCTTAAGGCGTTGCAGGAATACGTCGATGCCGGCGGCCGCCTCGCCTATCTGGGCGGCAACGGGTTCTACTGGCGGATCGCGACCAGCGCCGAGATCCCGGACGTCGTCGAAGTCCGCCGCGCCGAGGGTGGCATTCGGGCCTGGGCGGCCGAACCCGGCGAGTATTTTCAGGCCCTCGACGGCGGATATGGCGGCTTGTGGCGGCGCAATGGCCGGCCGCCGCAAATCCTTTGCGGAGTCGGGTTCTCGGCGCAGGGCTTGTTCGAAGGCTCCTATTACCGCCGCATGCCTGGCACCGCCGACCCGCGCGCCGCCTGGATCTTCGCGGGTATCGATGACGAGATCCTCGGCGATTTCGGGTTGTCCGGCGGTGGGGCAGCCGGCTTCGAACTGGACCGCGCCGATTTCGAGCTCGGTACCCCGCCCGATGCATTGATCCTGGCGCGTTCCGAAGCCCATCAGAGCCATCACGTCGTGGTGCCCGAGGAATTGCTGACCCATGTCACGACGGTGACAGGCGACCGGCCGCAGGCATTGATCCGCGCCGACATCGTGTATTTCGAGACGACAGCGGGCGGGGCGGTTTTCTCGGTTGGCTCGATTACGTTTTGCGGCAGCCTTTCGCACAACAACTACCAAAACAACATCTCCCGGATGCTGGAAAACGTTCTGCGGCGGTTCCTTACCAAGTAAACTCGTGCCTCGATCCGATGCGGCCGCTCCGGCTCCGCCGCCTGCCGGGAACATGACACGGACCATAGCGAAGCCGCCGCTGCGCCTTGGCTTTTTCACCCGCTTGCTCGATCAGGCGGATGCAGCCGAGCGCTATCGCCTGGCCACCGCGCAGATCATCCATGCCGAACGCTGCGGCTTTGACTCCGCATGGGTGGCGCAGCACCATTTTCACGAGGACGAAGGCGGCCTGCCGGCACCGTTTGTGTTTCTCTCCCAGGTCGCTGCCCGGACGACGCGAATCCGCCTGGGGACCGGGATCGTGACGCTGCCGCTCGAGCTCCCGGTCAGAGTGGCGGAGGACGCCGCGGTACTCGACCTGATGTGCGGCGGTCGGCTCGAGGTCGGGATCGGCCCCGGCGGCAACCTGTCGGCATATGACGCCTTCGGTCTCGACAGCACCGAGCGCACGGCGCTGCTGGTACGGCATCACCGCGTTCTGGTCGAGGCCTGGTCAGGGCGCGCGCTTCCCGGTGGCGACCGGCTCTATCCCCCCAATCCCGGGCTGGCCGATCGGATATGGCAGGCGACGTTCAACATCGAAGGCGCACGGCGTGCCGGTGCGGCGGGGGATGGGCTGATGCTGTCGCGCACGCAGCCGCGGCCGGCGGGAAAGCCGCGCCTGTCGCTGCCCGACATCCAGAACCCGATGATTGACGCCTATCTCGCTTCCCTGAGGCCGGATCGAGCGCCCCGCATTCTCGCGTCACGTACCGTTTTCGTCGCGGACGATCGCGCCGAGGCGCTGCGCCTTGCCGAGATCGGTCTCGCGCGGCAGCGGGTCCGCTACGCAGCCATTGGCCGCGCGGTCTTTGTCGAAGGCATGTCGGTGCACGATCAGATCGCGGCAATGGACATCCATATCGGCGACCCGGATGATGTGATCGGGTCGTTGCGAGCGGACACGGTACTGGCCCGCGCCACCGACCTGACCGTTCAGTCGCATTCGATCGATCCGCCTCATCCTTTCATCCTGCGGTCGATCGAGCTGGTAGCCGAGGTCGTCGCGCCGGCGCTGGGCTGGATGCGGACCGGCGCGGCGGCCGCGCGACATGGTTGATTGGAAAGCACGCGGAGGAGGGCGATGCCGCCGGCACTCACGGATGTCATGGATGCGCTGGCCGGCATCAAGCCCGGCTCCGCGCTGGACGCGGTCCGCAATCGGCGGCCGCAGGCTCGCGAGCAGACAGAGGCCAGCTTTCGCGCGCTTTTCGAGCCGGAGTCTTTTGCCGGGGTCAGCGCCACCGAACGCGACGCGTTGGCCGTGTTCGTCACCGGTCTGCATGGCGACGCGGTAAGCGCGGCGTTCTACGCCGACCGCCTTGCTGCGGCCGGGCCCTCGCCGGAGGTACCGGCTGCGATCGATGCTGCGATCGCCGCCGCCACCGGTCAAGGCCCTTATGGCCGCTACCCTGCCGGGCCGCTGAGCCGCGAAGATACGCCCGGCCCAAGCTATCATGTCGGGCCCGAAGCGCGTCGAATCTTGGGGGCGCGCCTGGCCGCCGCCTTCGATCACGCGCACCTCCTGGTCTTCCATCCGCGCGACGCCGCGCCGGCGAGGCTGCAAGCGCTGCTGGATGCCGGCTGGTCCACCACCGACATCGTGACGCTGTCGCAGATCATCGCCTTCCTGTCGTTCCAGATTCGGGTGGCCGCCGGGCTACGGGTCCTGGCCACCGCCTGACAGAGGAGCCCTCGATCGTGCCCGACAAGATCATCGAACCGCCGCTCCACACGGCTCCCGCTGTCTTCACCCCTGCGCTGCTCGATTGGCGGCCGTGGCTCAAACCACTCGCCGAGGAAAGCCTGACCGAGCGGCAAATGGCAGGCCTAGTCGATGCCGTTCGGGCCAAATCGCCGTATTTCCGGCTGCTCGCTCGCGATCCGGACGCGTTGCGGGCCCGGACGCTGACCGACAAGGACATCTTCTACAACCCGGAAGCAGGGTTGCCGCGGGGTGAGCGCGAGTTGGCGGCTGCGGCGACCTCGCGTTTCAACGGCTGCATTTACTGCGCCTCGGTTCATGCGCGGCACTCGGCGACCTATTCGAAGCGCGCGGATGACGTGCAGCGGCTGCTGGACGAAGGCGTCGCAGCCGATCTCGGCGAGCGCTGGAATGCCATCATCGCCGCCTGCGTCGCGCTCAGCGCGACGCCGATCGACTTCGCGTCGGAGCATGTGGAGCGGTTGCGTCGCGCCGGTCTCGACGATCTGGCGATCGCCGATGTCATCCATGCGGCGGCGTTCTTCAACTGGGCCAATCGGCTGATGTTGTCGCTTGGCGAACCCGCCCTGCCGGCGGAGGCATAGCAATATGACTCCGCGCCGCTACGGTCCTCTTGCCTATGTGCCGATCACCCGCCGCCCGAAGCGTGATGCCGCGCAATCAGAACGAGCGGGTGCCGCGCGTCATGGCGATCGCGGTCCACCCCTTTGTCACCGGCCAGCCGCATCGGGTCGGGGCTCTCGACGCCGCGCTCGAATACATCTGCTCGCTTGCCGGCGTGTGGCGCGCCACCGGCTGGGAGATCGTGCAGCACTTCCTGGCGCAGCAATCAAAGTGAGCGGCGGCTGCCATTTATAGGCCCGCCATTCCGAACCTGCCGAGGGCCGGCAGCTTCAGCGCCGGCCTGACCGGGTCGACCCCAAGACTGAGGCCCAGCAGGTTCACCTCAAGACCCTCGCGAGCGGCGAGCAGGATACCGAAGAGCCCATAAAGCGATAGTTGAAACCCGGACCCGCTGGGTGCGGCGGCGAACAAACCGCCGCCCGGCAGGAAATCCTTGCCCACCGCATTAGAAGGCAGGTGGATCCCCAGTTCGGGTACCTGCCGGGCGATGTGCGCGAGGAAGGTATTGCTGTTGGGCCCGGGCCAGGGACGGTAGGTATTGGGATAGGGATAGCTAGCCACCGCGGCGCGCACCTGCGCGATCATCTCGTCGACCCCCGCGCCGCGGCGGTCGAGCAAGATCTGCGGCCGAGCCCCGAACCAGTAATTGTCCGGTCCCATCCGGTCGATCCGTACCGCCGGCGCCCCGTTCGCGACACCAAACCCCAGGACCTCGTAACGAGTGAAGCGGGGTGCTCCGGTAGGCTTCACGGCAATCCAGGTGTGGACCGAGAAGAGACCGCGCCACGCCACGGCCGGGGCGGCAAACACCTGGATCACCGCCTCCTGCGTCGCGGCGGGGTCGGGAGAGAGGCCGGTCGGATCCCGCCGCGCCTGGTGCCACGGAACGCCGCCCCGCGGGTCGGGCAGGCAGAAGCTGACCAGCACGGGGACAAGGTACAGTCCAAGCAACAGGAACGCGGCACGCCACATGCGATAGACACCTCTTCAGGACAGTGGGATCGTACGCAGCATAGCCGGGTCGTGCGGGGCTGCCGAGCAAGGCCGATGCAATTCCGAGTCGTGACGCTCAACCTGGAACAGGATCATAAGCGCTGGAGCGAGCGGCTTCCGCTGATCAGCGCTGAGATAGCCGGTTTGCGGCCGGACGTCATCGCCTTGAACGAGGTCTGTGTGCCGCTGCAGACCGCGAGATTGCTGCGCGACGCCGCAATCGCCGCGACCGGCATTCCGTACAAGCTGGTCCAGCAAACTCGCGTCAATGGGCTGTCAAAGGTCGAAGGCGAGGCTTTACTGACCCGGTTTGCGGTCGTCGAAACCGGCAATCTCGATTATCAGGCCCGCGACATCGTCGCGCTGGTCGCCCGCGTCGTGATCGAGGAGAGGCCGGTCAATTTCTATGTAACCCACCTCTATATGTCGCGCGGCGACGATTCCCTCCGGCTCTTTCAGGTGCAGCAGCTTCTGCAATGGATCGACAGCCGGGCGGACGGCACGCCGGCGATCGTGTGCGGTGACTTCAACGCCACCCTCGACGCTTCTTCCGCCGGGCTGATGGCTACCCGATTTCGCCCGACCCAGACCATGCCGACGGCCTTCACCCCGCTCGCCGATCAGAACGGCGCGGTCTCGCATCCTTACTGGCCGCGGATGGACCGTTGCATCGATTACATCTGGATTTCCGACGGCATCGAGACCCTTGCCAGCGAGGTCTGTTTCAATCGCCCGAGCCCGGACGATCCGTCGCTGTGGCCGTCCGACCACGCAGGTGTCTGGGCTGACCTGCGGATATGAGAAAGTGTTTCCCGAATTTCGCCTGGGGTTATGGAGTGACGCGATGACGTTGCCGCAGCCGATGCCATTCTTTTCTGCCGCTGCGAATTTTGCCGCCGGCAATGACACGCCGCGCGAATTTCTCGAACGCTGCCTTTCGCACGTCGAGGAGTTCGAACCCGCCGTCGGAGCGTTCGTCTGCCACGATATCGCCGCCGCACGCGCAGCCGCCGACCGCTCGGCGGCACGCTGGCGCGACGGCCGGCCGTTGTCGCCAATCGACGGCATGCCGCTTGGTATCAAGGACATCATCGAGACCGCCGACATGCCGACCGAACAAGGCTCGCCCCTGTTTGTCGGCTGCCGCACCGGTCGGGACGCCGCCAGCGTCGCGGCGTTGCGCGAGGCCGGTGCGGTGATCCTCGGCAAGGTCGTTACGACGGAGTTCGCCGCGACCGAGCCGCGCGGCACCCGCAATCCCTGGAACCGGGAGCGCACCCCGGGCGGGTCGAGTAGCGGCTCCGCCGCGGCCGTTGCCTGCGGCATGGTGCCGGCGGCGCTGGGGACGCAGGTCGTCGGGTCGATCCT
>Ga0209380_10002655_pt1 | contig 11359 bp, 11 predicted proteins | sample HubBroMetageWFT6_FD_188347 | JGI IMG/M metagenome (GOLD analysis project Ga0209380, IMG submission 188347) | Warmed and freeze-thawed soil microbial communities from the Hubbard Brook experimental Forest, New Hampshire - Hubbard Brook CCASE Soil... | ecosystem: Environmental > Terrestrial >...
ACCCCCGGTCGACGTGGCTCCCGGGATGCGCCGGGCGCTACCGCGCTCATCCGGCTGGCCTCATGGCGTCCAGCCGGCCCGCGGTCACGGTGCGTGCGGGCGGCCGCTCTTGCACCGGAACCGGCCGCGAGCGTCGGCGGACCTGACCATCTTCCCGTTCGAACTGCTCGAGTGTGACCGGCCTGGATTCCCGTTGGCGTCCGCTCCGGCGCCTTTCCGCCACCGCCAGCAACTCGGCCGCCATCACCGCCAAATCATGATCGGCCTGATGGCGGTGGGCCCGGGAGCCCAGGTCCACCTGGGCCACCGTGTCCAGGCCATGTTGGGACACGGTATCGAGCAGCGTCGCTAGCTCGACTCCGTAGCCGACCGGGATGCTCAGCGACTCCATCAGCGTGCGACGCGCCGCCCACTCCCCGGCGAGCGGCTGGACCACGCCCGCCAGGTGCGGCCACCACAGGCTCAGCACCGGCCGCGCGACCAGTTCGGTGACCCGGCCGCCCTCGGTCGAGACCGATCCGTCCGTCTCGGTGCGGACGCGGGCGTAGAAGCCCTTCACCAGCTGCACGTCCGGATCGGCCAGCAGCGGCCCGAGCAGGCCCGTCACGAAGTGCGGGCCCCACTGGGTCAGGTCGGCGTCGACGAAGACCAAGACGTCGCCCGCCGTGACCATGAGCGATTTCCACAGCGCCTCGCCCTTACCGTGGTAGGCACCGAGCGTCGGCGTGATGTCGCGGGCCCGGTGGACCACCGCGCCCGCGGCGGCGGCCGCCTCGGCGGTCCCGTCGGTCGAATCGGAGTCGATGACCACCAGTTCGTCCACCAGCGGCGCATCGGCCACCAGCGCCTGTGCCAGTGGGCCGACCACCCCGGCGACCGTCTGCTCCTCGTTCCTGGCCGGCACCACCACGCTGATCCGGGCGCCATGGCGCTGCTTGGCGTCCAGCAGCGCCGCGAGCGGCCAGTCCTGCCAGTGCGAGGTCCGCCGACGATACCAAGTCTCAGCGCGGTGATCCATTACGTCGGTTCCAGTGAGGCGGGTACGCGGGCCAGGGCGAAGAACTCCGCGCGGGACCGGGGGTCGGTGCGCAGCGTGCCCAGCAGGGCCGAGGTGACGGTGGTGGCGCCGTGGGCGCGGATGCCGCGCTGGGTCATGCAGGTGTGCCCGGCCTCCAGCACCACGCCGGCCCCCCGCGGGCGCAGGTTCGCGTCCAGGCACCTGGCGACCTGCATGGTCAGCCGCTCCTGGGTCTGCGGCCGAGCAGCGAAGTGCCCGACCAGGCGGGCCAGCTTGGACAGCCCCAGGATGCGCTCCCCGGGCAGGTAGCCGACATGCGCGACGCCGGAGAACAGCAGCATGTGATGCTCGCACAGGGTCCGGAATGGGATGGCCCGGGCCAGCACCAGCTCGTCGTAGGCCTCGTCGTTGGGGAAGGTGGTGAGCTGGAACGGTTGCGACGCGAGCAGATCGGCGTAGGCGCGGGCCATCCGGGCGGGCGTGGCCCGCCGTTCCTCGCGGTTCAGGTCGATCCCGAGCGCGGTCAGGAAGTCCGCGGCGGCCCGCTCCGCAGCGTCCACGTCCACCGTGCCCGCCACGGCGGCTAGCTGAGCGATACCTGAGCCCATGATGCCTGCGCCGACGACAGCCACCCGGGCGGACTTCTGCTTGGCTTGCACGGGACCATCGTAGCAGAGATGTCAACACTAGTGTTGAACATTGAGGTAGGCGACCAGGTAGCCGACCCCGAAGGGAGCACCGGAGAACAGAACCTCCGCTACCGGATTCAGCGAGGCCATGGCGCCCGACAGTACCTGCCACGCAGGCCGGCCCGTGGCCATGAGGTCACGCGCCAGCGTCTGGTCGAGCCGTTGCAGCGCGCCGAGGTCGCCGGTCCGGATCGCACGTTCGCACTCGGCATCGAAGGCCTCGGCCCGCGGGTCTAGGTAACCGGGAGCCTTCAGGCTTCGCCGGGCGCTCCCGTCGCCGATGACGAGCAGGGCCATCCGGGTGCCGGGGTCGTCAAGCTCGGCGCCCAGCTTCACGCATACGCTGGCCGCCTCGTCGTGGCCGACCGCCTGCAGGCTGCGGCGACCTCGGTACCCCGCGTGGTCAAGAAGCATGGAGCCGAGGCCGATGGCCAGCGGCGGCGAATCCGGACCCGTGCTCGCGAGCGCGGGTGCGAAGATGGACGGGTTCAGCCGCCCGGCGCCGGACCAGGGGCCTGAGGCGGCGGCCGGCCCGATGATGACGACCACCTCGGGGTCTTCGCGCAGTAGGCGCCCGACCGCCTCCCCGCAGGCGGCCCGGAGCTCCGGTGCCACCGCTCTGCCCCCGGTGAGCTCCGGGCACAGCAGCGGCGGCGACGGGCACAGCGCCGCTCCCGTGATCATCGGCGCGCTCCCCGCGGCCGGATCTCGTCCACTAGGCGAGCCCCCGAACGGCACACGCGGGCGGGGTATCGCCGCGGATCGCGGATACCATGCTCAGCACGTGCCGGGTCTCGCGCACGTGGTGGGCCCGGAAGACCCGAGCTCCCAGCCAGGCCGAGACGGCCGTCGTACCCAGCGTCCCGGCCAGCCGTTCATCGACCATGACGTCCAGGGTTTCGCCCACGAAGTCCTTGTTCGATAGCGAAACCAGGACGGGCCAGCCGGTTACGACCAGTTCCCCGAGCCGCCGGGTAATCTCCAGCGAGTGCCACGTGTTCTTGCCGAAGTCATGCGCGGGGTCGATGAGAATCCGCTCTTCCTCGACGCCCACCTCCACTGCGCGCGCCGCTAGCGCGAGCGTGCCGGTCAGCACGTCTTCCACCACATCTGGGTAGGCCACCCGGAACGGACGGGTCCGCGGCGGAAGGTGCCCGGCGTGCGAGCAAACCACGCCCGCACCGAACTCCGCTGCCACCTCGACCAGCCTGGTATCCCAGCCGCCCCAGCTATCGTTGAGCAGGTCGGCACCTGCGGCACAGGCCTCACGGCCGACCTCGTGCCGCCAGGTATCCACGCTGATGACCAGGTCTGGGTAGGCCTCCCGGACCGCCGCGATAAACGAGACGGTACGCCGGATCTCTTCCCGTACGTCCACGTCGTCGCCTGGGCGGGCCGGCACGCCGCCGATGTCTACGATGTCTGCGCCGTCGGCCACCACCGCGTGAACGCGGTCCATGGCGGCCGCCTGGTCCCACGTCACCCCGGGCTGGTAGAAGGAATCAGGGGTCCGGTTCACGATGGCCATGACCAGGAGCTGACGGGGCTCGAACGTGCGCCGGTTGAGCCGCAGGGCTCGCGGGGGCCGCCCGGCGTTCACGATGCCGCCCCGAGCAGCCCGTCGGGCTCCACGGCAAGCACCGTGTTCGCCGGCGGCCGTTCAAATGTCGGCACCGGCCGGGACCGCCGAACGACCCGGCCGTCTTCCCGGACGAACTGCTCGATCGTTGCGTCGCTGATATCGCCGTGCTGGCCAGGTCGTCTTCTTTCCGCCACGGCCAGCAACTCCGCGGCCATCACCGCCAGGTCGTGATCGGCCTGATGGCGATGGGCGCGGGAGCCCAGATCGACCTGGGCCAGAGCGTTCAGGCCATGCCGGCGCACGGTGTCCAGCAGCGTCGCCAGCTCCACGCCGTATCCGACCGGGATGCTCAGGCTCTCCATCAGGCTCCGGCGGACGGCCCATTCCCCGGCCAGCGGCTGGACCACGCCTGCGAGGTGGGGCCACCACAGGCTCAGCACGGGACGGGCGACAAGCTCGGTCACCCTTCCCCCGTCGGTCGAAACCGAGCCGTCGGCCTCGGTGCGGAAGCGGGTGTAGAACCCCTTGACGAGCCGCACATCCTCATCGGTGAGCAAGGGCCCGAGCAAGCCGGTCACGAAATGGGGACCCCAGTGGGTGAGGTCCGCATCGACGAACACCAGGAGATCACCCTGAGTGACCAAAAGCGACTTCCATAGCGCCTCGCCCTTACCCCGGTAGGTCCCGAGCGCGGGCGCGACGTCGCGGGCCCGGTGCACGACCGCGCCCGCGGCGGAGGCCACGTCAGCGGTGGCATCGGTCGAGTAGGAGTCGATGACCACCAGTTCGTCCACCAACGGCGTCTCCGACATCAGGGCCCGGACGAGCGGGCGCACCACGCCGGCCACCGTCCGCTCCTCGTTCCTGGCGGGTATCACGACGCTGATCCGGGTATTCCGGCGCTGCTTGCGCTCCAGCAGTTCGGTAAGCGGCCAGTCTTGCCAGTGGGAGGTCCGCCGGCGATACCAAGCCTCGGCTCGGTGCTCCATGCTTCAGATGACTCCCTCCGCGGATCGCCACTGACGACACTATATCCTTCAACGTTGGTGTCAACTAAGCTGCCCGGCCTCGGCTGGAAGATGGCTGACGAGGACGTGAAACCACGGCCCGTTCGGGAAAAAAGAACTTTTATTATTCCGAACGGACCGTGGTGCTTCGGTCCGCTCTGGCCAGGTGCCGGTCGAGAACGGTCATCAGGAGAACTACGCCGCCGATCCCGACCAAGATCAGCGAAATATGGCGGAGGCCAGCGTCATCCACGCCACCGCGGAAGACGATGCCCGTGATGGTCGCCGAGGCGATCGAGCCGACATAGCCGAAGGTCCGCAGCAGCCCGGACGCGGTGCCGACCTTCTCGGCCGGAGCCTCCCGGTACAGGGCCGCCTGGTTGATGACGATCTGCGGGCCCGACATGAGCCCGAACAGCGCCGTGACCGCGATGATGGCGATGACCGGGCTATGGCGGGTCAGGAACAGGGCGGCGACCGCCCCGAGCAGCATGAAGACCGATGCCACGATCAGCGGCTTGCGGACGTCCTCGCGATGCGAGGCCAATCGCGCGGTGACGGCCGTCAGCACGCCCATCGGGATGAGCAGCAGCCCTGCCTCGTAGGCCGACAAGCCGTGGGCCGCTTCCATCCACTGCGTGAGGCCGTACAAGATCACGTAAGAGCCGAGCAGGCTCAGCCCGTACCGCAGGTAGGTGCGGGTCAGCGGCAGGTTCGAGGCCAGCAGGCGCACGTCAAGGAACGGGTTTGCCGTCCGCAGTTCCCAGGCGACAAGCACCGCCGCGACGGCGGCCGCGATGCCGAGAGCGGTCCAGTCAGGGCGCGGCAGGGCCAGCAGAAAGACGAGCAAGGCCGTCATCGAACCGCCGAAGCCGATCACCCCCGGCACGTCGATGCGCGTGAAAACCTCGCGGGCGGAGCACTCCCGGACTCGTTCCTGGTCCTTCGGTATCCACAGCAGCGCCATGGCGAACGCCAGGCACGCGACGGGGATGTTGACCACGAACACGGCCCGCCAGCCGAACCAGCCGACGAGCAGCCCGCCGACGGCGGGCCCGATCGCGAGGGTCGCAGCGGCGACGATCGCCAAGCCTCCCAGGACACCGTGCGGTGGGGAGCTCAGCCCGGCTTCCGTGGATCGCCGGCGGATCAGTAGCATCGCCGACGGGTAGCCGGCCGACGTCCCCAGCCCGATGAGGACGCGCGCGACGACCAGGATCGTCAGGCTCCGGGCCAATCCGCCGACGATTCCGCCCGCCAGCACCGCGGCGATGCCGGCCAGGAACACCCGGCGCGGGCCGAACTCCTCCGACAGCCGGCCCGCGGTCGGCTGGGCCACGGCACTGGTCAGGTACAGGCTGGAGATCAGGATCGAGGTCCGCCCGACCGGTATGCCCATGGCGCCCGCGATCGATACCAGCGCGGTGGCGATCACCGAGCTGTTGATGGGGTTGAGCGCAGCGCCGATGAACATGGGGGTCACGAGCCGCGGCCCGAATGGCCGCTGCTGTGCCGTAACCACCTCGACCCGCTGCCTGCCGCGGGGAGCCAGGCCGGTGGCATTGCTCGCTACGCGCACCATCAAGTTCTCCTCATTCGTCCGACCGTCCGCGAACTTGGCGCACTCGCTTCAAAATACGCAGGCTGCCTGACAAAATATAGCAGGTAGCCTGCTCATCCGCTAGCCTGGGGAAGTGGCCAGCAGATCACAGCGGGCGGCTAGGGCTGCCGACGAGCTGATGAAGTCGATGACCAGGCTGAGGGCACGGCTGCGCTCCGAATCCGCGCCAACCGAGATGTCGGCCACCTGGTCGCAGCTCACGACGCTCGCGCGCATCATCGCCGAAGGGCCGGCGACCACGTCGGCGCTGGCCCAGGCCGAGCACGTCCGGCGACAGTCGATGGCCGAGACGATCGCGGCGCTGCGCGCGAACGGCCTCGTCGCCTCAGAACCCGACCCGGGCGACCGCCGCAAGACGCTCATCACGGCGACCGAGAAGGGCCAGCAGCTATCTGCGACGATCCCCGCCGCCCGGGAGGCCTGGCTCGGCTCGGCGATCCGCACGTTGCTCGACGCGGACGAGCAACAGACCCTGCTGGAAGCCGCCGCCATCATGAACCGCATCGCAGACAGCACCTCTGCCCAGCTCGGCCTTCCCGGTTCGCGTGACTGAGCGGCTACCGGACGGTCGAGGCCGGCATTGGTGTCAGTGGTCCTTGAACACCGGCTCGCGGCGCTCGCGGAGGGCGCTCATCGCTTCGGTGCGGTCCTCGGTCGACTGGATGACCGCGAAATGCGAAGAGACCAGGTCCAGGCTCGTCCGCAGGTCGGTGGCCAGCGACTGGTACACCGCTCGCTTGATCATCGATACGGCGATCGGCGACTGCCTGGCGATGCGCTCCGCCAGCCCGAGAGCCTGGCCCAGCAGCTTGTCGTCGGGGCATACATGGCTGACGATCCCCAGCTCGCGGGCCTCCTGGGCGGACAGCAAGTCACCGGTCCAGAACAGCTCCAGGGCCCGTGCGGTGCCAACCAGCCGGGGCAGGAAGTACGCGCCGCCTGCCCCGGGGACGAGCCCGATCCTGATGTATCCCGTACCGAACCGGGCCGACTCGGCGGCGAGCCGGATGTCGCACAGCAGAGTCAGGTCCAGGCCCGCGCCGACCGCGAGCCCGTTGACGGCGCATATCAGCGGCTTGCTCAGCTCGGCCGCGGTCCGGACGACCCGATGCACGCGTTCGGTCAGCATGCGCTTTTGATCGATGGGATCGCGGCCGACGGCGGCGAGTTCATCGAGGTCCACGCCGGTGCAAAAGCCTCTTCCGGTGCCGGTGAGCACCACCGCTCGCACGGCATCGTCGCCCTGTGCGCGGACCAGCGCCTCGGTCCAGCGGTCGATCATCTTCCAGGTGAACGCGCCCAGCTTGTCCGGCCGGTCGATGCGGATCAGTCCGACCCCCTCGTGGACCTCGTAGGAGAGGCCGCAGCCGTCAGCTACCCCGTCATCCGTTGCCACAGTGTCAGTCCGTCCTTTCCGGCGGCCATGTCCTGGAGGCGGAGTGGCCGACTGTCGAACTGCACCTGACCAGGACCGCCGCGCGTGCACCAGAAGGCAAAACCCGAGGCCTCGTCCTCGTACAGACGGCCGCCGATCATGGCGTCGTCGGATCCGCGCGGGCGGACCTCGGAGCACGGCACCGGACGACCGACCTTCATCGGGCCATGGCAGATCGGACCAGCGGTAGCGGGGGAGGGGAGAGCGCGCACGACGCCGCTTACCGCGCACGTAGGGCAGGTGAGTGTATCTCCCACTCGCAGCAGGCGGCCCGGCCCGGTCAACAGCGTGGTAACCGGGAGGTCCTTGACCTCGGCCGGGTGGTCTTGTTTCATAACGGGCACACCCCTCTTCCAACGCGCCGGCAAACCAGCGAATTAAGGTCAACGCTTACGTTGATTAACTTCGAGCTGGCCGACGGGGCCGCCCGCCCCTTCGCGAACCGGCCGCCGGCCGCACGGAGTAAGCGCTCTTGAAGAAGTAACACCGGGGCGGAAGCGGGGGTGGTCCGAGGTGGCGCAGCAGCCAGCGGGCCAGCGAGCGCCTCGGCGGGGAACCGGCCCCGTCGGCCGGGCTCATCAGCGTCTGGCCAGCCAGGCTAGTCGCATGCCAGCTGGCTCTCATGGCGTTCCCAGTCATCGTGCACCCCCGGAATGCGTCCGGATGTCGGCGGAGGGCCAGGGGCCGCGGTCTCCGCGGGCCGGCCACCTCTACGTCCTCCACGCTACGCCTGCCGGTTCCGATCGTCAACACTAGCGTTGATATTACCGGAGGGTGGCTTCGCCCAGGGGCTCCTTGACCAGGACTCCGGCCAGGATCGTGTCTGCCATGCCACCGGCGACCTCGCCGGCGTCGAGGATCCCGCCCGGGACGAACCACCGTGACGTCCAGTTGAGCATGCCGGCCACCGTCCTGGCGAACACCTTCGGCGGAAGAGAGGTCTGGAAGATCCCTTGCCTTATCCCGTCGCGGACTACCGCGTCGAGCAGATCCTCATAGCGTCGTCCCGCGGCGACAATCTCCGTGTGCCGATTGCTGTCAATCACGGACGACGAATCCTCGGTGAAGAAGATGTGCAGCTGAGGGTAATGCTGCTCGAACGCCCGCATCACGACGCGCATCGAACTGCGGAGCTGGACCTCGGGACTGTCCCCGCTGGCTGCCACCTCCTCCAGCGCCGCGACCATCTCCACCAGACCCCCGTGGATGACCTCCCCGAAGATGGCACCCTTGTCCGCGAAGTAGTAATAGATCGTCGCCCGGCCCAGGCCTGCCTCTTTCGCGATCGCCCCGATCGTCGTCCCGCCCAGGCCGTACTGCTTCAGCACCGACCCGGCAGCCTTGACGATCTTCTCCCGCTTGGCGCCGTAGGAAGCGCGTTCCTTGCGCTGGGCGACATCTCGCTTCACCGCCAGCCCTGCCGGACGCTTAGCTGCGCTCGCCATGCATCTCCCAACCACCCTCATCGACGTTGAAACCGATCCCGCCCCATGCCACGGTCGCGCGCCGGGGGCTATCCCGAGCGCATCTTAACAATATCAACGTGAATGTTGAGACGACTTCGGTGTCGCCGAGGACCAGCGCCGGCAAACGGCCGGTGACTCAGGTTCTTATGGCGGCCGCCTCGCTTTTGCGTGAAGGGGGCCGGTCGTTCCGCGGAACCGCGAGTTCCCTGTCGAGGAGGGTCAAAAACAGCACGACCAGTCCGGTGCCGATCAGGGTGACGGCGACGAGATGCAGCCCGGCGTCGCTGACCCGGGCGCGGAATGCCACGCCCGTAATGGTGGCCGCGGCGATCGAGCCGATGTAGCCGAACGTTCGCAACAGGCCCGAGGCAGTGCCGACCTTCTCCGCCGGCGCCTCAACGTACAGAACGATCTGGTTCGTGACGTTTCCGAACCCAGCTACCAGGCCGAACACCATGGAGACGCAGATCACCGCGGCCAGCGGGCTGTGACTGGTGAGGAAGAACATGCCGATCGCGCCGGCCACCAGCGCCCCGGCCGCGACCGTCAACCACAGCCGCAGCCTGGTGGTGAAGCGCGACACGACCCGGGCGATAACGGCGGACAGCACGCCCATCGGGATGAGCGCCAGTCCGGCCTGGTACCCGGATAGGTGGTGGGCGGCCTCGGTCCACTGCGTAAGCCCGTACAGGACAACGTAGATCCCCAGCAGGGTAAGGCAGTACCGCACGTAGGTTCGCGTGAGGGCGAGGTTGGACACCAGCAGGCGAATATCCAGAAAGGGATTGCTGACCCGCAATTCGAGCACCACCAGGCCCGTGGCGGCAGCCACAGATATCCCGAGCGCGATCCAGTCGAGCCTCGGCAAGGAGAGCAGGAAGACGAGCAAGGCCGTTATCGCGCCGGCAAAGGCGGCTACGCCTGGCAGGTCGACTCGGGTAACCAGATCCCGGGCCGAGTGCCCTCGGATCGCCTCGGTGTCCTTGGCGATCCAGAGCAGCGCCATCGCGAACGCGATCGCGCTCACGGGCACGTTGATCCAGAACACCGCCCGCCAGTCGAACCATCCGATCAGCACCCCGCCAATCGTGGGACCGATCGCGAGGGTAGCGGCACTGGTGGTCGTTAGTCCCCCGAGTACGCTGCCGGGCGGCTGGCGCAGTCCGGCGGCGGCGGCACGCCGCCGGACCAGCAGCATTGCCGATGGGTACCCAGCCGACGTCCCCAGCCCGATGAGCACCCGGGCGACGACGAGAGTTGCCATGTCCCGGGCGAGACCGCCGACCATGCCCGCGACGAGAACTATGACGATGCCCACCAGGAACACGCGCCGCGGGCCGAACTCCTCCGAGAGACGGCCGGCCACGGGCTGGGCGATCGAGCTGGTCAGATACAGACTGGAGATCAGGATGGCGGTCTGCCCATCGGCGACGTGCATCGCACCCGCGATTGACACCAGCGCTATCGCAATCATCGAGCTGTTGATTGGATTTAGCGCAGACCCTATGAACAGCGGCGTTACGAAGCGAGGACCGAACGGCCTGTCGTGGTCAACCTTTCGATTCGCAGGCGTCGCATGGCCGTCGCTTCCGGTTGCTACGCCCAAAGGACGATTCAGAGCGCGGCGAGGTCGATGTTGTAGACGTGCGCGGCGTTCTCGCTGAACACCTTGCGACGGAAAGAGCCGTCGACGTTCTTGAACGTCGGGACTGCGCTGCGGAGCGGCTCGGGGAACAGGCAGGTGGGGTGCGGGAAGTCGGTTTCGAACATGCAGTTGTCCACGCCGAGCCGCTGGATGGCGTCGATCAGGCCCGGGCCGTTCTCGAACCAGAAGCACGCGTACATCTGGCGCCGGAAGTACTCCGAGGGAAGCAGCGACAAGCCACTGGCCGCATTCTCATCCGCGTGGTAGTCGAGCGCCTCGAGCATGAACGGAAGCCAGCCGATGCCGCTTTCCACCGATACGATCTTCAGCCGCGGGAACCGCTCGCAGAGCCCGGACAGGATCATGTTGGCGACGATCCGCGCGTTGCCCATCTGCAGCATCGCCGAGCCGACGGCAAGCTTGCTGTTCGGCTGCATCGACGGCCACGGTGAGCCGCCGTTGTAGGTCCGCTGCGTAGCGCTCGCCCCGCAGTGGAAGTTCATCGGCAGGTTCGTATCCTGCAGGTGCTGCCACATCGGGTCCCAGTACGACTCGGCCAGGTCCGGCAGTCCCTGGTTCTGGGGGTCGGCGTTGGTGATGACACCCTTAAGCCCGAGCTCGGCGATGCGCTTGATCTCCTGGACCGTCCGGTCAATGTCCCACCACGGCAGCAGGCCCATGCCGAATAGCCGACCGCCGGACTCCCGCTGCATGTCGGCCATCGCGTTGTTCCAGATCTGGACGATCGCCATCCGCAGCTCGAGGTCGCTGATCCGGAAGAAGTTCTGGCCACCGAAGCCCACCACGTTCGGGAACACGATCTGCGCGCTGATCCCGAGCTGGTCCATCATCGCTACCCGCGGCGCCACATAAGAGGCCGCCAGCGAGGACTCGTC
>Ga0209380_10002658_pt1 | contig 11354 bp, 11 predicted proteins | sample HubBroMetageWFT6_FD_188347 | JGI IMG/M metagenome (GOLD analysis project Ga0209380, IMG submission 188347) | Warmed and freeze-thawed soil microbial communities from the Hubbard Brook experimental Forest, New Hampshire - Hubbard Brook CCASE Soil... | ecosystem: Environmental > Terrestrial >...
GCCGTGTACGTCGCAGAGGGCCATGGCTTGCGAAGAGCAGTCCGGCGCTTCTGCGGCGGTTCCAAGACCGCGGGGCACATGCTGTGCGGCTTGCGGGGGTCCGGGATACGAGGCAAGTTCCATCAGACGACTACACCAACCGATCAGGAGCGGAGACGATGCCGATCCGTACCGAGGACCTTGAATACTATCGCCCGGCAGACGTTCCGCTGCTCGCCCGGTTTTATCGCCCGGAGGGGCAGGCTCCGTTTCCGGCGGTGCTGGAAGTGCATGGCGGCGCCTGGACGTCGGGCGACCGGTTCAACAATGTCGCGATCGCCGAACACCTCGCGGCCCACGGCATCGCCGTGCTGTCGATCGACTTTCGCATGCCGCCGGCGGCGCGCTACCCCGATACGGTGGCGGATGTGAATTTCGGCATCCGCTTTCTGAAGGCGAATGCCGAGCGGTTCGCGACCCGCCAGGAACTGGTCGGCGGGCTCGGCACGTCGTCGGGCGGGCACCTCCTGCTGCTCAATGCGCTGCGGCCGCGTGACACCCGCCATGCTTCGGAACCTCTGCCGGGGAGCGATGCGAGCCTCGCGTTTGCCGTCGCCTGCTGGCCGGTTGCCGATCCGCTCGCCCGCTACCGCGCGGTCATCAAGCGCGGCAACGACCGGCTGGTCGAAGCCCACCACCAGTTCTGGCCCTCTGAGGAAGCGATGTCGGAAGGCAGCCCGCAGCTGATCCTGGAACGCGGCGAGCCGGTCGACACACCGCCCGCGCTGATCATGCAGGGTACCGCCGACGACAATCTCACCCCCGACATGGCCGCCGATTTCGCGGCCGCCTATACCAAAGCCGGCGGCTCGATTGCGTTCCACAAATTCGACGGCCAACCGCACGCCTTCATCGCGCGCGACCCTGCTTCGCCGGATGCACGGCGGGCGCTGGGTCTGATCACGGACTTCATCCACCACCAGACGCGCTGAGGAGAGACCCCGACGCCGGTCGAAGCCGTCAGCCCGTAGGCTGGCACGGTTACCGGCAGGCCGTCGGCATAGGAGAAGCCGCTATCCCCTTCCGCCTCTGCCCTCGGTGCGTCATACACAGGCGGCGGATTGCGGAATGCGGGAGCACGGCATGAGGACAGGGGCGGAATACCGGCAGGCGTTGCGCGACGGACGGCGGGTCTGGGTCATGGGCGAGGGTCTCGTCGAAGACGTGACCACGCATCCGGCGACCCGCGCGATGGTCGACGAATACGTCGCCTGGTACGACCTCCATCTCGACCCGGCCTGGCAGGAGATCGCGATCCGCCCGCCCGTCGCCGAAAGCGAACGCATCCCTTGGGCCTATGTCGTGCCGAAGAGCGCCGACGACCTCGCGGGCATGGGGCGCTTCTTCTCCGCCACCACCTTCTTGAGCGCCGGGAACATCACCCATACTCCGTGTTACGGCCACATGATCGCGCTCGGCCTCCTCGCCTCGGTCGAGGAGCGGGGCGTCTCCGCCGAGCAGATCGCCAACGCCGGCCGATACCGCGAGATGATCGCCCGCACCGGCCATTTCTTGACCTTCTGCGGCGGCGCTCCGACGATCGGCGGACGGATGCGCGAGGATCCGACTGAACGCACCGCGCTGAAGCTGGTGCGCGAAACCGATGGCGGTATTGTCGTCCGCGGCAAGATCGGCATGCATACAAGCCCGGCCTTTGCCGAGGATGTCTATGTCGGCAGCCTTTGCGGCCTCCAGATCGACGGACATCGCGCGACCTTTATCGTGCCGGTCAACGCGCCTGGCGTCACCACGGTCTGCCGCAAGATCGCAGTGCGCGACCAGAACCCGTTTGTCGCGCCGCTGAGCAGCCGGTATGACGAGCTCGACGGGCAGATGTGGCTCGAGGACGTGTTCATCGCGTGGGAGCGGGTATTTCTGCTGGGTGAATCGCCCGAGCCGGTCGTTCGCTGGCTGATCTGGCACCACCTCTATGGCTGGCTTTCAAAAGCCGAGTTCACCTTGGGCCTGGCGCTCGCTCTGACCCACGCGATGGGGCTGGTAAAGCACGACCAGACGATCGAGCATCTGGTGGATTTGGCGATCGAGGTGCAGACGGTGCGCAGCTGCCTCACCGCCTGCGAACACGACCCGCGCTTCACCGAAACGGGTTATTGCGTTCCCAACCACGCCCACCTTGCGGTCGGCGGCATCGCGATATTGAAGGCGCGCCAGCGCATGGCTGAGATCCTACGCATCGTGCCCGGCTCGTCGCTGGTGGTCTGCCCGTCGGACAGGGATCTCGCCGCGCCCGAGGTCGCCGCCGGTTTGGCGGATGCTTTCGGCGGCGGCGGCTATACGGCATTGCAGCGCTCGGCCCTGCTGCAGATGGCGTGGGACCACGTCTCGTCGGCGCTCGACGGCCGCGAATCCGCCTTCGAACTGCACGCCAGCGGCGGCATCCCGGCCTGGCGCGGCCGGCTGCGCCGCAGTTTCGAGCGCTATAACGAGCTCGCGAACGCCGTCGCCCGCCGGCTCGACATGCCGATGCCGGAGATCGACCTCGGCAGCCTTCGCGAGGTGCCGTGGGCGCCACGCCGGACCGTGGCGCCGCCTGCGTCGGGGAAAGGCTGAAAACCTGCGATGGAACAGAGGCGAAAAGCGCAGGTGTTTCAAGGGGAGGTCGTCATTCCGGGACGGCCCGTGGGCCGGGCCCGGAATCGATGAACACGAGCTTATGAGCCAATTCTGCAAGGCCAGTATTCATGGGTTCCGGGCTCGCGGGCGAAGCCCGCGCCCCGGAATGACCTGACGAAATGATCGGCCGTCTTCATCCGGGATGGCGTATGCCGAGCTTCGGCGTGCTGAGAGCCGCATCCGAAATGGTGTCGCAGAATTGACGCTGGTGCTCGCACTATGGGCCTCTAGGCCCTCACGCTAGGTGCGCGGGGATGGGCCCCCCGGTGCTCAGGCGCATTCAGATGGCTCAACGAGTATTCCTCCGAAATCGAGGGGTCGGACGGTGAATCCTGTGTCTGCTCCTGATCACGAGTTTCGTCGAGGATTGGATCAGCACGTAGTCGTGAGCGGGGACGCGATTGGTACCATACAACAATGAAGTTGAAGTCTCGCACGAGTTGGGCGGTCGTCTTGCACGCACGTTCAGCCCGTTCGACGAGCACGGCCAATTCCTCGACGACAGGAATGGGGATATTTCCTTGCATGCCGATTTGCTCACGTTGTTGAACGCCGGTTCGTTACTGAATCGACCGCCCCGGACTCGTCCATTCGAGCGTCCGGGAATCGTCAAATTTATCGGCTGCTTCCCTGCTTGCTGAGAACTAGTTGTATCCAGGGCGGCGTTCGGCATTAATACTGGGAGATGTGACAATCCGGGAGTCAGAGCTGTGACGCCTCATCTTCCGATCGTGGGCATCGGTGCCTCGGCGGGCGGGGTAGAGGCGTTGGAGGGATTTTTTAGAGCCGCGCCGGCCGAGAACGGCATGGCCTTTGTGGTCGTCACCCACCTGCCGCCACACCGCGACAGCTTGCTGGCCGAGATCCTCGGGCGCGCTACCCGAATGCCGGTGGTCAACGCACGAGACGACCAGCCGGTGGAAGCGCAGCATGTCTACGTTCTGCCACCCGGCGCGGTCTTGACTATGCATGAGGGGCGGCTCCGTCTTCGGTACACCGAGGCTGCGGAGCGTGAACGCGCCCCGATAGATGTGTTCTTCACCTCCCTCGCCGAGGACCAGGGAGAGCACGCTATAGGTATCGTGCTCTCCGGCGGCGGCAGCGACGGGACGCTCGGTCTCAAGGCGCTCAAGGAGAACGGCGGGTTGACCGTCGCCCAAGGTGCGAACGTGACCCGGCCGCGCTTCGCAGACATGCCTTCCAACGCGGTGGCAGCGGGTTTTGTCGATCTGGTGCTGCCGGTCGAGGAAATCCCCGAGCGGATCATCGCCTATGTCCGCAATTGGGCCACTCTCGACGCGGAACGTTCGGATGAGGCGCTGAGCAAGATCCATACTTTACTGCGTACGCGGACCGGACACGATTTCAGCGAATACAAGGGCCGGACGTTTCAGCGCCGCGTTCAACGCCGCATGCAGGTGGGCCAGATAACAAAACTCGAGAATTATGCCGAACGGCTGCAAGAAGACGCGGACGAAGTTCGCGCGTTATTCCGCGATCTATTGATCGGGATCACCGATTTTTTCCGCGATGCCGAGGCATTTCGCGCGCTGGAGACCCAGGTCGTCCCAAAACTGTTCGAGGGCAAGGGCGCGGGCGACGAGGTTCGCGTGTGGGTAGCGGGTTGCGCGACCGGCGAGGAGGCCTATTCGATCGCCATACTGCTGCGCGAGCACATGGATATCGTGGAGGCGCCGCCGAAAGTCCAGGTCTTCGCCACAGATATCGACGAGACCGCCATGACTGTGGCCCGCACCGCGCGTTATCCGGCCTCACTGGTGAATGAGGTCTCGCCCGAGCGGCTGAAGCGCTTTTTCGTTCAGGAAGGCGCGAGCTACCGTGTGGCCAAGGATTTGCGCGAGATATGCATCTTCTCCAACCATAGTGTGATCCGCGACCCACCTTTCTCACGCCTCGACCTGATCTCCTGCCGCAACTTGCTGATCTATCTAAAGCCGGGGCTTCAGGGGCAGGTCTTTCCATTGTTCCATTATGCTCTACGGCCCGGCGGGTATCTCTTCCTCGGGCTTTCGGAGAATATTGCACGATACACGGACCTGTTTCTTCAGCTCGACAAGGCGAACCGTGTCTTCCGACGCCGCGATCTGGTCGCGCGATCCCCGGTGCCGGTCCGGCATTTCCTGCCGCACACGGGTCGAATCGTTACCAGCTCGATGGTGGGCGATAGTCAAGGGCCGAGCCGCTCCGACTTGGTGCGCAGGGTGGCCGACACCATCGTCGAGCAATTTGCGCCGGCCTATGTGATCGTCGACGAATCCGGCCAGGCGCTTTATTTCTCCGCCGGCACCGGAAAATATCTGCAGGCTGCAGCCGGCCCCCCGAACCGCGACATCATTGCCATGGCGCGCCCGGGATTGCGCCCGGATTTACGGGCATTGCTGCACCAGGCCAAGCAAGCGGATCGGCGCGTGACCCGTGGTGGCGTTGCAGTGCAGGTCAATGGCGGCGTCCAAACGATCAGCCTCGTGGTCGAGCCGATCAAAGAGGGCAACGAGACGGCTTACGGCATCGTGTTCATCGATCGCGGTCCGATCGAGGCGGAGCATGAAGACGCCAACTCGGAAACCCCAGAAAGCAAGGACATCACCGTCCGGCAGATCGAAAGGGAGCTGAACGAGACCAAGGAGCGATTGCAGTCGACGATCGAGGAGCTCGAGACGGCCAACGAGGAGTTCCGATCTTCCAATGAAGAGCTGCTTTCGGTCAACGAGGAGCTGCAATCCGCCAATGAAGAGCTCGAAACCTCGAAGGAGGAGCTGCAATCGGTCAACGAGGAGTTGCAGACCGTCAATAGCGAGCTCAGGAGCAAGATCGATGAGTTGGACCGCGCGAACAGCGACCTGACCAATCTGTTCCAAAGCACCCAGATCGCGACCGTATTCCTCGACCGGGATCTCGTGATCCGCAACTTTACGCCGGCAGTGACCAAGCTGTTCAGTCTCATCCCCGGCGACCGCGGCCGCCCGCTGACCGACATTACCAGCCGCATCGACTACCCGGAGCTGGAAAGCGACATCAAAACCGTATTCTCCGGTGAAGTGATCGAGCGTCCAGTGCGCCTCGCCAGCGGGCAGGGCCATTATCTCGCACGCATCCTGCCATATCGGACCGAGAACGAGATCGATGGCGTGCTGCTGACCTTTGTCGATGTCACCAAGATCATCGCCGCCGAGGAACAGCAGAAGGTGCTCACGGCCGAGCTCAGCCACCGCGTCAAGAATACTCTCGCTGTGGTGTCATCGATCGCTGAGCGAACCCTGCCGGACGGGGAGGCGAAGACTGACCTGATAGGTCGTTTCCACGCTCTCGGGCACACCCACGATCTGCTGTCTCAAGCCGGTTGGGCCGAGGCGTCGCTACGGGAAATCGTTCTGAGCGAGCTCGCCCCCCACGTTGTGGGCGATGGTTCCAACGCGACGGTGAACGGGCCGCCGGTCATGCTCAAACCGCAAGCAGCCCTCCTCCTGGCGCTCGTTATGCACGAACTGGTGACCAACGCGGCCAAGTATGGCGCCTTATCGGCCCCAGGCGGTCGCGTAAAGGTGATTTGGGCGATCACCGGGGGCGGTCCGCAGCATCTCGAATTGATATGGGCCGAGGGGGGCGGGCCAAAAATCGACAATCTGCCAAAGCGCGGTTTCGGTACAGAACTGATCCAACGCGGCGTTCGTTTCGAGTTGGAAGGCGAGACAGAGATCGGTGTAGTGGATGGCGGTCTCCACTGCAGGATAGTAATTCCGGTAAATCCTCAACACATCGTCGGAACGCCGTCCGACGGATCGCCGATGGAGGAGGCTGCGGCATGAGGGCGGCGCTCGAAGGGATCAGGGTATTGGTCGTCGAAGACGAGTTCCTGGTCGCGACCTTGATCGAAGACATGCTGGTGGCCGCGGGCTGCGTGGTCGCAGGTCCCATTCCGCGACTGTCCAAAGCTCTCGATGCGGTGGGCAGCGGGACGTTTGATGCGGCGGTCCTCGACGTCAATCTTGGCGGCGATCGCGTATATCCGGTCGCCGACGCGCTGTCCCGGCGCAATGTCCCGTTCGTATTTGTCACCGGCTACGGCACGGGTGTGCTGCCGCGCGAATACGCGGCGCGCCCCCGCCTCTGCAAGCCGTTCAAGATGGCGGATCTGCTCGACCAGTTGTCGAGCCTCGTCGCCCCTCCCAGCGCTTCGGCGTGAGCCACCGCGACAGCCATCAACCGAGGAATAGGCCGCGACAAAACCGGACAGGACCGTCAAAACCCAAACCGAGATGTTGCTGCCGAGTTGCAAGACGAGCCTGGAGAGCTTATGTCTTAGCTGGTCGACCTCCCGTGGTTCGGCTTGCTCTCCCAAGCTCGTGATTGAGCGCCGGACCTGCGCCCCGCACCGTGCTGAAGTTTGACCCTCCGCTCGCTCCGAGCGGCGGCAATTTTGTTCTTGAAGGAAGACTAATGACTATTGGAACCGTGAAGTGGTTCAACCCGACAAAGGGTTACGGCTTCATTCAACCCGAGGACGGTTCGCAGGATGTGTTTGTTCATATCTCGGCGGTCGAGCGCTCCGGTATCGGCAATCTGCAGGAGGGGCAGAAGGTGAGCTTCGACCTCGAGCGCGGCGATCGAGGAAAGACCTCGGCGGTGAACTTGAAGCAAAGCTAGCTTCGAGCGGGGGAGCGGCGCCGGTTCGCGCGGCTTCCCCGCCTCGGCGGTACAGCAAGACGCAACAAGTCGAAGAGATAGCTGCTCATGCAAGTTTTTGTGCGCGACAACGATGTCAATTCGGCACTGCGGGTCCTGAAGAAAAAGATGCAGCGGGAAGGCACCTTCCGCGAAATGAAGCGTCGGCGGGCTTATGAAAAACCGTCCGAACGCCGGGTGCGTGAGAAAGCCGAGGCAATCCGTCGGCATCGCAAAATGTTGCGCAAACGCCTCGAGCGCGAGGGCTACTGAGGTGAGTCGTGTTGGAGTGCGTTAGGGAGGGGTACTCGTGGCGTTCAGAACGAATTACCGCTTCGAGCGCTCGGAGCGCGATCGGCTGAAGAAAGCCAAGAAAGACGAGAAGCTCAAGCGGCAGCAGGAGCGAGTCGTCTCGCGCCGAGACGACGGCTCCACCGAGCAGACCGAAGAGAACGAGGTGCCGGAGGTATAGTTCGCGGGGGTGTAGTTCGCGGGCATCGCGACGGGCACGGGTCCTCTTTGGGCCAGTTGCTGCGACTCACGTTCGTTCACTCAGTTCGGATTTCGCCTGACCCGCCAGATCACCGGTACGATGATGCCGACGATGAACATGATCACCAGGAACAGCACGATTTTCCAAGCCCAGGTGACTGGCGCAATCGAAACAATGGCTATCCCCAGCCCGATCATGCACAGGCGAACAATCGTATCATTGCCGCCATTGATGCGCGCCTGTTCGCGCAGCCCCCAAAGCGCTCGCCGATGAAAATGCGAAGCCATTCTATCTTTCAGCATGCCGATCCATCCTATGGCTCTGCTTGATTTGACAATATGGCAAAATCGTCGAGCACCCTCGCTATCAGCTCTTGCCGGCGCGGGTCTCGTCCCTCGGGTGTCGCAGCGAAAAGTTGGATCAAATATTGCGCCTTTTCTGCAGCCTCGAGCCAGGTGGTCGACGGAGCGGCAACCGCATGGCGCTCGAATTCTTCTTGACGGCTTCGCAAGGCGGCCTGATCGGCCTCGACCTCATGGTTGCGGCGGCGGACTACCGTTGATTTTTGCGCGGCCATGCCACGATGTTCGTCTAATTGGACTGGCTTGTCCATAATCACGGACCCTCCGCGGGCTGCTCGATTACTATCGGACGATCGTAGCAAAATATACTCCTGACCGCGCGCCCCTTCTTAACTGTATATGCAGCTGACGACATTAAATTCAATCCAGGGGACTTAAATATTTCGGTTTTCTAACATGCTCTCTGATCACTTGGGACAAATACAGTGCTGATGGGGCTCGGCCGTCGAGGCCCTCCTCTCCCCGACCGTTCGGGGTCGTGCTATAAACGGCCAATCGGTTCGGGAGGGCGCTGTTGCCTGCGATTTATATTTTGAACGGTCCCAACCTCAATCTGCTCGGAGTGCGGGATCCGTCGGTCTATGGCCGCGATACTTTGGCCGACATCGAGGAGCGGTGCCTGACCCGCGCCGCATCGCTCGACCTGCAGATCGAGTTCCGGCAGACCAATCACGAGGGCCAGCTCGTCGATTGGATCCAGGAAGCGCGCGAATCTGCCGACGGTATAATTCTCAATGCCGGGGCGTTGACCCACACTTCGGTGGCCGTGCTCGACGCGCTTCTCGCCGCCGAATTGCCGGTCATCGAGGTGCACCTGTCGAACATTTTCCGCCGAGAGAGCTTTCGTCACCATTCCTATGTCAGCCTGGCGGCAACCGGAGTGATCTGCGGGTTAGGGGCGCAGGGCTACGAGCGCGCTCTCGACGCGCTCGCCAACCTTATCGAGCGGGATCCGGGCGAGGCCGATCGGTGAAAATCGGCGGCCGCAGTCCGCCTTTTCCGGATGCCGGCCTGATCCGCACGCTGGCCGCGCTGCTGACCGAGACCGGCTTGACCGAGATCGAATACGCGATCGGCGATCGCCGCGTCCGAATCGCCCGCGTCCCCGGCGGACCGGATTCGGCATCGGCGCCAGTTGCCTCTCCTCCAGCGGCAACGCGTTCGCCGTCCGTCGAGCACCCCGGCTCGGTCAAGGCGCCGATGGTCGGCACCGCCTATCTCGCGCCGCAACCGGGAGACCCCCCATTTGTGCGGCTCGGCGATTCGGTCGCCGACGGACAGCCCTTGCTGATCATCGAGGCAATGAAGGTGATGAACCAGATCCGCGCGCACCGCCCCGGCCGCATCGCGCAGATCCTGGTTGCCGACGCCCAGCCGGTCGAGTATGGCGCCGTCCTGATGCTGATCGAGTGAAGGTACAAAGGAGGACGACGCGCGCGCGGCGGCTTCGGCGGGACATGACGGAGGCCGAGAGGCGGCCGTGGCGGGAGCTGCGCGAGTTCGGGGGCCCACATCGGTTTCGCAGGCAGCATCCGATAGGCAGATATGTGGTGGACTTTGCGTGTCCTGTGGCGAAGCTCGTGATCGAGCTGGATGGCGGACAGCATGCGATCTCGCTCAGCGCGGATGAGTTGCGGACTCAAGAAATCGGCCGCCGAGGCTATCGCGTGATACGGTTTTGGAACGGGGATGTGATGGAAAACATTGGGGGTGTGGTGGAGGTGGTATTCCAACAGCTCTCCCTCTCCGCCCTTGGGAGCGGAGAGGGTCGGGGTGAGGTGGGGCGTACCGCCCACCATCAAGACCCACCTCACCCTCCCCATCGCGTACGCGACGGGTCCCCTCCCTCTCCCCCCGCAGGCGGGCGGAGAGGGCATTAAGCCAATGTTCGACAAGGTATTGATCGCCAATCGGGGTGAGATTGCGCTGCGCATTCATCGCGCGTGCCGCGAGATGGGGATCAAAACCGTGGCCGTGCATTCGACCGCGGACGCCAATGCGATGAATGTGCGGCTCGCCGACGAGACCGTGTGCATCGGCCCGCCGCCGGCGCGCGACAGCTATTTGAATGTCGCGGCGATCCTCTCCGCCGCGACGATCACCGGCGCCGATGCGATCCATCCCGGTCTCGGATTTCTCGCCGAGGACGCCGATTTCGCCGCGACGGTGGAGGAGCACGGTTTCACCTTCATCGGCCCCTCCGCCGAGCACATCCGGCTGATGGGCAACAAGGTCGCGGCGAAAGAGGCGGCGCGCAAGCTTGGGATTCCGACGGTTCCCGGTTCGGCGGGTAGCGTGCGTGATGTCGCGGCGGCCGAGGCGGCGGGCTGCGCGGTCGGCTATCCCGTGCTGATCAAGGCCAGCGCAGGCGGCGGCGGGCGCGGCATGAAGGTCGCGCGGAACGCCGCCGAGCTGGCCCGTCTGATGCCGATTGCGCAACGCGAGGCGTCATCGTTCTTCGGCTGCGGCGAAGTCTATCTCGAACGCCACCTCGAGCGGCCCCGGCACATCGAGATCCAGGTTCTCGGGGACGGCAAGGGCGGCATCATCCATCTCGGGGAGCGCGACTGCTCGCTGCAGCGCTGTCACCAGAAGGTGCTCGAGGAGACCCCTTCACCGGTGCTCGATTGCCGCGAGCGCGAGCGACTGTTTGCGCTGGCCGTCGCCGCGCTCGGCGCAATCGGTTACCGCAGCGCCGGCACGCTCGAATTCCTATTTCAGGACGGCGAGTTCTTTTTTATCGAGATGAATACTCGCTTGCAGGTCGAGCACCCGATCAGCGAAATGGTCAGCGGCATCGATATCGTCCGCGAGCAGCTGAGTATCGCGGCCGGCTCGCCGTTCGGGTATCGGCAGTCGGACGTGAAACTATGCGGCCACGCGATCGAGTGCCGCATCAACGCCGAGAACGCCGACACCTTCCTGCCGTCGCCCGGCCGGGTCACCGGTTATCATCCGCCAGGCGGGCTCGGCGTTCGCGTCGACAGCGCGCTCTACGACGGCTATGAGGTGCCGCCTTATTACGACAGCCTAGTCTCCAAGCTGATCGTTCACGGCAAGAGCCGCAACGAATGCCTGATGCGGCTGCGCCGCGCGCTCGAGGAATATGTGATCGGCGGGATCGACACGACGATTCCGCTGCA
>Ga0209380_10002659_pt1 | contig 11347 bp, 9 predicted proteins | sample HubBroMetageWFT6_FD_188347 | JGI IMG/M metagenome (GOLD analysis project Ga0209380, IMG submission 188347) | Warmed and freeze-thawed soil microbial communities from the Hubbard Brook experimental Forest, New Hampshire - Hubbard Brook CCASE Soil... | ecosystem: Environmental > Terrestrial > Soil...
AGTGGAATGGCATGACGCCCGAGGTGCCCTCAAGGGCCTGGCGCGCGGACGTCTGCTCGTACTCGACGACGTGCATGACGGCGTTGATCAGCGCCAGGTGCGTGAACGCCTGCGGGAAGTTGCCCAGATGGCGGCCGGACCTCGCGTCGATCTCCTCCGCGTACAGGAGGAGCGGGCTGGCGTAGGAGAGGACCTTCTCGCACAGGTCCCTGGCGCGCTTGTGCTCGCCGATCTCGGCCAGCGCCGAGACCAGCCAGAACGAGCAGATCGTGAACGTGCCTTCCTCGCCCGACAGCCCGTCATCGGTGTTCTCCACGAGGTAGCGCAGCACCAGCCCGTCCTCGGTGAGCTCGTCGGCGATAGCGCGGACCGTTGCCCGGATCCTCGGGTCTGACGGCGGGAGGAAGCGCAGCAGCGGCATGAGCAGCAGCGACGCATCCAGAGCGGTCGTGTCGTAGTGCTGGCAGAAGACGCCGCGGTCGTCGATCGCGTTGGCGCAGATGTCGGCGTGGATCTCGTCGGCGGCATCCTGCCAGCGCCGGGCGGTGTCGATGTCGTCCCGGATGCGGGCCAGCCGGGCCCCGCGGTCCGCCGCGACCCAGCACATGAGCTTCGAGGAGGTGAAGTGCTGGGGCTCGCCCCGCACCTCCCAGATACCGCGGTCGCGCTCGCGCCAGTGCTGCAGTGCGTGCTCGACCTGGCTGCGCGCCATCTGCCAGACCCGGTCGTCCAGCCGGTCTCTGGACTTGGTGTGCAGGTAAAGCGAGTCGAGCACGACTCCCCACACGTCGTTCTGCTGCTGGGCGTAGGCATCGTTGCCGATGCGCACCGGCCGGGCCGCCTGGTAGCCGTGCAGGTGCTTGAGCGTCTCCTCGGCCAGGTCACACCGGCCGTCGAGCCCGTAGACGATCTGCATCTCGCCGCCGTTGCGCTCGACTACCTCGGTGAGGAAGGCGAAGTAGTCGTTGGCCTCCCACTCGAAGCCGAGCGTGAAGAGTCCCCACAGCGCGAACGTGGCGTCCCTGATCCAGCTGTAGCGATAGTCCCAGTTACGCTCGCCGCCGGGCGTCTCCGGCAGCGAGGTCGTCGCGGCCGCTGCGATCGCGCCCGTCGGCGCGAAGCTCAGGCCTTTCAGCGTCAGCGCGCTGCGAGTCAGGTAGCTGCGCCAGCGATGGTCGGGAAAGTTGCCGCGAGCCAGCCAGTGCTGCCAGTGGTGCGCCGTCCAGACCTGGCGCCGGTAGGCCTCCTCATGACTGTGCGGCGGTGGCATGCTGCCCCAGGACAGCGCGCAGAACCTGGTATCCCCCTCGCGGAGCAGCGTGCGGGCCCGCGCGCTCGGTCCCTCAATCCCGATCCGGATGTCGGAGGTCAGGGTCAGCGTGAGGTCATCGTGCGTCACCGCGGTCTGGTAGAACTCGCGGTCGGTGCGCTGCCAGTTCTCCCGCACCCGGCCGTAATCGAAGACCGGCTCGCAGTTCATGATCAGCTGGACCGAGCCGTTCACGCAGCGGACCGTGCGCAGCAGGATGTGCTCGGCGTCGTAGTCCGTCGGCGACCTGGTGTGCGAGCTGGTCTCCGGATGCGAGTGCCGCCAGGGGCCCATGATCAGCGAGTCGCGGACGATGATCCAGCCGTCGCGGCAGTCCCAGCTTGTCTCCACGACCAGGGTGCCCGGCAGGTAGCGCCGGTCGGCCGGCACGGACATGTTCTCCGGCCCGAAGATGAACCGGCCCGCGTCGCGGTCGAGGATGGCGCCGAAGACACTCGGGGCGTCCATCTTGGGCAGGCACAGCCACTCGATTGCGCTGCTCGGCGCCACGAGCGCGGTCACCTCGCAGTCCGACAGGAAGGCGTAGTCCGCGATGGGCGGGTACGGCGAGAAGTCGCTGGCCAGGACGTTGAAGGGTGCCGTCATGACGGGATCCTCCCCCTGCGCGGCCCGGTGCTAACCGTTTACCCGCGTTTGGGCGTCTGCTGAGCCTTCAGCCAGTCGGCGAACGTCAGCGTGCCGGAAAAGTCAGGGCTCGAGGCGGTTAGGCCGCCGCTGCGCAGCGCTCGCCCCATCTTGCCCGGCACGGGGACCGGCAGCTGAATGGCCTTGTGGCCGGTCAGGGTCAGCCAGGTGCGGGCGAGTTCGCGAGCACTGCGGATCTCCGGCCCGGCGACCTGGACGCGCCCGAGCGCCGGCTCGGCCTCGGCGGTCGTGGCCACCGCCTCGGCCACCTCGGCGGCCGCGATTGTCTGCAGCCGCATCGACGGGATCGGCAGGACGCGGTACTTCGCCGCCGCAGCGAGAGCAGTCGCGGCCAGTTCGTGGAACTGCGTCGCCCGCACAATGGTCCACGGCACCGGGCCGTGCTCCACCACGTGCTCCTGGTCGGTCTTGATCCGGTAATAGCCCATCGGCACCTGGTCGCAGCCGACGATGGAAACGCAGACGTGATGACCGACGCCTGCCTCCTGCTCGGCGGCCAGGAGCCGGCCTGAGCCCTCGACGAGGACCTGGCGGGCTCGCTTGGACGACGTCGCGTTGCTGGCGTCCACCACGACGGCGCACCCGTCCAGCGCCTTGCTCAGGCCGTCGCCCGTGGTCAGGTCCACTGGGTACGCGCCGCTCCGGCTGAGGACCCTGGCATCATGTCCGCGCCTGGCTAGCTCGGCGGCGACGTGCCGGCCGAGGGTGCCGGTGCCGCCGACAATTGCGATTCTCATGACCATGCAGACGTAGTACCCCGCCGACGCGTGACAGCACTATCGCAGTTGCAGAAGGACTCTGTCCTCGACCCGCCGGTAGCCGAGCCGCGGATAGAGCGCGTTACTGGTCGGGTTGGCCAGGTCGGTGTAGAGCACGACCGCGCCCGCGCCCGCATCCAGTGCCTGCCGGCTGACGGCGGCGGTGACCCCGCCGCCGAAGCCATGCCGGCGATGTGCGGGCGGGGTGTAGACGCCGCTGACCCTGGCGACGCCGGCCACGGTCCGGGTGAGGCCGGCCATGGCGACCGGCCGGCCGTCGGCCTCCCACAGCGTCAGACCGCGATGGCTGAGCCGGTCGTCAACGAGAGCCTCCTGGTTCTCGCCCTCTCTCGGCGTCGCCTCCGCGGTGAACTCCTGGTGCCAGCGCACCAGGAGATCCCGGTCGGCCTCGGCGGCGATGCGGGCGGTGCCCGGCGGAACCGGGTCCGGTGCGATCAGATCGGCTAGCCGGAACAGGCGGCTGCGGTCGCTGATCTCGGCGTCACCGCCGGTGGCCGACAGCCACGCCGCGGCGAATCCGGCCGCGTCCGGCTCGGGCAGGTTGGCCGCGGTCTGCGCGGCACCGCGGGCCCTCAGCAGCTCGAGCAGTGCGCCCGCAGACTCAGCCGGCAGCCCGGCTACGAGCAGGGGAAAAGGCGGCGTCCGCAGGAACGCGCCGTCCACGGCGCCCGGCGCTCGCTCGTGCCAGCCGAAGATGGGCGGGTCCTCGCCGTAGACGGAGGGGCCGCGCTGGCGGAGCGACTCAAGCACCGTCAGCGGCACCGTGCGGCGCACCGGATCGGCCCGTAGCCAGTCGTCGGCCGCAGCGGTGAATTCATCCAGGCTCTCGGTCAGATGCCAGGGCATGCCTCATCCTGTCGGTCCGGGCGGCGGGCCCGCCACGGGTTTTCAGGCCGGGCTGCCCAGCACCTGCCGCACCTTCAGCCTCCCGCCCGTCCGCAGGATCGCGCGCCCGTAGATCGTCCCCGCCAGCCGCACCATGACGACCACCGAGGCCAGCGTGATGAGAGCCGATACCGCCACCTGCCACGCCGGCGCCGCGCCCACGGCGATCAGGACCGGCATCGTGACCGGCGCGGTGAACGGGATGAACCCGAGCACGTGGAAGAACGGGTTGACGGTGCTGACGTAGATGACCGTGTAGACCATGACATAGGCAAAGATCAGCGGTATCTGCAGTGGCAGCGCGGCGTTGTAGGCATCCGACTGACGGCTGATCAGCGACCCCGCGGCGGCGTACGCGGTGCAGTAGAAGGCGTAGCCGAGTATCAGCCACAGCGCGCCAGCGATGACGACGCCGGTCGACGCTCCGCGCACGGTATTGGACCCGAGGGCGTAGCCGAGGATCAGGTACGTCGCGGCCATCGCCGTAATCTGCCCGAGCGCGAGCAGCCCCATCCCGATGACCTTGCCCGCCAGCAGCTGGACCGGCCGCAGCGTGGTCAGCAGGACCTCGACCACCCTGGACGCCTTTTCCTCGCCCACGCTGATCGTGATCCTGATGCCGTAGGTCGAGATGACCACGAACATGATGATGGCCACCGCGAGGCCGGTGAAGCGCGCCGACAGGTTGCCCGGCGACGTGGTCAGCCCGTGGACTGGGAGCGCGATGCCGTGGGCCGCGATGCCCGGCAGGGCGGACGGCGGGAGCTGGACGATGAGCTTCTGCAAGCCGCCGATCACCGCCAGCGCGCCGCCGATGGAGCTGCCCGGCGATGAGGTGTTGAAGAGCGGCTGCTTCTTGACGAGCACCTCGGAGTCGCCGACGAGCACCGCCGACAGGCGGCCCGACAGCAGCTCCGCCTTGGCCGCGGCGACGCTCCGGACGGGCACCGTGATCACGGTGTCGCCCGTGAGCCGGCCGGCCACCTGGGCCACCTCGTCCAGCGTCGCGCTGGGACCGCCGATGATGCCGATGGTCGCGGTGCTCTTGCCGCCCTGCAGCAGCGCCGGGATGATCGCGCCCAGCGCGACCGCGACCAGAAGCAGTACCGAGGCGATCCAGAACGACTTGGCCCTGGCCCGGTCGTTGATCTCCCGCCTGGTCACGAGCCAGGTCAGCTTCCACCATTCCCTGCTCACCGGGCCGCCTCCGTCAGCTTCGTCGTGCCCTGGCTCGTCTGCTCGGTCTTGCTGACGTCCTCGAGGTCGGCTCCGACCGCGTCCCTGAACACCTCCGAGAGCCGGCGCCGCTCGAACCCGAACTGCTCGACCGGCCCGGCGCGCCGGGCGACGTCGAGCACCTCCTGCGCGTCGACGCGGCTCCGGAGGGCGACCGTCGCCGTCCCCGCCTTGACGCCCTGGACGGTCGCGATGCCGACCAGGCCGCTGGTCCACCGGGCCTGGTCGTCCCCGGCGACCTTCACGGCGACCCTCAGCTGACCGCCCTGACTCAGCTCGGCGACCGTGCCGTAGGCGACCAGCGCGCCGCGGTGGATGATCGCAACCGAGCTGCACAAGTGCTCGACCAGGTCAAGCTGGTGGCTTGAGAACAGCATGGTGACCCCGGCCGCGGCCCGCTCGGCGAGCACGCCGCTCATGGCGTCGACGCCGACCGGATCCAGGCCGGAGAACGGCTCGTCCAGCACGAGCAGGTCCGGGCCGTGCACGAGCGCGGCCGCGAGCTGCACTCGCTGCTGGTTGCCGAGTGACAGGGCCTCGACCTTGTCCTGGCCCCGGCCGCCGAGGCCCAGCCGCTCGGACCAGTACCGGGCCGCCTTGCCGGCCTCGTCCGCGGTCAGCCCGTGCAGCCGGGCGAGATACTCCAGCTGCTCATAGACCCGCATCCCCGGATACAGCCCGCGTTCCTCTGGCATGTATCCGATCCGGCGCCGGGCTTCCTCGCCGATAGGCTCGCCGTTCCACCGCACGGTGCCGCTGTCGAGTGAGGCGACCCCGACGATCGCGCGCATAGCCGTCGTCTTGCCGGCGCCGTTCGGCCCGAGGAATCCGAAGACCTCACCGGGCGGAACGGCAAAGGTCAGCCCGTCCAGGGCAACCACGTCGCCGTACCGGCGCCGCAGGTCAGTTAGCTCCAGCACCCCATCCTGGCTGCTCACTTAGTGTCGCCCTCCTGCGGCTGTCCCGCCCGAGTCCGTCCGCGGTTGTCACGCTATGAGCGTGCTGTCGCTAAAGACGGCGTGGCTGCTTGCTTTACTAATCTGATATCACTATGCTAGGTACGTGGTATCAGCCACGTCAAGTGGAGGTTAGCGAGATGGCAGCAGACGTTCCCGTCGCGGAGAGCAGCGCACCCGCAGGCCAGCCGATCATCGAACAGCCCGGCCGGTCGGCGAACGGGACTCTTATCGCGGTGGTCGGCTTCGTGCTGGCGGTCGGCGCGGTCGTGGCGTTCGTGCTCGCGTCCAAGCATAGCGGTGCTGATAAGACCATCTTGGTATGGATTGGTGTCGTCCTGACCATCCTCTCCCCTGGAATTCTTGGCGGCCTGACGCCGATATCCCCTGGTCATGCCCGCGTGATCCAGCTGTTCGGCCGGTACAAGGGCACCGTCAGTAACTCCGGCCTGCAATGGGTGAACCCATTCACCAAGCGCATCTCGGTCTCCACCCGGATCCGCAACCAGGAGACCGCGCAGCTCAAGGTCAACGACGCGGACGGCAACCCGATCGAGATCGCAGCCGTCGTCGTCTGGCAGGTCCAGGACACGGCCAAGGCGGTTTACGCCGTGGACGATTACGTCAAGTTCGTGACCATCCAGAGCGAGACCGCCGTCCGGCACGTCGCGTCCAGCTACCCGTACGACAGCCGCGGTACCGGGAAGCTCTCCCTGCGCGACAACGCTGATGAGATCACGCAGCGGCTGTCGGCCGAGATCACCGCCCGGGTTATATCGGCCGGCGTGTATGTCATCGAGACGCGCCTGACCCGGCTGTCGTACGCTCCGGAGATCGCCCAGGCAATGCTGCGCCAGCAGCAGGCGGATGCGGTGGTGGGGGCCAGGCAGCGGATTGTCGAGGGCGCGGTCGGCATGGTGCGTCTCGCGCTGGACCGACTTGAGAACGAGGGCGTGGTCGAGCTGGACGAGGAGCGCAAGGCCGCGATGGTCTCGAATCTGCTGGTGGTCCTGTGCAGTGAGCAGGCGACTCAGCCGATCGTCAACACCGGAACTCTGTACCAGTGACGGGTGGACACGGGTAGCAGCGTGAGCGAGCGTAAAGGCATTCTTCTGCGGCTGGACCCGGCCGTGCATGACGCGCTGGCGCGGTGGGCGTCCGACGAGCTGCGAAGCACCAACGCCCAGATAGAGTTCCTGCTCCGGCGGGCGCTGTCCGACGTCGGCCGGCTGCCGAGCCAGGCAAGCGAGATGCGCAAGCCGGGCAGGCCGCCCCGAAGCGCCTGAGCAGTAGCGGGCCCGGCCCGGTTATCGTCGTGGGCAAACTCCGACCGGGCGGGAGGCGGCACCCCATGCGCGTTGTCGTGATCAAGCATCATGAGATCGATGATGCCGGCTTCATCGCCGCGGCCTTCGCGGCCAGGGGAGCCGAGGTCAGCGAGCACCTGTTCCCGGCCGACGGTCCGCTGCCCGCCCTGGACGCAATCGACCACGTCATCGTGCTGGGAGCCACCTGGTCGGTCTATGACCAGGACGCGATCGGGCACTGGATCGGCGATGAGCTCGCCTGGCTGCGCGACGCCGATGACGCCGGCGTCCCGGTGCTCGGCATCTGCTTCGGCGCCCAGGCGCTGGCGGCGGCCCTCGGCGGCGATGTCCGGCCGGCGCCGCTCAAGGAGATCGGCTGGACGATGATCGACTCGCTCGACGCCGATCTCATCGATGCCGGCCCGTGGCTGGTGTTTCACAGCGATCAGTGCGTGCTCCCGCCCGGTGCCCGGCTTCTGGCCAGGAACGACGTGTGCCCACAGGCCTATGCCGTCGGCAAGCATCTCGCCGTCCAGTTCCACCCCGAGGTAGACGCCGCCCAGCTGGAGCGTTGGCTGGAGGCCGGGGGGCGGGCCGAGGCCGAGGCCGAGGGGCAGGACCCGGCTGCGCTCCTGGCCCGGTGCGCGCAGGAGGAGCCGCGGGCGGCCGGGCGCGCCGATCGCATCGTCGCGACCGCGCTGCAGATTGCCAGCACCACCCGCGGGGGTCCGGGGGTCGTCCCCCAGGGCAGCACTGACGAGCGAAAATCTGCTGTCAGAGGGTGACAACCAGCGTCAAACAGGACAGGGTGTTAGGGAACTTCCAGGACCGTGTGATGAGGGCAGGTGCAATGCAGGACATCCTTTCGGCGTACGCCGAGGCCCAGCCAGACAAGCCAGGCGTGATCGACGACAAGCCCGGCGGGGCGACTGTCGTCTGGACGTACGCCGAGCTCGAGGCTCAGTCGAACCGGGTCGCGAACCTGCTGCTCTCCGTGGGTGCCGGACCGGCCAAGAAGATCATCTGGTGCGGGCCGAACTCGCCGGAGGTCGTCGCCGTCATCAACGCGGCCAGGAAGATCGGCGCGGTGGCCGTGCCGCTGAACTACCGTCTGACGCCCGAGGAGGCGCTCTACGTCGTCAACCACAGCGACGCCGACATTGCCTACGTGGACGCGGAGTACGCCCCGATGTTCGCCACGCTGCGTGACCAGTTCGATAAGGTGCGCCACATCGTGGCCGTCGGCGGGCCGGCGCCCGAGGGCATGCTCTCCGACGCGGACATCGCCGCCGCGTCGCCGGATGCGCCCGAGCTGGGCGAGGTCACCGGCAGCGCCGGGACGATGATCTACACCTCCGGCACCACCGGCAAGCCGAAGGGCGCGGTCAGGACCGGCACGCCCGATCCCGAGGTGATCGGCGCCCTGCTGGGCCTGTTCGGCTACACGCCGACCGACATCTACATCACCTCGGGGCCGCTGTATCACAGCGGTCCTGGCGCCTTCATGGCCGCTAGCCTCGCCTTCGGCCAGACGATCGTCGTGCAGCGGAAGTTCGACGCTGAGGACTGGCTGCGCCTGGTCGACAAGTACAAGATCACGTCGACGTTCTCTGCGCCGGCGCTCGTCCGGATGATCTGCGCGCTGCCCGCGGAGGTCAAGGACCGCTACGACCGGTCTTCGATGCGGATCATGCTGGCCAACGCGGCGCCGTGGAGCTTCGCGCTCAAGCAGCAGTACGTGGCGGACTTCCCGCCGGAGTCGCTGTTCGAGATCTACGGTTCCACCGAGCTGGGCGTGGACACGGTGCTGCTGCCGAAGGACCAGATGCGCAAGCCCGGATCCTGCGGCCAGCCCGCGCCGGGCATCGAGATCGTCCTGTTCGACGAGGACGGCAGCAGGGTGACCGGGACCGGTCCCGGTCACCCAGGTGAGGTGTACGTGCGGTCCAAGGGCGTATTCGACACCTACTACAAGAACGACACCAGCTACGCCAACAGCAGCCGGGGCGACTTCCACACCGTCGGTGACATCGCCTACTGGGACGACGAGGGCTACCTGTACATCTGCGACCGCAAGACCGACATGATCATTTCGGGCGGCATGAACATCTACCCGGCCGAGATCGAGGCCGCGCTCGAGCAGCATCCGGAGATCTACGACGTCGCGGTGTTCGGCATCCCGTCCGAGGAATGGGGCGAGATCGTCCACGCGACCATCGTGCTGTCGCCAGGCTCGGCGCTGTCGTCGGAGCAGATCGCGGCGTTCGCGCGCGAGCACCTGGCCAGCTACAAGGTGCCGAGGTCGGTCGAGTTCACTGACGAGCTGCCCCGCACCGGCTCGGGCAAGATCCTGAAGCGGCAGCTCCGGGCGCCGTACTGGGCGGGCCGGACCGCCCAGGTCGGGTAGCGCCGGAAGCGGAGGCCCCGCCGCGGCCCTCCCGAAAGTCGCGAGACGGCCAGTACTGCTCATAGAGCGTGCATAGTGGCCGTCTCGCGACTTTGTGTCGGCCGGGCCGCGTCAGCGGAGCCCCTCCGGGAGTCCAGGCCCGGCCCGCGCCGATACCATCGGCTGCGGCCGCCAAGCATGGGAGAAGCGTTGGAGCTGGTGCACTCGGGCAAGATCCGCGACCTGTACGCGGACGGGGCTGACCTGCTGCTGGTCGCCTCGGACAAGGTCTCCGTCTACGACGTGGTCCTGCCGACGCCGATCCCGGGCAAGGGCAAGATCTTGACCCAGCTCTCGCTGTGGTGGTTCGAGCAGCTCGCCGACCTGGTACCGAACCACGTGATCTCGGCGACCGACGTCCCGCCCGAGTGGGCTGGCCGCGCGATCCGCTGCCGGCCCCTGAGCATGGTGCCGGTCGAGTGCATCGCCCGCGGATACCTTGCCGGCCTCGGCCTGGCCAGCTACCGGGAGTCGGGCGAGGTATCGGGCGTGCCGATGCCAGCCGGGCTGTCCGAGGGGTCGAGGCTGCCCGAGCCGGTGTTCACGCCGACGACCAAGGCGACGGCCGGCCACGACGAGTTCATGACGTTCGACGACGTGGTGGCCGAGGTCGGTGCCGACACGGCCGGGGAACTGCGCCGGCTCACGCTGGATATCTACCGCCGGGGCGCCGAGATCGCTGCCGAGCGCGGCATCATCATTGCCGACACCAAGGTGGAGTTCGGCCGGGCCCCGGATGGCTCGATCGTACTGGCCGACGAGGTGCTCACGCCGGACTCGTCGCGCTTCTGGGCCGCCGCGGAGTGGAAGCCGGGCGGGCCGCAGCGGTACCTGGACAAGCAGTTCCTTCGCGACTGGTCAGCGGGCATCACCGGCTGGGACCACGAGCCGCCCGGCCCGGAGATCCCGGCCGACATCGTCGACGCGACCCGAGCGCGCTACGCGGAGGTGTACGAGCGCATCACCGGGAGCCCGTGGCGCGACTGAGCCCGGATCTAGCTGGCCAGCACGGTCCCCGAGGCGATGACCCCGTTCCGCACGAGGTACACGAGCCGGTACACCTCCACGACGCCGCTGCTCTCATGCGCGGCCAGTCTGACCAGGACGTGGTCGCCGCGGACCCAGATCGAGCGGATGTCGTCGCTGACGGTCCGGGCGTAGCCGGAGACCATGGAGTCAAAGCTCGGGCTCATGTGATCGCCGCCAAGGCGCCAGACCTTCGCCCAGTCGTGCCGGTTGATCGCCTGGATATAGGCCTTCACCACCGTCCGGGGCGCGGGCTCACGGGTGACCACGACGTGCTTCTCCTGGTCCGATCGCGGCACCGGGAGGGTGTCGGCCGCCGGATGCCCGGTCGAGTGATGGTCGAGCGCCGCGGTGATGGCTGCGGTGGACGCGGCCGCGAGCACTGCCAGCGCCACGGCCATGCCGGCCACGCCCGCCTTGGTGTGCCACGGCTGCGCGTACCGGGCGTACCTGACCGGCCGGGCTGGCCTGGTGCTATCGGCCGGCGTGTCGTAGTCGCGGTGGGCGGGAGCGGCCTTGGCCACGGCCTCGGCGACGGTTGCCCGCAGACTGCTCACCGGACGGAGGAACGACGCGTGCCGCGACAGCCAGTCGGCCGAACCGAGCTCGGCCAGCAGATCCTCGGTGCCCGGACGGGCCGCCGGGTCCTTGGCGAGGCATCGCTCGATTAGCGGGCGCAACTCGGTCGGCACGTGGCCGAGCGCCGCGGTGCTGTACACCACGCGGTACAGCAGCGC
>Ga0209380_10002660_pt1 | contig 11344 bp, 7 predicted proteins | sample HubBroMetageWFT6_FD_188347 | JGI IMG/M metagenome (GOLD analysis project Ga0209380, IMG submission 188347) | Warmed and freeze-thawed soil microbial communities from the Hubbard Brook experimental Forest, New Hampshire - Hubbard Brook CCASE Soil... | ecosystem: Environmental > Terrestrial > Soil...
GTGGGTTTCTGCCGGGGAAACCAGTACCACTCGTGGTCGGGACGGTAGGTGAAGCGGGTGGTCTCGCCGACGCGGTCGTCGTAGATCCGGTAGTTGTTGATATACGGCTGGTCGGCGAAGGAAGGCCAGGCGCAGAGCACGAACGGGAACTGCTCGACCGTCTCAATCGGCTTGGCGAGGTTGATCGACATGAACCGCCGCGACATCTTCGCGTCGGCTTCTTCCTCCGTGTAGTGCTGGGTGCGCCCGAAGTTCCGCAGATTTTTCGTGAGCAGCTCGCGGCAGCGCACGCGGCCGCTGTTGTCGTTCAGGTCGTTGTGCACAAGGTTGGCGTAATTGGCGTTCACACCCGGGTTGTTGCTGTCCTGGTCTTCCGTGCGGTCGCCCGCGTAGTCCTTGTCGAAGACGTCGTGGTTGTAGACCAGCGCATCGGTCGCGTCCGGGAAGAACTCAAGAAGCAGCTTCTCGATCTCGGGGTAGAACACGCGCTCCACCTCCGCCGCATCGTAGAAGTTCGAGCACTTCGACTCGAGGTGCGCCAGCGAGACGCCGAGCCGGTCCATGCATTCGGGGCTGTTGGGCGAGAGGCCCGGATAGTACTCGCCGATGCGCCGCGCATCGCGCATCACCTGCGGGAAATAGAGGTCTCGTCGCCGGTTGTCCTGCTCGTTCTTGCGCAGGATCGCCGCGACGTCGGCGCGTGCCGGGTCCCGCCAGATGGTGTTGGACGGCACCACCGAATAGCTCGGCCGCTCGTACACGGTATAGGGCAGCGGCAGCGCCAGCCCGCCTGGCGGGGCCTTGATGCTGTTCGACTGGCGGATGTACTTCAAACACTCGTCGTAGTCGCGGAACCCGAGGCCCCATTGGGTCTTGATCGGGCCCGGCGGCGCCTTGTCGAGCGTTTCCCTAAGGCGCCGGCTCTCACCCTCCGCGATCTCCGCGAGCGCATCCTCCAGCGCCACGGCGGTTCCCGCGTCGCCGTCCCGGTCGAACGACATATAGGACAGGCCGCCATGTGCCGCGATGGGCGGCGGCTGCCCTTCCGTGCGCTGGAGCGACGGCACATAGGCGGACGAAGCTCTCTCCGTGTCCGCCGCAACGTTGTTGTCGGCGATCTCGAACTGGCTCATGGCACACCTCCGGTTATCTCGGCCTCACCGTGGCACACAGAATCTGCGTTTTCCAGACTAGGCGATCGGCGACTTGATGTCCCTGCCTAGGGTCAGAACGTCTCGACCCACGGCCGCATCTCGACCTCAAGCGACCAAGCGCTGCGCGGCTGGCGCAAGATGTCGAGATACGTCTGGGCGATCCCATCGGGATCGAGTGTGCTGTCCGGCCGCTCGTTCGGGTCCGGCCGCCGGTCGCTGCGTACCCCGCCGTCGATCACGAAATGCGCGACGTGGATCCCCTTTGGCCCCAGCTCCCGCGCCGTGCTCTGCGCCAGACCGCGAAGCGCGAACTTGCCCATGGCGAACGCCGCGGAGTGCGGATAGCCCTTAACGCTCGCGCTGGCGCCGGTCAGCAAGATTGCGCCGGCACCGCGCGGGATCATCCGCCGTGCCGCCTGCTGGACGACCAAAAAGCCGCCGAAGGCCGATATCTCGACCGCTTTCCGGACCGCTCCCGGGTCAAGGTCTGCGATCGGGCCGTGCGCACGTGCGCTGGCGTTGTAGAGCACGACATCGGGCACCCCAAGCCGCGTGTCCACCTCTTCGAATAGGTGCGCGACGGCCGCCGGATCGGAAGCGTCGACCGTGAACCTTTCGGCGCCGGTTTCGACGGCAAGTGACGCGAGCTTGTCGACGTTCCGGGCGGCGACACCGACCTTGAGCCCCGCCGTCGCCAAGCCGCGGGCAACCGACGCGCTTATGCCCGAGCCGGCCCCGACGATCAGCGCCGTGCGATAGGGAATGGTCGTCATGATCAGCTCCTCATGCGTCGCTGGTCGGCGATAGCCGCACGCCGAAGATGGGCGCATATACGCGCAGGTCAATTCTAGACCATAGACTGAGCGTGATTCTCGCATGAAAGTTTCTCAAGCGTCGGCTGAGAAACTCTCGTTTGCAGCATCAGGCTACGCCGCAAACTGTAGAATCTTTTCGACGAACATGAGCTCTGTTGCATTAGGAGTTCTCATATGACTGCAATCCACTCGCAAGCCCCGTACGGAGGTTGGCGCCGGGTTTGGCATCGGCCGCAACGCGCGAGCCGGCTCGTCGAAAGAGCCCTGGCGGCCGTTCGTGATTGGCGTAAGCGCCGGCGTGACCGCCTCCAAATCGCGGCGCTCGATGCCCGGATCTCGCGCGACATCGAGACCCGCCGCGGCGATCCGCTCGACCGCGAGCGCGAGCAAAAGGAGCGCGAGGCCTGGCTTGATACGTTGAGCTTCCCGCCTTTTTGACCCGCGCGCCTGCCGCATCACCGAGGAGGCCGGCCGGTCCGTCGCCGCCCGTGTGAGGCGCCAGCCGGCCATTTTCCAGCCCCGGCGTGAGGAGCATCCGACGCATCCGTACAATAGCGACGAGGTAGTCACAGGCTGCCGAAATCGACGAGGTCGCGACCGGCGAGCGGGCCGCCCGCCTGTTGCAAGCGGCCCCCGGTCGCGAGACCGCCTAGGTACACCGGCACGAAGCCGAAGCTCTCGATCACGTTGCTGACGAATTCGGTCGGCTCCGGGTGATCGCCGGAGACGAAGATGACGCGGCGGCCACCATTCTTTGCGGGTCCTTCATTGAAGCGAGCGGTGACGATCGAATTGAAGGCCTTTACGATCCTGGCACCGGACGCCAGCGCTGCTACAACTTCGCTCGCCCCCTTGCCGCCCAGGTCGGCCAGCACGAGTTTGGGGCTGTACTCGATGAACGGATTTGTTGCGTCGATGAGTACCCGGCCGTTCCACGCTGGTAGGCCGCGTAGCGCGTCCTCGACATTCGGCCAAGGAACGGCGAGCAGGACGTAGTTGAGGCTTGCGGCCTCCGCTACCGTAGCCGCGGATGCGCCGCGCCCGAGGTCAGCAACCTTGCCAGCAAGCGACTCCGGACCACGTCGGCTGCTCAAAGCCACCTCATGGCCAGTCGCCAGGGCTTCCCGCGCAAACGCAAGCGCAACCGTGCCGGCGCCGATCGTTCCGAACTTCATGATCCGGCCTCCTGAGAAGTCTTCCGAACCTTATCGTCGTCCACGGTCGAATGCCGTGGTTCGGTCGGGCGCGGCCACGCCGTCATCGCGATCTCGACAATCGCAGCGAGTTGGTCCCGGGAAGCGCCGTCTCTCGCCAGGACCGCCATGCCGCGCGAAAATGCGCTGTAAAAGGCGGCGAGGGTCTCGGCATCTGTGTCGGGCGGCACATCGCCCCGCTCGATGCCTCTCTGGATGCGGGTGGCCAGCGACGTTTGGCCGAGCTGGCGAAACCGGGCCATCATGTCGCGCACCGAGCTCAATGACGGTGGCAGATGTGTCCCCGCGAGCGAGATCATGCAGCCGCTTGGCAGCCCCTCCTTGGTGAACTCCCGCGCCATCCCTAAAAGCACGTTATAGAAGGCCGACCGCGTATCGATATCGGCGTTGAGCTCGCGCAGAAACCATTCGCCTGAGACCGCGAGGTAGGTTTCGGTCGCTTCCTGATAAAGCCGTTCTTTGCTGCCAAAGGAATTGTAGAAGCTCGAAGGGCTGATGCCCATCACGGCGATCAGTTCGTCGAATGAGGTCCCTTCAAAGCCGCGTTCCCAAAACAGCTGCATGGCCTGCGTCAGGGCCTCGGCCCGGTCGAATGTTTGCGGTCGGCCGCGGCTACGTTTTGCGTCCATCCCTAATTTTGTTGTCATCGCTCCAAAATTCCTTGACGTCACCCCCCAAGGCACATAGATGAGCTAATTATAGGAGCGTTCACTCCAGATTTAAAGGCCCGCTTGCCGCGGGCGCTCACCATCAGATGGGGTCAGGGCAGATGGGATCAGGGGACGAGCGATGCACGCAATCCAGGCTTCTTTCGCAGACATGCCTCGAACCGCTGCCATGCTGTGCTGGGAGAGATTGCGACAAGCTGCCTCGGCGATCGGTGGACGCTAGTCCGATGACCGCCACCGGTCGCGATCCCTGACCACAGTCCATTCCTTCACCTAGCGCCGCGATGGCGTTGTGCGGCGCCTGTAAAGGCTTTGCAAGGCTTGGTGTGATGACGCATATCGAGACAATTGACGAGGTTCGCAGCGGGGATCTGCAGGGCAGGTCCGACGGCGCTGAACTGAAAAGTCCGGCTGCTTTCGAGGTCGATGGCCGGCGGCCGCCGACGAACCGGTCGGACATGGCAGATTCCGCGCCGCCGATGCCGGGGCAGTTGGGGCCGCCGCCCTGGCGCGGCGCGCGACGGCTCGCTTGGATTGGCGTCGCGGGCCTGGTCGCCCTGGCGGCGATTGCCGGCCAGCGCGTCTGGCAACACGAGGGCCAGCCGGCCGCGGCTCCGCCGTCGCCGCCGCAGGTCACGGTCAGTCAGCCGTTGCAGGCCACGGTCAGTGGCACGACGATCTTCCTTGGACAGTTCGCGGCGGTCGACAGCGTCGAATTGCGTGCCCAGGTCGGTGGGAAGCTGACCGCGATCAGCTTTCGCGACGGCCAGATCGTCAAGAAGGGCGACCCGCTTTTTACCATCGACCCGCGCCCGTTCCAGATCCGGCTCGATCAGGCGGTCGCGCAATTGCACACCGCGGAGGCCCGGTCGTCGCTCGCCGACGCGCAGCTGTGGCGCGCGCAGCAGCTGCAGAAGACGCAATTCGGCACCGTTGAGAGCGTCGATCAGCGCACCGCCGACCGGCGCAGCGCCGTGGCAGCGATCGAGACCGCCAAGGCGGCGATCCGCGATGCCCAGCTCGATCTCGAATTCTCGCAGGTGGCGTCGCCGCTGAGCGGCCGTATCGGCGCTCATCTCGTGTCGATTGGCGATCTCGTCAGCGGCAGTCGCGAGGGCAGCGGAGCCACGACCCTGCTGGCGACGATCGTCTCGCTCGACCCGATCTACCTCGACTTCGACATGAGCGAGGCGGATTACCGCGCCTATCAGCGGGCGCATGGCGGCAACGCGCCGCAGGACGAGGTCGCGATCAGCCTCGACGGTGACGAGCGTTTCGACCATCACGGCACGCTCGACTTTATCGACAATGCGGTCAACCGCAGCAGCGGCACAATCCGCGCCCGCGCGACGGTGGCCAACCCGGATCTTGCGATCACGCCGGGGCAATTCGCCCGCTTGCGCGTGCCAAACGAGCGGCCCGGGCCGGCCCTGCTTCTGCCGCCCGCGGCGATCGTGCCCGACCAGTCGCGCCAGGTGGTGATGACGGTCGGTGCCGACGGCACGGTAACGCCGAAACCGGTCGAAATCGGCGGCCTCTATCGGGGGTTGCGGGTGATCCGCAGCGGTCTGATTGCGGACGATTCCGTGGTCATCGACGGCCTTGTGCGCGTCAAGCCCGGCGCCAAGGTCGCACCGGCGGCCGGCACAATCGCGATGAACGCCGACGACAACGCCCAATAAGCGACAAACCCGAACACGCGACAACGCGACAGGCGGGAGCATTTCCTATGCGCTTCGCACATCTCTTCATCAACCGGCCGATCCTCGCAACGGTGGTCAGCGTATTCATCACGCTGATAGGGTTTGGGGCGCTGTTCGTCCTTCCGGTCGCGCAATACCCTGAGATCGTGCCACCGACCGTGCAGGTCACGACGAGCTATCCCGGCGCGTCGGCCGACGTGGTGGCACAAACCGTCGCGACCCCGCTCGAGCAGGAGATCAACGGCGTCGAAGACATGCTCTACATGAGCAGCCAGTCGACCGGCGACGGCAAGTTGACGATCACCGTGACGTTCCGCATCGGTACCGACCTCAACGTCGCCCAGATGCTGACGCAGAACCGGGTGGAGGATGCGCTGCCGCGCCTCCCCGAAGACGTGCAACGCCTCGGCGTGCAGGTGCGGAAGTCAACCCCGACGATCCTGCTTGCTGTGCATCTGTACTCGCCCGACGCGACGCGCGACATACTCTACCTGTCGAACTACGCGACATTGCATATCAAGGATGCGCTGGCGCGGTTGCCCGGCGTCGGCGATGTGCAGCTGTTTGGCGCGCGCGACTATGCTATGCGCATCTGGCTCGACCCCGACAAGACCGCAGCGTACCGGCTGACCGCTGCCGAAGTGCTGGCGGCATTGCAAGCGCAGAATTTGCAGGTGTCGGCGGGTGTGCTGAACCAGCCGCCGGTCTCGGGCGACGGCGCCTACCAGATTAATGTGCAGACGCTCGGCCGGCTGGCGACGCCGGAGCAGTTCGCCGACATCATCGTCAAGACCGACGATCGCGGCCGCGTCACCCGCATCCGCGATATCGGCCGCGTCGAGATTGGCGCCGCCGACTACGGCTCGACCGCGTATATGGACCGCGACGATGGGCTGCCGCTGCTGATTTTCGCGCAGCCCGGAGCGAATTCGCTAGCGGTCGAGCAGGAAGTACTGTCGACCGTGACGGAGTTGAAGAAGTCGTTTCCGCCCGGTGTCGACTCAATCATCATCTACGACCCGACGATCTTTGTCGCGAAATCGGTTCGCGAAGTTGTAATCACGATCTTTGTCGCGGTTCTGTTGGTCGTCGGCGTCGTGATCCTGTTCCTGCAGACTTGGCGTGCCTCGCTGATCCCGGTCGTCGCGATCCCGATCTCGCTGATCGGCACGTTTATAGTTCTGTATGCGCTCGGCATTTCACTGAACAATCTCTCATTGTTCGGCTTGGTGCTGGCAGTCGGTATCGTCGTCGACGATGCGATCGTCGTGGTCGAGAACGTCGAGCGCAACATCGAGGCGGGAATGCTGCCGGCCGAGGCGGCGCATCGCACAATGGACGAGGTCGGCGGCGCGCTGGTCTCGATCGCGTTGACACTGTGCGCCGTTTTCGTGCCTTCGGCCTTTTTGTCGGGCATCACCGGGCAGTTCTTCCGCCAGTTCGCCGTGACGATCGCGGCCTCGACGGTGATCTCCTGCTTTGTGTCCCTGACCTTGAGCCCGGCGCTGTGTGCGCTGCTGCTCAAGCCGCATGCGCGCAAATCCGCGCCGAGTGGCTTTGCATCGCGCTTGCTGGCGGCGGGGCTCGGCCGCTTCAACCGCGGCTTCGAGTGGCTCTCCAACGGCTACGGACAATTGACGCGACGGTTGCTGCGCGGCTTCGTCGTTGTGCTGCTCGCCTATGTCGGGCTGATCGTGGCGGCGGGGTTCGAGTTCGCCCGCACCCCGACCGGCTTCATCCCCGAGCAGGACCAAGGCTACCTGATCACCGTCGTGCAATTGCCGCCCGGTGCCACACTGGCGCGCACCGAGAAGGTCGTAAAGCAGGCCGTCGACATCATCATGAAGACGCCGGGCATCGAGCATGTCGCGCCGTTTGCTGGGCTCGACGCGACGACCTTCACGATCGGGTCGAACTCGGGGACGATCTTCTCTGGCCTTCCCTCGCTCTACAATCACGAGTTGAAAGGAGTTACCGCCAGCTCCGTGGTGGCCGATTTGCGCCAGCGGCTATCGGTGATCCAGGACGCCTATGTCTTAACGATCCCGCCGCCGCCGGTGCAGGGTATCGGCAATGCCGGCGGCTTCAAGATGATGCTGGAGGACCGCGCCGGGCTCGGTTCGCAGGCTCTCGTCGACGCCGCGCGGGCGCTGGTCAACGCGGCCAATCAAGACCCGAGCTTCGGCGGCGTCTTCACGCTGCTCAACACCGGATCGCCGTCGATCTATGCCGATATCGATCGCATGAAGGCGGAAAAGGTCGGGCTGACGCCGACCGACGTGTTCAACACGCTGCAGGTCTATCTCGGCTCGCAATATGTCAACGACTTCAACCTGCTGGGCCGCACCTACGAGGTCATCGTACAGGCGGACGGTCGTTTCCGGCAGGACGGGCCGGATTTGATGCGGCTGAAGGCCCGCAACAGCGCTGGCGAGATGGTGCCGATCGGCAGCGTCGCCGACCTGAAAAGCGCGACGATCCCCTACCGTGTGCCGCGCTACAACCTGTACCCCGCCGCAGAGGTGCAGGGCGTCGCGGCGCCAGGCGTTGCCACCGGCACGGCACTGCACCGCATGGAGGAGCTGGCGGCGCAGGTACTGCCGCCGGGCATCGGCTTCGAATGGACTGAGATCGCCTTTCAGCAGCAGCAGAAGGGGACGCCGACCTTTCTCGTATTCGGCGCGGCGGCTCTTTTCGTGTTTCTCGTCTTGGCCGCGAAATACGAGAGCTGGAGACTGCCGCTGGCGGTCGTGTTGATCGTGCCGATGTGCCTGCTCGCCTCGGTCACCGGCCTGATGTTCCGTGGCCTGTCGATCGACATCCTGGCGCAGATCGGCTTTGTCGTGCTCGTCGGGCTGGCGGCGAAAAACGCGATCCTGATCGTCGAGTTTGCTCATCAGCGCCAGGAGGAAGGAAGCACGCTGGCCGAGGCTGCGGTCTACGCAGCGCGCACCCGCCTGCGTCCGATCCTGATGACCTCATTGGCCTTTCTGCTCGGCGTCGCGCCGCTCGTGGTCGCAACCGGCGCCGGAGCGGAGATGCGGCAGTCGCTCGGCACCGCCGTGTTTGGCGGCATGCTCGGCGTCACCGCGTTCGGCCTGATCTTCACCCCAACCTTTTACACGCTGATGCAGCGCTTCGGCTTCGCGAAGGCCGCTCCGAGGCCGCGCGACGTAGGCCGCCACGCCCAGAGACAGGCTGACGCGTAGACCCGCTGCCCTCCGGCACTCCAACCTGAGCCCCATCACTGACCGCTTCCGGCGCATTTGAGCCGTCATGCGGTGGGTGGACGAGCGCGTGCTGATGCCCTACTCCGGCCATTCACGGGAGAGCTTGGGGAAGGACCACGCTGGGTGGCGAGCGGGCGTAGTTGCTGCGGCAGGTCGATGCCATCTTCGCGCCCAAGGCGGTAGTTCCGCCGAATCTTGTCTCTCTTCAAAGCGGACGTTTCCCTTCTTTGTGGTATCAGCCGATTTTTGATAATCCTGGTGGCCACCCTGACCATCCCTATCGCACGCCTCGACGCGTTTGCCTCGCCGCCATGAACACGCTGACCGGAGGACACCCCATGGCCAAATATTTGCACATCATGATCCGCGTCAGTTCGCTGGAGGACAGCATTGCCTTCTTCGAGGTGCTTGGCTTGCGCGAGATCCGCCGCCGCCCTGACGAGAAAGGCCGCTACACCAATGTGTTCCTCGCCGCCCCCGGCGACGAGGAGGCTGCCGTGGAACTCACCTACAACTGGGATCGCGAGCCGTACACCGGCGGCCGCAATTTCGGACATCTCGCATATGCCGTGGACAACATCTACGACACCTGCAGCGCCTTTATCGCCCACGGCGTGACGATCAACCGCCCGCCGCGTGACGGCCGTATGGCCTTTATCCGCACGCCGGACGGGATCTCCATCGAGCTACTGCAGGCCGGCGAAGCGCTGCCGCCTGCCGAACCCTGGACCAGCATGGCCAACACCGGTTCATGGTAGAGCGTGAAGCCCTTGGCGTGGATTGGATCGTGGCGCTGCCGGAGTGAGGGCTGCGGCGGGTCCGGGGCTTGAACGCTACGAGCAAGCATTTCGCGATATCGAGAGCGACCGGCGCGTCCCGATGCGGCCCTCTGCCTCAGCCGGGTGATGGGGATATGTCGGCCGATGGTAGCCCCGTTCGGAGAGCGGCCTGCCGACCCGACGGACCACATTCTTTTCAGGGGGTGTCATGGAGTTCTGGACAGAACCACAGATGGCGTCGATCCACAAAATGCTCAACCCGCGCTCCATTGCGATCGTGGGCGCGACACCGCGGATGCAATATGGCGGGCGGTTTCTGGCTGCCGCGCTCAAGACCAAAGACCGGATCAGGGTTTATGCCGTGAACCCGCGTTATGACGAAATCATGGGGGTGAGGTCCTACCCGAGTGTGACGAACCTGCCGGAGGCACCCGATTTGGTGGGCATCGTGGTGCCCTACGACCAGGTGCTCGATGTCCTCCAGGAGAGCCACCGCAAGGGGGCGGGATCGGCGATTGTGATCTCGGCGGGCTTTGCCGAGCGCGGCGTGGACGACCGACGTGATTTGCAGGGGGAATTGGGTGCCTTTGCCCGCGCCTCAGGCCTGCGTATCAGCGGCCCCAACTGCCTGGGGCTCGCGAATGTCAAAGACGACATCTGGGCCACCTCTTCCTCGCGCGGGGCGTCTGGTCTGACCGGGCCGATCGGCCTGGTGTGCCAAAGCGGCGCGACCGCGTTCGGCCCATTCCTGGTGCGGGCGGTCGAGAACGGCATCGGCTTCAGCTATATAATCTCGACCGGGAACGAGGCAGACCTCGACTTTACGGATTTCGCCCGCTATCTGCTGGACGATCCGGATACTCGGGTAATTGCTGGCTTTGTAGAAGGTTTCAAAGAGGCCGATAAATTTCTCGAAGTGGCAAAGCTTGCGGCAGAGCGCGACAAGCCGATTGTCCTCATCAAAATCGGGCGTTCGGAACTGGGAGCCCGGGCCGCACGCTCGCATACCGCAGCGTTGACGGGCGCGGATGCCCGGTACGATGCGATCTTTGCCCAATACGGGGTGATTCGGGTCCAGGATTACGACGAACTCCTGGAGGTCGCGCACCTCCTGGCCCACACACCCAAGCCCGGCGTGCCCGGCATCGCGGTGGTATCCCACTCGGGCGGCATCAGTTCGCTCACCGCCGACATGTGCGGTCAGGCCGGTCTCGATCTGCCGCCGCTTGGCGAAGCGGCGCGCGACGGCATCAACGGGATCCTGAAGGGCTTCGGGTGGGCGGCGAATCCCGCCGATGTGACAGGCTTTGCCAACAGTGAGTCCTTCCCGCAAATCATGGAGCATATGGTCAATGATCCCGGGATGGGGACGCTCGTCGTGGCGAGCGCCGGGGCGGACGCCCAGTCTCAGCAGGTCATCAGCCAGCGTGATCGGACCGACAAGGGTGTGGTGTTCTTGTGGACAGGAAGCCGGGACGCCAAGGCTGGCCTGCCGCAGCTCAAACACGCCCGGATACCGATCTTCTACACGCCGGACATGTTGGCGCGAGGCCTGCAGAGCCGCCTCGCGTACCACACATGGCGCGAGCGCCGCCTGGCCGATGGCTTTGCCACGGCCCCGCCGCGCACGGCGCCGCAGGATGAGGCGATCGCCCAGGCTCTGGGCTTGGGGCGCCCGACGCTCTCAGAATCCGAGAGCAAGCGGCTATTGGCGGCCTGGGGTGTGGGGAGTGCGCGCGAGCACCGGGCAAATTCCGCGGAGGCCGCCGTCGCGGCCGCGG
>Ga0209380_10002669_pt1 | contig 11321 bp, 13 predicted proteins | sample HubBroMetageWFT6_FD_188347 | JGI IMG/M metagenome (GOLD analysis project Ga0209380, IMG submission 188347) | Warmed and freeze-thawed soil microbial communities from the Hubbard Brook experimental Forest, New Hampshire - Hubbard Brook CCASE Soil... | ecosystem: Environmental > Terrestrial >...
AATGTGACGCACCGCTCAAAACTCCAATCCATTGCCCACGGCGCGGGTACCTGTGTGTGTCACCGTACATAACGCTGTATGCGAAGCATGTTCGAATTATGACACGACCCGGTGATTGCGAGGCTACCCCGTGCCGCAACGCATACTTCTGATTCAGAGCGATGCAGCCGCTGCCAAGACCATCGTCGACGCGCTGACTCTCTGCAAGGATCAGTCCTTCCACGTTGAATGGGTTGAGCGCTGCTCTGAAGGGCTGCAACGCCTGGACGGCATCGAGGCGATATTGCTCGACCTCTACCTGTCCGACACCAACGGCATAGACACCTTTGACTGTCTGGTTCGCGCGGCACCCAACATTCCCATCATGTTATTGATTGATCCGCAACACGAGGAAACCGCCAGGTTGGCGGTACAGTGTGGCGCACAGGACTACCTCTTTAAGGACCGCCTCGACCCTTACCTGTTACCCAAGACTCTCGCGACCATGATCGAGCGGGGCGCATATGCCGAAGCGCTGTGGGAGGAACGGGAGCGCGCACAGATCACGCTCAACTCGATCGGCGACGCAGTCGTGAGTACGGATGTTTCCGGTCGAGTCACCTACCTCAACGTGGTCGCGGAAGACCTGACGGGTTGGTCGCAGCACGAAGCGGCAGGTCATCCTCTTGAAGAAGTTCTGCAGATCCTCGATGCCACGACGCGCCAAACCCTGCAAAACTTCGCGCTGCTGGCGATCAGGGACGACAAGACTGTGGCGCTTCCGCCAAACAGCGCGCTGGTTCGACGCGACGGCATCGAAGCGGGAATCGAAGATTCAACCGCACCCATTCACGATCGTCGCGGGGCAGTGACAGGCGCTGTCATGGTACTTCGCGATGTCAGCGCGGCGCGCGCGATGACGCGCAAGATGACTCATCTGGCCCATCACGACAACCTTACCGGTTTACCGAATCGCGAGCTGCTGAACGACCGACTGCGTGAAGCAATAATCCTGTCCAGCCGCCACAAGCGCAGACTGTCGGTACTGTTTCTCGATCTCGATCGCTTCAAGCACATTAACGACTCGAAGGGTCACATCGTGGGCGATCGTTTGCTGCAATCCGTCGCGCGACGATTATCCACGTGTGTACGAAGCTCGGACACCGTAGGCCGCCTCGGCGGCGATGAATTCGTGGTACTGCTCTGGGAGGTGAGGCACGCAGAGGATCCAGCCGTCACGGCGGGGAAGATACTCGATGTAGTGCGTCAGCCTCACCTGGTCGACGAGGATCAATTGTATATCACCGCGAGCATCGGCATTGTCGTGTATCCCGATGACGGAACGGATGTAGAAACGTTGATGAAGAAGGCTGATCTGGCGATGTACCAGGCCAAGGATAACGGACGCGACGGTTATCAATTCTTTAAGCCCGAGATGAACGCACGCGCGATCGAACGGCAGTCGCTTGAGGACAGCTTGCGCTACGCGCTCGAACGGCAAGAGTTGCAGTTGCATTACCAGCCAAAGTTCAGTCTGGTGACCGGCGGAATCATCGGCACCGAGGCGCTCATACGCTGGAATCATCCGCAGCGCGGGCTGGTTCTCCCGGGGCAATTCCTCACGGTTGCGGAGGAGTGCGGCCTCATCGTACCGATTGGCCGGTGGGTGCTGCACGAAGCTTGCCGCCAGGCGTGCGCCTGGCAGATTGCGGGGTTGCCGCCGTTAGGCGTGGCGATAAACATCTCCGCCGTTGAGTTGCGCACCCCAGGTTTCGTCTCAGGGCTACGAGCAATTCTCAAGGAGACGGGCCTGGAACCACAATATCTGGAACTCGAGCTCACCGAAACGGTGCTGCTGGAGGACTCGCGATCCGTTGCCGAGGTATTCAAGGAACTAAAGGAAATCGGTGTGCTGCTGACACTGGACGATTTTGGCACCGGTTATTCAAGCTTGAGCCATTTGAAGCGCTTTCCGATCGACACTGTGAAGATCGATCGTTCTTTCGTGCGCGACCTTGCGATGGACGAAAATGATGCCAGCATCGTCGTTGCCATGATCTGGATGGGCAAGAGCCTCCATATGAAGGTCGTGGCCGAAGGCGTGGAAACGCGAGAACAACTTGAAATCCTGCAGGAGCACGGCTGTCCCCACGGTCAGGGAAACTATTTCTGCCCGCCTATGCCGGCCGAAGAATTCCGGCAATTGCTGGAACGCCAGACCGCCCCCATGGCAGTCGCACGCTCAACTCGCAGAAACGGTCGCGGCGCAGCCCGCAGGTTGCATTCTCATTCTCCGAGCGGCGGTTAGCTCACGGCTGTGACGATGGCGTCGCGAGTACGCGGGCGACGCGTCCTCGCTTCACCACCACCCGCGTCGCTTGAACCAGAGGATTGGCAACAATGTACTCAACGCGATAAGGGCCAATCCGTACAGATAGCCCCAACGCCATGCCAACTCCGGCATGTTGTGGAAATTCATACCGTACATGCTGGCGATCAATGTGGGAGGAATCCCGACTACCGACACGATCGTGAGCACTTTGAAGATTTCGTTCTGCTCGGTATTGATGAGACCAAGAATTGCGTCCAGCAGGAACTGTGTCTTACCGCTCAGATGCGCTTCGAAATCGACCAAAGAGGTCAGGTCCTGCTGTGCCGTTTTCAGGTGAGTTTGCAATTCCGGCAGCAACCACGCCGCCGCCGTCTCCGACACGAAACTGACGATGCGTTGCAAGCCGAGCAGACTTTCGCGAATGCGCGACAATTGATCTCCCGCGCTGCCCACTGTCTTGAGGCTTTCACGCAGAGCATTTGTCATACGTTTGTGGCGAACCACCGGTGCGGCGTTTTGGCCGAAGGTGCTTGCTGACAGGGCAGCCAGGCTGTTTCCCGAGGTCTCGAGCATATCGGCAGCGAAGTCCACCATGCCGTCTATCAAGGCGACGAACACCGCTGCGCTGCTCATGTGCGGATCTTTTTCCACCTGTGCCTTAACTTTGGCGAAGGCATGCACGTCGGAATAGCGGACAGTGACCAGTAGCTCCGGTGAGAGAATGAAGCCGAGCGGCAGGGGCGCGAACCCGGCGGACGCGTCCTGAATTACGAGGGGCATGTTCACGTACAGAACTTGACCCTCCGCTCTGACTCGGCTCGAACTCTCGACCTCCTGCAGAGACTCGCGCGAGGGTACCTGGACGCGATATTCCGCGGCCACTTCTGCCGCCTCATCCTGCGTCGGATTGACCAGGTCCACCCATGTGGGTCGATCAGCTCGTGAGCGCGGATCCACCGAGGCTGTCCCGGAAGGGTTCGGCATGATGCTGCGATTATCCTCGGACTGGATCAGATGAAACAATCATGAACCCGGCCCGACCGCACATCCAGTCGTACGGCCCCGCGAGCCGCGTCATCCGCGGCGCCGCCGGCACGCAACACGTCCGGACTCAGCGCTGGGGTATTGGGGATGCGGGCGTGGTGCAGCCGGCGGCCACGCGATCGGCATCGAGGACGCGCCGCAGCGCGGCGGCCTCGCGCGGAAATATTCCACAGCAGGCTTGATATGTCTTGTGGAGGTGTTCCGAGCTCTCCTGCGAGCACGGTTCGGCTTCGAAGCGCGTCAACATTTCAACAGCAAGTCGCGCCGCGTGGCGCTCCGTCTCTGCGCGCAATAGACACGCCACCGCCCGAACCGGCGCCAGCGGTTTGACGAGGTGGTTCACCTGCGCGCGGCGGACCACCAGGGCCAGCCCCAACAGTGTGCGCTCGTGCGTCGCGCGCAGTCGTGCAGCGTTCAGCAGCAGGATCGCTTGTCGAGCCTTCTCGTCCATGAACACCTTGGTGGGGTTCGAACGAGGGGCACGGGGTGAAACAGGGGACATCGCCAGACAATAGCCGGATCGGTGAGAACTTGCGCGGACCTATGCACGGTGGCGAGCTGTCAGACGCACGTGTCCGGGCGCGACGCACGGCGTCGGTACCAGCCCGCGGCCCGCGGCAATCGCCCGGACCACCGGTGTACCCCCCGAGGGGCAACAGCTGCCACCGGCGGATCGCTCAGCCATGGCCCCCGGCATCGCAGCCCGGCGCGATTGGCATGAATACACTCAAGGCGTGCGATCTTCAATGCGCTTTGCCAGTGCAGCGATCTCGGACAGATCGACCTCTTCATCAATGACGATCTCTGGGTTGTCACCGGGTGTCGGTAACGGCGTTCGTTTGACCGGTGTCGCGGTGGTAGCCGGCGCCGCCAGCGCTGCGGGTGGATCATCGACAACTGCCGTCGCTGCGGACGGCCTGTGCCATTCTTTGTGCTGACTCATCCAGCGCTGGTAACGATCAAAGCTCCACATACCGTCATCGCCGCCGGATTGAATGACATTCGAGAGCTGGCCGAAGTTGCCGGACCTGATGGTTCCTCTGGCGCCCTGGCTTGCCAGTAGCAGCTCACAGCGTGGCACCCGTAATTGATGCGTTTCGATGAAATCCAGCCGCTGACACAGCACCCCCACGAGACAGTCCGCCAGCTGGGCTCGTACGCTCCCCTGAATCTCCGGTGCGAATGACATGCACAGCCGCGTGACCGCCTCCGCACAGGTCGCGGAATGCATCGTCGCCAGCACCAGGTGTCCGGTTTCGGCAGCGTTCAGGGTCAGACGCATGGCTTCAGGCGTGCGCATCTCACCCACCACCAGCACGTCCGGATTCTCTCGCAGCGAGTCGATGAGCCCCTGCTCAAAGGAAGGTGAATGTGTCGGTATCTCGCGCTGACGAATGAATGAGCGGCGATTCGAAAACAGATACTCCAGCGGGCTCTCCAACGTGATGATGTTGCAGGCGCGCGATGCGTTGATCTCCTCTAGCAGCGCCGCGAGTGTCGTGGTTTTTCCGCTTCCGGTCGGACCGGAGACCACCACCAGCCCGGAATGGGCGTTGATCAGGCAACGAAAATCAGGATGCAGATTGCAGGCCCGCAGATCATTGACCGAAGGGCTCAGTAGCCGAATGGCGATGGCGTACCCACGAATGGTCCGATACAGGTTGATCCGGCAGCGCGTGCCTCCTACCACGAGCGACAGATCGGCCGAGCCGCGCTGCGTGAACTGCTCCCAGGCCTGCGGCCCAAGCAGCTCATGCGTCATGGCTTTGACGTCCGGTGGTGCGAGGATCTCCCCGACGGCGAGCAGGTCGCCGCGCACGCGCGCGACCGGCGTCGCTGCACTCTCCAGGTGCAGGTCGCTCGCACCGCGCTTACGCGCCACCTGTATCCACTCTCGAAGCGGCATCCGATAGCTCCGGGCCGCCAGGTTAAGGTCCGGGAAACGCTGCAGCCAAAGTCTGCAGGTCTCCCGGGGTGAGGGCCAGCGAAAGCGCCACAGCGTTTTCCTTGACGTGCGCCGGAGAGCCGGATTCGGGAATTGCGATAACGCTCCCGCTGCGGATCACCCACGCCAGCGCCACCGCGGCGGCCGAGCAACCGTGCATCGTGCCGACCTGCGCCAGCGTGCGGTCAGCCACTACGAGGTTATTGTCGCCGCCGAGCGGAGAGTACGCCATGACCGGCAGGTTGTGCTGCTTGCACCACGGCAACACATCGCGCTCTATGCGACGGTTGTTGAGACTGTAGGGGACCTGATTGGTGGCGCAGCGATGGCCGTCTGGAACACGGAAGAGATCCTCCATCTGCTCAACGTTGAAATTGGATACGCCCCAGGCGCGAACCTTCCCCGCCGCGCGTAGTTGTTCAAATGCCGCCACCACGCCGGAGAACTGCGCGCTCGGAACCGGCCAATGCAGCAAATAGAGATCCAGATACTCACTGCCGAGGCGCGCGAGGCTCGCCGTGCAAGCGCGCGCGATGCCATCGCCGGACACCTGATTGCCCTCCACCTTGGAGACCAGGAAGATGCGGTCGCGCTGAGCGGCAATCACGTGACTGATGAATTGCTCGGAGCGCCCGTTGCCGTAGTTTCCCGACGTATCGATCAAGGTCATGCCCAGCGAAATGCCGGTGCGCAGCGCCTCTTCCTCGACCGCTGGCGGATGCCGCCCCTGACCGAGGTGCCAGCAGCCTTGACCGAGTGCCGGGACGCTGGTGCCGTCTGGAAGCCTCACGCTGCGCGCCGCAGGCTTCGACGCCGCACCCGTACCAGGAACCTGTGCAGCCGCTTGCGGCGCAATCAGTGCACTGAAGGCGGGGAACGATAAGCTGAACGCCGCACAACGCGCACTAAATTGACGTCGGTTAAGCAAACGCTTGTTCATGGTGTCGTCTCCGTCGAGCCAGACAATTGTAATCGGCTGAATGCGGTCTGCCGATGACTCTCGCCGCTCACCGCTGGTGCAGCGGCTCCTTCACCTTCGGAACGTGCGGTGGCGGGTAAGGCCCATCGGGCCTGCCACCAAGCTCCAGCTTGGCGCGCCCGCGAACCGACCCGAGCGGCGATTGCCTATACTCCCAGCCCTTCCTGCAAGAGATCCGAGGCTAATCGTGTCACGCCAAACCGCAGGGCCCTGCTCCCGTCGACGCTTCCTTGAGTTGAGCGTGCTCTCCGGCACGGCCGCCGTGCTGCCTTACCCTGGCGCTGCGGCAGATGGCCTCGGGCCGCTCATTACCAAGCCCATCCCCGCCAGCGGCGAGAAACTCCCCGTGATGGGGATCGGCACCAATCAATTCGGGCGCGTCCCCTACCAGGACGTGCGCGCGATTCTGCAACGCATGCAGCAGCTCGGGGGCAGCGTCATCGACACCGCGGCGCTGTACGGTGAGAGCGAGGTGCAGATCGGCAAGGCGCTCACCGAGCTCAAGCTCACCAGCAGGATGTTCATTGCGACCAAGCTCAACGCTCCTGGTGGTCGTGGCGATGGGGTCGGGGGACTAGCGAGCTTCGAGCGCTCAGTCCAGCGGCTGCAGAAGGTGGACCTGCTGCTTATCCACTTCGTCGACAGCGTGGAAGCGATGATGCCCGTGGTCACCGACCTCAAGAAACAGGGCAAGGTGCGCTATATCGGCATCACTTCCATACGCTCGCCGCAGTACCCGCAGCTCCTGGAGTACATGCGCAAGTACCCGATGGACTTCCTGCAGGTGAACTACTCCCTTGGCGATCGTGCGGCGGAGGCCGAAGTTCTGCCGCTCGCGCAAGAGCGCAAGATCGCCGTTATGGCGGCCGTACCGCTGGGTGGCGGCCGCAACCTCCTGATCAAGCAGACCGGCGACCGGCAGCTCCCCTCGTGGGCCGCCCAATTCGGGATTGCCAGCTGGAGCCAGTTCTTCCTTAAGTACGTGGTATCCCACCCCGCGATCAGCTGCGCCATTCCCGGCTCGAGCAAGCTCGAGCACCTGGAGGATAACCAGGCAGCCGGACACGGCGATCTGCCGGACGCGCAAGCCCGCCGAAAAATGGAGGCTTTCTGGGCGCAAAGCTCCTAGGCCGGCGAGCAGCAACCTCACTGGCGGTTGCCAACGGCTAGCGGCTTGGATTTCATTCTTACCGCGAGCGGTGGCATCATCGCTGGATGATTTCGCGTTACAGACAATTGGTGTTTGCAGCCCCCGCCGCCGTGGCTGCCTTTCTCGTTGCTTGCAGTACGCCGGGTAACTATCGCAACGACGCCGCTCACAAGGACTTGCTGCAGACCCTTCGCCAGTGCCTTGTTGAAGTTCCCATTAGTGGCGAGAAAAACAAGGAGTTCGTGTCCCCCTGTGTCGGGCGGGACGTCTCGTCCCTGAATGGAATTTCCCGCGGCCGCCTGATCGATGCTCTTGGACCGGCGCGCTTTTGTATCAGTCAGACTGAAACCAGCTTTCCAGAGAAAGCCGATTGCCCCACGGACCAGAATCCCCTGTGGAGTTTCTACCGTCTCGCAGACTCGATCGTAATGGGCGGCGGACCCGAATTGGTTTGCGTGGCGAATAACCACTCGTATTGCGGCACCGTGGAGTGGCGGCGCTCGCAGTGAGCAGGCTCTTCAGCCCCGTGGCCGGGGGCTTTCCGCTCGCGCACATGGCGTGTGCCTCGGCGGCAGCTAGCTCACAGGTTTCCAGCCGTCCGGCACCAGGTCGAAAGTGACGGTGTCTCGATATGCGAACTGATTGTCTGCCAGTGTCGCAATCGGAGTAAGCATGTGCCAGATGCGGTCATCGTCGAAGACATAACACTCACCCGACTCGCGCATGTTGAAGCGACTCAATTCGCGCTTGTCATTGTCGGTTATGACTACCTCCCCTCCCTGCGCTCCGCAACGCGCCAGCAGATGAGTCGCGAGGTACTTTTCACCGTCCTTGTGCAGGCCTGGCGGGCTCGTATCGCACGGCCGGGAAGGGGTCGCCGCGAATCGCAGCACATGCATGTTGACCGAATAGGTTGCGCCAGGCGTCGAAAGCGGCAAGTACACCAGGTGATGAGCAATCATCCTGCGAACGCCGGCTGTGTCGGCAATCTCTTTTGACATCGGAGCGTACCTGCGCGGCTGGCCACCCAGTGTAGTGTTGTATTTTTCGAGCTGTACGTAAGGTTCAGCGTCACCGCAGGGCCATACGCGAACCCCGCCTGCGACGATCTCGGCCTTGAAGCGATTCAATGATCGATATCGGTCGCCGCCCTCGTAGTACTGATCCTTCGGCACAGACCAGGCGGCATGCGCCAACGCGCTGAGTGCGCGCGCGACCTCCACGTCAATGCACAAGGGGCGGCGAGTAAATCCCTGTTCGAGGATCTCTTCCCGCGCCCGGCTGTCGGCTACCACCGGGACGAACGCATCCTCATGCATACGTCACTCCAATTCGTCGCTGCACGATCAAACGCGGCCGCACGATCCTTATCAATTCAGTTGATGGCGTCCATCTGACTGATGATATCAGCGTCGCACCCCTGGTGGTGTCAACCGCCCGGGCGCGCCGAGCTGGGGTTGCGAAGCGCGTCAGAAGCTGGCGGGCGCAACCAGCGCAACTGAGAGCCGCTTGGTTGGTCTTTCTTAACGTCGAAGACTGCGAGGTAACGGGCGTGACTGGGCTCGCGCGCCCCTTCATTCCAACGCGCGAGGTCGCGCACGAACAAGCTATAGGATTCGCAGGCGAGCAATTCGACTTCACAACGTGCGCGAAATGGGCAATCGTCGCACGGCGCCGGCCCGAGGAGCACGCATGGGTTCTCCGGGGAATCGACAGGTTTGTGCATAGTTGCTCCGTTCAGGAGGGGCATGCGTGCCCGCGCGGTCAGTCCGCTCGACTCCGTGCCCCGCTTCTCCCCATCACTCGCCACAGGGAATCCGGCCGACGATGAGCGCCGCAGTCAGCGTCACCTGTCCGAGAAACAGCCACATTGCGATGCCGGTAATGAGCGGAGTCATATTCGTGTCCTGATGCCATTGAATGTGCGCGGATACTAGTCGGACCAGCCGCCGGAAATAATGGGGACAATCCCTCACGAACATTCCATAACGGCATGCGCGGCGTGAAGTGCATCTCACTAGTACCGTGGCGCGCGTACGCACATGTACCATTTGAGACTTCGACGGACCTTGCGACCGTGGTCAGCACGCGACACCTGGCGGTCGAAGTGCGGTCAGCGCAAGCTACTGAGGCAAGCGGCTCCTGCAGGCACTGTGCAGCAACTGGTGGGCCGTCACATCTGAGGCAGCGAACGATGTCGTTTCTACGCGGATTGTTCGATCGGCTGTTGGTAGCGTGCGCCGTCGTAGCCGGGGGTCTGGTGCCAGGCTTCATCGCGCAGTACCGCCAACGCCTGGGAGGTCGACTCGATCAAGCCCGACTCGATCTCGAACCCTGGCAGAGAATCGCCGACCAGTTCTACCAGGGCGATCTCAACAAGCTGATCCAATATCACCTGACCAGCAAAGATGCCACGTTTCACGCGGAAGGCGGTGTGATCCAATCTCTCATCACCACCGTGCAGCGGCTGCAAAGCGCCGTCGACGCCTTGCACAGCAGCTTGTTTCATCAGGTCGGCTACTTGATGCTGCACGCCGACGCCGGCCTTATGCGCGCCACCCTCTCCGACTGGGTGCCGACGTTCGCGCTCTCCATCGAAGGGCTGCTGTTCGCACTGCTATTTGCCGTTGCGGTCTGGTTGCTGTTTCACGCCTTGTGGTGGCTGCTGGCACTCAGCGGCAGCTGGCTGCCGGGCGCGGTCCAGGCAACGCGCCCGCCGCCACGACGCCGGTCAACCGGTGGGGACACACCAGGGATGTGAAGCTATGCCGGTCAGCGCTCTACGCCGTGTGCTGCTCTGCTGCGGGAATAGCGAAACAGACGAACGACGAAACGATGTACTTGTCGTCAGACCTGGGAATCTCTCCGCAGTGCATGTGGGTCCAGAACGTCGGGAAAAACAGTGCATCGCCGGCCACGGGTTTTACCTTGAGGTTCTGCCGATGAAAACACGTTTCGCCGCCGTCTTCGACCGAGTTCAGATAAATGATCACGGCTAGCTGCCGCTCCCAGCCGCCCGGGCCGAGAGCATCAAAATGCCATTTGAAGTGTCCGGCGTTCTTCCGGTAGTGCTGGATCTTGTAGTCCGTACAGCGTAGCGGGAAGACCTGCAGTGAGGGGAACTGCGCCGCCAGACTCGACACGACACGACTGACAGCCAGGTGCAGCTCCACGTGAGCCGCTGTCCAGATGCCTTCGCGTGTGAGTCCCAGATCCGTGCTGACCTTGACGTCGTCCAGTGATTTTTTTTCACTGCGGCCGCTGACCGTATAGCCCGGGTGTTTGCGCGGATCCCGCTGGTAATTTTCGATGATCGAACGGCACAAATCCTTCGAGATCAGCTCTTTTGCATAAAAAATGCACTCCGCTGGGGTGACAATCTCCATGCTCGCACGTTAACGCCAGGCTGGCGGACGCCTCCTCGGTTTGCCATCAGCCGGGGCATCCTATCCACTCTGGTGGACCGGCACGCGAGCGCCGCTCAGGTCCGTGATGCAGATCAAATAAGTTGCGATCCCCGGCTGCGCGCCGGTGACGCCCCCGCCTCTTGCGGCATGACAGAGCCGTGCGCCGGGCGATGCCCTGCGGGCCGTTCCACGAGCGCAAACGCAATCCATAGTCCAGCGCAAAGACCGGAGACCACCAGGTATACCAGCGACACCTCGAACGCGAGTTGCAGTGCATGTGGCATGGCGGTAAAGCCTCCTTGGGTCTCAGCGACCGCAAGGAGTCTAGGGGCAGGATGATCACGTCGCAGTCGAGATCCGGTATCGATTTGGTTAGATCAGGAGCCGCGGCTCAATGCAACTTTACATGCGGCTCGGTGCGCCGGGTGATCAGCCGCGCCAGCGTGTCGAGCGCCACCTTGGTGAAGCCGTGCAGCGCCAGCTCG
>Ga0209380_10002670_pt1 | contig 11321 bp, 8 predicted proteins | sample HubBroMetageWFT6_FD_188347 | JGI IMG/M metagenome (GOLD analysis project Ga0209380, IMG submission 188347) | Warmed and freeze-thawed soil microbial communities from the Hubbard Brook experimental Forest, New Hampshire - Hubbard Brook CCASE Soil... | ecosystem: Environmental > Terrestrial > Soil...
CTGCCTGCGTGGGAACAACGTGGGAACAATAAGCGTTTCTCACTACTCTGGACGCTACTGAATGCTCCGAAAAATATCCGTAAGTACTTGATGCTCCATCGCTGCGTTCATTGACACGGTAGAGGTCTGCGGTTCGAGCCCGCACGGGCCTACCATTCTCCTCAACAACTTGCGGACCCGGTTTCGGCGCTACAGCAGCGTTTGTGTCGTGGTTAGTGACATACCCCCACAACGAACCTTTACTGCTCAGAGCGTCGAGGGCTTGCCGCTTGGCATCGAGTCGAACGTGGGAATAATGCGCAAGCATCTTGGGCGAGACGTGCCCTGCAATTGCCATAACGGTCTGGTCGCTCGCCTGCGATTCCGCTATCTCTGTGATTGCATGATGGCAAAGGTCATGAAAGCGTAGCCCAGCGAGCGGACTCGAAAGGTCCTTAATATCCCGCCCGCATTTCTCGTTGCAACATTATCGGTGGGACCTTGCAGGCGATCACACCCGGGACAATAGATTGCACGCGTTAGCCTTCGCCATGCCGTCCGCCAAGTCGTTTGGGGCCGAGTGGGTCAATCTTGTCATTTTCACACGCCGGGAATACATAGTGATTCAGGTCAGTAGCGCCGACCGCTTGAGCACGCTTGTACAGCGCCAGAATCGTTTCAACCGCAGGTAACTCGTTGGCTGCCCCTTTGATGTGGGTTTGTTAAAATTCAAGCCGGAAACAGACAATTCCAGCAGCCTGATCCCGTTCTAACCTTCATCGGCCGTCGTAACGAGCGGCGGCGTGAACGTCAACCTCGCGAATGGATGTAATCATTTATGGGTGATGGCAGGCGGCAGACTCACCAAAAGTGTTAACAACTGCAGCGCGCCGAATAGTAGAGCAACGGCTCCTGCTGAGAACGGACGCACTGCGGTACGCCAGTGTAGAGCTATGCCTAATCCTGTTGCGGCAGCGACCCCCATGATGAGCGTCATAGCTATCTCGGTCGGCGAAAAATGCCACCATTGGAGCTTCGTCCACCTGAATAAAAACAGCCATACGATCATCATGCCTGCGAGCCAGATGACCAAACAAGGCAGCGCTGACCACTTCGCAAATTCGTTACCGCGAAACCCGAGCACAATGGGAATCCACAGTGGTAGCGTCTGCACCATGTTGCGCAGCACTCCGTGGCGCATCACACCCACAACGTAGAGCGCCACCAAAATGACAACGCAGCAGAAAGCTACCCACTTCGGTTCCTTGGGCATGCGTCTATCATGCCAGACAACGACAGATTTTTGCGTCACAAGACCGGCGACCCACAGTTAGGACTACCTGCGTATCAGATAGGCGCCATCGAAAACGCAGGCTCAGATGTTTCCCGACTAGTGCCGGTCAAGGGAATCAGCGAGGCTGATCAGGTTTTGGGGGTGCACGCGAATGATGCCCCAACGCGGGCTATCGATGTCCGCTATGGCAAAGAAAGCAATGCACAGAATAAATGGAAGAACCAGTAACCGAAGGAGTCTCGTGCTTGCGCTGTGCGACGCGTAGCCGACTAAGAAATTAGAGCAAATGGCGACCGCTATCATCAGAAACCAAGCTCCGGGCGGGATCCGATTCCACCAAGCGGCCTGCGTGTAACCCTCCGAGTTCAGCACGTCGTTCATGCCTGAAACCACTAGACCGAAAACAGCACTCACCTGAGATGCAGCCGGAGTCTCAATGGACGACCACAAATCGGCCTGCAGCTTGGCTGTCGCGGCATCGATCCGCCGAAGCGCGTTCTCGTCGCGAGTTTCGTAGAACAAAATACGCTGGGCGAGATAGTCTCTTAGTAGTGAGCGTAGATTCGCACGGTCGGCGGAGGGCAGCAGCCCTATTCGAAGATATTCCGTGCCGATCGCGTTAGCCTCTCCTTCCTCGTAGGTTTTACGCTGATCGTACCGGCTGATAGCCATCGAAAAGGTGAATCCTATAATGAGGCCGAGAAGGGTCAGAGTAGCAGTCACGATCAGATCGAGATCTGCGAGTGCGCCCTCATCCAGATCGCGCCGCCTCTCGTGAAAGTAGAGACCGATCCGCGCTGAGAGCCACATAAGAAAAAAAGAGAGAGCCAGAACAACGAGTGGGTGCTTAGTCAAATATCCCATGCTATTTTCCTTTCTTTCTCACGGGTTGGAGACTCCCGTTCAGACGAAGCGAGTGGCTGATGAACGCTTTCGTCGGAACAAGCGAAAACAGAAGGCATCTAACCTCAGGGGCATTTCGGCCGATGTTTTGAAGCCGGGTGCCATCTACAGATCATTAGCGTTTGTAAAATTTTGGCCGGCCAAGCCACGAATACTGCCAAGCTACGGACACGCTCTGATAGTTGCCGCCAAAACGCACGTAGGTTCCATTGCTATAGCTAATCTTGATGCTCTGGTGTCTGCTCAGCGGAAACGCCGCAGTGCCTCCGATGCGCGAGCTTGTCTGCCGGGTCGCAGTATTGGAAATTCCATTGAGACTGGTGGCGCCGCCAAACCAGAAATTTCCGTCCAGCGATACCCAACAACGTTGTTTGCTGAAGTCGTAGCTCAGGTGCCCCTCGAACGATCCTATAGGTTGTTCCGTTTGAGGCTGTGGGTTGGGCATCGAGAAGAAATCATTGTTTGTCGTATAGAACCATACTCCTCCATACCCATCGAGCAGCCAATTGCCCCAGCGTCGTGAATAGCCTAACTCTGGCTTGATCGCCCATCGATGGATGCCCCAGTTGACGAGATGCATCGGATTATATTGGCCCGTAGGAGCAATCACAGTCAGGCTAGCTCCCAGCAAAGTCTTCTGTTTCCAATTGGCGAACTCCTGCGCAGACATGGCTGGTCCGCCTTTCAGATTCACTGAGAAGCGCACGTCGAAATCGAGAAGCCCAGAGCGATAGATTTGTTGATGCGTGCCAAGGACTGATCCCTGGAAGGTGCCGACACCATATGGTAAAAAGCCAGTAATGTTTGCCGAGCGCCCAAACAGGCTGAACGAATGATAATAACTGAGCGTCGGTATATGGTAGGTGCCAGTGGCGCCTGTGATGGGAATCGTTCCGTTAAAATTCAGGCCGCCGTCAAAAAACGACCAAGATAACGTGATGGCATTTGCACCTGCCGGCGTAATGACGTATGCCCGAGGGGCTAGAGTCTGCGCCATCGCTCCGTGCTCGCAACAGAGCGCGATGCCAAGAAAAACAAGGGACCGGACGATTGTTATCATGGCCGAGCATTCTGGGAGATAGGCAGCAAATAACCTGTATCTGTTCTTGGCCTCTGCGCTTAGTCGGATAGTGCTCTCTTCAGAACAGATTCCTGGCGGGCTTTGCCCGTTTCAATCGCAGCTGATTGCGTCATCTCTTTCAGGTCGATCGTCACCTTGTCGATCTTGCCCGTGAACTTGAAAGGCACCTGATAGTCTTCGGTGACAGGTGTGCCTTCATCAGCGCCCACGTCGGCGCCTTCGTCCGCCGAGAAAGCACAGCATTGGGTTTGGTCAATGCGGCCTGTAGCGACACTCTTCCTGTCGACGTAGAGAGTGCCCGTTCCGCCCTTACCAACGCCACCGCCGTCATAGACGAACTCGTAGCGGATGGTAGCCTTCCCAGTAGGCAAAGCCTGTCCGCCAGCGATTGTGTATTGCTTTAGGCCCAGCCAGTTGTAGGTGTATATCGGCTTGCCGTCTTTCAAATAGAGACTCCAACCACCGAAGCGACCCGCCTGCGCGAGGATCACGCCATTGGCACCTCCCTGCGGGACTTCCACGTCGGCTGTGATTGTGTGCGACCGGTTCTTCACGTTGATGAAGGCATTCTCCGACATGCCGGTCATCCCCTGATAGACGGTCAAGGAAGTGCGGCCCGCCATCAGATCGGGGCGGCCGACCAGCGCAGCATTGAGTCGCTCAAGGGTTCTGTCATCGAGAGGTAGCACGGAATACTTGACCGCTTCCGTCATGAATAGATCCTGCATCTCTTTTAGCTTCTGTGGATTTTTGGCGGCAACATCATTCGCAAGACTGAAATCGGTCCGGGCATCGTACAACTCCCACACATCGTCTTCGAGCGGCCTCCGGGGTTTGAATTCCCAAGCCGCCCGGTGGACGGTGCCTGCGAGCCATCCGTCCTTGTAGATGGCGCGGTTGCCGAAGATTTCAAAGTATTGAGTCGTGTGCCGACTCGGAGCATTGGAATCCGCGAAGGTGTAGACCATGCTCACTCCTTCGATGGGTGTCTGCGGGGTTCCGTTCACACTCTTCGGCTCGGGCAGGCCTGCTGCCTCCAGCATCGTCGGCGCGATGTCAATCACGTGATGCCACTGTGATCGCACCTCGCCCTTCGCTGCGATGCCCTTGGGCCAGTGGATCACCATCCCATTGCGAGTACCGCCATAGCTGGAGGCCACCTGCTTCGTCCATTCAAAGGGCGAATCCCCGGCGACGGCCCAGCCAGCGGCGTAGTGCGGATAGGTCGACGGACCACCGAGTTCGTCGTAATGCTTCAGGACGTCCTGGACGGTTTCATTCACACCGTTGAAATAGGTCATCTCGTTGAAGAGACCGACCATGCCGCCTTCGGCGCTTGCTCCGTTGTCACCGACAATGTAGAAGATCAAGGTGTTGTCGAGTTGCCCTGTCGCTTCGATGGCGCGGATTAGCCGACCGATCTCCGTGTCGGCATATTCGCCGAACCCAGCGAACACTTCCATCTCTCGCGCGAATAGCTTCTTTTCATCCGCGCTTAGCGCCGCCCAGTCCTTGATCGCTTCGGGTTTAGGCGCGAGCTTTGTGCCCACTGGAACGACACCCAGTTTGATCTGGCGAGCGAGCGTCTCTTCTCGCACCTTATCCCAGCCCTGGTCGAACTGGCCTTTGTACTTGGCGATCCATTCCTTCGGCACGTGATGCGGCGCATGGGTTGCGCCCGGCGCGAAGTAGATGAAGAAAGGCTTGTCGGGCGTGAGCGATTTCTGCGATCCCATCCAATCGATCGCCTGGTTGGTCATGTCGGTCATGAAATTGTAGTTCGGGTCGTGGGGCACCTCGACTTGGGTCATCCCGTCATAGATCAATGGCGCCCACTGGTTGGTCTCGCCGCCCATAAAACCGTAAAACTTGTCGAAGCCTTGACGGGTAGGCCAACGATCGGTGGGCCCGGACGGGCTCACCTCCCACGGTGCAGTCTCATGATTCTTGCCGAATGCGGCCGTACTATATCCGTTGAGCCGCAACATCTCAGCAATGGATGCGACGCTATTGGGACGCTGGCCTGTTTGACCGGGGAAGGCCGTGGCGGTTTCCGCAATCGAACCGAAATTGTTCGTGTGGTGATTGCGGCCGCTGAGCAGCGCCGAGCGGGTGGGCGAGCAAAGTGCCGTAGTGTGGAATTCGTTGTAGCGGAGTCCGCCGTTTGCCAGGCCCTCAACTGTCGGCATGTGGATAGGGCCACCGAACGCACTGGATTGGCCGAAGCCCATGTCATCGAGCAGGATGATAAGGATGTTAGGGGCGTTGGTGGGTGCTTTGACCTCGAACCTTGGCGGCGGTGTAGCGTTCCTGGCGTTAAATACGGTGCTATGCGGGTACTGTGGCTCCGGAATCGGCAAAACGGTGCGGTCGGTCGGCAGCAGCACCCGGGCCGGGGCGTTCTCCTGCGCGGAAACGGGAGTAAGATTCCCAGCGACTAACATCAACAGCCACGCGAGCCCGCCGATTAATTTGGCCACGCTCGCCTTCTTCATCTAACGCTCCTTTCGTTGGAAAGTCGCGAATCCTCTTGGTGAACGCCACCCGACGAGAAGTCGCTCTCCAATCGCGATGCTCCGAAAAGAATCGACCTATCGACTCGCGGGCAGCGATGCAGGCTGCTGCAGACGGAACTCGAGAAGCGTCTCGCTCGGTATCGATAGCTGCTTCCCTTTTTTGGAGGCGGCTACTGCCGTTCCGGCGCCTGCGCCTGCGAGTGCGCCGATCCCAGCTCCCTTTCCCCCCCCAGCAATTCCTCCGATGAGTGCACCTAGACCGGCGCCTCCAACCACTTTTTTAGCGGTCTTGCTGCCTTCGCCTTGGCCTTTCACATCGTAGGTAGAGGTTAGAAGCGGATAGGCCGTGCCCTTAATCAGAATGTCGGTAAGCTCGAGACTTAGTTCGGAACTGCCCTTCATCCTTCCCGCCGATTCGGCGGAGGCGAGACGGCCATATACCGTCGCTCCCCTTGGCGCCACTGTGACGCCGTCGACCTGAAGGTTGGTTTCGAGACTGGCCGTGAAGCGATCTCCCGCTTTCTGCTTGCTCGAATCGATCGAGTCAACCATGCGGATCAAAATGCGCGTTCCGGCAGGGACCGTGATGGTCTTCCCGCCTTGCGCCGCGGGAAATGCAGCGTTGCCGGAGGCCATTGTCAAGTTAGACGAAAAAACCTTGCCGAAGGCACCTTGTGCCGATCCAAGTCCCAACACGATCGCCGCACAAACAATCATAGTTCGCATGTCTTTTCTCTCCTTCGTAGATTCGCGATTATTCTTGGACAATCGGCAGAGAAGAAGCGATTTGAAGATCAATGATTAGAAGCAGCTGGTGTTCGACTTGAAGGAAGCGCGCCGCGGTAATGGCGCCCACCGACTGCTTCATGATTTGATAGTATTTTGCCAACAGTTCGCCCCGCTGCTTTTGAAAATCGAGGCTGCGCTGAATCAGTTCGTCCGCTTTCGCGTCCGTCATTTGTGAGTAGTTGTTGGCGTAGTCCTGGATATTCTCGACCCTCAGATTATTCAGTTTGGTTAATTCGGCGTCGTACTGGCTGTAGATCGGCCAGAACTTCGCCGCATCATCGATATTCAACTGCATGACTGCTCCCATGATCTGCGACTTCTCGTCGCGCACATTGGAGCGCATGAGTTCGATGTACTCTTGAATGTTCTTTTCTTTTGCGTCGGCCGTGGTCGACTGGGTAGCCTGCTCCTGTGCACTATGGGGCCGTGGCTGAGTCTTGGCTTGTACGCGGGCCAGCAGACAAGAAACAACCAGCACCGAGAGCACGCCGCAAACCATGATTCGCTCTTTCATCTTGAATCCTCCTTGAAGGTTACTCTCAGAGTTTCTGGTAATTCGAATTGGTAGTGGTTACCACAAGCTGTTTGGCGCTGGCATTGAGTACCGTGCGCTCCGCGTAGTTGGTTCCGTCCGGCAGACTGGCCATCCGCACCTGCAACGTCACCGCGTCTTTCGCCTGCCCCATGTAGGTATTGACGCTCAACGAGGTAATCTTTTTTGAGGCGGTGTCGAAGGTCAGGGTCATTCGATCGCCCGGCTGGGCATAGTCCGCAAAAATTAAATTTACGACGCCGCCCGCAGGGTTCAACGACATCTTGCCCGCCTGAAACGCTTGCTGCATTCTCTGCGACTCGGGCGGCACGTACATGCTGAGGACGCCCTTTACGTCTTCCATGTAGTCCTGCATCTCAGCTTTTTTCTTCGCGATCACACGTTGCTTCACCCTCCCTCCGCTGGGTTGTTGCGGGGGAGGACCGATCGGAGTCTTCTGAACCTGCCCGTCGGGGCCGTACTGGCAAAGTTTTTCAGAGGAAGGTTTTGGATCTCCCTTCAGCGTGAGCTGAGTTGTTTCAGTCCATTGATACTGGCGCAGCCTCTGCTTGTTCTCCGCGGCAGCCTGCTTCACGGCTGCGAGCTTTTGCTGCAGTTCGCCATTCTGTGCCATCGACGGAAGAGCGACCGCGAGAACCACAGCAAAGATTGCGGTTAGGCGGGCAGCGACGAAAACAGCATTGCCGGCGAAGATCTTCTTACCGTGCATAATTCCAGCTCCGCAGTGCATGAAATCTCCTTGACAAGGTCCCAGAGCCCTATGTTGCTCCAGGCAGTCGACCGGCGGAATTGTCAAAACTAACAGTCTTATCCGGCTGGGCCTCCTAAAAAGACCAGCCGACACCTGAGCTGATTCCCAGCTCGTTCTTCTTTGCCGTCACTGGCGGACGGCTATCGAAGTTGTCCCAAAGGGTGAACGCCAAGTGGAAATTGTTCCTAAGCTTGATCGTGACTACGTTATTCGTGGTTATGCGGACGCGCCCGGAATCCGATAGGCCCGGGAACGTGAGCAATTGAGAGTTGAACTCTCCGAAGTTGAAGCGAACATAACTGTACTGCAAGCCCACGACTGCCTCGGCACTCTGACCCGAGGGTTGACCGGCAGCGGTATCGAAGGACTCATGAATATACGCAATCCCGCCCATCCAGGAGAGGTTACTGCTGGTTGTGCGCTTCAAATACCGTCCATAACCACCCAGAACGGTGGCGCGCAGGTTCAGATCTTGCCGACTGCTATGAAGAAAATCGGAAAGGCCTAGAACGAAGGAATTTCTGTTCAGGAACCTTGTGAGTGTCGTCTGCAAATCCTCGCGATTTGTACTGGAAGCTCCCGATTGGCCGCTAAATGTGGAATCGAACGAGGTCGCAACTTTCCATTCGGGCGTCTGATACGCGGCACTCGTGTCGACATTCAATGAGGACTGACTATTTCCGCTTGTAAAACTGTAACCAAGGTCGATGGCCCCTTGGAGCTCCCGCCAGAATGTGGGTTTTTTTGTATCGAGGCTGAATATTTCCGTCGACGGGACCTCCTCTTCTTCGGTCGCTTCGCGAATTACAAAATCTTCCTTCTTCTCCTTGTCAACGGTGTGCTTTTCGATCTTTCCTTCGAGTCTCCTACCATCGTTCAACACAATTCTGTAAGTGGCGGTGCTCTCCACCGATTGCACTTGGTTCCAGTCCAACCCGATATTGCCGGAAACGTAGTCGGTTTCGATGTACAACAAACCGTTTTCCAGACGCTTCACCTGTCCTGTGAAATGGTCGCCGTTGCTCATGATGACCACGTCTTTGCGTTTCGCTTGAGCGGACAAAGAAGAGCACGCCACGAGAAGCGCTAGAAGGAACACTCGCCGCGCTCGGAAAAACCACAAGATACGAGATGTCATTTCTTGACTCCTGCCGTGAGACGATCTCTTCGTTGGACTGGCCCGCAAGTGCGCTGTTACATCATCGCAAGCTGTTGTAGAGAGCCTTCGCTTGCGGATCTTCAGGCGACAATTGATACAACTGCTCGGCATAGATTTTCGCGGAGTGAATGTCTCCTTTGCTCTGTTCAAAAGAAACCAAAGCCTGGAGCACCGAGCGGTCCGCGGGACGTCTCTTGTGTGCCTGCTCTAGAATCTTGATTGCCTGGTCGAGTTGGCCGCTGGATTGGAGCGCTACTGCATATACGTAGCTATACCGCGCGTTATTCGGTTCGAGTGTCGCGGCTTTGGCCAACAGGCTAAGCGCTTCCGGGTACTGCTTCTGTCTCACCTTCAGAAGGCCGAGGGCATGAATCGGCTCTGCGGCGTTTGGAGCCAGGGCGATGGCCTTCTCCAGCCATTTCTGGCCATCCTCGTCACGCTGCTCGGCGCGATAAAGATCGGCAAGATTGACCATGGCTGGAACAAAGTTTGGATCGAGCCGAAGCGCGGTATTTAATTCGCCTTCGGCGTTGGCGGCTCGACCCATCTGGACGTACAGCGACGCCAGGTTTACATGGTTCTCCGGCCGCTCCGCGGTGGCGTTCTCTGAGGCGATGAGTTCCGATATTGCGTGGTCCAGGGCTTCTCGCTGTCCGTCTTGCAGAAGATTGGGCAGAGTTCCGGCGAGCAATCGCGCGGCTGCGATGCGGACGGAGCGTATAGGGTCCGTGAGCAGCGGTGCCGCGAAACGAATGTGTTCTTGGGCAGCCAGAGGGTCCAGGGCTTGCACAGCCGCCCCCCGTACGAGCGCATCTTGATCCGCGAGTCCTTTCTGTACAGCCGGAAGCGAAGCAGGAGACAAATACTGAGGGAGTAAGGTCAACGCTGTGGCTCGCGCAATGGCCGGCTGCGCGGAATCCTCGATCAGCAATGCCAGATCTTTCTCCGCGGTCGCCAAGCCCCGGCGGCCTGCATCCAGCGCTTCCACGAATCGCGGTTCCAAGCGGCGATTCGGACCATACCACTTCGCGACTGTATCCGCCGCCCATTTCGCAGACTTGTCTTTGTGGCACTGGTTGCAAGCATTGGGAGTTCCATAGGTGACGGAAAAATCAGGGCGTGGGACTCGAAAGCTGTGATCGCGCCGCACATCCACTATCATGTAGGTGCGCGTCGGCATATGACAGTTCACACAGATCACGCCGGTGCTACCTTGAGGGTGATGATTATGCTGGGCGGTGTCGAATCTTGAGAAGAGATGGCATTTGCCGCAGACGGCGTTGTTGCTCACCGGAGCCAGCTTCCCGCTATGCGAATCGTGACAGTCGGAGCAGGTCACACCTTCGTGATACATCTTGCTTTGCAGGAATGAGCCGTACTCATAGTCTTCTTCCAGAATTTGCCCATCGGCGTAATAGACGCCTTCTTCGAGAAGGCTTGGTACGTAGGCGTCAAAAAAATGCTGTCCCGGAATGTAGTCAGCGGTGATCGGCCGGCGGCGGGAATGGCACGGAGCGCACGTTTCAATCTCATTATGCGATCGCATCGCACCATTCCAATGCATCGTCGGATCGTCAGGCTTCGCCAGTTCCCAGCCGCCCCCATGAGACCTCAAATCGACCGGCAAATCCGTGCCCGCATATTCCGGTTTTGCTTTCGGATGCGATCGCGCCCGCTCCACGTGATTTGACCCGGGCCCGTGGCAGGATTCGCACGAGACATTGATCTCCGACCAGGTCGTCGCATAGGTGTTCGAGGCTAGGCTGTAATTTCTGCGCAGGTTGGTCGAGTGGCAATCGGCGCACATGTAGTTCCAGGTCTGATTGCGCCCTGTCCAGTGAATTGGATCGACGGGCGTCAATTTCTGACCGGGATATAGATGAAACCAACGTTCGCCTCCCTGCTCTTTTGTTCGCGAATCCCAAGCGATTCCGAGGCTCTGCAGGCGACCACCGGGAAAGGGAACGAGATACTGTTGCAGGGGGAAGACACCGAACGTGTAGGGAAGCTCGTAATCCTGGAGCTGGCCTCCGGGTCCGTCGGTGCGAACGTAATATTTTTCGTCTTTCTTGTAAAAGCTCGAAGCTACTGAGTCATTCTTAGATTGCGCGTTGTTGAAATTGCCCAGCACTGTCTTGTCATTTGACTTCTGCATGGCGAGCGCATGATGGGAATGGCTCCAATCTTCCGCTTCCTTCGCGTGACATCCGGCACAAGCTGCTTCGCCGACGTAAGTGGGCGTCGACACAGTTCGGAAATCGTGTAGCCTACGAGAATGTTCTGAACTCCAGCGCCA
>Ga0209380_10002673_pt1 | contig 11317 bp, 4 predicted proteins | sample HubBroMetageWFT6_FD_188347 | JGI IMG/M metagenome (GOLD analysis project Ga0209380, IMG submission 188347) | Warmed and freeze-thawed soil microbial communities from the Hubbard Brook experimental Forest, New Hampshire - Hubbard Brook CCASE Soil... | ecosystem: Environmental > Terrestrial > Soil...
ATGACGCAGTCTTTCGAGGAGCGATTCTGCCAGGCATGGCGCGTGCCGTTCTGGATGACGCAGTCGCCGGCTTTGAGGAGGACTTCGGCGCCCTCGTCGAGTTCGAGATAGACTTCGCCGGAGAGGACGACGTCGAAGTCTACGGTGTCGGTAGTGTGCATGCCGGGGTGCATTGGTTCGAGGACTTCGACCATGCCGGGGAGTTTGGATTGGATTTCGGCGAAGGCGGCGGGGAGATCGGTGTTCTCCGGAATTTTGCTGGTGCCGGGAGGAATGGTGAAGAAGGCGAAACGGAAACCGCCGGCGGGAGGGAAGTAACCGGGATGAGGGGAAGGCCTGCCGTCGCTGGGGAGTTTTGGGACGGAATCGGCACCCCAGAGGCGGTGGAATTCGAAGCCGGGGAGGAGGGAGAGGGTGATTGGTTCGACGGCGGCGTCTTTCACGAAGACGGATTTGCCGGAGGAGTTGCGGCCTGTGATTACGCAGCGGATGTTCATGGGAGAGTTCTCCAAATTTCGAAGAAGCGGAGGGATTGTACGTTTTCGGGATTGATTGGGGAAGTGGAGAAGAAGAATAACGCAGAGTGCGCTGAGAGCGCAGAGGGCGCAGAGAAGAGAGGCAAGGCACGGCACGACTGAGAGAGAGCCCGGATGCAATGTCGATTTGAAGTTATTAGAGAGTTGTTGGGCGTTTGGTGGATAGGGCGATGGCGGCAAGGCCGGCAGTTAGCAGGAGGATGGTTGCGGGCTCCGGAGTGCCGACGGGGCCGGGAGTGGATACATTCACTAAACTGGAAAAGGTGGAGACGGAGGGACTGGCCGAGTCCAGGTTGATGGCCAGCAGGTTCCCAGTAAGGGGATCCGACGGGGAGAGGAAATTGCCGCTGGGGTCGAGGATTTCGATGGAGAACTGATCGGGCGTGCCGCCGGCGTCAACATTCGTGGTCAGGTTCAAGAGGAAGGAAACGGAAGTGCCAGCCGAAAAAGTTTCGGCGAAGAAGTTTAACAAGGAGCTGTCGGTGAGGGAAACAGTGGAGGACATGTCACCGCTGGCTCCGCCCGATGTACTAGAGATACCCAGAGTGCCTCCGCCGAGGGCAAAATTGGTCAGAGTTGCCGTGTTATTGGCGTCGCCGAGGCCGCTGCCATCGGTAAAGATAAAAACGATCTCGGAACCCGGGCCGGTGGGTAAACCGGAAGTGTTGATCGAGACATTGACGGAAATTCCGGCGGCGAAAGAAGTTGGCGCGCCGAAAGTAAAGAGCAGCGCTGCGATGGCGATGATTTGCAAAAGTAGATTTTTCATGTCGGTCATTTTTCCCTTCATGGCTGCGCGCCTGCGAGGACGCGAGTGGAATAGCTGAAGCCGGTCCGCGTAGCGTCAGTGAACTGCATGACGACGGAGACGCTGGCGCCGGGAGCGAGCGGCCCGGTGGTTGAGACGTAGGGGCTGCCAAGAGGCACGGCGCAGCCGGTGGTTCCTGCGGAATTGAACAGCGTGGCGTTGGCGGTGAGGCCGTCGAGAACGAGCGAAATGGGTCCGGCGATGGGGCTGGCGGAATTGTTTTTCAGCGTAATGCTTTGTACGAAACGCTTGGTGATGAAGTTGTAGCTGTAACCGGAACGTGTGACGGAGACGGAACTGGTGACGTCAGTGGCGCAGAGAGGAATGCCGGTTCCTGAGAAGGAGATAAGGGTTTGCGGTGTGGGAGTGCCTGCAGCGTTGCTGGCGATGTTGAGAGTGGCGCTCTCCGGGCCAAGAATCGAGGCTCTGAAGAAGAATTGGAGATGGCAGCTGTCGCCTATCCCGAGCGTGGACGAGGGGGCCGGGCAATCATTGCTGAAGATAACGAAATCAGTTGGGTTCGCACCCGTCATGTTGAAGCCGAAGATAGTCAGTGGGGCGTAGCCGGTGTTTGTCAGCATCGCCGATTGCAGAGGGGAGGAGAAAAGCAGGAAAGAGTTGCCGAAGGAAAGGCTGTTGGTGGAGAGGGTTGCCTCTGGGAAGGCGCTGGGGACTTTGGCGACGTAGGCATTGTAGGCGACGCCGGAAGTTCCACCGATAGTGCTTTGGAAAGCGGTAGACGTAACCGGGATAGCGGAGGAATAAGCAGAGCCCGCAAAATAGGCGTTACCGACGCCATCCGCGGAGACAGCCGTGCCGACGCTACCGGTGTTATAGCCAAACTCGTTGTCATCGGCAGTGAGGAGATAGGAATAGATAATCGCAGAGCCTTGAGGATTCAGCATGGCGACGAAGGCACCACCAAAGCAGGCAGGGGTGGCAGTCAAACAGTCGCCATTGAGCAGATTGCCCGGGAAAGTTGCGAGTGCAACAGGAGGAAAAGGCGGCAGTGGTGGCGGCGAACCAATGGTGACGACAGGCACAAGCGGGCGGAGGTAGCTGACCAGGGCTCCTCCGGTAATGAAGGCATTGCCGTTGGGGTCGACAGCCAGGGCGGTGGGTGGTAGACCAAAGTCAGGCCCGGCAAGGAAGCCGCCGAGACGCGCGGTGTAGGTCAAAGAAGTCGCGGTGGGGTTGAGCTTGGTAACATAAACGAATTCGACTATGCCATGCGCGCCGTTGCAGTCGGTATCGACCGATTCACCAGCGGGAGCAGATGTACAGATGTCGAAGGCCCCGGGAGAAGGCGCGAGAATATTGTCAAGCGCCCTGCCTGAGACATAGGTGCTGCCGTCGCTGCCGACGGCGACGGCGTCAATCGTCTCCGGGAAAAGGGTGCCCCAGAGGAGGGCGCTGGAGCCGGGTTTCGTGAAGTCAAATTTGGCGATGAACCCTGCGGAGCCGCCTCGCGATAAACGCAAGGAGCTTGTCTGAAACGTTCCTTGAGTGACGAGGGCGCCGTCATATGTGGATCCAGCCAAATAAACATCATCGGAAGCATCCAAGGCCAAGCCGACAGGAACATCGAAGTAGAGCAGGGTGCTGTAAATCATGGAGGCCGAGCCAGTCTTGGTGGGGTCGAACTCGGTCAAGAATCCATTGGCGGGGAGATTGTTGCAACTGCCCACGCAAACGAGACCACCGTAGAACGGATTCGCGGTCATGGGGAAATCGAAATCAGGGGTCCCGCCAGCCACATACGCAATGCCGTTGTGGTCGACGGCTATGCTGGTGGGCGTGACTCCGGGGTAGTCATTACCCCAGTAGTTTGTGGTATCGGGCGCGCCTAAATGTCCGCCGAGATCTGTGGAATAGAATAATGCTCCAGAAGCAGTAAATTTAGCAACAAAAGCGGCGCCGGCGACGCAAACGGGGCTAGGACCTTTATCAGGCGGAAATGTGCAGATTGATCCTCCGGAATATAGGCTAATGCCTCCGACAATTGGAAAGTCGAAAGATGAGGTGCTGCCGGCCACATAAGCATTTCCCAAGCCATCGACAGCGATAGCGGTGCCGCGATTCACACCCTCGGCGAGCGCATAATAGACGGTTTCGGGTTGGCCTAAACCGTTCAGGACGGTTACTGGAACGAAGACGCCTCCACCTCCGAGGAAAGTCGAGTAAACCAGAGAGTTGGCACCTGATTGCGTGGTGTCAATTTTGGTGATGAAGGCATCGGTCGCCGGCGGAGTTGTAATTGGTGGGGAATACGTCGTCGATCCGCCATACGTCGCCTGATACGCATTTTTCACCGGGAAATCCGTCGATGTAGTCGATCCGGTCAGATAAACGGCCCCAGTATTGTCGGAGGTGACGGCGAAGGCGTTATCGGTGCCGCTGCCACCGAGATAAGAGGCGTAGGCCAGAATGGGATCGATCACGAGTGGTTGTTTGCGATTGTAGGCGGCGACGCGGAAGCCGATTTCGTGCGGGCCTCGGCGAACGAAGCGGCCTTCGACAGGCGTCTTTGTTTGCGCATCGGATTGCTGGTAGATGAACGGCTTCGAAAAATGCAGAGTGCCTCCGGAAACGGAGAGGAGAAGATTGCCGTCGGCGTCGAAAGACATTTTTTTGGTACCGTCAACGCGGAGGCGGATTTTGGTGGGATCGGCCCCGGGCGACACGATGAAGTCGTGTTCGAGTTGGGACTGATTTCCGTAGAAGACGATGTCGATGCCGGGGTAGAGATTCTTAAAGCGCACACGGGAGAAGTGAGGAACGTTGGTGCGCCACTTGGTGGGCTCATTGCCAATGTAGTAGTTGCTGACGCCCGACTGCTGATCGAGGCCTTCGATTTGCGCGGAAGTGTCGGCGCCCAGGAAACGCAAGCGCAAAATCGCGTAAGGATCCGGAGTTTTCGCTCCTTTGGTCGCCGACGGAGTTCCGGGGTCTTTCGCGTGGGTGGAAGAGCTGGCGGCCGAGGAGCGCAAACCGAGGTCAGCTTCGGCGGGGCTCAGCAAGAGCGTGTAGCCGCTGCCGCGGGCGAGAAATTTGAATTGGGAATCGGCTTGGCCCTGATTGGGTTCGAAGCTCAGAGGCAGCTTGGCGTAATTGGCGGCGGTTGGAGTGTTGGGGTTGGCGAAAGCCATCGAGGAGAGGCAGAGCGCAAACGCTGCCGACGAAACCGCGCGGAATCGGAAGTTCATGTTTCCTCCCAGATCAGCCTTCTGCCGAATCGGAAATCAGCGCGCCTCGCGAACGTGGCTAAGGTCCGGGCGCGCCGAAAAGTGTGCAAGCGGACGCCCTGAGTCCCACAGGAGAGCGTGAGGAGCAATTAAATTGGGATTAATTCGGTGCCGGAAGGGAATTAATCGTTCAAGGGCTGGTGAGTGTGTGAATTGGAATGGAGATTAATTTCGGCCAGACAAGATTTTCGGAGTAGTGCAGCGAACAAGAGTCCGGTGGCAGCGAAAGAAGAGAAATTGGGGAGCTGAGATGCGCATGAAGAAGGAGGAAGGATGCCGGAAGTGTGCAAACTGTTTCCTTTTGTGGGGTTACGGGAGGGCCGGGAGGACTTGAGCAGGGTCGCAGAAGTGGCGCCAAAGAAGATGGTTCGCGGGGCGGGATGTGCATATAATGCCGCAGTACCCCGCAAAGAACGACACCGGTCAAGCGCCGGCTAATTACATTTCAAGCCAATGTCCCAGGAACCCAAAGCGAATTGGCTATTTGGGCCCTTTTGTTTGGACTCACAACAACGGGTATTGCTGCGCGACAGGAAGCCCATTGCGCTGACTTCCAAGGCGTTCGAAATCCTTAATTTGCTGGTGGAGAATCACGGCCGCGCGCTCTCGAAAGAAGAGATGATGCGGCAAGTGTGGCCGGCCAGTTTTGTGGACGAATCCAACCTGGCACAACATATTTTCCACTTGCGAAAAGTGCTGGGGGATACGCATGAAGGCCAGGCGTATATCGAGACGCTGCCGCGGCATGGGTACCGGTTCGTGGCGGCAGTAGAGCAGGCACCGGCGAAGCGAGATGAGGATGCAGTTGCCAACGCAGACGCCAACCGGGCAACAGCAGCGGGCGCGACCCGTAGCTCAACGAAATTACGCTGGGTGATTGGAGCTGCGGCGGGGTTGGTGCTGGCCGTGTTCACGCTCGTATATATGGGGCGAACAAGGATTTGGGCTCCCTCGGCGGCGAGTGGGGGAAAGGTGATGCTGGCAGTACTGGCGTTTGAAAATCTGAGCGGCGATCCGCAGCAGGAGTACCTGAGCAGCGGCTTGACTGAGGAACTGATCACGCAACTGGGGAGCCTGGAGCCGAAACGGCTGGGGGTGATCGCGCGGACGTCCGCCATGCAATACAAAGACTCGCATAAAGATGTGCGGCAAATCTCCCGAGAGCTTGGAGTCGATTACGTTTTGGAAGGAAGCGTGCGTCGCGAAGGTGAACGGGTGCGGATCACCGCGCAATTGATTCAGGTGAAAGATCAAACGCACTTGTGGGCCAAAGAATACGACCGCAGCCTGAAAGATATCCTGGGATTGGAAAGCGAAGTGGCCGGGGAAGTGGCGCGGGAAATCCGGCTGCGCTTGACCCCGGTGGAAAGCGCGCGGCTGGCGAAGGCGCGCGCGGTGGATCCGGACGCTTACGAGTTGTATTTGAAAGGGCGGTATTTCTGGAACAAGCGCAACGAGGCGGCGTACGTGAAAGCGATCGACTTTTTTAACCAGGCCATCGCGCGCGATCCGGAATATGCGCGGGCCTATAGCGGGCTGGCGGATGCTTATGCGCTGCTGGGATCCTGGCCAAACGCGGAAATGCCGCGGCGGGTGGCGATGCCGCGGGCGAAGGAGGCGGCGCTGACGGCGTTGAAGCTGGATGATTCGCTGGCGGAGGCACACGCGTCGCTGGCGTTTGTGGAGATGCATTATGAGTGGAACTGGAAGGAATCGGAAAAGGAATTCCGCCGGGCGATCGAGTTGAATCCCAACTACGCGACGGCTCACCAGTGGTTTGCCTATTGGCTGATGGCACAGGGACGGCCGGACGAATCGATTGCGGAGAACGAACTGGCGAGGAAAGCCGATCCATTGTCGATCATCATCCGGACGGACGCTGCGGACCTGCTTTGTGCGGCAGGGAGATTCGATGAAGCCATCCAAAAGGCACGGGAAGCGATGGATCTCGACCCTGATTTCCGGCTCGGACACTACTTTCTGGGGCTGGCGTATTCGGGGAAACAGATGTATCCGGAAGCGCTCGCCGAATATGAAAAGGGTGTCGCCACCGACAGCAAAGATGAATGGGCCTTATCGGGTCTGGGCTGGGTGTATGCACTGATGCATAACCGAATGAAGGCGGAAGGAGTTATTCGGCGACTGAGGCAGGATGCACGTGAACGCCCGGATCTGGCGCTGGAAATTGCGATCATTTATTCGGCGTTGGGGGAGAAGAACGAGGCGTTTGATTGGCTTGAGAAGGCCTATCAAAATCGCGACGGCGGACTCATGCTTGTAAGTTCGTATTGGTACTTTGCGGAGATTCGCTCCGATCCGCGGTATGCGGAGTTTGTGAAGAAGATTGGGCTGCCGGAATGAGAGCCACGGATTGATTGTGGAAGCGGGAGAAGAGAACACAAAGGATAACGCAGAGACGCCGAGAGCGCAGAGGGTTCGCAGAGAAGAAAAGAGAAGAGCGGTTTGTTCGCCGCGGGGACGTGGTTTGACTTGGGTTGGGGCGGTGCTTAAGATTGGCGCGAATTGAATTTAGTGAAACAGATTTGGACGGTGATCATGGGGAGGACGAGGATGTTGAGGCGGCGGGTGGGAATGGTGGCGATGAGTTTGCTGATTGGAGCGGGAAGTTTGTTGGCCCAGGGGAAGGCGGATGGGCCGGAGTTTGACGTCAAAGAGCACTACACGAAATATGAATACCGGATCGCCATGCGGGATGGAGTGCGACTATTTACGGCCGTGTATGTGCCGAAAGATGACTCGAAGAGCTATCCGTTTCTGATCAACCGCACGCCGTACAGCGTGGCGCCCTATGGCGTGGACCAATACCGGACGCAACTGGGGCCGTCGCCAGATTTCGACAAGGCTGGATATATTTTTGTTTACCAGGACGTGCGAGGGCGGTTCATGTCCGAGGGGAAGTTTGTGGAAATGCGACCGCACATCGACACCAAGAAATCGAAGAGCGACGTGGACGACAGCAGCGATTTATACGACACGATTGAGTGGCTTCTGAAAAATGTGCCGAACAACAACAGCCGGGCGGGCATCTGGGGAATTTCGTATCCGGGATTTTTCACGTCGGCAAGCATGATTGACACGCACCCGGCGCTTAAGGCCGCGTCGCCGCAAGCGCCAATGACGGATCTCTTCAAGGGAGATGACGCGTATCACGGCGGGGCGTTCATGATGGCGGCGAATTTCGGTTTCTACAGTTTTTTCCGGCCGCAAGGGAATCCGGAATTGCCGCCGAAGGTACGCGTGCCCTTTGACTACGGCACGCCGGACGGGTACGAGTTTTTTCTGAAGGCGGGAACGCTGGAGAATCTGGGGAAACTGCTGGGCGGCCAGGAGGAGTTGTGGCTGGACCAGGTACACCACGATACGTACGACGAGTATTGGAAGGCGCGGAATCTTGCGGCGCATACGAAGAATATTCATTGCGCGGTGCTGACCGTGGGCGGGTGGTTCGACGCGGAGGATTTGCAGGGGCCGTTCACCCTGTTTCATGCGATTGAGCGGGATGACCCGGGAATTTTCAACGCGCTGGTGGTGGGGCCGTGGGTACATGGCGGCTGGTATCGGTATGACGGAAATCACCTGGGGCGCGTGAGCTTTGGAGCGAACACCGGGGATTACTACCGGAAGAATATCTTGTTTCCGTTTTTCGAGGCGTACCTGAAGGGCAACGGCGACGCGAAGCTGCCGAAGGCTTATGTGTTTGAGACGGGCACGAATGTGTGGCGGCAGTATGCGTCGTGGCCGCCGAAAAGCGCGGAAGCGAAGACGCTTTATCTGCACGCGAACGGAGTGCTTTCGTTTGAGCCACCGAAGCAGGAGGCAACGGCGTATGACGAGTACGTGAGCGACCCCGCGAAGCCGGTGCCGTTCGTGAACTTCGTGGCGCAAGCGGTGCCGCAGGAATACATGGTGGCGGACCAGAGATTCGTGGCTTCGCGGACGGATGTTCTAACCTACCAGACGGAAGTGCTGCAGGAGGACGTGACGATCGCGGGGCCGGTGTCGCCGAAGCTGTTCGTTTCAACGACGGGAACGGATTCGGACTGGGATGTGAAGCTGATTGACGTCTACCCGCCGGACTATCCGCAGAGCAAGCTGGATGAGCCGCGGCCGGAAGAAAAAGGGAAGCCACAGACCGACGTGGGAGTGCCGGTATTCACGATGGGAGGATACGAGCAACTAGTGAGAGGAGAGCCGTTCCGGGGAAAATTTCGGCATAGCTTTGAAAAGCCGGAGACGTTTACGCCGGGGAAGGTGGAGGAGGTGACCTTCTCCATGTCCGACGTGAATCACACGTTCCGGCGGGGGCACCGGATCATGGTGCAGATTCAGAGTTCGTGGTTTCCGCTGACGGATCGGAATCCGCAGACGTTTGTGAATATACCGGATGCGAAGCTTTCGGATTTTGTGAAGGCGACGGAGCGCGTGTATCACGGGCCGGGGCAGGCGTCGGGGATTGAGGCGAATGTGATTGCGCCGGGGGAGAAGAAATAGGGGAGAAGAGAAGATTTAAACACAGAGTAACACCGAGGGGAAGAGAGGTTAGACGGGGAGGGATGCGGGTAGGGGTTTGGTGGGCCGCTTTGGGATGGGTACGTCTTTTAGGGACTCGGCGACCTTGCTGACTACGCTTTCGCGGGAGAAGGGTTTCTGGAGGAAGAAGGCGTCCTGGAGGAAATCATCGCCGGGGAGGGATTTTTCGAGGTAGCCGGTCATGTACACGATTTTGATGTGAGGGAGCAGAGTTTTGAGGCGCGTGGCGAGCGCGGGGCCGCGCATTTTGGGCATGACGATGTCGGTGAGGACGACGTTGACGGATTTGCCGAAGCGCTGCGCAATTTCGAGGGCTTCCGAGCCGTCTTCAGCGGTGAGAACACTGTAGCCCGCGGTTTTGAGAAATTCGCAGGCGAGTTCGCGGACTTCACGTTCGTCCTCGACGACGAGAACGGTTTTCCGGCCAACGATGGTTTCGTGGACTACAGGGATCTCGGGTGCCGCTTTGAGCTGCTCGAAGGTTTGTGGCAGATAAACCTTGAAGCGGGCGCCGCTGCCGGGGGTGGAGTCGACGTGGATGAAGCCGCCGCTCTGCTTGACGATGCCGTAGACCGTGGCGAGGCCGAGGCCGGTACCCTTGCCGGGTTCCTTGGTGGTAAAGAAAGGCTCAAAGATGCGGGCTTTGGTGGCCGCGTCCATGCCTTGGCCGGTGTCGGAGACGGTTATGACTACGTAGTCTCCGCGCTCAACCGAAGAATGTAGATGCGCGTTGCTGTGATCAACGATCAGGTTTTGCGTTTCGATGGTGAGCTTGCCGCCGAGAGGCATGGCGTCGCTGGCGTTGACGGTGAGATTGAGGAGGACCTGCTCGAGTTGGCTGGGGTCGGCTTTGACGCGGCCGAGGGAATCGCCGAGGCGCAAGCTGAACTCGATGTCTTCACGAACCAGGCGGCGGAGGAGCTTGCCCATGTCGGCGATGAGTTCGTTGAGGTCGAGGACCTTGGGCTGAAGGACTTGCATGCGGCTGAAGGCGAGCATCTGGCGGGTGAGGGAAGCGGCGCGGTCGGATGTTTTGCGAATCTGCTGGCAACTGCGGTAGAGGGGCTCGTCGGGCTGCAGGCGGTCGAGAAGCAGATCGCTGTGGCCGCGGATTACGGTGAGCAGGTTGTTGAAGTCGTGGGCGACGCCGCCTGCCATGCGGCCGAGGGCTTCCATTTTTTGGGCCTGGCGGAGTTGGCCTTCGAGCTGTCCGCGCTGCGTTTCGTTGCGCTCCAACGTGTCGCGCATCCCATCAAAAGCACGGGTCAATTCCGACAATTCATCATGGCCGCTGGCTTCGAGGGGGTATTCCATGTCGCCACGCTCGAGTGCGTGAACACCTTTTACGAGGGAAGCGAGGGGGCGGGTGACGGTGTCAGAGATGAGATAGATGAGTACGGCGCCGGCGATGATGGCCATGAGGCCCAGGCCGAGGAGGAGATGATTGAGTCGCTGGAGATAGGCGTCGGCTTCGAGCAAGGACTTGAGAACGATGATGTCCGCGACGGGCTGCAGGCCCGGGGCGAGTTCGACGGCGCTGGCGTGATAGCGTTCATTGCCCAGGACAAGTTCGGCGGGAACAAACTGGTCGGGAAAGCCGCGGGAGAATTCCGCTTCCTTCAGCACGGGAAGTGTGCTGACGGCAACTTTGCCGGCTTCGCGGAAGATGATGTCGCTGGAGGTGATGCGCGCAAGATCAGCGGCAGCGCGTTCGTTGATCAGCCTGCCGACGACGACAAAGCCGAGGAGATTTTTGCGCGAGGAGCTGTCATAGAAAGGTTGAAGAACAACCTGATAAAGGCTCGTACCGCTGAACCACCAGCTGGAGGTTTCTTTGCGATTGATGGAACGGGAAACCATTTCCTGGGCGCCGGCGATGGTGAGGGAAGGGGTGGTGGAATGGAGCGCAACGATTTTTGCATTTTTGTTTGTAAGGACGAAAAGACTGCAGTCATCCGATTGCCAGGGGTCTTCGCTGGCGTCGCGAATGGCGGTGGGATCGCCGTTACGCATGTAGGCGAGCGAGGCGAGCAAATCGGCCTTGCGGCTAAGAGAGGTTTTCTGCTGGCGGTGGACGGCCTGGACAGTGAGGGTGGCGTTCTGCGAGTCGCGTTCGATCTGGAGTTCGACCTGTGCCTGCGCGTTGCGGCGTACGACGAGAAGGGTAACGCTGGTGA
>Ga0209380_10002674_pt1 | contig 11316 bp, 12 predicted proteins | sample HubBroMetageWFT6_FD_188347 | JGI IMG/M metagenome (GOLD analysis project Ga0209380, IMG submission 188347) | Warmed and freeze-thawed soil microbial communities from the Hubbard Brook experimental Forest, New Hampshire - Hubbard Brook CCASE Soil... | ecosystem: Environmental > Terrestrial >...
CGGCCAGTCGCCGTGGTAGAACAGGTGGCTCGAACCCGGCAGCGGGATCAGCGTCGCCCCCGGGATCAGCGCGGCGACCTCCCGCCCCAGCTCGAACCTAGTGCCCTTGTCCGCCTCGCGGTGCAGCACCGCCGTGCGCGCCCCGATCGCCGGCAGCAGCGCCCTGATGTCGGTGTGGTAGTAGACCTCCAGCATCTCAGCCGCCACGCCGGCCGAGGCGCTGGCCCGCTGGAACCGGGTGAATCCCTCCAGCTCGTCAGCGGTGGGATCGGTGACAAAGGCCCCGGCCAGCGCCTTCAGCCCCAGGCCCCAATGGGCCCGCACCAACGCCACGACCGAGTCCCGGACCTCGGCCGGAGCCAGATCGCTGCCGCTGGCGCACATCCCGTAGAGCACCAGCGCGTCGACCCGATCCGGGTACCGCGCCGCGATCGCGGAGGCCAGCTGACCGCCCTGCGAGGCCCCGAACAGGCCGAAACGGCCGGCCCCCACCGCGTCGGCTACCGCCAGCGCCGCGGCCACCTGCCCGTCGAACGACAGATCTATCCCGTCCCCGTCGGACAGGCCGCACCCGGGCTTGTCGTAGCGGATCACGGTGAAACGCTCCGCCAGCCGCTCGACGAAGGTGCCGAAGGCAAACAGATCGAGCTGCCCGCGCAGATGGGAAACCCATCCCGAGTCGAACAACAGCGGCGGCCCAGCGCCCGACGTCGAGTACGCGACGCGCCCTCCAGGCGTGCTGCAGTACATGATCCTCGGCCTCACCGATCCAGGGTGACACCCCCAGCCGGCGCAGTAAAGGAGCACCCTCCCGGTGGGTAGATAGCCATCAAGCTAGGCGGACAGTCAGGCACCGAGCGGGTATCAGTACCGAGCACAAAGGGGGGATTTAAGTGCATTTCGTCGTTCTCGCCAGCCACTCGCCCGACATATGCCCTACCAGCAACTCGAAGACGAAAGGACTGCTGCTGGAAGTGGCCCCGCAGATACCCAGCATCGCCCAGAAGCACGGGGTGAACATCGTGGCAGGACCGTTCGTCAACCGCGAGCACATGGCCGTCGTGATCGTGGAGACCGACCGCGCCGACGGCCTGGATGACTTCCTGGTTGATTCCCGGCTCTCTCAGTGGAATCAGGTTCACATCCTGCCTTCGCGTTCCATGCAGGAGGCCCTGACGGAAATCCAGGACGGCACCTCCCTGTTCTGAGTTTCTCGATTCTGGTTACGACAACTGAGCGCCAGGCACAGGAGTTGCCTCTCTTTGTCTCTCGGGCCTGGCCTCTGAATCGCCGACTTGTATCAGATGCGCCGGGTTCTAGTACGAGTGTCCGGCACTCGAACATCTGCTTCTGCTGCTGATCTGGCGGGTGGCTCGTCACCGGGGGCGGGTCACACTCTGCGAGGCGTGCCGCCATGGCAGCTAGGGCTTCAGCTGTCCGCGTCTATGGAAGTACGGGCGGCAGCGACGAACCGATCCAGCTCGGTACGAAACCTGCGCTGCTGCGCTTCGTCGAGGCGCTTGGAGCCATTGAACGAGCAGCGCTTGACCTGAGAAGCATCGATGGCGATCCGCCGAGCGGGATCCTCCGAGCTGCAACGCGTCCACTTGGCCGGCACCGCCGGGGAGCAGCTCGGGCTTGAAGGGCGCGCAGTGCCTCCAGCCCTGCCCTTCCGCGCCGCGTTGAGGAGCCGCCTGGTCTTTCCGACGTTGCCATGACGCGAAGGCGCCGATCACGAGCCTGATTCGGGCGCCCGCACACGGACCTGGCAGTTCGATCTGGCGGCGCCTCCCGACGCTCTCACTGGGGGAACCGCTCCGGGCGAAAGTCCGCAAGCATGTCGTCCGTCCTTCCGCTGAGGATCTCCGAGGCAAGCAGCCGGCCGATCACCGGCCCAAGCGTGATGCCACTGTGGGAAACAGCCTCGTAGTAGCCGGGCACAGAAGGCACCGCTCCCACCGAGGGAAACCCGTCGCCGGGGATGGGCCGGTCGGCTACCTGTGTCTCTGCGATGCGGGCGTCGCCGAGCTGTGGAACGACGTGGCGCGCCGATTCGTGGAGCAGCCGTGCGAGTTCCGCCGGAGCTTCACCTGTGTCGATGAGTGCGTCGACCTCGCGGCTATGGCGCAGGCATCTCGAACGGTCAGCACCATGAACGGGACATGTCAAAGGCTGCGGAGTGCGGTGTAAAAGGAGCCAGTTCCGGCTTCATGGTGAGGTTAGGCGACAGCACTGACACTCTGAGGCTGGTGACCGTTGTCCCTGGTGGTTATGGTGCGTGGCCGGAGCCCGCGCGGCGGTTCGAGTAGCGAGCGGCGCAGGTCCTGGAGCAGCCGGAGCCCGTCGGCCGTCATTGTCAGGCCGCGCCAGCCGCGGGAGGCACGGTCCAGGACAGCCCAGACCAGGGTGAGGCAGCGGGCTCGCCGGGGAGCCGGCCGATGACCTTGGTGCGGCGGCGCGAGCGCGAGGACGAACGACATTGGGGGCAATGGGCCTCGGGCTAGAACACGTGCCGAGTGTGGCTGAAGTTGCCCTTGGCGAACGCGAAGACCTTTGCCGGTCGCACTGAGAACACCTGGACGCCCTCGCCCTTGAAGCCGTCGTCGTCCGGCTCGTATTCCCAGCGGCCGTCCCACTTGCGAGCCCACGCCTCTGCCAGCCGCTGAAGCGTGCTGCGGTCAGTGACCCGGACCGCCTGGCCCTCGACCACGACGTCCAGCCCGCCATCCCACTGGTTGCAGCCCGTCATCAGGATGATGTTCTGGTTGCCGCGCAGGTTGACTGCCTTCTGCTCCACCTCGCCGGTGCAGAAATGCAGTGCGTCGTCGAGCCAGACCGCGACAAGAGGCGTCATGTGCGGTCGCCCGTCGGCGCGCACAGTCGCTATCCAGAACAGCTCCGCTGCTTCCAGCGTTCTGCGGGTGTCCTCCCAGCTAGTTGCGGTGGTTCCCGGATCGCTGAAGATCGCGTCCAGTTCGGTCGTTGGCGTCGTCATGATCTGCTCCTGCCTGCGGCCAGCCCGATTAGTTAAGTCCCGGCTTTAGTATGCCTCAACCTACGCTGGGCCTGCACAGGGGAGGCAGCGTCGGCTAAGTCTGGTCCTCCTGGATAGCCGCGGAGATCCTGTCCTGAAAGATCACACTCACGGGTGCGGCGGAGCGCCATCGCGTCAACGACGCGAGCGCAGCCAGTGAGGCTCTGCTCATGATGCCCAGGCCCTGCTTTCTAGGCTAAGGCGATCTCTGCTGAACCGCTCTGCGAGTCCGCCGGAGGCTCAGCCGTTACCCCAGCGCCAGGCTGGAGCAACTATGCACGTGTTCCGACTCCGCGCCCGCTGACAGGCCGGCGCGGCGGCTAGGACGCGTGAGCGCCGCGGTAGCTACGATTCCAGGCGTGCGCTACGGCATCGTCATCCTGGCTGACCAGCGATGGGAACAGGCGGCCCGCCGGTGGCGGCTCGCCGAAAGCTATGGATTTGAGCACGCCTGGACCTATGACCATCTGGGCTGGCGCGACCTGGTCGACGGGCCCTGGTTCGATGCCGTGCCGACGCTGACGGCGGCGGCGATGGTGACCTCGACGATCAGGCTGGGCACGATGGTGGCCTCGCCCAACTTCCGGCACCCGGTGAGCTTTGCCCGGCAGGTGACCGCGGTGGACGACATCAGCGGGGGCCGGCTCGTGCTCGGGATCGGCGCGGGCGCGGTGGGCCCGAGCTTCGACAACAAGGTGCTCGGCACCCCGCCGCTGACGCCAGGCGAGCGGGTGGCCCGCTTCGCCGAGTTCACCGAGCTGCTCGACCTGGTGCTGAGCACCGACCGGGTTACCTGGGGCGGCCAGTACTACACCGCCGTCGATGCGCGCAATCTGCCTGGCTGCGTGCAGCAGCCGCGCGTGCCCTTCGTCGTCGCGGCGAACGGCGCGCGGGCGATCGGCATCGCCGCCCGCTACGGCGAGGGCTGGGTCACCACCGGAGTCCGGTCCGAGGACCCGGCCGCGTGGTGGCCGAGCGTCGCCGAGGCGAGCGCGCGGTTTGATGACGCGCTAGCGGCCGCCGGCCGGGCCTCCGCCGGGGTGCGCCGGTACCTGTCCCTCGACGCATCGGGCACGTTCGCCCTGTCGAGCACCGCGTGCTTCGCCGACGCGGTCGGCCGGGCCGCGGAGATCGGCTTCACCGACGTGTTCACGCACTGGCCCCGGCCCGATGGGCCCTACGCGGGCGATGAGTCCGTGCTGGAAACCGTAGCGGCGGAATTCATCCCCGCGAACGCTAACGACACCGGCTAACACGCGCTCGGAGCGGCGGACTAAAGCAGCGACAGATCGCATATCGCGTGGTCGAACCCGTACTCCTCGGCGAGCCGCCACCGCCGGGCGGCCTGTCCCCATCGCTGGCCGAGCCCACGGCGGCATGTTAGCGCGGATATTGGCTGGGCCAATGTTGCTACCGGCGGTAGCATCGTTCCTATGAGCCCAAAGCCCGAGGAACCCGGCGGGCCCGACGACGAGCAGCCCGGCGTCAGCCGACCGGCGCTGCGGGTCGCCACGCTCAGCGAGCTTGAGGCAGCGCTCCAGCGGGCGCTCGACGCTGCGTCCCGCGAGGAGGTGCTCGACCGGATCGCCCGCGTGCTGCCGACCGACTCTCAGGTTCGAGCAGAGATGCACTCTAACGTGCGCAAGGTCAGCGTCTCCATGCCGGACGAGCTCGCCCAGGCAGTCAGGCGCCGCACCGGCGCCGGCGGCTTCAGCCGTTACGTCTCCGACGCAGTCCAGGCGCGGATCCAGCACGACCTGCTCGGCGACCTCCTCGACGAGCTCGACGCGCAGTACGGCCCGATCCCGCCGGAGATGCTGGAAGATGCGAGGTTCAAGTGGCCCGACGAGCAGCCGTAGGCGGGACGCTAATCCTGGATGCCGAGGGTCTGGTGAAGTTGGCCGCAGGCGACCTCGGCGCCAGAACGTGGGCCCGCCGCGCCGCAAACAGAAGGGCGAATATTGTCACCGCGGCGTCGACGATCGCCGAAGTCCTGCGGGGAACGCCGAGAGATGCGGCGGTACATCGTGTGCTGAACACCGTGACGGTCGTCGCGATCGGTAGGGCCCACGGCCGGCTCGCCGGAGAGCTTCTCGGACTGACTGGGCTGCCTGGCCGGTGCGCGATGGACGCCCTGCTCGCCGCGGTTGCTCTGAGCCAGCCCAGGCCGGCGGTATTGGTGACCAGCGACCCCGATGACCTGGCGAAGCTGACCGAAGAACCGGACCGGCCCCGCGCCGAGCGGATCGCCATCGTCCGGGCGTAGTCGATTCGCCTCGCCAGGGCCGGTCCGCCCGCTGATCGTCCTGCTCATGACACTGGTGGTGATACTGCCTGTGGTGTAGCCGCTACCATCGGCGGATGGACTGGCGAGGGGGACAGGGGCGGTCGTGTCCGGACTGAGCGCGGACCCGTTTGCAGCCGCGGCGGCCAGCGCCGAGGCGCTCGCGCAGCGCACCGGTCACGCCAAGTACGACGTCGCGGTCGTGCTCGGCTCCGGCTGGGCGCCGGCCGCCGACGCGATCGGAGCGGCCGACGCCGAGGTTCCGCTGGCCGAGCTTGGCGGGTTCCCCGAGCCTGCGGTGCCCGGCCACGTGCCTGCCGTGCGGTCGGTTGCCGTCGGCGGCCGGCGCGTGCTGGTTTATCTCGGTCGCGTCCACCTCTACGAGGGCCACCCGCCTGCGTCGGTCGTCCACGGCGTGCGCACCGCGATCGCGGCCGGCTGCAGCACGATCGTGCTCACCAACGCTGCAGGCGGGATCAGGTCCGGCCTCCGGCCAGGCCAGCCGGTCCTGATCAGCGACCATCTGAACCTGACCGGCAAGTCACCGCTCACCGGTCTGCCGCCGGGAGGGCCGGTGCTGGCCGGCTCGGCATCACCGTTCACCGACCTGTCCGACCTGTACGCCGGCCGACTGCGGGCGATCGCCAGGGCGGCCGAGCCGGGCCTGGCGGAGGGTGTGTACGCGGCGCTGCAGGGCCCGCAGTACGAGACGCCCGCCGAGATCCGGATGCTGCGCACGGCCGGCGCCGACCTCGTCGGCATGTCGACCGCGCTCGAGGCGATCGCCGCCCGTCACCTGGGCGCCGAGGTCCTCGGCATATCCCTGGTCACGAACGTCGCCGCCGGCCTCTCCGACCAGAAGCTCGATCACGCGGACGTGCTCGCGCAGGCGCGGCAGGCGGCAGCGAACATCGGAGCACTGCTGGCGGCCATCCTGCCGCAGGTCGGCTGACATGCTCACCGACGATCTCCGGGAGCGCGCGGAGGCCTGGATGGCCGCCGACCCCGATGAACGGGACCGGGCCGAGCTCGCCAGCCTTCTCGCCGACCCGAGCCCGGAGGCGGCCGCGGAACTGGAGGACCGGTTCGCGCGCCGGCTGCAGTTCGGGACGGCGGGTCTGCGGGGCGCAGTCGGGGCCGGGCCTGGCCGGATGAACGTGGCGACGGTCATCGCGACCACGGCCGCGCTCGCGCGATGGCTACTTGACCGCGACCCGGCGGCCGCCGAGGCGGGCGTCGTCATCGGCCACGACGCCCGGCACCGCAGCGATGAGTTCAGCCTGCAGGCGGCGCGGGTTCTCGCCGGTACGGGCATCCGCGTTCATCTGCTGACCGGCCGCTTGCCTACCCCGTTCCTGGCGTTTTCAGTACGGAAGCTGAGCGCGGCGGCCGGGATCATGATCACCGCCAGCCACAACCCTCGCGAGGACAATGGCTACAAGCTGTACCTCGGCGACGGCGCGCAGATCGTGCCGCCCGCCGACACCGAGATTGAGAGCGCGATCAGCGAGGTCGGCCCGCTCGGGCAGATCCCGCTCGCGGCGGCCGACAGCGAGCTGATCAGCACGCCGGGCGATGAGCTGACGCGGTCGTACCTGGACGCGATCTGCGCGCTCGCGCCCGCGCCCGCCAGCGCCGCGTGGCTGCGGTTCGTCTACACTCCCCTGCACGGCGTGGCCGGGCGGCTCGCGCTGCGGGCGTTCGAGCAGGCTGGCTTCTCGGCTCCGGACGTGGTGGCCGCGCAGATGGAACCGGACCCCGAGTTCCCGACCGTGAGATTTCCCAACCCTGAGGAGCCGGGAACCCTGGACCTGGCGCTGGCGCAGGCGCGGCGTTCCGGCGCTGACCTCATCATCGCGAACGACCCTGACGGCGACCGGCTCGCGGTCGGCGTGCCCGACGCGGACGTGCCCGGCGGCTGGCGGATCCTCACCGGCGATCAGGTCGGAGCCCTGCTCGGCGCGTTCCTGCTCGGGCGCCTCACCGCGGACCCGCAGACGTCCGTCAGCGACCAGCTGTTCGTGTCAACGATCGTGTCCGGCACGCTGCTGTCGAAGATCGTCGCCGCCGGAGGCGCGCAGTACGCGCAGACGCTCACGGGGTTCAAGTGGATAGTGCGCGCCGCCGACCTGCGGGAGGGCGTCCGCTTCGCGTTCGGCTACGAGGAAGCGCTCGGCTACAGCGTCGGCGACGTGGTTCGCGACAAGGACGGCATCAGCGCAGCGCTGGCGATCCTGAGTCTCGCCGCGGTCGCGCGGTCAGTCGGCGAGTCACTTCTGGATGCGTACAACGGCCTCGAGATCACCCACGGCGTGCACCTTACCGAGCAGCTCAGCATGCAGTCGACCACGACCATGGAGGTCATGGCGCGGCTGCGGGCGGCCGCGCCGACCGAGCTGGCCGGCCAGCCGGTAACCGGCATCACCGACTACACCGGGGGCAGCTTCCAGCTGCCATCCGCCGACGTGCTGAGCTACCAGCTGCCCGGCGCGCGGGTGGTCATCAGGCCGAGCGGCACCGAGCCCAAGATCAAGGCCTACCTCGAGGTCGTCGAGCCGGTGAGGAACGGCCAGCTCACCGCCGCTCGGCAGGCCGGGGCGGAGCGATTGGAACGGCTGCGCGCGGCCGCCGAGCAGCTACTGACCTGACCGGCCGGTGCTCCGCGGGCGTCGCATCGGGACTAGCGCCGGCTGGTCACACCGCCATCGGTTGGCCCTAAAGTATGTCGGGTGAATGGTGAAGTGTCCCCGGCCGAACGGCCCGACGATGCCCCGGCCGAGCTGCGCGCCTCGCACGCCGACCGGGACCGGGTCGTCGAGGAGCTCAGGATCGCCGCGGGCGACGGCCGCCTGACCGCCGAGGAACTCGACGAGCGGCTCGAGGCCGCGCTGACCGCGCGCACCTACCGTGAGCTCGCGGTGCTGACCGCCGACCTGCCCGCTGCCGGGGCTCAGCCAGGCGCCGCCAGCACGGCCCAGCCCAAGGACCTCATCCGGGTCGTGCGCCATGGCGGCAACGCCAAGCATACGGGCCGCTGGGTGGTGCCCAAGCGGATGGAGATCCAGGTCACCGGCGGAAATGCGCGGCTCGACTTCACCGAGGCCGTGATCACCCAGCCCACGCTGCACATCGACATGCATCTCAAGGGCGGCAACTTCATCATCGTCACCCGGCCGGGGGTCGTCGTCGACACGAACGAGATCGCCGCGACCGGCGGCCAGATCAAGGTGCGCCCCGAGGGACCGCAGACGCCGGTCGTCCTCACGATCGAGATCTCCGGCGAGATCTGGGGCGGCAACGTCAGGGTCGGCCCGCCGCGCCGGACATTCTGGCAGCGGCTGTCACGCCGGCCGGCCAGACCGAGCGGCAGCTCAACCAGCTAGGCATACACGCCCCTGCGTGGCGTCCGCTTTGCGGCTTTCGCCCATCGTTCGCGGGCCTTTCCGCATCGTGGATGTGCGATAGCTATTGCTATGGCAATACCTACGCCACATCCACGATGCGGAAACTGCCGAGTAGCCCGGATTAAAGGTGCAAATCGGCCCTGAATCATCGGGCGGCTCACCGCTTGCCGCAGTCGCGACCTAGCCCGGGACTGCCCGCAGCCCGTCTGAGCGCCCGCCGGCGGGCCGCTTAGTCGGGTACCGCCACGATGACGTCCGACGCCTTGATGATCGCGATCACGTCGCTGCCCTCGGTCAGGCCGAGCTCGCTGGCGGCCTCGGTGGTGATCGAGGCGACCAGGCGGATGCCGCCCGCGTCCAGCGCGATGTTGGCGGTGGCCTCGCCCCTGGTGATCCCGGTGACCCGAGCGGAAATCTTGTTGCGTGCGCTGAGCCGCATCCCAGTTTGCTCCGTTCTCGCTGCCGACACTGCGGCCATTGTGCCGTGGATAGCCAGCGCGCGCCGGGTCCGGCCATTTGCCCGGCCGCCCGAGCCGGTGGCAAGCTCGTGAGCATGGCCAGTTCGCACGAGCACGACGAAGCGCACCACCACGAGCACGATCATGTGCACGACGCGAGCTGCGACGTCGCGCACGGCCGGGCCGAGGCGCGCGCCGAGGACAAGGTGCTGGTCGCGGTGTTCGCCTCGCCCGTCGCCAGCTATCTGCTCCGCTACGCCAGCGACGTCGGCTACCGCGCCGTGCTGGTCGAGCCCGACCCTGAGCTTGCCAAGACCGCGCTGGCGGACGGCGCCGAGCTAGCCGAGCGCACCGACCTTTTCCCGGCGGGTGCCGCCGATGTCGTGGTTACCGACCACCACCGCGAGGAACTCGGCGTGCAGCTGCGCGATGCGCTCGCTGGCGAGGCTCGGTGGGTCGGCATCATGGGCAACCCCAGGCACGAGGGCCCGCACATCAAGGCGCTGGCCGCGCTCGGCGTCCCGGACGACGAGATCGACCGCGTGCACCGCCCGATCGGCCTGAACATCGGCTCGCGCACGCCGGCCGAGATTGCCATCGCAACGCTCGCCGGCCTCATCGCCGACCGGAACGGCAAACCGGGCGGTTTCACCTTCTGACCTGCCGTTGCCGCCCCTTGGGGCCAGAACCTGTCAAGCTTGGGAACGGGACCAGCTCTGCCTGCGCGGTAGTGCTGCACCTTGGGGGTGGTTCACATGGCGGGTAGCCCGTGGCCGGTCATTCACGCCGAGCGGGACGCGCTGGCTGCTGATCTGGACGGACTTGACGACGCTCAGTGGCGGACACCGTCGCTGTGCGGGGAGTGGTCGGTGCGCGAGGTGCTCGGGCACATGACCGCGACCGCGCGGATGACGCCGCCGAAGTTCCTGGCCGAGCTGGCGGGCTCCGGCTTCAAGTTCAACAAGATGACGGCCAAGGATGTCGCCAGGGAGACCAGCGGGACGCCGACCGAAGGGCTGGCCGCGTTCCGCAGCCTCAGCCGCGCGACGACTCATCCGCCCGGCCCGATCGACTCGATGCTGGGCGAGGCGATCATCCACAGCGAGGACATCCGCCGCCCGCTCTTCATCAGCCGGCAGTACCCGCTGGACGCCGTCACCAGGGTCGCCGACTTCTACAAGGGCTCGAACCTGCTGATCGGCGCCAGGAAGCGGATCGATGGCCTGCGGCTCCGCGCCACGGACACCGAGTGGAGCACCGGTGACGGGCCGGAGGTCAGCGGGCCGGCCGTGTCCTTGCTGCTCGTGATGACCGGCCGGCCGCAGGCGCTCGCGGACCTGAGCGGCGACGGCGTGCCGACGCTGCGGGCCCGGATGCCCGAGGGCGCCGCCGGTGCCTGAGCAAGCTGGCTATTCGGGCACGCCGCTGCCGGCCAAGCTGGGCATCGGCGACGGCGACGAGGTCGCGCTGATCGGAGCACCCGAGCGGTTCGAGGACACGCTCGGCGAGCTGCCCGATCTCGGCAGCCTGCATACCAGCCTCGTCGACAACGCCAGGTACGACGTGATCGTCGCGTTCATGACCCAGCGGGCTGAGCTGGAGGCCGAGCTGCCCCGGCTGCGGGCCAGGATGGCCCCCGCCTGCGGGCTCTGGATCGCGTGGCCGAAGCGGGCCTCGAAGGTGCCGACGGACCTGACCGACAACGTCGTCAGGGAGGTCGCGCTGCCGACCGGCCTGGTGGACAACAAGGTGTGCGCGATCGACCAGACCTGGACCGGGCTGCGGCTGGTCATCCGGCGGGAGAACCGCTAGCGCGCCGTCGCCCCGATCAGGGTTGGATCCGGGTCTTTCCCGATACCCGCGGGCGTGCGGGAGCGGCAGGCTGTAGGGCATGAGCACTGATAGCGACACCCAGCAGTCCTCCGCTCCCGACGCCGGCGAGCGGCCCCGCGCCTCGGGCAGGCCGCCGCTGCGCCGCCCGGTGCACGGCCGCATGCTCGCAGGCGTCGCGGCCGGCCTGGCTCGTTACTTCGGGATCGACGCCACCATCGTCCGGATCGTTCTGGTCGTGCTGGCCATACTCGGCATCGTCGGGAACTCCCTGGCCATCGCGGGCATCCCGCTGTACCTGGCCGG
>Ga0209380_10002675_pt1 | contig 11315 bp, 7 predicted proteins | sample HubBroMetageWFT6_FD_188347 | JGI IMG/M metagenome (GOLD analysis project Ga0209380, IMG submission 188347) | Warmed and freeze-thawed soil microbial communities from the Hubbard Brook experimental Forest, New Hampshire - Hubbard Brook CCASE Soil... | ecosystem: Environmental > Terrestrial > Soil...
TCATCCGGAGCGGCTCGCGCAACCGCTCATTCGTAAGCATGGCAAATTGACTCCGGCAACATGGGAAGAAGCTTTTGCATTGATCGGCCAGCGCTTTCGCGAGGTTCGGGATCAGAATGGCGGAAACGCGATCGGCGTGATCGGATCGAATCGCACAACCAACGAAGAAAATTATCTGCTGTCGAAATTTGCCCGCGTCGTGCTCAAAACCAATAACATCGATCATCATCGAACTGCCGACTTCCCTGCCTTGGCGGCAGCGCTAAACGGCAAGCCGGGAAAGACGGCTTCGATGCGCGATGTCTTGAATGCGCCTGCAATTCTCGTCATCGGCAACGATCCCACCAACCAGCATCCGCTGCTGGCATGGCAGATCCGGACGAATGTGCGATTGCGACGCGCGAAGCTTTACCTCATCAATTCGGCACCGATCAAGCTGCGCCGCCAAGCCACCGCATTCGGGCTGCTCACGGCGGGCGCGGAGGCAAAAGCCGTTGCATTTCTTGCCGGCGACGATTCCCTGCTCGATGCACTGGTTAGCCAGGATATGACGCGCGACGCTTGGATTGCTTTGCGCGAAACTATCCGCGGCGAACAAAAACTGGTTGTCATTTTCGGTTCCGAGCTGCGCGGACATGCCCTAGAGAAACTAGTGAGTTTCGCCGCAACTTTGACCGAAGCGAAACTGATCTGCCTGGGCGATTACGCCAACTCGCGCGGCGCCAGCGAGATGGGCTTGTATCCCGATTTGCTGCCCGGATATGAGCCGGTAACCAACACTCAAATATTTCAACAAGAGTGGGGCACGCTTCCAACCGAGAAAGGTCTGAGCCTGCCGGAGATGGTGGAAGCGGCGAAGGCGGGCAAGCTAAAGGCGCTCTACGTCGTCGGCTCCAATCCGGTCGGCCGTTTTGGCATTGATCCTTTTGCGTTCTCGAAAACTTTTGTCGTCGTGCAGGATATGTTCTTGACGGAAACGGCGAACCTAGCGGACGTGGTGTTGCCCGCGGCGAATGCCTACGAGAAAACGGGAAGCTACACCAACACATGCGGTGATCTCCAACTTGTAAAGAAGGCCGGCGAGGTCACCGACGCGAAGAGCGATTTCGAGATGATCGTGCGCGTCGCCGACGCCATGGGTTTCGACGTCCATGGTCTCGTGCCTTTCGGCGGAGGCACACACTCCGACATGGGCCAGAGTCGCGGCGCGCAGTCGGGTGAGGCCGATCGTCACGCGGTCTGGCTCGAAGCGCACAACCTCGAACCCAAGATGACACCGTTCGACCCTATGGCCATTCTCGACGAAGTGCAGCGCGTGGTTGCCGGGTATGATGTATCGCGAGCCAACCTGCTGGCCGGCAATGATCAGCATCTCGAGATAGCTGAAAGCGGCGCGAGTGCGATGCAACCGCCGGAACTGATTGTTCCGTCCAACGATGATTTGTTCAGCTCAGGGACGCTGGGGCGGTATTCCAAAACTCTAAACGCAGTTTGCGAAAATAAGTCCGCAGATGTGGAAGTTGCGGCGGATTAGGACAAGCTCACAACTCGGACGAAAAACAGTAAAGTCAAGCAGAGCAGCAGGAACAAGATGAACCGCCGCGGACAAGAGTGTCCGCGCCACACGAACAATCAATGAGCATTCCTACATTCCTCATCATTTCGCTGATCAAGTCGCTGGCCGTGATTTTTGTTTTGATGACGGCGGCGGCTTATAGTGTCTGGCTCGAGCGCAAGGTCTCGGCCCACATCCAGAATCGCTGGGGTCCGACAAAAGTCGGGCCTTTCGGGCTATTACAGCCGCTAGCTGACGGCGTCAAGTTTATTTTCAAAGAAGATTTGGTCGAGGCAAACGTTTATAAGCCGCTCTACATTGCGGCGCCGATCATCGCGATGATGTTCGCGCTGACATCGATTGCGGTGATTCCGTTTGGCAATTGGGTCGAGGTCGGTCCGTGGGGCACTTACCTGCAAGTCACCGATATGAACATCGGCCTGCTGGTGATTCTCGGCTGCACTTCGATGGGCGTGTATGGCGTGGCGCTGGCCGGATGGTCTTCAAACAGCAAATATTCGCTGCTGGGTGGATTGCGTGCCAGTGCCCAGATGATCAGTTATGAAGTTTCGCTGGGCCTGGCGCTGGTGGGTGTGCTCATCATGGCAGGCAGTCTCAGCTTACGCGACATTGTGGAGTCGCAACGCCATTTCCACTGGAATATCTTTTTTCAGCCGGTAGGGTTCTTTGTTTATTTGATCTCCGCTTATGCCGAGACTAACCGCGCCCCCTTCGATCTCCCGGAAGCGGAATCGGAACTGGTTGCCGGTTATCACACCGAGTACAGCTCGATGAAGTTCGCTATGTTTTTTGTCGCCGAGTACTGCAGCATGGTGACCGTGGCATGCCTGGCGACTTTGATGTTTTTCGGAGGCTGGCTTGGCCCGGTCGGTGGGCCGCCTATTCTGCAGGCCCTGCTGCCCGTCCTCTGGTTTTGCCTGAAGGTTTTCTTTTTCATGTTTCTGTACGTCTGGGTGCGCTGGACCTTGCCCCGCTTTCGCTATGACCAGCTCATGGCCTTCGGATGGAAGATCCTGCTGCCCCTGGCAGTGGCTAACATTGTGGTAACGGCACTGATTGTGGCGTGGAAAGCTCAGCACGCGCTTTGATCTGGGGCTTACTGAAAGCTGAGAGCTGAGAGCTAGCACGAATGTTTCACCTAATCCTGTTCTTATTCTTCGGAGCGATCTGCGTAGCGGGGGCAGTCAACCTGCTGGTGCAGAGCCATCCTATTAATAGCGCGCTCTCGCTCGTAGCGGTGATGGGTTCGCTGGCGGTTGAGTATCTTTTGCTCGGCGCAGAATTCCTGACGGCAGTGCAGGTAATCGTCTACGCCGGCGCCATTATGGTGCTGTTTGTGATCACCATCATGCTGCTCAACGCCGGCAAGGAAGAGGGCAGCGGGGGAAGCCGGGTTGCCATCCTGCTGGGCATTCCCGGAGTGCTGATCGCCACCCTGCTAGTCGGCTGGACGGTGTTGTTTCACTCCAATACGCGAGCGGTTCCCCTAGGCGCCCTGAAAGGCGATCCGCGCGCTATCGCACAACTTTTATTTCATGACTTCTTGCTGCCTTTTGAAATCACCTCGGTGCTGATCCTGATCGCCATCATGGGCGCGGTTGTGCTGACGAGCCGCCCGGAGGCCGTGGCTCGCGGCCCCAGAAGGGATGGATGATGGTTCCCCTTTCCTACTATCTATTGTTGAGTGGATTTCTGTTCGTCTGTGGCGTGATCGGATTTTTGATCAAGCGCAACATCATCACGATTTTCATGTCGATTGAGTTGATGCTGAACGGCGTCAATCTTTCGTTCGTGGCCTTCGCCGCCCAATGGCACGTGTTAAGTGGGCAGGTTTTCGTTTTCTTCGTGATGGTGGTGGCGGCCGCCGAGGCGGCAGTAGGTTTAGCTATCATCATTGCCGTGTATCGCACGCGCGAAACTTTGAATGTGGACCGGGTAAATCTGCTCAAGCTATGACGCCAAACTTTTATCTCTGGCTCATCCCGATTCTTCCCTTGGCGGGAGCGGCTATCAACGGCTTCTTTGGACGGCGGTCGTCGAAGCAGGCGATCACCGCGGTCGCGGTCGTCTTCAGTTTCGCCGCATTCTTCATGGCGCTGCTAACGGCCTGGGGATTTTCCTCGGCGCAGGCGCCTTACTTTTGCAATCTTGCCCACTGGATCCGCTCAGGGAACTTTCAGGTTGACTTCAGTTTCTACCTCGATCAGTTGTCGCTTGTCATGCTGCTGGTGGTTACCGGCGTCGGCTTCCTCATCCATATTTATTCAGTCGGCTACATGTGGGATGACGACGGCTATTACCGCTTCATGGCCTACCTGAATCTGTTCATGTTCTTCATGCTGACCCTGGTTCTGGCGAAGAATTATCTCGTCATGTTCATCGGCTGGGAGGGGGTGGGCCTAGCTTCGTATCTGCTGATCGGATTCTGGTTCACCAAAGACTCGGCAGCCTCGGCCGGCAAGAAAGCATTCATCGTCAATCGCATCGGCGACTTTGGATTTTTGATTGCACTCTTTCTGATGATTCAGCATTTCGGCTCGCTGGATTTCGCGAACGTTTTCTCGCAGGTCACTGCCTGGCCGACAGAGACTGCCGGCGTCGGCACACTCACGGCGATCGGCTTGCTCTTGATGGTCGGGGCGGCCGGCAAGTCGGCGCAGATTCCTCTGTACGTCTGGCTGCCCGACGCGATGGAAGGTCCCACGCCGGTTTCGGCCTTAATCCATGCGGCGACCATGGTCACTGCCGGCGTTTATATGGTGGCGCGCTCCTCGGCGATTTTCGACCGCGCGCCCATGGCGATGACGGTGGTTGCCATCATCGGAACGCTGACCGCTCTGTTCGCCGCAACCATCGGCATTGCCCAGACCGACATTAAGAAGGTGCTGGCGTACTCCACGGTTTCGCAGCTCGGCTATATGTTCATGGCCTGCGGCGTGGGAGCGTTCTCGGCCGGCATCTTTCACCTGATGACGCATGCCTTCTTTAAAGGTCTGCTCTTCCTCGCGGCGGGTTCCGTAATCCACGGCGTCGGCGGCGAGCAGGACATGCGCAAGATGGGCGGGCTGCGGCAATACATGCCGGTGACGTTTGCCACGATGGGAATCGCGACACTTGCCATCGCCGGCATTCCGCCGCTGGCGGGATTTTGGTCCAAAGATGAGATTCTGTGGAGGGCTTTCAACGCCAACTGGGTCTATTGGCTGGTCGGAGTGGTTACCGCCCTCATCACCTCCTTTTATATGTTCCGGCTGATGTACATGACATTCGGCGGCGAATACCGCGGCACCCCAGCGGCGCATGATGGGAAACATCAATCGCTTGACGCTCACGCCGCGCACGACAAGCACGGGCATGATGCGCACGGGGATGGAGAACCGCACGAGAGTCCGTGGGTGATGCTCGGTCCGCTGGTCGCATTGGCGGTTCTGTCCTTGGTTGGCGGCTTGGTCGGTATTGGTGGCCGCTTTGAACACTTCCTTGCTCCCGTCTTCGAGGGCACAGCCGGAGCCGAATTGGCGCGCCAGACTGCCGGCGAGGCCGCCAGCCACACGACCGAGTATCGGCTCATGGGCGTTTCCGTGAGCGTGTCTTTCCTCGGCTGGCTGCTCGCGTACCTGCTCTACAGCCGACGTCCAGAACTTCCGGCGCGCATTGCCCATAGCCTGGGAGGACTCTATGAGGCTGTCGTCCATAAGTATTACATCGACGAACTTTATGCCGCGCTTTTCGTCAAGCCACTCATCGACGGCTCGACCACAATTCTCTGGCACGGCGTCGATCAGGGAGTGATTGACGCCGCGGTCAACGACTCAGCCTCCGCCGCGAACCACGTCTCTGACGCCGTGCGCCATATGCAGTCGGGCAATCTGCGCTCCTACGCCGGATGGGTCGCAGCGGGTGGAGCCGCCGTCATCGCCTACATGGTGTGGATGGGGGTTCGCTAGATATGGTTCCGATGAACATGGACAGCTTCAATCCCATCATCCTGTCGCTGGTGACATTTATTCCCGCCGTTGGCGGGCTGCTGATTCTGCTGATTCCTCGCCGCGACCGCGATATCAAGGTATTTGCGCTCGTCATCTCCACTCTGGCCTTTGTCGCCTCGCTGCATTTGCCAGTTCACCTGCATCGCGACCCCAACCTCTTCAAGTTTGAAATCGACAAAGTCTGGGTCACGAATCCCAACATTCATTACCACATGGGCATTGACGGAATTTCCGTCTGGCTGGTGGTGCTCACTACCTTCCTCACACCGCTATGCGTGCTGATTTCGTGGACCTCGATTCAAACGCGAGTGAAGGAATTCTTCATTCTGCTGCTGATCATGGAGTCAGCCCTGATCGGTGTTTTCACCTCGCTCGATCTGTTCTTGTTCTACTTTTTCTGGGAATCCACGCTTATCCCGATGGCGCTCTTGATCGGCGTCTACGGCCACGGGCGGAAGGTGTATGCCGCGGTGAAATATTTTCTTTTCACCTTCATCGGATCGATGTTCATGCTGGCGGCAATTCTCTGGCTGTATGCCAAGACGGGTAGTTTTGATTTTGTGGTCATTCAGAATGCGATTCGCAGCGGCAATGTGCCGGGCTTTGAGCACGCCTCGCTGTGGCTATTCCTCGGCTTCTTTATCGCGTTTGCCGTGAAGGTCCCCCTCTTTCCACTGCATACATGGCTGCCCGACGCGCACGTGGAAGCGCCCACCGCTGGCTCGGTGCTGCTGGCCGGCGTGCTGTTGAAGATGGGCACGTACGGCCTGCTGCGCTTCGATGTCGGCCTTTTCCCGGACGAGGCTCGCCGCAACGCGCCCTGGATTATGGCGCTTGCGCTGATCGGCATCATCTATGGCGCGCTGGTCTCGCTGGTGCAGCCCAATATGAAAAAGCTGATCGCGTACTCTTCGGTCAGCCATCTCGGTTTTGTTGTCCTGGGAATTTTCAGTTTCACCGCGGCGGGCTTGAATGGAGCCGTCTTCGTCATGCTGGCGCACGGAGTTGCTACCGGCGGACTCTTCATGCTGGCGGGAATTCTCTACGAACGACGTCATACCTACGAAATCAGCGAGTTTGGCGGGCTGGCGACTCCCATGCCCAGGTATGCCACCTTCTTTTTGGTCACCGTGCTCGCTTCCGCAGGACTGCCGCTGCTCAACGGTTTCATCGGCGAGTTTCTGGTGCTCAGCGGAGCATTCCAAGCGCGACCGATCTACGGAATCCTCGGGGCGACTGGCGTGATCTGGAGCGCCTGCTACCTGCTCTGGATGTATCAGCGCGTTTTCTTCGGGCAAGTCAAGCTCGCCGTGAATCACACGCTGCCCGACCTCACCCAACGCGAGCGGGCGGCGCTCTCTCCCATTGCGATTGCGGCGCTGGTGATGGGCGTCGCGCCCATGGTTTGGCTCAGCGCGATTGATCCAGCGGTCCAAACGACGTTGCAGGCGGCTCTCGCACCGGTCACCCAATTGGCCGGTAAGATGGTGGGGCAATGACAATCCTGTCGACGTTGCTGCATTCCCTGCCCAGCCTGCTGGCGCAGGCACAGACCTTTCAATCGCCGCCGTTTGCCGACTACATGCGCATTCTGCCGGAACTTATACTGACGGTTTTCGGCATGCTGGTCATGGTTGTAGATCCGCTGCTCGATCCGGATAAGAGTCACCAATCGCTGGGGACGCTTGCGCTGGCTGGCTCTCTCGCGGCGCTGGCATCAACTTTCTGGATGGCGCAGTATCCCGGCACAGCATTCACCAACATGGTGCGGGTCGAGCCCTTCAGCGTTTTCTTTCACGTCCTCATCATCGCCATTGCGGTGGTATCGATTCTCATCTCATTTGAATACTTGAGAGTGCAGCGCATTCGCGCCGGGGAATACTACGGACTGATCCTGTTCGGCACCGTGGGCATGTGCTTGATGTCTTCGGCGATCGAACTTGTGCTCATTTTTATTGCGCTCGAGATTTCCTCGATCTCCACTTATATCCTGGCGGGCTTCCGTCGCCACAATGCCACGAGCAGCGAGTCATCGTTGAAGTACTTTTTGCTCGGCTCCTTCGCCACCGCTTTTTTCCTCTACGGTGTCGCGCTCATGTTCGGGGCGACCGGTTCCACTAATCTTGACACCATCAACCAGATGTTGAGCGCCGGCAACGGCCACATGCCGATGCTGGCTTATGTGGCGACGGCGTTAATGTTCGTGGGCTTGGGCTTCAAGGTGGCCTCGGCGCCATTCCATGTTTGGACACCCGATGTGTATGAGGGCGCCCCCGCACCGGTGGTTGGAATGATGTCGACCGGACCCAAGGCTGCGGCCTTCGCGGTTTTGTTGCGAGTTCTGTTCGAAGCGCGCGCGCCCGGATATTTCTGGTTGCTGTGGGTTTCGGCAGCGCTCAGCATGACCATAGGAAACGTGTGCGCATTAGTGCAGGACAACGTGAAACGCCTGCTCGCATATTCTTCCATCGCGCACGCCGGTTATCTGTTGGTCGCCTTCGTCGCGCAGCCCGACCTCGGCGCCTCCGCGGCGATGTTCTATACCGCTGCCTATGCCGCGATGAACGTGGGGGCGTTCGCCATTGTCAGCCACCTCGCGGCGGCCAACGAACGGTACGTCACGCTGGAAGATTACGCGGGGCTCGGGCGGAAGTCTCCCGTGCTCGCCGCGACCTTTACTTTTTTTCTCATCTCCTTGATTGGCATTCCGATCACGGGCGGCTTCTTCGCCAAGTTCTACGTGCTGAGTGCCGCGCTGAAATCGAACCTGGTGGGCCTAGCCATTATCCTGGTGCTGAATAGCGCCCTCGGCGCTTACTACTACCTCCGCATTATTGTGTTGATGTATATGCGCGAACCTCGCAGCGACGTACCGGTGACTCGTTTGTCCATGGCAGCCGCTCTGGCTATTTCCGCTTGCGTAGTGCTTACTCTGTTCCTGGGCGTAGTGCCGGGAGGCGTGCTCGACTACGCCGCGCTTTCAGGCGCGCAACTCGTGCGCGACACGGCTGTCGCGCCCGTACTAGCAGGTTCCAGTTCGGCACAACCGTAGTACGCGGCGATTGACATTCGTGTTCTGAGTCGGCATTATTAACTGCACAGTTTGTCCCGAAGTCTTTTATGTAGCCAGTTTCCGGGCTCCGCAATAATAACAAGGTTTTCGGCTAACCTCTATTATCAGGAACTAGTGTTGCAACGGTCTCGTCTCACACTTTATGACTCGATTTAGCAACTTTCGCGCGTTTGGCCGCTATTGGTTTACTTTTGCGGCGGAGGCGATGAATCTGAGCCCGTCCCCAGGATAGTAAAAAAGCTCAAGGATTCCGCCGAAGCCGCGATCAGATCGCGGCTTTTTCTTTGTGTGCCGATTTCAAAGCCCGTAGAAAGGTCTTAGCCATGATCGTCAACATGTCGGACAGCGCTACTGAACCACAGATCGAACACATCATCCAACGCATCCGCGAAGCCGGATTCCAGCCGCACGTCACGCGTGGCACCGAGCGCACAATCGTTGCGGCCGTTGGCAGCGGCGGACGCCGCCATGAAATCGAGGCGCTCTCGGTTGCGCCCGGCGTGGACAACGTGGTCGCGATTGCACAACCTTTCAAGCTGGTCAGTCGTCAAACGCGGCCGCAGCCCTCGATTGTAGACGTAGGCGGCGTCAAGATCGGAGGTGCCGAAGTGGTCGTGATTGCCGGTCCCTGCTCGGTCGAGTCCCGCGAACAGTTACTAGAGACGGCCGAGGGAGTGAAACGTGCTGGCGCGAACATGTTGCGTGGTGGCGCCTATAAACCCCGCACCTCTCCTTATGAATTTCAGGGCCTCGGAATCGAAGCGCTGAAAATTTTGCGCGAAGCCCGCGAACTCACCGGCCTCCCAGTGGTAACTGAGGTTATGGGTACCGAAGACGTCGATTTAATCTGCGAGTATGCCGACATGCTTCAGGTGGGGGCGCGCAATATGCAAAACTTCGCCTTGCTGCGTCGCCTTGCGACTCTCAAGACACCGATTCTGCTGAAGCGTGGCCCTTCCGCCAGTGTGAAGGAGTGGTTGCTGGCGGCGGAGTACCTGCTCTCCGGCGGAAACGACCAAGTCGTTCTGTGCGAGCGCGGCATCAAGACCTTCGAGACCGGCATGCGAAACACCTTCGACCTGGCCGCAGTCGCTCTCGCCAAAGAGCTTTCGCACCTGCCGGTCTTGGCCGACCCGTCGCATGGCACCGGCAAGCAGAGTCTCATTGGACCGGTATCGCGCGCCGCGATTGCCGTCGGCGCCGATGGCATCATCGTTGAAGTGCATCCCTGTCCCGAGCGCGCGCTCTCCGACGGGCCTCAATCTCTCGATCTTGGTCAGTTTGAGCGGGTGATGCTCGGACTAAGCGAGCCCCTGCGCCCCGTGTTGGCCGGGGGCGCCGGGCGAGCCTAGAAATCAGCTTCCCCGCTTCACGGTTCTCAGTTGACCAAACCACGGCCGTAACGGCCAACGAAGCACCGAGAACTCAGCCAAAATCGCGCCACTTTGTCACCCAACCCGGTTTAGACCAAGCCCCATCTTTGTTTTGTTGCAGTTACGCGCCTTACCGTCGTTTCGGCTCTGTCCGATGGGCCAAATTGTCCCCTTCCACCTCTCAGCAACAAGGACTCAACTCAATGTAAATAAATGGGTTAACTCCGGCCCGGTTGGCCTCGCGATTGCCCATTATAGGTCAGGCACGAGGGCGTAGTTTATGGCATGTCCTTCGGAAAAGCCGCACACGAAAACTTATGAAGAACAGCGATAAATCGCAGATCACATACGGACGCAAAGATCGTCCGCTCAGTGCTCCGGCATTCAGTGCTGCCTGGGGCCGAGTTCTGGCAATGACGCTGCTGGCGCTTTCGGCAATACCGTCATTCGCCGGACCTAAACCTGCACCAAGCAAGTTCTCGCCCGACCTCATGTCCGCAGTCAGCGCAAAGGGATTGGTGACCGTCAACGTTCAATACCGCGCGTATCCGACCAAGGGTTATTTGAAGACCAGACAAACGGGTGGCGCCACCCTGCGGTGGCAACTGCCAGCAATCTCGGCGGTAACGATGACTGTGCCCGCCAGCATGTTGGCGACGTTGGAGAAGGAACCCAATGTCGTTTATATCTCGCCGGACCGCACGCAGAAAATGTCGGCCAACCCACTCACCGAAGAATTCGCGACCGCAGTCGAGGCCGACGTTGCGGCGTCGCAGTACGGCTTCGATGGCACCGGCATCGGTGTAGCCATCATCGACAGCGGAATCGCAGCACATCCGGATCTGAACAACGCCAACGGCGTCAGCCGCGTGGTCTATAGCCAGAGCTTTGTGAGTGGCGACGCGACGACTCCGGATAGGTTCGGTCACGGAACCCATGTGGCCGGCTTGATCGGTGGCAACGGCTCCAGTTCCGGTACGGCCAATGGCTATGCCGCAACCTACGCCGGTGTGGCTCCTAACGTAAACATTATCAATCTGAAGGTTCTGGATCAGAACATTGCGAAATACGCTTTGCGAGTCGGTGCCCAGCTTGACGGCATTGCAGGTGCTGTAGATGCGGCAGTTCTCGACCAGCACCTCCTCGGTCGCGCGCTGCGCCGCGCCCTTGAAGCACAGTCCATCGTCTTCGGAGTTGATCTGGCAGTTGCGCACAATGACCCTGCGGCACCCATCGATGTCGCAGCCGTCGTTGTTGAAGTTGGACTGGTTCTGCACCCGGAGGTTCTCGATCAGCAGATCCTC
>Ga0209380_10002676_pt1 | contig 11314 bp, 7 predicted proteins | sample HubBroMetageWFT6_FD_188347 | JGI IMG/M metagenome (GOLD analysis project Ga0209380, IMG submission 188347) | Warmed and freeze-thawed soil microbial communities from the Hubbard Brook experimental Forest, New Hampshire - Hubbard Brook CCASE Soil... | ecosystem: Environmental > Terrestrial > Soil...
GAAGAGTCGTGAGTACGCCGACCGTCGGCTCGTCACCGCGCGCCACGAAGAAACCGGCCCGGTGGGTGGTCGCGCCCGCGCACAGCTCTGATGCCGCAACCCTGGCAAACTCCGCTGGCCTCCCGCTCGTCATCGCGGAACTGTTAGTCGATCGCGGCATTCACACCGGGGCGGAAGCCGAGCAGTTCCTGCACCCGACCATCGAACAGCTCCTCGATCCCTTCTCCATGCTTGGCATGGAGCGCGCCGTCGCACGCATCCAGCTCGCCGTCGCCGCGCGCGAACCCATTCTGATTTATGGCGATTACGACGTCGACGGCACCACCGCAACCGTGCTGTTGAAGACCGCCATCGAGATGCTCGGCGGCACGGTGCGCTTCCATATCCCGCACCGCCTGCGCGAAGGATACGGCATGCAGCGCGAGATTCTGGAGACCGCTGCGAGTGAAGGAGTCCGTCTCGTCATCAGCGTCGACACCGGTATTCGCGCCTTTGCCGCCGCCGACGCAGCTGCGGAGCTGGGCCTCGACCTGATCGTTACCGACCACCACCTGCCGGAAGCAGCGCTCGGCATTCCGCGCGCGCTTGCCGTGCTCAACCCCAACCAGGCGGGCTGCGGCTACGGCTGCCGCCATTTATGCGGAGCCGGCGTTGCGTTCAAGCTCTCGCAGGCGCTGCTGGAAGCATGGGATCGCGACCGCGCCCGCACGAAAATTCTGCCGTCGTTCCTGAAGATGCTGGCCATCGCGACCATCGCCGACGCTGTCCCCCTGCTCGGCGAGAATCGCGTCTTCGTCGCATTGGGACTAGCCGAGCTGCGCCGTCCCGTCGGCCTTGGCCTGCGCGCGCTCATGCGTGAGGCGCAGATTGACACCGCCGCGCGCAAGCTCACGGCCATCGACGTTGCGTTTCGACTCGCGCCGCGCATCAACGCTGCGGGCCGGATGGATATCGCCTCAGAAATCGTCGAGCTCTTCACGACACGCGACGGCAACCGCGCCAACTACCTCGCCGCCAAGCTCGAGCGACTCAACCAGGAGCGCCGCGCCGCCGAGGCAGCGATTCTCGCCGAAATCATGGCGCGCCTCGACGAGCCGTGCTACCAGGACGCTCGCTGCATCGTGATGGACGGCGACGGATGGCACCGCGGCGTGATCGGCATCCTCGCTTCGCGCATCGTCGACCAGACCGGCAAGCCGGCCGTGGTGGTCACGCGCGAAGACGGCGAGGCCTACGGATCGGGCCGCTCCATCGCTGCGTTTCATCTGCTCGACGCCATCGAGAGCTGCCACGATCTCTTCACGCGCTTTGGCGGGCACGCGCATGCGGTCGGCTTTTCCCTGCCCGCCGATCGCGTTGCCGACCTCCGCGATCGGCTGTGCTCCTACGCCACCGCCCATTTGCGCGAAGAAGACCTGGGCGCGTCGCTCGCCTGCCACGGCGAGTTGCCCCTGCACGAGGTCACCCCGCAGCTCGAATCCTGGCTGCGCCAAATGGAGCCATTCGGCATGGGCAACGACGAGCCAGTCTTCGTCGCGCGCAATGTCCGAGTGGTCACCGCGCCGCGCATCATGAAGGAAAAGCACATCCGCCTCCGCGTGTGCCAGGGGGCGACATTTTCCGCCGTCGGCTGGAATCTCGCCGAACAGGGGTCCGCGCTGCAGATCGGCCCCGAATCCGTCATCGACTTGGCCTACCGCGTGCGCCAGAACGAGCACCCGGAATTCGGCGGCCTGGAACTGGAAATCGTCGCCTTCGACCATGCCAGCTTCCCCGCGACCGCACAGGGCGTATCCTGACCACGTGATCCGCACCGGTCGCATCGGCCATCCCCGTTGATCTGGCTGCAACGTTTGCGGCGGAATCTGGGAGTGCGGCTTGATGCGTGTCACGCCGTCTCCCGCATCTAAGTCTTTGTTCAACTCATTCTTCCCGGGCAACGAATCGAGGTCCTAATGACCGCTACTGTAGCTGCTCCTGCGGAAACCCTGAGCGCGGAGGAAATCCGCGCGATGGACGCGTACTGGCGCGCGTGCAATTACCTCTGCGCCGGCATGATCTACCTGCACGACAATCCCCTGCTGCGCCAGCCGCTCGATGCCGACCACATCAAGAAGCGCCTGCTGGGCCACTGGGGCTCCGACCCCGGACAGACGTTTCTCTGGGTGCATCTCAACCGGCTCATCCGCAAATACGACCTGAACATGATCTTCGTTTCCGGCCCCGGCCACGGAGCGCCGGCTACGCTCTCGAATGCGTGGATGGAGGGCACCTATTCGGAGATTTATCCCGACAAAGGCCAGGATTACGAGGGCCTCCAGCGCTTCTTCCGCGAATTTTCCTTCCCCGGCGGCATCGGCAGCCACTGCACGCCGGAAACGCCAGGCTCCATCCACGAAGGCGGCGAGCTGGGCTACAGCCTCTCGCACGCGTTTGGCGCGGCTTTCGACAATCCTGACCTCATCGTCAATTGCGTCGTCGGCGATGGCGAGGCCGAGACCGGACCGCTGGCAACCTCATGGCACAGCAACAAGTTCCTGAATCCCGCGCGCGATGGCGCGGTGCTGCCCATTCTGCACCTCAACGGTTACAAAATCGCGAACCCAACCATCCTGGCACGCATTCCGCAACAGGAACTCGAGTGGCTCTTCCGCGGTTATGGATGGACACCGCATTTTGTCGAAGGCAGCGATCCCGCGATCCTGCATCCGCTGATGGCGGCCACGCTGGAGCAATGCCTCGCGGAGATTCGCACCATCCAGCGCGCCGCGCGTGAAGGCGGCGCCAAATCTAACGGCTATCCGCGCTGGCCAATGATCGTGCTGCGCACGCCCAAGGGCTGGACCGGTCCGAAGGAAGTGGATGGCCACAAAGTGGAAGGTTTCTGGCGCGCCCACCAGGTGCCGATCCTCGAAGTCGCGGAAAATCCCAAACACCTGAAGCTGCTGGAGGAGTGGCTGAAGAGCTACAAGCCGGAGGAGCTGTTCGATGAGAACGGCTGCCCCATGGCGGAGCTGCGCGCGCTGGCGCCCAAAGGCCATCGCCGCATGAGCGCCAATCCCCACGCCAACGGCGGCAAGCTGCGCCGCCCGCTGCGCATGCCCGATTTTCGCGACTACGCGGTGAAGGTAAAAAAGCCCGCCACGGACTACGTGGGCGCAACCGAGGTGCTCGCGAAGTTTCTGCGCGACATCATGCGCGACAATATGGACAATTTCCGCGTCTTTGGCCCCGACGAAACCGCGTCGAATCGCCTGCAAGCGATTTACGAAGCGAGCCCGAAGACATGGATGGAGAAGGTTCTGCCCGAAGACGCCGACGGCACCGAGATTGCTCCCGACGGCCGTGTGATGGAGATGCTCAGCGAGCACACGCTCGAGGGCTGGTTCGAGGGCTATGTGCTCACCGGCCGCCATGGCTTCTTCTCCACCTACGAAGCCTTCGTTCACGTCATCGATTCCATGTTCAACCAGCATGCCAAGTGGCTGGAGAAATCAAAGACGGAGCTGCGCTGGCGGGCGTCGATCTCGTCGATCAACCTGCTCATCACGTCGGTAGTCTGGAGGCAGGATCACAACGGCTTCTCCCATCAGGATCCCGGCTTCCTCGACGTAGTCGCCAACAAAAGCCCTGAGGTCGTGCGCATCTATCTGCCGCCCGATGCCAACTGCCTGCTCAGCGTGGCCGACCACTGCCTGCGCAGCGAGGACTACGTGAACGTCATCGTCGCGGACAAGCAGCCGCACCTCACCTATCTCGACATGGACGCGGCGATCCTCCATTGCACCAAAGGCGTGGGCGTGTGGGATTTCGCCAGCACCGACGATGGCGTGGAGCCGGACGTCGTCCTCGCCTGCGCCGGCGACATCGCCACCATGGAGACCCTCGCCGCCGCCGCCATTCTGCGCGAGCGCTTCCCTGACCTCAAGCTGCGCTTCGTCAATGTCGTCGACCTCTTCCGCCTCCAACCCAGCAGCGAGCACCCGCACGGCCTCACCGACGCCGACTTCGATTCCCTCTTCACGCGCGACAAGCCCGTCATATTCAACTTCCACGGCTATCCACTGCTCATCCACCGCCTAACCTACCGCCGCGCCAATCACGACAACATCCACGTGCGCGGCTACAAGGAGCAGGGCAACATCAACACGCCGCTGGAGCTGGCCATCATCAACAACGTGAGCCGCTTCAACATCGCCATCGATGTCATCGATCGCGTGCCGCGCCTCAACAACATCGGTGCGCATACCCAGGAGTGGCTGCGCGACCAGATCACCGACAGCATCAACTACTCGCACAAGTGGGGCATCGACCGGAAGGAAATTCGCGACTGGAAGTGGCCCTTTTGACGGGGGCGGCCACCACTGTTGAGGGCAGCCTCATCCTCGCCGTCAACAGTGGATCGTCATCGCTGAAGTTCGGGCTCTATCGCACTCCCGGGGGTCATGGTCAGAACAGCTGCGAGCCTGCGCTCGTGCTGGCCGGCGGCGCGACCGGCATTGGGCACGCGAACGGGAATTTGAAAATTACCGACGCCGCCAGCAAGTCGCTCGTCGATGAAGCCTACAAGCTCAGCTCGCAGGGCCATGCCATGCGCGAGGTCCTCGAAGAGATTAGCCGGCGCGCAGGCCAAAAGCCCGACGCGGTCGGACATCGCATGGTGCACGGCGGACCGCGTCTGCGCGAGCATCAGCTCATCACGCCCGATCTGCTGCGCACTCTCGAAGCCGCGACGCAGTTCGCGCCCATCCACATTCCCGCCGCGCTCAAGCTCCTTCGCGAAACGGAAAAGCTGCTGCCCGGCATCCCGCAGTACGCGTGTTTCGATACCGCCTTCCATCGCACCATGCCGGAGTGGGCGCGGCATTTCCCGCTGCCCGAGCGGCTTTACGACCTGGGCGTGGAGCGCTTCGGCTTTCACGGACTCTCGTATGAATCGATGGTGGTGCGCCTCGGTCCCGGGATTCCCGAGCGCGTCGTCGGTGCGCATCTCGGGTCGGGCGCGAGCCTTGTCGCGCTGCATAAGGGCGTTTCCATCGACACCAGCATGGGCATGACTCCGGTGGGCGGCATCCCCATGGCCACGCGCAGCGGCGACTTCGATCCCGGAGTGGTGCTCTTCCTCATGCGCACCGAGCAGCTTTCGGCGGATGCGCTGGAATCGCTGCTGAACAAAGATTCGGGCCTCGGCGCGCTCTCCGGCGGCGAGTCGGACATGCGCCTCATCGAAGAATGCGCCGCGAAGGGCGACGCGAAGGCGCAACTCGCGCTCGACGTTTTCGCTCACGCCGTCCGCAAGATGATCGGCGCCTATGCGGCCGAGCTGGGCGGACTCGATCTGCTGGTCTTCACCGGCGGCATCGGCGAGCACGACCTGTCCATGCGCAACCGCATCTGCAAAGGACTCGAGTTTCTGGGCCTGACCAGCGGCGATCCAGCCCACTGCCCGAAGGTTCGCGTGATCACTGCCGAAGAAGAGCTGCAAATCGCGCGAATTACCTGCAAGCTGCACGGGTAAATTCTGGTGGTCCATGCAAGCCGGCGATCGGCTTATGTAGGGGATCCCAGCACTCCGCATTCTCCGTGTCTTCTCTGGTTCGTTTGTCGGACCGGCCCCATTTGACGCTGCTTCTCTCGCGCCGGGATAATAAAGATTCGTCTTCCCATGGCTAACCGCAGAGAAAGAACGTCTCCCGTGATCCAAAACAAAAGGGCTGGGCACACCCGATGAGCACCGCAGTCGCTGGCCCGCATCAGAATCGGGCTCCCAGTTTCTGGCAGTCCACGAACGGCAAGAAGGCTGTGATGGCGGTGACAGGGGCGATCCTGTTTCTCTTCGTCATCGGCCACCTGCTCGGCAATCTGCAGGTCTTCGACGGCCCCGACCGGCTCAACGCCTACGGGCGCTTCCTGAAAAACCTGGGCGAACTGCTCTGGATCGTGCGCATCGTCCTGCTCGCCGCCGTCGGCCTGCACATCGTGGCGACGGTGCAACTCGCTCTGCGCAATCAGAAGGCGCGGCCCGTCGGCTACAAGGTAAAGAAGTCGGTGAACTCCAATTACGCCGACCGCACTATGTACTGGAGCGGGCCGATCGTGCTGGCATTCGTCATCTTTCACCTGCTGCAGTTCACCGCGGGTTACATCCATCCCGAGTCGCAGTTCATTGAGGGCGATGTCTACCACAACGTGGTGGCGGGCTTCCAGGTATGGTGGGTTTCCGCGTGGTACATCTTCTCCATGATCCTGCTCGGCTTTCATCTGCGGCATGGTTTGTGGAGCATGTTCCAGTCCGTGGGCATGAACCATCCGCGGCATACGCCGGCGCTCCAGCAGGCGGCGCTGTGGATCGCGATTCTCATCACCGCCGGTTACATTTCAATTCCGATTGCCGTCCTCGTGGGATGGGTAAGGTGACAGCCAGGATGAAGCTGGACGCAAGAATTCCTCCCGGACCGATTGAGCAGGCATGGGACCAGGCCCGCTTTGAGATGAAGCTGGTGAATCCGGCGAACAAGCGGCGGCACAACCTGATCGTGGTGGGCTCGGGACTGGCCGGCGCATCGGCCTCGGCCACTCTGGGCGAACTGGGCTACATCGTCAAGTGCTTCTGCTTCCAGGATTCGCCGCGCCGCGCGCACTCCATCGCCGCACAGGGCGGCATCAACGCCGCCAAAAATTACCAGAACGACGGCGACAGCATCTACCGGCTCTTCTACGACACGGTGAAAGGCGGCGATTTTCGCGCGCGTGAAGCCAACGTCTATCGCCTCGCGCAGAACAGCGTCGACATCATCGACCAGTGCGTCGCGCAGGGCGTTCCCTTTGCGCGCGAGTACGGTGGATCCCTCGAAAATCGCTCCTTCGGCGGCGCGCAGGTTTCGCGCACCTTCTACGCACGCGGCCAGACGGGCCAGCAGCTTTTGCTCGGCGCGTATCAGGCGCTGGAACGCCAGGTCGATACCGGCCAGGTGACGATGATTCCCCGCACCGAGATGCTGGACCTGATCGTCATCGACGGACAGGCACGCGGCATCGTGGCGCGCAACCTGGTAACGGGCAGGCTCACGGTGCACATCGCCGACGCGGTGATCCTCGCCACCGGCGGCTACGGCAACGTCTATTACCTCTCGACCAACGCCAAGGGCTCGAATGCGACGGCGATCTGGCGCGCGCACAAGCGCGGCGCTCTCTTCGCCAATCCCTGCTTCACGCAGATTCACCCAACCTGCATCCCGGTTTCCGGCGATTACCAGTCGAAGCTCACGCTGATGTCGGAGTCGCTGCGCAACGACGGACGCATCTGGGTTCCGAAGCAGAAGGGTGACAAGCGCAAGCCGGATCAGATTCCCGAAGACGAGCGCGACTACTATCTCGAGCGGAAATACCCGGCATTCGGCAACCTCGTGCCTCGCGATGTGGCTTCGCGCAACGCCAAGGCCGTCTGCGACGAGGGCCGCGGCGTCGGTGAGAGCGGACTCGGCGTCTACCTCGATTTCGCGGAGGCCATCGCGCGCCTCGGCCGCGAGACCATCAAAGAGCGCTACGGCAACCTCTTTGACATGTACCAGCGCATCACCGACGAAGACCCGTACAAGGTCCCGATGCGCATCTACCCCGCCATCCACTACACCATGGGCGGCCTGTGGGTCGATTACCAGTTGCAGAGCACCATCCCCGGCCTGTTCGTGCTGGGCGAAGCCAACTTCTCCGACCACGGCGCGAACCGCCTCGGCGCAAGCGCACTGATGCAGGGCCTCTCCGATGGCTACTTCATCATCCCCTACACCGTCGGCAACTATCTCGCGAGCGTGAAACCCGGCAAGGTCAGCGAATCGCATCCTGAAGCACAGGCCGCGCTCGCCGCCACACAACAGGGCGTTGCCAGGCTGCTTTCGATCAAAGGCAAGCGCACCGTCGATTCCTTCCACCGCGAACTGGGCAAGATCGTGTGGGATGACTGCGGGATGTCGCGCAACGCCGCTGGCCTGCAGGATGCCATCCGCCGCATCCGCGCGCTGCGCGCAGAATTCTGGCAGAACCTGAACGTCCCCGGCTCCGGCGACGACCTCAACCAGAGCCTCGAAAAAGCCGGCCGCGTCGCCGACTTCATGGAACTGGGCGAGCTGATGTGCATCGATGCGTTCGAGCGCAACGAGTCGTGCGGCGGCCACTTCCGCGAGGAGTATCAGACCCCTGACGGCGAGGCGCAGCGCGACGACGACCACTACAGCTACGTGGCGGCCTGGGGCTACACCGGCCCCGGCCAGCCCCCCGAGCTGATCAAAGAACCGCTCGAATTCGCCTACGTACACCCCAGCCAGAGGAGCTACAAGTAATGAAACTCAAGTTGACCGTCTGGCGGCAGAAGAACCCCGGCACGAAGGGCAAGTTCGTCAGCTACGACATGAACGATGTGAACCCGGAAATGTCGATGCTCGAATGTCTCGACGTGCTCAACGAAACCCTCAGCGAGCGCGGCGAAGAGCCCATCGCCTTCGAACACGACTGCCGTGAGGGCATCTGCGGCTCCTGCGGCTTCATGATCTCCGGCGTCGCGCACGGCCCGCAACCCGCCACCACCGTCTGCCAACTCACCATGCGCCACTTCAAAGACGGCGAAGAGCTGGTGCTCGAACCGTGGCGCTCCGCATCGTTCCCCTTTGTGAAGGACCTAATCGTCGATCGCCGCTCCTTCGACCGCATCATCCAGTCCGGCGGCTACGTTTCCGTCTCCACCGGCAACGCGCCCGATGGCAATGCCATCCCCGTCGGCAAAGAAATCGCCGACCGCGCCATGGACGCCGCTGCCTGCATTGGCTGCGGCGCCTGCGTCGCGGCTTGCCCCAACGGCTCCGCAGCGCTCTTCACCGGCGCGAAGATTGCGCACCTCGGCATCCTGCCGCAGGGTAAGCCGGAAGAGGATCGCCGCGCGGTCCGCATGGTAAGCCAGGCCTACGCCGAAGGCTTCGGAAGCTGCACCAACATCGGCGAATGCACCGGCGTCTGTCCGAAAGAGATTCCGCTGGAAGTGATCGCGGCGATGAATCGCGATTATCTGGTGGGCGCCTGGAAAGAACGCGCGGAAGTGGTCACCACCATCACGCCCGTCACCGGCTGGAACTTCGGGGAGAAGTAACCCACCGGCTACTTGCGAGGGTGCTCGCCTTCAGGAGCGCGGCTACCGTATCCGGGTTGCTCGCGATCACCTGCAGATAGGCACGAGCGGGAGCGTCCGGATTCTTGCGCCTCTGCTCCCAGTCGCGAAGAGTGCCGAGAGGTATCCGGTAAAGCTCGGCAAACATCTCCTGCGTCATGCCGAGTTTCTCACGCAGCTTTTTTACATTGACGAGCTTCGTTAAGCCGCGCCCGTCGCGCGGCAGAGGTTGGGCGTCCGGATCAGCAAGTGCCGCCGCGTGAATCTCCTCGTCCGTGAGAGCGGCAACTCTCGCCCAGTCGGTATCCGTCTTCAGGGGAGGATCGCCTGGCTCATGGGCGACCCTGATAGTACCACTCTTTTTCATAGGCTTCGGCTTTCCTGACTGAGATAATTCGCGTCAGATCCACCGCGAGTTCTGTAGAAACCACATACAAAATTCCGTTAGGCGCAAGTCCCAAGGTGATGACCCGCTCCTCTCCATAATCGTAACGGTCATCGGTCCAAAACTCGGACAAGGAATCCTCGAGAGCCGGCACACCTTCAGCAAGCCGCAGACCGTGTTTCCGAAAGTTCTCGTCGTCCTTTTGCAAATCCCATTCGTAGCGCATGAGGAGGAATTAATGCCATTCTCCTCCCCATAGACCTCGTGGAGCCGCGCCCGAACCAAACAGTCAATCCAAGGTAATCGTACGGCTAAGCCGTACCATCGTCAACACGCTCTCTTCGCAACAGTTCCTGCGTACCTCCCAGCTTGTAGGGTGGTTAGAGGCATGAGAGCATGCTGGCATGGATCGCCTCGATCTGAAACACCCTAACTGGCAACGATTCAGGTCGCTTTGGCTTGCCATAGCTGCTGTTGGACTTTTGACCACTCCATCTGCGGTGATCAATGCCGTCAACCTGTACCATTCCGAATACAGGCTAGGGTTTTTGATCCCCGTCGCCTTCAGCATCCGACTAGCGCAAATCTAGGGATTCACATGGCTGTGGTGGAAGACGCGCCCAAAAGCCTCAAACTGACCCATTACCGGAAAGCCAGCATGAAGCCTCTACGGCTATTCGCTATCGTTGCATTTAGTTTGCCTCTCGTTGCTCAAACCACTCCCACCCCGAAACCCGTGACGCACAAATCCGCTTCCGCCAATCCCACTGCCGTGCACGCTTCGGCCCTTGTCATCGACACGCATGCGGACACCCCGCAGCGCATGCTCGACGATCACTACGACCTGACGCAGCCGCTGAACGGCGGCTACCTCAATTTCGAGTCGGCGAAAAAGGGCAACCTCGGCGCAGAGTTTTTCTCCATCTGGGTCGACCCGCGCCTCTACCCCAGCGACGCAGCCGCGCGCCGCACGCTGGAGCTCATCGACGCGGTCTATGAGCAACAAGCCCGCACGCCCGATCAGATGATGATGGCGTATTCGCCCGAGGACATCGAACGCGCGCATCGCGAACACAAGCTCGCGGCGCTCATGGGCATCGAGGGCGGCCATTCCATTGAGGACTCGCTCGGCCTGTTGCGCGACTACTATCGCCTCGGCGTCCGCTACATGACGCTCACCTGGTCGAACTCGAACAACTGGGCGGATTCTTCAGGGGACGTCGACGATCCGAACATCAAGCACACACAGGACGGCCTCACCGACTTTGGCAAAGACGTCGTCTACGAGATGAACCGTCTGGGCATGATGGTCGACATCTCGCATGTGTCGGACAAGACTTTCTATCGCGCCGTCATCACCTCGCGGGCGCCGGTCTTCGCGTCGCACTCGTCGGCGCGCGCGCTCACGAATTCGCCGCGCAACATGACCGACGACATGCTGCGAGCGGTCGCGCGCAGCGGCGGACCCAGCAGCCACGGTGGCGTGGTCATGGTGAACTACTACTCAGGATTCATCAGCGAAGCGTGGCGCAACGCCTGGAACGCGCAGGCACCCGAGCGCAATGCCGCGGAGAACGCGCAGATCGCGCAGTGGAAAGCCGCCGGAACCCCTGTCACCTACCAGATGACGAACGCCATGGATAAGCAGTGGGCGGCGAAGATTCCGCGTCCGCCGCTCAGCGATGTGATCGACCACATCGATCACATCGCAAAGACGGCGGGCGTCGATCACGTCGGGCTTGGGTCGGACTTCGACGGCATCCCCGCTTCGC
>Ga0209380_10002678_pt1 | contig 11312 bp, 8 predicted proteins | sample HubBroMetageWFT6_FD_188347 | JGI IMG/M metagenome (GOLD analysis project Ga0209380, IMG submission 188347) | Warmed and freeze-thawed soil microbial communities from the Hubbard Brook experimental Forest, New Hampshire - Hubbard Brook CCASE Soil... | ecosystem: Environmental > Terrestrial > Soil...
CAACGCGATTGGATTCTGAAAGAGATGAACAGCCGTGGGATCGGCTGCGGGAGGTACTTTGCCCCAATTCATTTGCAGCCGGCGTACCGAGATATTGTCGCGTCAAGGGATGATCTGAAGGTTACGGAATTTGAGGCCGCGCGGTGCCTGGCTTTGCCATTTTTCAACCGGCTGGAAGAGGTGCAAATCAAGGAGGTCTGCGAGAATTTGGGTGAATTGGTTGAAAGGGCGGAAAAGTTGGTTCCCGAGCGCAAGGCGGCCTCGGGCGGGTAAAATACGTCGTTCTATCGGAATTTAGCCTGCGTTTGACGCGAGTGGTGGAATGGAAACGGTAAAAGCGGTGGCTGAGCCACCGCACTCCAAAGGAAGAGCGGCCACTATATCTTCACGGAAAACCGGAAAATCGTCGTCGAGTGAAAAGGCCTGCTCGGAAACAAAGTCGTAGACGGAAACCCCGCGTGGTTCGGCGAATCCGGGAAATGCTGTGTCTCCAGGCAAAAAGCGTAACGCTGCTCGTAGACCTTCCCATCCTTCCCGTGCGCGGTCCCGTCGAGAAAATTCCCCGTATAAAACTGTATCCCCGGCTCCGTCGTCAAAACTTCCAGAACGCGCCCGCTCTTTGGATCGCGCGCCACGGCCGCCAGCTCAATCCCCGAAAATCCTGTCTTTCTGTCCAGAACCCAGTTGTGATCGTACCCCCGCCCAAGCTTCAGCTGCTCGTCCGCGTCGTTAATCCGTTCGCCGATCGCCACCGGCCGCGTGAAATCAAACGGCGTGTTCTTCACGTCGCGAAGCTCACCGGTAGGGATCATCCCCGCATCCACGGGCGTAAACTTGCTTGCGCTCAATTGCAAGGTCTGCGACAGAATGTCGCCATTCCCCTGCCCCGCAAGATTGAAGTAGCTGTGATTGGTCAGATTCACCACCGTGGGCTTGTCCGTGCTCGCGCTGTAATCCATCCGCAGTTCGTTTTTCGCATTCAGTAAAGTAAAAACCACCGTGACGGTCATGGTCCCAGGAAATCCTTCTTCCCCATCGGGACTCACGTACGTGAACTCGACCGCCACGCCTTCCTTGCTCGGCACTTCCTTGGCCGCCCAGATCTTCTTGTCGAAGCTCAGCAATCCGCCATGCAGCGTGTTCTCCCCATTATTTTTGGGCAGCGTATACGTTTTCCCGGCGAGAGTGAAACTGCCGTGCGCAATGCGGTTGGCGTAGCGGCCAACGGTCCCGCCAAAGTGAGCCGTGCCATCCTCGTATTCCTTCGCTGTTTCGTAGCCCAGCACAACGTCAGCAAATTTCCCCGCCCGGTCCGGCACCTTGATGCTCACAACCGTCGCCCCATAATTCGTAATGGCCACCGTCATTCCGCGGCTATTGGTCAAAACATACAAATCCGTCTTCTCGCCCGAAGCGATGGCGCCAAACGGGTGAACCTGAACAGATGATTTTGGGACAGGTCTCGCGGGACACTCAGGATTCACGAATGTCAGAGCCAGTAACAATCCCATGCCGAAGCGCAGAACGGACATTTCTCTCTCCTTGCAAAATCAAAATTGATCGCTGTAACAAGAATACGGACAGAAATCCAGCCAATCCAATATGACGCGCTCAGTCCGCGGGCTGCTGCTTCGCGGCAATCAGCGTGCCGGTAGTCGCAACGCACTGCCATGTCCCGTTGATCTTGATCCAGGTATCCACAAATCGCTCGCGATGCACGTAAGGCTTTCCCTTCTCCATGCCCTTCACGCGAAATATGCCCACCACCACCGCTGCATCGCCGTACATCTGAACGTTACTCTGCTCAGTCACCGCCTGAGAAGGTTGGTAGTCGGGCGCCTTAATGCTCGCTAGAAATTCGCTCTTATTCGAAATACTGCCATCAATGTCAACGGACACCATGTTGTTTGCAAGAAGCATATCCAGGGCCTTCGAGTCCTTGCCCTCCAGCGCGTGGTTCCACGCGATTTCCAGCGCCTGAATGCGCCCCGCCTCGTCGTTCGCCCCGCTCTGCCCGCGCACAGAGAGGGCGATACTTGCAATCAAAAGAACGGCAGCCAGTGGGATTATCTTCTTCATCAGCAGAATCCTCTCCACCATGGTCGGACGTACCCGGGAATAGTAACGATGGTAGAGCATCTGATGGATGCCTTGCGGCTGACCTTTCGAGAAATTTCTGAAGAATTAACGGCTGAGGATTTCGTTCACCGCGCGATAAGCCTGGTCGATGGCCACATCCGTATAAGCGCTCGCACCGGCGTCGGAATTCGCGATCGCGATGCGGCCGAAAGGCTGGCGGCCCAGCACCCACGGCTGCTCGCCCGTTTTCCACTGCGGCAAATCCAGGCCAAACGGCGTGAACGCATAGCCGTGCGCCCACCGGTTCACGATGATGCCCTCAATATCGCGCGCCGGATCGAACCCTGCTCCGCCAAGCATCCGCCCCAGTTGCTCGCGAATGTTCCGTTCGAATTTGCTGTACGGTGTTTGCAGAAGTTCCGCCCGCCCCGCCCGGTTCTGATCGCGCACCGGCAAGCCTGGCTTGCACGGCGTGCGCAGCATGAAAAGCACCGCCGGCTCCTCCGGCTTGCTCGGAAACGGATACTTTCCCAGGCTCACCGGAAAATCCAGCGCCGTGTACGTGTGATATCCAGCCGGCGCCACAATCTGGCGAATCCCCAGATTCGCGAACGCCGTCCAGTTGCGCAGCGCCACGTGCGTGTAAACCAGCGGCGCCTTCACCAGGTACGAAAGCGATTCCTTCTGCGAGTCGGGAAGCTCCGGGCAAATGTAAGGAATCATCACGTTGTAGCAGGCCAGAACACAGTAGCTCCCTTTCACCGTGTTCAGCTTGCCGCCACGCATGTAGGACACTTCAACTTCCTTCGAAGCATCTTTCGGACCGAGGTGTTTCACGTTGACGACGGTGCTGTTCAGGCGGATGCGCACCGAATTCGTGGGCCGATCCAGCACCCCGTAATTGGCGCGCGCGGTAACTACATCCTCCATCGTTGACCCGGGAACGGCGTCTGGAATCAGCGAACGCACCAGCAGCCGCGCCACCGAGGCGTTGCCATCGGGAAAATGGAAAATGTACGGCTCTTCCTTCTCGCGTTCCGGAAAACCAAGTCCATCGAACCCGGGATAAGTGAACGAGCCATAGTCATCGCCAGCTTCGTAACACAGGAACGCAGGAACAGCCTCGATCCCCACGCAAAAAAGATCGTGCGTAAACGTCTGAAAAAACGGCAGCGCCTCGGGAATCAGCCGGCAGTGCTTGGTCAAATATTCCGCATAGCTGATTTTGCTCAGCGTCGCGATTTTCTGTTGCCGTGTCATTCCCGGCAGGTAGTCGGCCTTCTCCGAGTAAACGCGCGCTATATCCTTTTTCACGGGGTCAGAAAGCGGCGCCTTGGCCAGAAATTCCGGCCACGCCGTGGTGTTCATGCCGGTCACCAGGCGGTCCTCGCCGAACGTTTCCTTGTCGAAAAAAGCAGCCGTGCCGCGCTTGGCATAAAGCTCTGTGTCGTATGCCTTGTAAAATTTCTGCGTCTCGATGCCCATCTCTTTCAGCAGCGCCTTCGCTTCCGCGCTGTAGCGGCCGGGACTTTCGATCGATTGCGTCCCCCCGTAGGAAAGAACCATCCGCCCGCCAGCCTGAAACTCATTCCGCTTGGCGTGGCCCCCGAAGTCGTCATGATTGTCGAGGATCAGGATTTTCGCGTTACGCCCCGCCTTTTGCCGGAAGCGATACGCCGCGGCCAGCCCGCTGATGCCCCCGCCCACAATCACCACATCGTAGCTTTCACCGGTGTTGCCAGCTTCACCAAGAGAACTCACCGATTCGCCATCCCGCATCCGGTGAGCGAACGTGAAAGACCCATCATGATTTCCGCGAATACCGGTGCGAGAAGGAGGGTAATAGTCGGGATCCTTCTCCGGCGCAAACTCGTCGAAAGCCGCCGCGGCAAACAATTGCTCCGCACCAATCGAGCCGCCAAGCAGTGTCGCCCCGGTTCCAATGGCCACGCCATTCAGAAAATCGCGCCGGGTGATCTCGCGCGTCATGCCCAGGTCGCGATCTCTCTTTTCCCCGCCAAGTTTCTCGTCGTCCATTCAGGCTCCCCCGTACCATTCCGGTGGCCCAGTATACCGCGCCCGCCATATCCCTACACAATTTCAGTAAGGTTGCTCAGTTTCCGGCCCCTGTAGTGCCCGACCTTCAGGTCGGTCACACCAAAGCCGGCCGCCAACCGCTAGCCGAACCCTTCGAATTCCTCCCCATCACTGATAGTCTGTTATCCAGTTTTGAGCTCTTTCCCATGCAACCACAAGTCGAGACGCAAGGCGAAAAAGAAACCGGCCGCCTCGAGGCCTTCAGCGACGGCGTCTTCGCCATCGCCATCACCCTTCTCGTTCTCGAACTGAAAGTCCCCGCAATCCCGCCGGCCGGCGCAACCTCCGCCGCTCTCGGCAAAGCATTGCTACAGCTTTGGCCCAGCTATTTCGCCCTGGTCACCAGCTTCTTCACCATCCTCATCATGTGGATGCATCACCACGCCATTCTCCGCAATGTCCACCGCACCGATACTCGCCTGCACTTCAGCAACGGCTGCCTGCTCCTCTTAATCACCTTCGTTCCCTATCCGACTTCAGTCCTCGCCGCGTACCTGCAAACGCCCGCCGCAAAAATGGCCGCCGCGTTTTATGCCGGCACATTCGTTCTCGTCGCGCTCTGTTTTTCCGTGTTTATTTACGGCGCCTTCCGCCCGCAACTGCTCTCCAAAAACGCCTCCGCCCGATTCATCGAGACCACGCACCGAAACTATCGTCTCGGCCCCCCGCTCTACCTCCTCGCCACGCTCGCAGCCTTCATCGATGCGCGATTGTCCCTGGGAATCTGTACAGCGTTATGGATTTATTGGGCAGCAGTAATCAGGGGGTAGTAAACGAAGGAGAGAAGCAATTTTCAACGGTAAGTCGTAACCAGCTCGCCGTTTTCAATCCGCAGGTCGGAAACATCCGAAGGCAATCTCAGCTTTTCGCGGTTCACCGGCGATTCCATCAATTGCCTCACCGCGCTTTCGAGAGCCGACTGCGGAATCGGCAACGATCCGATGTGTCCGCTGACAGGCTCAAATTTGATATAGCCGTCGGCCGCGCCCAGTCTTCCCACTAGATCCAGGCTCATCTCTTTCCCGTGGAGATCGAACAACAGGTACGCATGAACCTGATCCCCTTCCATCTGTACTTTCACGTCCCGCACCGACGAGCGCACCTGCTCTACATCAACGTCGGTTGGCACGCCGGGGCCGCCAGACGTCGCGGGCGTTGCTGCTTGCGGCGCAAGATCCAGATGGTTTGCCAGATACGAATTCAATTCGGTCTGATCCAGCCGCAGCGTAGCAGGCTGACCCTGCGATACGGTCTGCTCGACCTGCGAAACTTTTTCCTCGGCGCTCGCCGCGGCCTGCGGTGTCGAATCCACGGCAGGAGGTGGAGTTTTGTGGAGCAAAAGAATCAGGGTTACAAGAGTGGCCAGGTAAGTGGACCAACGAAGAATACGAAACACCCAGCGCAACACGCCCACCCTGGGCTCTGCCATTGGGGGCAGCGGCTCGAGTATTGGCGGTAATTTGGGAAATGTCTCGGCCATGTCTGAACAGTCCGATTCGCTCTCTTTTAGTTTGATGCCCGCCCCAACTTCCTGGTTTCAACCCTATTCCCCGGGAAAGGTAGCGGCAACTCCTTCGCCCCGCAAAGATGCCAATTCGGCACCTGTCCGCAAAGGCCGCACATGGGATACTGATTCGCATTGGAAGGGACTTCCATTGGCAACAGAAGGTGTAGTCACAAAAGCGGCAATCGCAGGCAGCAAACTTCTGCCCGCATATCTGGCGCTCCTCGGCGGCATCGTGTGTATTGCATGGTCGGCAATTTTCGTCCGCTGGACCGACATTCCCGGGCCCGCCTCCGCCTTCTACCGCATGCTGATTCCTGCCGTGGTGCTGCTCCCGACCTTTTTCTTCGACCGCCGCCGCCCGGCGCTCGACGCGCGCACCCTGGCCATCATCGCTTTCGGCGGTCTTTTCTTCGCGTTCGACCTCGCCCTCTACAACACCGCCATATTGCAAACCTCCGCCGCCAACGCCACCCTCCTTGGCAACAACACTCCCATCTTCGTCGGCCTGCTCACATGGTTGGTCTTTCGCCAGCGTCCCGCGCGCGCCTTCTGGCTAGGTCTCCTGATGGCCATCGCGGGCGCAGTCGTGATTCTGTGGGCAGACTTGACGCATCACACGCGGATCGGCGTGGGAGACCTAGAGGCGCTCGCCGCCTCAGCTTGCTTCGCCGTCTACCTCATGGTGACGGAGAAAATTCGCAACTCCACCGGCACGCTTGCCTTTCTCCGCCTCGCGATGATCTCCAGCACCATCGCCCTCCTGCTCATGAATCTCGCCATGGGAATCTCTTTGCGCATGCCACACGGCCGCACTATCTGGGCCGTCCTCGGCCTCGGCCTCATCTCGCAACTCGGCGGCTATCTTTTCCTCACTTACGCTCTCGGCCATCTTCCCGCCACTCTCACTTCCATCAGCCTTCTCACGCAAGGCCCCCTGACCGCCGCGATGGCCGCAGTCCTCCTTGGTGAACCCCTCAGCCTCGCCCAAGTCCTCGGCGGACTGCTCGTCCTCACCGGCGTAGGTCTCGCCCACCGCCAGCGCCATCCCGAAGACGAGTGCAACGTCTAATCCGAATTCTCTAAAGTTCTTGGCGATACGTGAGGCGTCAACCGCCGAGTTACTTGCTTGCCCCATCCCCAAACACAGGTAACATTGAGACCGAAGAGAATTCCTCCGTTCAGCCAACAACCAGAAGGGGATCCACCGTGCGCCTATCACTCTCCGCGCTTTTCGCCCTTTGCCTTACGTGTCCCTCCCTCGCGCAAGAGCCGCCAACGCCTCCGCAACAATCCACCACTCCCGTTGCCGAAGCCAAGCCAGTCCCCTCCACGCGCCTTAAAATCGGCGTCGCCCTCGAAGGCGGCGGCGCACTCGGCGAAGCCCACGTCGGCGTCCTGAAATGGTTTGAAGAACACCACATCCCCATCGACTATATCGCCGGCACCAGCATGGGCGGTCTCGTCGGCGGTATGTACGCTACCGGCAAACCCGCGGATCAACTTCAGGAAATCCTGCGCACCGCAAATTGGCCGCTGCTTCTCGGCGGCGGCACGCCCTACGAAGACCTCTCCTTTCGCCGCAAGGAAGACGCCCGCGCCATTCCCAATTCCGTTCAAGTCGGCCTGAAACATGGCCCCGCTCTCCCTCCCGGACTCAACACCGGCCACCAGATCAATCTGCTCATCGACCGCGAAACCATCGATTACTCCAGCCTTTCTTCGTTCGATGACCTCCCGATTCCCTTCCGTTGCGTTTCCACCGAGCTGATTTCCGGCCAAGCCTACGTCTTCCGAGGCGGTTCCCTTTCAGACGCCATGCGCGCCACGATTTCCATCCCCGGCGTCTTCGCTCCCGTTCGCCAGGGCGACAAAATCTTCGTTGACGGCGGCATGGTGGACAATCTGCCTACGGACGTAGTCCGCAAAATGGGCGCCGACGTAGTCATTGCAGTTCACCTCCAACTTTCCCCGGCCAGTGCGAAAGATATTCAAGGCGCGTTTTCCGTGCTCAGCCGCTCAGTCGCCCTGGTGATTGCGGAAACGGAAATTCGCGGGATGGCGGGCGCCGACCTGATCGTGAACGCCGACGTGGCAGAATTTTCCTCGAGTGATTATAAAAAAACCGCCCAACTGATCCAGCGCGGATACGACGCCGCCCAGGAAAAAGCCCAAATCCTGAAAGGCTACACACTCGACGATGCTGCCTGGGCAGAATATCTCCAACAGAAAAAATCCCGCATGCGCGGGGCGCAAGGAGCGCCCGAGTTTATACGCGTCGAAGGCGTGGATCCCGAGGGCAAAAAAAATATCGAGAATCTGCTCAAAAATTTTGTCGGTAAGCCTCTGGACACGAAATCCCTCGACCACGTCCTCACCCGTCTCACCGGCGTCGGCCGCTACGACAGCATCACCTATTCCGTCATCAACGACGGCAACCAGAGCGGCCTCTCCATCCGCGTCCACGAAAAAACCTACGCGCCGCCGTTCCTCCTGCCCTCCGTCGAAATCAACGGCAGCGAGCCGCAGGACGTCGATTTCACCATGGGCGCGCGCATCACCGCGATGGACGTCTTGGGCTACCGCTCCGAGTGGCGCACCGACCTGAAATTCGGCGCCACCTACGGCATCGCCACCGAACTGTACCGCCCCTTCCAGCCGCTCGGTAAATGGTTCTTCGCGCCCTACGTGGACGCCTCCCAAACCAATTTCAAGGTCTACAAAAACTCCGACCCGCGCGCCATCTATCGCCTAGACAACGTCCTCGCCGGCGTCGACCTCGGCTATTCCCTCAGCCGCTTCAACGAAATCCGCGTCGGCTACGGCGTCGGCTACCAGGACTACGCCCTCCGCCTCGGCGCCCCCGACTTCCCCTCCACCAACGGCCGCGTCGGCTCCTTCCACGCCCGCTATATCCTCGATCACACCAACGAAGCCGTCATCCCCACCCGCGGCGTCTTTCTCAAAGCAAGTTACGAGTGGTTCGACACCACTCCGATTTCCACTCACGCTTACCCGTCGCTCGAACTCCTCGTCCAATATTTCCAGCCCGTCAACTCGCACGGCTCGCTCTTCTTCACCGCCGAAGGCGCTTCCACCTTCGGCCACTCCTCCCCCGGCGCGCCCATCTATTTTCTCGGCGGCGTCGGACGCCTCAGCGCCTACGGCCTCAACGAACTCATCGGCAATCAATATTTCATCGGCCGCACCGGCTACCTGCACAAAGTCTTCACCTTGCCCACGTTCGTCGGCAAACAGGTCTACCTCACCGGCTTCGCCGAAGTCGGCAAAATGTACGGCGACCCGTTCCCCGCCCCCAAACTTTCCGGCGACTTCACCGGTGGCGTCCTCGCCGAAACCTTCTTCGGCCCCATTCTCATCGGCGGCAGTGTAGGCGATACCGGCCACCAAAAATGGTTCTTCCAACTGGGCCGCGTCTTTTAACCGCCCAAGCCTCGCAATCCTGAGTTCCCGTGGAATGCGCTGGTCGCCCCGGATGAACAACCTTGGGCGAGTAAATTGGCCAGCTCAGATTCATTTAGAAACACTGCATTCATCGTTGGTTAATCTCCCGCAAGTATAACCACTCCCTCTTATCCCGATTCGCATTCGCAAGCTCCACACCTCGACGCCGCCCGGGGGATAGTTTCGCTGCAGGGAAGGACTTCTATGTCCACGACAACCACAACGGCGCCGCTCGGCGTACACGAAAAACTGAATCGCGCCCCTAGCCGTCTCGGAGTCCTGATTTTCGGCGGCGTGATGATTTTGGGCCTGATCTTTATCGGCGCAAGCATCGCGAGAGACCTCGCCGATATCAGCCTGGGTTCGGCCTGGCCATACGTTCTGCTGGGCTTTGCGCTTCTGGTGGCCCTCGGCTTCGAATTTGTGAACGGCTTCCACGACACGGCAAACGCCGTGGCCACGGTTATCTACACGCACTCGCTGGATCCCAACATCGCCGTGGTCTGGTCGGGCTTCTGGAATTTTGCCGGAGTGGTCACGTCTAGCGGCGCGGTCGCCTTCGGCATCGTCTCGCTGCTGCCGGTGGAATTGATCCTCCAGGTGGGCAGCAACGCGGGCTTTGCGATGGTCTTTGCCTTGTTGATTGCCGCGATTCTATGGAACCTTGGAACCTGGTGGTTCGGGTTGCCGGCTTCGAGTTCCCACACGCTGATTGGCTCGATCATCGGCGTTGGCATCGCAAACCAGCTGATGAGCGTGAAATCGGGAACCAGCGGCGTCGATTGGGCTCAGGCCTTGAACATCGGCCGGTCGCTGCTGCTCTCGCCAATTTTTGGCTTCATTTTGGCCGCGTGCCTGCTGCTGGTGATGAAAACCTTGGTCAAAGACAAACGGCTATATGAAGCCCCCAAAGGTACGGAGCCACCGCCATTCTGGATTCGCAGCCTGCTGATCCTGACCTGCACGGGCGTGAGCTTCTTCCACGGCTCAAACGACGGGCAAAAAGGCATGGGCCTCATCATGCTGATCCTGATTGGCACTGTGCCAACCACCTATGCCTTGAACCACGCAATTACTCCTCGTCAGACCGAGGATTTCATTGCCGTGTCCCATCAGGCGGCCTATACCGTGGGCAAATACGTTGTGCCTTCTGCCGTCGTGGGCGACCCGCGCGACGACGTCACGGACTACATCCGCACGAAAGAGTTCAAGCCCGGCACCATGTTGGCGTTGCGCGTTCTGATCAACGACATTGGCACCGAAATGTCCCAGTTCAAACAACTCGCCGCTGTTCCCCGCGAGCACGTGCGCAACTTCCGCAACGACATGTACCTCGTCAGCGAAGCGTTGCGGCTCATGCAGAAATCCGGCAAGCCGCAGATTGCCGCCGCCGACGTGGCGGTGCTCAAGAATTACAAGAGTCACATTGATCGGGCAACGCGTTTCATCCCTCTCTGGGTAAAGGTGGCCGTGGCGCTTGCCCTCGGCCTGGGCACGATGATCGGCTGGAAGCGAATCGTCGTTACCGTCGGCGAGAAAATCGGTAAGAATCATCTAACCTATGCTCAAGGCGCCGCCGCCGAGATCACCGCGATGGCCACCATCGGCGCAGCCGATGGATTGGGCCTCCCCGTCAGTACAACACATGTCTTATCGTCCGGCGTCGCTGGAACGATGCTGGCCAACCGTTCCGGCTTGCAAATGGGCACCGTGCGCAATCTGCTCCTTGCATGGGTGTTGACCCTGCCCGCCGCCATGACCCTTTCCGGCTTTCTCTTCTACGCTTTCCGCCAAATGTTCAAGGGCTGATTCGCCCACCTGGGAACGCTATTCTCCCGAATAGCGTTTCTTCTTCCATCCCCTCCACCGCAAAGACATCCCTAAATCGTTGTGTCGCGCTGATTTCTTGGCTCCCCGCAAGGCCTCCCGTCCGGTTCCCCCCACGCAAAACCGTCCTTCCGTACAGTAGTCGCTACCCGCGCCAGATGCTAGAAATGGTCCTGTTGAGGTGCTCGCAATGAAGAAACTCCTTTTGGCTACTTGCTTCGCACTCGCTCTCGGCACGCTCGGTTCGGTTTCCGCTGCCGCAGGCCCCGGCTGGCCCTTTCACCGTCACCACAAGGACAAGGCCCCCGCCGCTGTCAAGGCCGAGAAACCCGCAAAGACC
>Ga0209380_10002679_pt1 | contig 11308 bp, 12 predicted proteins | sample HubBroMetageWFT6_FD_188347 | JGI IMG/M metagenome (GOLD analysis project Ga0209380, IMG submission 188347) | Warmed and freeze-thawed soil microbial communities from the Hubbard Brook experimental Forest, New Hampshire - Hubbard Brook CCASE Soil... | ecosystem: Environmental > Terrestrial >...
CCCACCGCCGCCACCATGGCTTGCCGAGCTTCCGCTGGTGGGTCAGAAACTGACGGAGGCCTGGGCGCTCGTCGCCACCAACATGCCGGCGGCGGTTGCCAAATACGGCGGGGCGTTGAGCGAACCAGCGGCACGGCTCGTGTCGTCCGCCGGTGGCCTGGCCGCCGGCCAACTATCGTTCGTTCTTTCTTTTGGGATAGCCGCCGGCATCGTCGCCTATGGCAGGGGCGCCGCCGATTTCGCTCGGCGCCTCCTGGGGCGTTTTACCGGCAGCGAGGAGCGGGGGGCCCATCTGGTTACGCTGACGGCTGCTACGATCCGTGGCGTGGCGGTAGGGGTTGTCGGTGTAGCGGTGATCCAGTCGCTTCTCCTCGCAATCGGTTTCTTCGCCATTGGTCTTCCGGCCGCTGGCCTTTGGACGGTCGTGTTGCTTTTGCTATGTATCGTGCAGGTGCCGGCGGTTCTGGTAACACTGCCGATCATAGTCTATGTCTTTGCAAAGGAAGCAACGCAACCGGCTATCATCTTCCTGGTCTGGACCCTCATCGCCGGGCTCAGCGACAATGTCCTAAAGCCATTGCTACTCGGCCGCGGACTGGAAGTGCCGATGCCGGTCATTCTGATCGGGGTCATCGGCGGCATGATTGCCGACGGACTTCTCGGGCTGTTTGTGGGGCCTGTGGTCCTGGCCGTCGGCTATGTGCTGCTCATAGAATGGATGCGACTGCGCCGCGCCCAGAGGGAGCTGCCGATCGCCGATCGGACGCCGTAAAATGCGACATTTGCTGTCGGCACGCCTTAAGCTCGAGGAAGTCATACGGATAATTCAGAAGCCAACGACAATAGCGAGGGGTAATAACGATCCAGATAGATGCGAAAATGGCATGTGTCAAATTGACAAAAAGCTTCGGGCTTGATATAGTTGTGGCCATGAGAATATGCTATCATACGACGCGCTGATGTTTCCAAAAACAGCGAAAAACAGCGAACATAATAGCGGGCGTGCCGCTGTTCTGTTGTTCGCCGAGCGTCGGCGGCCCAGGATTCCCGCGGCGAACGCTGCATCGATCGCTGATAATTTGCCGCAACAACAGCAAAAACAGCAAAGGGTGCCTCGTCATCACACAGCTCGCTGCCTTTCTGCATCTTTTGAAATGCATCTGTACACTAGTGGTCAGACCCAATCAGGATTCATCAAGTGACAGGGACAAATGGAGATACCCCAAAACCCCGTTACACCGTCGAAGGCCGGTGCCCATGGTAGACATGGATCCCGGCCTTCGCCGGGAAGGCGAGGAGGGAGCGCCGCGCACTGAATCATCCGAATGCATCTGTGCACTAGCATCGGTGCTAGGGCCGCCAAATGCGTGTTGCCTCGATGAGCACTGAGTCTGAAACCACCAACAAAATTGCGGCGGAGGAACGCACTCCTGCGCAGCCCGCTCTCGCGGACACCGACTCTGCGAACCCGCTGCGCAGGGCGGCGCTCATTGTCGTCGCCGTGACCATTCTGCTGTTTGGCTTGTCGATTGTCATGGAGCGGTTAACGCCTTCGTCATCGCAAGCGGTGGTACAAGCATATGTTGTCCGCATGGCTCCCGAAGTCGCGGGCCGTGTCATAAGCGTCGACGTCGCCGACAATACTCGCGTCGAGGCAGGGCAGGTCCTGTTTCGCATTGATCCGCGCCCCTTCGAAATTGCCGTGGCTGAGGCGCAGGCCCAGGTCGAGCAGATCGGTCAGACGCTGGGAGCCTCGACGGCCGCCGTGGACTCGGCACAGGCGAAGGTCGTGAAGGAGACCGCCGAACTCGAGAACGTTCAGGCCCAGACGGAGCGGGTTTTCGAACTGGTCAAACGGGGCGTCTACCCCGCTTCCAAGGCCGATACAGCCCGCGCCGCGCAGGACGCCGCACGGGCGGTGCTGACGGCCAGCCAGGCCGACCTCGCCAAGGCGCGGGAAGAGCTTGGCCCTAAGGGTGCTGATAATCCCCAGCTCAAGGCGGCGCTTGCGACGTTGGAGCGTGCGCGGCTCAATCTTCTTTATACAACGGTCAAGGCCCCTGCCGACGGCTTGGTCTCCAATCTCCAACTTGCGACCGGCCAGTTCATAGGGGCAGGGCAGGCCGCCCTTACCTTCATCGACTTGAGCACGGTCTGGGTTTCGGCCGACTTCAAGGAGAATAGCCTCGAATACATGTCTACCTCCGATCGGGCCGAATTGGTATTCGACTCGTTGCCAGGCGCAATCTTCAAAGCCCACGTCGAGAGTATAGGCTGGGGCGTCTCCCAGAATAGCGTTGATCCCAATACCGGCCTGCCAACGATCAAAAACGCCACGGGCTGGGTGCGCGACCCGCAGCGTTTCCCGGTGCGTTTGATCGTCGACGAGACGCCGCCGCGGGGCAGCGTGCGGTTCGGTTCGCAGGTGAATGTCGTCGTCTACGCCGGCAACAATCCAGTCACGGACGCTCTGGGTGCGGTATTTATTCGCCTCATCTCCATCCTGACTTATGCCAGCTGATGTTTCCGCCGCCGCGGTGGCCTTGTCACGCCAGCGTCGCATCGGATTGCGGGTCGCGCTCGCGGTCGCTGCCGGATTCACGTTGAACCTCGCCACGGGCGAGGTCATACCCTTCTTTGGGCCGGTCCTCGCGGTGCAATTCCTGATTCTCGGCGCCGGGCCCTTGCCGCTGTCGAAGGCAGTCGCGTTTGTCGGGCTCGTGCTCGTCGTCGGACAGGCCTTCATTGTTCTTAACGGCATCTTTGGCAACCACCCGATCCAGCTGCTGGCACTGCTCGGTCTATTCTTTTTCGTATGCTTCTTCGTACAGGCGCGGGGACAGGGTGGCCCTGTGATCTTCCTCTGCTTGGCGATCGCGATCACGGTGACCCTGCTCGATCGCGTCCACGACACGCTAGACACAAGTATAATTGCAATATTGCTCCAAGCTTACCTGAGCGCCGTGGTCTTGTCGTGGCTCGCCCATGCGATTCTGCCAGGCCACGATGCGACCGAGAACGTGCCGCAGGCGGCCCCGGCCACCGACAGGCCCGCCATGCGGGCTCTAGCCAATGCGGCTATCCTGCTCGGTGCCATGGCGCTCTGCCTGACCAACAACGCCCTCTCCTTGGCGCTCGTACTTCCGATCACCGTCGCTTCCGTGCTGCTTCAGTTTGACTTCGCAACCAGCGTCCGCTCCGCCCTTAGCCTTGTCGCCGTCAATCTGTTGAGCGGTGTGCTTGCCTCCCTGGCCTTTGCGTTCGTCGAGCTGCGCCCGTCGCTGCCCTTCCTGTTCCTGACCGTCTTTCTCGTCGGGCTGATCCTGGGCGGGCGGGCCGCGGCCGGCCTTGCCAAGATGTATGGCGGAGCGCTCACGACATTCCTCATTCTGTTCGGATCGGGCATATCGCCGTTGCCCACGACGACCCCAGAGTCGTTCTCGACCCGGATCGGCTACGTCCTGTTGGCGGTCGGGTACACTCTGTGCATGATGGCGCTACTCTGGCCGCGCGAACGATCTGTGTCGACACGACTCTCACTGCGGTCACCAGGGCGCGCTGCGACTCGGCGACGGGGCTCGCCGGCAGCCCCGCTTCCGTAGCGTCGCCACGCGCTGCGGTTGACCGACAAGTTTGTCGGCGACACCGCGGTGCCCCGCTTGCCACCCGACCCCGCCGTTGCTCCGCCTCGGCGGCAAGGCCTGAAAAGGGGCAGCTGCCGGCATATCGGGCGTTGGGCGCATCGGCTGCTCGGCGCCGATTCCGACCTTCCCGCGACCATGATCAAACCGCCGCCCAGTTCATCGGCTTAAGAATGAGCTTGAAGCCAATCGACCTACGCGCTGGCGCGTGACGATCACCCCGAGCGTCCGGTGATCCACCCCTCTAGAGGGAGCGCTCTATCATCTGAAGGTTTGTCGATAAGCCTGCCTAAATGCCTCGACGGCCGGTCGGCCAGGATGCTCTGCGCAGTAGCTCTCCGCCCACTCCTCGGCGTTGGGGATCGCGGCCACATTGATGGCTCTGCTACCGAAGCGCGCGGCCTGATAGCCGGTATAGAACAGCGATGCCGCGGCCCGATCGTCTGGTGATAACTCCAGCAGCCTTTCGCACGTCGCCCCCCGGATACTGACCCAACGGTCGCCGGGTGTCGGCTCGGCTACCGGGGCTGGCGCAGGTGCCGGTGCCGCTGCCGCTACCGGGGGCGGCGGCGGTGCGGCGGGGGCGGCGGCGTCCGGAGGCTGCACGCAGGCGCACAGCGAGCCCGATAACACACCCGATAACAGTACAAAGGCGGTCTTCCCATTCATCGCGTTGCTCCGGTGGCAAGGAAAATCTGTCTCCGCAGGCATTACCGTGGCTGCGGCATCGGAGGCCGTTTCAACCGTTCGGATATAGAAATACCATAACTCAGCCGCTCTAATTGACATAGATGCGTAGGCGGGTCACGCTCGATAGTTTCCGGTTGCTCCGGTCGGCGGGTATATTGCCGGTATGGCGCCGGTCAGTGTTCGACGTAGCCCGACACCTGCCCCAAGCAGCCGCGAACTGGACGAGCAATTCGGAGCCGATACAGCGAGTGAGGCCACAGCGATGACGAAGTCTCTGCTCTACGTGGCGCCGATCGCCTTGATCGGGTTGGTGGCTACCGGGGCATCCGCCACCCCGGCTGCCTGGAGCGGCAGCATGGGTCGCAATATCACCGCCACCGTCCCGGAGGGGACAGGCGTGCCGCCGGTCCTCGTGTGCCAGAGGGGGGGCCGAGGCGGCGGCGGTGCTCGCGCTGGCGGCGGCGCTCGCGCCGGTGGCGGCGGTTCCTGGGCAGGCGCCGGCCGAGGCAACTTCAGTGGCGCGAATGCGAACCGCGGCAACTTCAGCGGCGCCAATGTCAACCGCGGCAACTTCAACAGCGCCAACGTGAACCGCGGCAACTTCAACAGCGCCAACGTGAACCGCGGCAACGTCAACGTCAACCGCAACGTCAACGTCAGCGGAGGTGGCTACGGAGGCGCTTATTACGGGGGAGGTTGGGGTGGCGTCGCCGCCGGCGTCGCGGCGGGTGCCATCGTCGGCGGCGCCGTTGCCAGTACGGCCTATCCGGCCCCCGCGTACCCGTACCCGTACCCGTCTTGTCCATACCCAAATTACCCGAATTGCGGACTTTGAGCGGCTCCAGCACGACGGCATTTTTGAAAGTCGGTTGCTGAGCCGTTGTACCCCGTCAAAGCGCAGCCGGGAAAGTGGATGGCTTGCGGGACCAAGTGTGATCTTGCTCGACGCCCGCCAACTGGACGATGCGCGATTAAGTCCGGGGATTCTTTTTGAGAGGCAAAATCGCCGATGCTCGGCCTAGCAGTAAGCCCCTGCTGCACAGCGACGCGCGGTCCGTCGCGCGACGCCGGCGTAACTCATCGGCGTCAGGGGGCGGCCGACGACGGCCTCTGCGGGGGAGACGAAGCCCGGCAATCCCGGAATCGCGAATTGTTCGCCGAGTTCCAGGCAAACGCACCAGATGATTACAGCCAGCAACACAACACTAATACGCCTGAACATGGTCACTTTGCTCCTTTCGCCTTGAAAATGCCGGGAATGTCGTCGAGATCGGGGATTTGCCCCGGCGTCAATTTCCGAGCGCCTGGCGGAATCTCCGGTTTGAAAGCATCCGAGGCGACCTCTCCGCCTGCTTTCCATGCCCTGATATCGAGGGTGTATTCTGGCGACCCTCTGACCTTCTTGCTCGTGATCACATAGCGGCAGGGATAGGGTTGGGCTCCTTGTGCGATCCAGATCTGCCAATCGACCTCTTTGGTCCTGAAGGCAAGGTGATCGCATTCGATGCCGCGGATCACACCGCTTCCAACGTCCTTCACGTCGGTGACCTGCGGCATCAGCTCCTTATAAGGATCCGACATCAGCAGATCCGCCGCCGGAACGGGCCTGTGGTATTTGTCCCGCAACTCGTCGACTAAATGATCGATCGTGCCGGGCGCGTCGACCTGAGCATACAGGTTGGCGTTCTTGCCGAGTAGGCTCAGGGTCTTCCCATCGAAGACCATCTCGACATTCGCAAATCCGCCTGTGCGCGTTGCGTGAAGCTTGTCGGGGCGCTCGAGGGTCAGGGTGCCGGAACTGGCCAACCCAATCTTCTGCTGCTGTGTGTTGACGATGTCGAGATTGGTATCGTACTCGAAGGATATTGTCTTCTGCACTCCAAGATAGTCGGACATCGCCTTAAGCAAGCTTCTAGCTTGCGCTTCATCGGCGCGAGCGACCGACATGCTCGCCATTCCTGCCGCCGCGACTGCAAGAACGATTGCCGACATCTTTGCGCTTTTCATAGGCGGCTCCCGGTTTGTAGCGGCGGCGGTCTAACGGCTCGGCACACGCCAACAGTGACTGGACGACACATCTGAAAGAAAAGCGTCTCGGAGCCGTGCTGCCTATGCATTTTTCACGAAAATGCAGCAGCACGGATCAGACGAATATGCGACTTGAGATCACGCCTCCCGCGGGCCGAAGCGCCGGGTGGCGCCGGGTATGTATTTTTTGGTGTGGTGCGCTGCGTTCCCGTGCGCGTGTAGTCTGTAGACTCTTTAGCGACGATTGCTTCAAATCAACCATCCGGCTAGGCTGCGTCGTATCTTGCGCCTGTGGACCAATCACCCAAGGGGGTGGGGATGCCTTCCAGCGCCATTCGCACATTTATCGACCCCGATATGTATTTTGCCGGGATCCGAAACCTGCGGATCGACGGGGTGATTACGAAGCGCGGCGGATTCCGCGCGGACTCGACGCATATCGACCTGCACCGATTGTTTATGTACCGCTCCGACGAGAGCCTGCCTCGGATAATGAAAGTAGCGCCCAGTGGGATGCGGGCAGGGATCGTTTTCGCGACCGACCCTGGCGAGCCGTCGATGCTGATCAACGGCGTCGAAATAGCGGACGGCCAAATTTCCAGAAACGGGCTGGATTGGGAATGGTACCTTCGATCTTCGGCGCCTTGTCGATGGGGCTCCGTGTCCTTGACGCCCGAGGATCTTGCCGCCGCGAGCAAGGCGATTATCGGGCGCGAATTGGTGCCGGCGAGTTTCGCCCGCAGCCTGACGCCTCCGACCGCTGCTCTATCGCGATTGCGGAAGCTGCACGAAGCGGCGGACCATCTCGCGAAGACGGCGCCCGACATTCTCGCGAAGCCAGAAGTGGCGCGAGCGATCGAGGAGGCTTTGGTCGAAGCAATGATCTTGTGCCTGACCGAGGGCCATTCAGACAACGTGCGCAACCTCCATCGGCATCGCGCGACGATCATGCGGCGCCTGGAGGAGGTCCTGACGTCCACCCCCGATAGGCCTCTTTATATGCCCCAGCTCTGCAGGACGGTCGGCGCCTCCTATACAAGGCTGCATGACTGTTGCCAGGAGTATCTCGGCATGAGCCCCAAACGCTATCTGTGGCTGCGGCGCATGCACCTGGTGCGCCGGGCTTTCCGGATCGCGGATGCGGAGAAGACGACCGTGACCGAGATCGCCACCGATTATGGCTTCTGGGAATTGGGCCGCTTTGCGGTGGCCTACCGGTCACTATTCGGAGAACCACCTTCGGCAGCACTGCGTCGACCCCCCGAAGATATAAAACCGGCCGAAATCATCGAGCCGGCATGGAAATTCGTTAAATCTGCATAGGCGCCGCGATTGGGCGATCTATCCTTATTTTTTGCCAAAATGCTCGGCCTGCATTGTGGCTCTTCGGCTTTACAGAGGGATGAATGCCGGGAAGCGGCACGCGCACGTTCCTCGAACCCGATCACTACGAGGCGAGCCTGCGTCAGGCACAAATCGAAATCCTCATTGCACTGAGCCCCCAGTTCAAGGCCCGCCTGACTTGGGCGGAGCTGCACGATTTGGAGGTGTTGCGGTGTGAGGAAGACCTTCCGCGGGTCGCCTATCTTTGCCTGAGCCCGCAGCTCTCTTTCGTGACGTTTCCGGCGCATTCCGGGCCACTGCCGGTATGGGGCGGGACGGAACTGCGGCCGGGCGAGATCGTGTTCCACGGCCGCGGCGAGCGCCGGCACCAGTCAACGCCTGGCTCCTTCGTGTGGAACGTGATAGCACTGGACCCGCTGCAGCTCGAAAAATATGGTCGGGCACTTTCCGGAAAGCCTTTCTCTTTGCCATCGGAGAGAAAAATCCTGCGTCCCTCCCCGCGCGATGTGGCGCGCCTGCGGCGCCTGCATGCGCAAGTCTGCCGCCTCGCCGAGACAAAGCCCAAATTATTGGCGCATACGGAGGTCGCGCGCGCCATCGAGCAGGGTTTGATCCAGACGCTGGTCGCCTGCCTGACCGGCACTAGCATGCGAGCTGACGGCGCGATCAAACGCCGTCACGCCCGCATCATGATGAGGTTCGAGGAGGTGTTGGCGGAGCATCTCAGCGAGCCTCTGCACACGACCGAGTTGTGCGAGCGGATTGCGGTGACCGAGCGGACCCTGCGCTCGTGCTGCGCCGAATTCCTTGGCATGAGTCCGACCCGGTATGTGCTGTTGCGCCGGTTGAGGCGGGCACGTGTCGTGTTGCGTGACGCCGCTCCCGACGGGGTAAGCCTCTCAGAGCTCGTCCACGGCTTCGGTTTTACGAAGCTAGGACCTTTCGAGGCGGCCTACCGGGCGGCCTTTAGCGAGACTCCGTTGACCACCCTCCAACGTGCTCCAGGGGCGCGGTTCATCAACCCGTAAAATCCGTTATTTCTGCATAGCCGCCGGCGAACCCCGCTGTCTACGCTTTAAGTGCGGGCGAGCTTTGCCTTTAAACACCCCAGATTATAACCCAAAAGGAGGGAGATACATGAAGCCACTAAACGCTATCCTGAGCGCGACCGGGTTGGTCTTAGCTCTTTCCCTGCCCAGCTGGGCGCAGGAGGTAAAACAGCTCCCGACACAGACCGTCACCCTTTCGGGCACCGTGGCGACCATCGATCATGAGAAGCGCACCGTGAACATCAAGAAAGCCGATGGCAGTTTCGAGACGGTCGACGTGCCCCCAAGCGCGAAGCGGTTCGATGAGCTCAAGGTAGGGGACAAGGTATCGGTGACGTATAACAACAACGTCTCAGCGAGACTGAAGCCGCCGGGCGAGGCACCTGTCAATGCGCAGACCGGGACCTCCACTGCGGGGCAGGGGGAACGACCTGGGGGCACGGCATCCGTGCAGAGAACGATGACCGCGACCGTCGACGCTATCGACAAGAACGCATCGTCGATCACCTTCGTCGGTCCGAACGGATGGAAATACAGCCGACATATCGTCGATCCGACTGTGCTCGATAAGGTTAAGGTTGGCGACAAGGTTGACATCACGTGGAACACGGACGTCACGGTTGCGGTGCAGTAACTCTATGGTCAAGACAGTGCTGGAGCGGGATGATCATCCACAATTCGGTTGAGGCTGAGGAACCCGCCCCCGCTGTCGCGCTGGTCTGGTTCGGATCGGCGTTTTAACCAAGTGGCAAAGGGAGAATGCAGATGTCTTCAGAAGTCGAATCAAGAACGGTCTCGCGTCGAAGGATGGTTTCGCTTCTGGGATTAGCGGCGGCGTTGGGTTTCGCCATGTCACCCACAGGCGCGGAGGCCCAGACCACCGGTACAACCGGTACCACCAGCACCACCGGCACCGCCGGCATGCAGCGGCGTCACGAGCGGCGTGGAGAGCGCGTCGAACGGCGTTATGAGCGGCGCGGAGGCACGCCTGCAGCAAAACAGCCTACTCAAAGCCAGCCTGCGCAAGCCCAGCCTGCGCAAGCCCAGCCGGCACAAAAATAGTAGTTAACCTGGAAGGAGGGAGCGATGAAGATCCCATTTCTATCATGCATATCGTTGCTCGCCATGGTAGCGTGCACGACGCAACAGTCGTCGACAGATCCTCTGAGCGCGACGTGGACAGGAGCAGGACCGAACGCTGGCCCAGCTCACGTGGGTGGCTCACCCGCCAATACCACAACTGCTTTCGACGGGACATATCAGGGCGTATCCAATCGCAGCGCCAGCACCGCCGGTACCGGAAGAAAGACCGTCGAGGCAAACGTAACAGGTTGTCAGCCGTTTGATGCCCCACCCACACTGACGGTCACCAATGGCCTCGCGCAGTTCCAGGCGATGGGTGTCACATTTGCGGGATACGTAACGCCGCAAGGTCATTTGACGATGCACAGCGGTTATGGCGCAACCGCAACTGGACAAGCACGACCCGCATTGGTGGATGAAGATTTCGACGGAAACTTCGAAACACAGACCCATGTACTGCACGCTCGGGTATCCAGCGTCAATTGTACGTACGATGTAAACTGGCAAAGGATCACATAGGGACGGTTTAAGCCGACATTCCCCACGTTTCAGTTGCTTGTGAGCCCATGGTCGCTCTTATGGGCGGCTTGGAAAACGCTAATCGAGGAACGGGCGGTTGCGTATGCCCTCTCCGCCCTCCAAGGCGGAGGGTGCCAATTGGTATAATTCGATGAGCCAGATCAATGTGCTTGCGGGTGCCGCGCTAAACTTTAACGAGTTTAGAGAAGGAAAGGCAAACAGATGCGATCGTATCAACTTCGGGCCGCAATATTGGCGCTGGCTTGCCTGACATCGGCCGGCCCAGCGCTGGCCCAGAACCCTTCGACCACCCCTGCCGCACCCGCACAGGAAGTGCCGACGCCGCCCGCCGATAACCCAACCTTCCTGGATGGGTTGCGTAGGGTCGGCGTAATGGCGGGCCAAGTGGTCGAATGCTCGGCCGACGCGGATAAGCAGAATGAGATCTCGCGAGCCATGGAATTGGCCAACCTGATCGCGATCCATTTTGGACTTAAGGCCGCCTTCACCTTTACGGGTGCCCTCGGCTACGGCTCCGGGCGTCCGTTCGACAAGGCCGGCTGCAGCCAAGCGGTGGACGGCTGGAAACAGATCCAAGCCAAGTACCTCAACAAGTGAGGTCTCCGGTCATGAAGAAGCTATTGATCTACGTCGTGCCCGTCGCGTTGGTGGCCGCGCACGTATCGGCTGCTCCGTCATCCGGATGGGGCGGGATAGGGGCTTTCGATCTTGCTGCTGGGATCGGCGCCGGAAAGGACGCACCTTTGGTGCTGGTGCAGCGTCGTGGCGGTGGCGGCGGAGGCGCTAACCGGGGGAACGTCAATCGGGGAAATGTCAATCGGGGCAATTTCAACAGCGGCAACTTTCAACGCGACGTATCGGCCAACCGTAACGTCTCGGCGAACCGCAACGTCAGCGGTAACGTTAATGTGAACCGCAACGTCTCCGTCAGCG
>Ga0209380_10002686_pt1 | contig 11293 bp, 10 predicted proteins | sample HubBroMetageWFT6_FD_188347 | JGI IMG/M metagenome (GOLD analysis project Ga0209380, IMG submission 188347) | Warmed and freeze-thawed soil microbial communities from the Hubbard Brook experimental Forest, New Hampshire - Hubbard Brook CCASE Soil... | ecosystem: Environmental > Terrestrial >...
AGCTAACTCCCTTAGCAACAGTACTTACGCAATTTCTAACCGCAACAAATCCGCCCTTTTCCCGTTTAAGCTTCTTTGTGCCGTCATCTCCTCTGCTCACTTCCCAGCCATCTCCTGCACCAATTTTCATTTCACGGTATAATTGGACTCCTTTGCTTACAGTAAACAACATCACGATGCGGTTCGGCGCCCGAATACTGTTCGAGGACGTCACTACCACCTTTTTCACGGGCAGGCGCTACGCCATCACTGGCCCCAACGGCGCCGGTAAATCTACGTTCATGAAGATCCTCACCGGCGAACTCGAACCATCCAAGGGCGACGTCACGCGGCCGAAAAAACTCGGCATCCTGCGCCAGGATCAGTTCGCCTTCGACGAACATCGCGTGATCGACACCGTGATCATGGGCAATAGCCGCCTGTGGAAGGCCCTGCAGGAACGCGAAGCCTTGCACGCGAAGCCGCACGACCAGCTCACCGACAAAGACGGGATGCGCATGGGCGAGCTCGAAGGAATCGTCGGCGATGAGGACGGCTACACTGCGGAAGCCGACGCGGCGATCCTGCTCGACGGCTTGGGTCTCGAAGAACCGCTGCACGAACGCAAGATGCGCGAACTGCAAGGCGGACAAAAAGTTCGCGTCCTTCTCGCACAGGCACTTTTCGGGCATCCGCAAGTGCTGCTGCTCGACGAGCCGACCAACCACCTCGACCTCGATTCCGTTCACTGGCTCCAGGATTACTTGTGCGAGTACGAAGGCGTGCTCATCGTCATCTCTCACGACCGCCACTTTCTCAACAGCGTCTGCACCCACATTGCCGACATCGACTATCAAACCATCATCATGTACAACGGCGGCTACGACGACATGGTCATCGCCAAGACTTCGATCCGCTCGCGCATCGAATCGGAAAATGCCCAGCGCGAGAAAAAGATCGCGCAACTCAATGAATTCATCGCGCGTTTCTCAGCCGGCACCCGTTCCGCCCAAGCCACATCGCGCAAAAAAGAAGTCGAGCGGCTGCAAACCACCGAGCTCGCAAGATCCAACATCGCGCGCCCGTTTATCCGCTTCCAGATGGACCAGCACTCCGGCAAACACCCGCTCGAAATCAAAAGCGTGGTGAAAGAATACGACGGCGTGAAAGTCTTCAAGCCATTCAGCGCCAGCGTCGACCGCGGCGAAAAAATCGCGCTGATGGGCCGCAACGGTACGGGAAAAACCACACTTCTGAAATCGCTGGTTCGGAGTGCGCCAGGTTTCATCAGCGATGAAGAAAAGCAGTTCCCGATTAATGGCGGGACGGTTGGCTGGGGCCACAACGTTGCCGTCGGCTACTTCGCGCAAGACCACAGCGAAACCATCCGAAAGGGCACCACCGCGATCGAGTGGCTACACGAATTCGATCCCATGGCCACGCAAGAGCAGCTTCGCGGCGTCCTTGGTCAAATGCTTTTCAGCGGCGAGGAAGCGCTCAAGCCCACGGCAGCTCTTTCCGGAGGCGAAGCCGCGCGCCTGATCTTCTGCAAATTAATGCTGCAAAAACCCAACGTGCTCGTCCTCGACGAGCCCACCAACCACCTCGACCTCGAATCCATCAACGCTCTCAATATCTCGCTGCAAAAATATCTCGGGACAGTCCTTTTCGTCACGCACGACCACGACGTGATCGACGAAGTCGCCACCCGCATCTGGCACTTCGAAGCCGGCCGCGTCGAAGACTTCAAAGGCCCCTACTCCGAATACCTCGTTTACGCCCAAGAGAAGGCTTCCTAGCTATTACATGTGTCGTATAGCAACATCATTGATAAAATCCGAAGATAAAATCCTCCAGCAACTTCAATTGGATTAAGCTCCTCCCATCAATACCGTTCCAGAATGCTGGTCGCGTGCCAGAAAAATCACGCTGAGTTCAAAGAAATGAGTCTCATGCGAAATTTTCGTGTAGTGCCGGCCGTCGCCGCGATTGCAGCGATTGCTTCTCTCTCGGCGTGTTTTCCGAGTCCTGGCGACATCTTTGGAGGCGGCGGTAACGGTTCGCCCGCTAGTGTGTCGGGTAAGTGGTCGTTTATGCTCTCGTCGAACCACGGATCGAGCAACAACGTGGATCTCGAGGCAAACTTCGCGCAATCCGCCAAGGCGATCTCAGCGGCGCAATCAGTGATTCTCTCGAGTTCACCTTGCGACTTCGGGACGAATTTCATCCAGGGAACCGTCAGTGGAAACAATATCAGTTTCACGCTAGCCTTCGGCACCGGACATCCGACGGCATCATTCTCGGGCTCCGTAAGCAACAATGGGCTGAGTATGTCCGGCAACTACAAAATTCCCTCCGGAGATTGCACGTCGGCAGATTCCGGCACGTGGCAGGCAACGAATTTCGGCGATTCGTCAGGTTCGTACTCGGGACAACTGACGTCGGCGGTGAACAGCCGAGTGATTACCGTACTTGAAGCGCTCCAGGAAGATGCCACCAACAACCTCCAGGCAAATATTTCACTCACCAACGGCGGCTGCTCGATGCTTAACCTCACGGGCACAGCCATCGGCAGCATTCTTAATTTGGAGAGTGCGGATCAAACGATCGGTTTCGTTTCACAGGCGTCCGACCCAACGTATGCGAGTCTTGCCACTAGTTACCAAATCGCTGGCACAAGCTGCGGCCTCGCGGACAACGGGAGCGGTACGCTTTCGCAGGTGGTACCGGCCGTGGTCGGCCGGTCTAACGCCAGCGCAAAGGTCAGCGCGAATCCGCTGACGAAATCTCTCCTGGAAAAGACTCTCGAGAATCGTCACAAATAGAACTTCCCCGGTTCACATCGGACAATCGAACGCAGGCAGGCTGGTGTGCGCAATTAAAGCACAGGAGAGGAATCTCCGAGCATCGTGCGGCGCACAATCACAATCGGCGGAAATCCCTGCTTCAAGAATTCGTCGTGGAATTTTTCCAGGGAGAAATCGCTTCCCTGCTTGCGGCGGACGTCTTCCCTGAGCTTGAGAATTTGTAGTTTTCCAAGCGTGTAGTAGAGATACGTAGGATTCGAGGTGCCGCGCTTCGCTTCCACGTCTGCCGACTTCTTCGACTGATAGCCTTCCTTGACGAAAAAATCGACGGCCTGCTCAAAGGTCATGTCGCCCCGGTGCATGCGGATGCCGGCGACGAAACGCGCATCGCGAAGAAGAGCTTCCTGAAGCTGGCCGAGGCGGATCAGAAGGGACTCGCGCAGATCCTTTGCACCCACGCCCGGCTGTCCATAGCCTTCGTCGAGCATCATCTGCTCGCAATAGTGTGCCCAGCCTTCAGCGTTGGTAGCGGCTCCGATCACTTTGCGAAGTTTTGTGGGCACATACGGCTCGTAAAGAAATTGGACGAAGTGGCCGGGAAACGCTTCGTGGTCGGAGATGCTGACGAGTGTGCCCACATTAAATGACTTCATCAGTTCGCTGATCTCTTCCGGGGTGTCGTTTGGGCCCGGTAGCGTCACGTTGAAATACGCTTCCTTGGCAACTTTTTCAAACGGCCCCGGCGTATCCATGGAAGCGAGCGTGGTGGCGCGCTGGAACGGCGGTGTCTCCTGCAGGGTTGGACGCGAATCGCCGGGGATTGTGACGATATGCCTGGTGTGGATGAAAGCGATCAGCCCGTCAAACGTTTCTCGGAAGGCTTGCAGCAATTTGTCCGGTGCGGGATGAATTGCGACAAGGTCCTGCAGAACTTCCGTCGCGGTTTTGTTCGGGTTGACTTGTTTGGCGACGCGCTCGAATTCGGCTTGATTCTTGTGGAGATCGGCTGTGCCGATTTCCAAGAGACGATCGAGAGGCATGTCGACCATCTCTTCGTAGCGAAGTTTCTTGGCGAACGTCTCGGCACCAATGCGAAAATCACCATTCGATCGCGGCAGAACATCGGATTTGAGCCATGATTGGTAATCGCGCAGTGCTGCAATCACAACCGCATTAGAGCTCGCGAAGTCTGATTTCACTGAGGGATCCGTTGCATCGGCGAATGCGGCGGGAACGTCCTTTTCGAAGAAACTGATGATACCGGGCAGCTGCTCGAGCGCAATTTCCGTGCTGATGTGCGGAGGATTCTTCAGATTCTGGCGAGCGGCGGTGAGAAGCGCGGGAATCTGGCGTTCACGCGCGACTGCCGAGCGGAGCCGGTCATTCGTGGGAGCAAAGCGGCGGATCATAATGACGTACACACCATTACTGGCCGTGCTGGAGTAGTCGTCGGGATCCTTTTCCCAGGGACGAATGGTCTGGAGGGTCAAGAGACTGCTGCGAATAGCGCCGAGGAGCATCTCATGATCGGCGGCATCGGTGGGCGAGAGAGCGGACGCGTCAAACGAAACGACCCGCTGCTCGAACTGTTGCAACGCTGCGATCTCCTTGTCGATGTTGGCACGGGAATAGTCATCGAGCTGTGAGTCATACTGATGAAGGCCGGCGCTGGTGCCGTAGCTTGGATTGAACCGAAACAAAATCTGGTCGAGGTAATCATCGACGAGGATGTTCCAGCGAGCCGTCGCATCCGCACGCCCCACCGCAACACCCGACACGAGAGAACCAATAACGGTCGCCAGAATGACAAGGATGCGCAGCGTTGTGGGCATATCTTCCTTTCGACAACGGATCGGGCAATTCGTTAGCGGACCATCATAAAGCTGCAGAGTATTCTTAACGACTGGTATTTCAGTGCGGCCGGGGCGCCGCGTACCAAACGTAGTAGGTTCGGAACCCTGAAAGCAGGACAATCCACCACAGGATCAGCTCAATCCGCATCCAGAGTTTCCAGCGCTGAAAGCGCCAGGAACGGGGAAGAAAATTCGTCCCTGCGACCAGCAGAATGTAAAGCCCGAGGATCTCGGCTGCTGCACCCAGGGCGCCGTGGACCGTGGCAACGAAATATGTTCGCTTCCAAAAACGACTGGCAACTCTGGGTAGCACTCGCGTATGTAGCGACGGCCACATCACCAGGGCAATCATGGGCAGATTGAGGATCAGTACCGCGGCCTGGCAAACGCCATGAGCGGCGTAACGCTTCGCTCGAGCCAAAAAGGCGCCACCGAGCAGTGCGAGTCCCATCGCGATTTGAACTAGGAGATTAAGGTCGGCGCTGAAGCTGGCCCAAGTCCCGAGGAATCCATTCATGAAGCTCTATCCCATTGGCGCGCTCGTTCGCCGAATATTTCAAGAGCGAAAATACAAAGGGCCCCGGCTCGTTCGTTGAGGCCGAGACCCTGTAGTTGTTTTGCAAGGTGAGAGGCGATGTCTAGCCGCCATAGTTATCGACGATCGCTTCTTCCTCGACTCTTTGCTTTGACTTGACGATCCACAGGCCATCGCCATTGGTGACGTAGATGAGGCCGCGGCCCTTGTCTTTGAGGGAGGCCGTTACGCCGGAGAAGCTGCGCATGTCTTTTGAGTTGGCCGCAGAAGAGGTCCCTGCGTCCGAGGATCCAAAGAGAGTGAGGGTGTCGGCAACGACCTTCACTTCGGCGGACGGCGCGCCAGTGGCCGACGAACTCGTATCGATGGTGCGCGGCCGGTCTGGGTTGCTGACATCGAAGACCGCTACGCCTGCCGTGGAGTCGAGCCCGATCAGCAGATACTCTTTCCCTTCTTTCTTCACGAGCAGCATGCGAGTGACAGGACCGCCGGAAAGCTGAACGTGGGCAATGACGTTGGCTGGCTTGTCTTCGCCTTTGTTGGGGTTTGGTTTGGCTTGAATGGCTGGCCCTGCAGCGGCGATTCCGATTGCAGCTACCGCAAAGGCAACCCGGTAAAATCCTTTCGACAGCTTGTTGCTCGTATTTGCGTTCATGGTGTTTCCTCCTTAGAGATTCGAATTGCACTTGCGATTCTTGAGCGGCTCGCTCATCGCGAGCCGCCCGAAACTCTGGTTGATGGATTACTGACAACTCGCAACGTCGTTGTACGCGTCGTCTGAAGTGCATGCATGGGGCTTCGCAAACGCCCCGAGCGCCTGGTTATTCCGCACGATCCATAGCCCTTCGCCGTTGGTGATGTAGACCAAGTTGTGGGCTTCGTCGTTGAGAGTGCTTGTAACCCCGGAGAAACTTAGAACGACCCGAGGATTTGACGGATCACTCAAGTCGAGTACCTTTACCGTACTCGTCGAAGGCATGGGATCGGCTGCCATCGAACCGCTGTCGGAACCTTCGGCAAGAGCTAGTCCGCCGCTGACCAATTGCAATCTGCCGATTGAAGCTTGATTCGGCCAAGCCAATCGCCTAATGACGTTGGGCTGGCCCGGATTCGTAACGTCAACAATCGTGACGCCCTGATTCGAGTTCGCACCGATGTACAGGTATTGCTTGCCGTCGTTTTCCTGTAGATCCATTTGGTTTGTGGGAGAACCCGCCAGAGGTACATGCGCGACAACTGTCGCCGGCTGTTCGGCGGGCGTGGCCGCTCGATGCTTTGCGTCAGCTCCGGGTGCTGTTACGGCAACAAACGCGAAAAGCACCAGCGCACTGCAGATGTGTTCTCTTGCGACTGCTTGGTGAACTCTGTTCATTTCTTTCTCCTTCCGTCCTCAAACACGTTCCATCTAGTAAGACCGCAGGCTAGCGCTTCTTATTCCAGCGTTCTCATTTCGCAACTGATCCGTTTATCTATTCGTGGAATTTGTGCGAATTTCCTGCCATCCAAGTCACTGCCACGGAGAGAAACAATCGAGAGGAGACTTCAGAAATAGAGGAGTATCTTTGGCGAAGCGCCGACAGAACATCGAACCTTATTCATACCCAGCGAATTCCTCCGCGCGGATGTCTTCCTCAGAAATTCCTGAGTTGATGAGCATCTGGCGCACGCCGGTAACCATGGCAGAAGGGCCAGCAACGTAGTAGATCGGAGCATTCAGATCCGGAATCCACTTGGATAGCATCGCAATCGAAATTCGGCCCGTCTCGCCCTGCCAAGGCGTTCCCACTTTCTGGGGTTGTGTGACGGTGCATATAAATTTGTAGCGCTTGTTGTATTGCTCCATTTCCCGCAACTCTTCGAGGAATGCCGCTTCCTCCGGGACACGTACGGAATAGAAAAGGAAAATTCTGCGGGCGGACAGCGATTCGGTTGCGTTCCAAATGAGGCTGCGGAAAGGTGTGATGCCGATCCCGCCGGCCAAGAACACGGCTGGGCGCGTGCCGTTCCGAGATAGAGTCAACGAACCGTAGGGGCCCTGGAGAAGAAGTTCGGTATTGACCGGCAACGAATTGAGAGTGCGTTTAAAAGCGGTGGTGCGCAGGCGCATGGCCACCATGAGATTTCGTTCATGCGGCGCGCTAGCGATGGAGAGAGCACGAGTATTGCCCTCCAGATCCGTATCCCCTGGGCCGAGGAGAGTAAAATTGACGAACTGTCCCGCCTCGAACTCGAAGCCTTCGGGCTTCGCAAAATAGAACGCAGAAGTGCCGGCACAAACGGTCTTGTGAGCTTGCAAGGCTACTTTGTAAGGTGGCATGGAAGTCCTCCATCGTTCGAGATCGGAAGAGATACGCGAGGCCACTTTGTCGCGGCGTGCGCTACCTAGTCCTCTCACTTAAGATGACTGGAAGAGGAGGCCTTTTATTCCAGGGCCAATTGCCATAACTCAGGTTGGGGAGTTTCAGATAATACCGGCCACCCTTATGATGCCGTCAGTTCACAGCCGCTATTCGCCGTGAAGGTGGCACGGGGTTTTGATTCATATCGGTTATCAGAGCTTGACGAAGGTGGCGGCGCGCGCGCGATAGGCTCGACATCACCGTGCCCGCAGGCATGCCGGTGATATCTGCGATCTCCCTGTAAGACATCTCCTCGAGTTCGCGGAGAATAAGGACTTCACGAAAATTGGGCGGAAGCTTCTCGAGGGCTTTTCGCAGCTGAGTGCCGCCGTCGTCTTGCAGTAAAAAGTCTTCTGGATTGGGAGCACAAGGATCTGGAGGGATAAGCTTTTCGTCAAATTCGGCAGCCTCTTGCAGCGGCCGGTTTGCACGCAACCAGGTGTAGCAAGCATTGCGGACGATTTTCATGAGCCAGGCACGCGAATCGCCGCCCCGAAACGTCGGGAAGAATCGGAGAGCGCGCACGCATGCCTCTTGTACCGCGTCCTGTGCGTCCTGGTCATTGCGGGTGAGCCAGCGAGCGAGGTTGTAGGCCGCGTCAAGGTGCGGTAAGACAGCCTGTTCGAAATTGGGGAGATTGTTCTCTTCCAGCATTGAAGCCTCCCTGCGAACGGCTCTGCATGCTCCGTGCGCTTGAGGGCTGACTATGGGCTGCACCTGAAATCGATACAATGGACGGGCGGTTCTTTCGCGCTGGCAAGGGAGTCCCCAGATAACTAGCGCTCAATAGAGGACTTGCAGGAAACTCTCCCCTGAGATCGTTGGGCCGAAGAGGCCCCGTGGTACACTCCCTTTCGAACCGGATTCGATCCTAAATGCATGAGGCCCACCAGTTTCGCGGGCGGCTCCGATTTGGAGTTTTCGAGCTGGACTTGCGCTCCGGCGAATTGCGCAAGCATGGCCTGCGCGTACGCCTACAGGAACAGCCCTTTCGCCTCCTCGAAATGCTGCTTGAGCGCCCCGGAGAGGTTGTAACTCGGGAGGAACTTCAGAAACGTCTGTGGCCCGCCGACACTTTCGTGGATTTTGACCATGGGCTCAACAAAGCGATCAACAAAATCCGGGAAGCCCTGGGCGATTCCGCGGAGAGTCCTCGCTTTGTGGAAACGGTGTCCCGGCGGGGGTACCGCTTCCTTGCGGAGGTCAAGGACTCCGAGGTCCCGGCTCGCAACCCAGAACTCGGAGCGCAGCCACGACCTCCGGTAATTCCTCCGGCAGCTCCCGATCACCCCTATCCGCCTGACGAAGTAGCAGAGATCAAGAATCCTTCGCTGTCACGCGCGTGGAAGATATCGGTGTTACTGCTGCTCCTAGTGGCAGCAGTTCTGGTCATCAGAAAACTTCATTCCTGGAACCGGCCGGTCGCTGCCATTCGCTCCCTGGCTGTTCTTCCGTTCGAGAGCCTTTCAAATGATGCATCTCAGGATTATTTCGCCGACGGGATGACGGACGAATTGATTTCGGACCTCGGCCAGATCAGCGCATTGCGTGTGATTTCGCGAACGTCCGTGATGTCTTACAAGCACGCGCGCAAACCTCTGCCGGAGATCGCTCGCGAGCTGAACGTGGACGCGGTGGTGGAGGGTACCGTGCTTCGCTCCGGCAACGAGGTCCGCATTACGGCGCAGTTGATCGACGCGTTAGCGGACAAGCACTTGTGGTCGCAGAGCTATGAGGGCGAATTGCGGAATACCCTGACACTTCAGAACGATGTGGCTAGAGCCATCGCAGATCAAATTCGGATCAATTTGAGTCCGCAAGAGCAAGCTGCGCTGAAAAAAGTGAGGGTTGTTAATCCGGAATCGTTTCAATCCTATCTCAAAGGGCGTTACTTTTGGAATAAGCGAACCGCCGAGGCTTTGAATGTTGCCCGGGTTTATTTCGATCAGGCAATCGAAGAAGATCCCACGTTTGCCCAAGCTTATTCTGGTTTAGCCGACACATATTCTTTGTTGGGAGATTGGCAGTATGCGGTGATGACGCCGAAGGAGGCACTCCCGAAAGCGAAAGCCTCGGCTATCAAAGCACTGGAGCTTGATACCGCTCTCGGCGAGGCTCACAATTCGCTGGCATTCTGCCTGGATGGTTTCGAATGGGATTTTGAAGGTGCGGGGAAAGAATTTCGGCGAGCAATTGATCTAAACCCCAGCTACGCAACCGCTCACCATTGGTACGCCTGGCATTTGGCGCTGATAAGCCGGTATGACGACGCGATCGTCGAAATGAGGAAGGCGGAAAGCCTGGATCCGCTGTCTCTCATTATCAACGCCGACTTGGCAGAGCTTCTTCTCCTTGTGCATTCCTACGACAAGTCGATAGAACAGAGCCGCAAGACGGTCGACATGGATGCCAACTTTGCTCTCGCGCATAATCAACTGGGACAGGCATACCTCCAAAAACGGATGTACGAGCCAGCGATTGCGGAACTCGAAAAGTCGGTGCAGCTCTCCGGGGGCTGCCCCACATGCATGGCGAATCTTGCCCGCGCGTACGCCGAGTCGGGAAAAAGGGGCGAGGCGGAGAAACTGCTTGGCGATTTGAAGAAGCGGTCCAACCCTAACGCTTCTCTTGCCTCGGAGATTTCCATGATCTACGCGGCTCTCGGCGATCGAAATCAAGCGATCAATTGGCTGGAAAAAGGGTACCAAGAGCGATTTAATCCGGGCGTCCTACTGCGGCCGGGCTTCGATTCTCTTCGTTCGGACCCGCGCTTCGAGAACGTCGCGCGCCGGATTGGTCTGCCGTCGTTGAGTATTCCTTATCAGGGTGTGGAAAAAGAAAGTGAGAACACTCTATGGATCCACGACGAGCAGGCCTTTCATGCCGCGGTGGCCAAAGCCACAGGTGTGGCAGCATTTGAATGAATAGGTACCCGGGGTTTGCGCGAGAAATTCAACTGTCGTCGTTTCGCCCTTCTTGAGTTGCCAGCATTCTTGAGGCGAAGTGAATATCAACCCCGCGGGGGCGTTTGAATCAACGCCATCGATCGAAAAACCGTGGTCATGGTCGGTGGCGGTGATCTTCAGCTGAATCTTCATTCCGCTCTTTACATGAATGGGCGCGGGCGAATACTCGTATTTCCTGACTGTGACCTCGACGACTTGAACGCCGGCGCCTTGCCCTGATGCCGGTGTGGGATGCTGAAGGGAGATTGCGACCCACAGCAGAATCGCCGCGAGCGTGGGCCACAGACTACGAATCGCAAGCTTCCTCATTGAATCTCCTGTAAGTCTGGCGTTTGGGGTTGTGTTTTGCGAATGCCGCATTGGATTCGGCCAGTTGCTCTCGTACGGCGTCGACATTCAAGCGGGACATTGGGATGCCTAATGTGGTTCCGGTCTGGGGCGAAACGAACAGAATGACCGATTCCATCTTTTGGGGAATCGCCAATAGAACGCCAACGTACTTCCCGCCTCCAGCCTCAACTATCAAGGAAATTTCGGTTTCGCTCGGCGGTAACGTCACAGCACTTCCCCACTCGTTGGTCGATGAGCTGCTCATACTTTTGCTAATCGCTTTGGTAGCCGATTTATTCCCGCATTGCTTCCGCATTGGCGCTCAGCTCGGTTGATCGCGGAATTCAGTCGCCTGATTCAGCAAAAACACTGCCGGGACAGCCCACCAGGTACGTGATCCGCAGCGGCAACAGCCCTCCGGACT
>Ga0209380_10002687_pt1 | contig 11291 bp, 7 predicted proteins | sample HubBroMetageWFT6_FD_188347 | JGI IMG/M metagenome (GOLD analysis project Ga0209380, IMG submission 188347) | Warmed and freeze-thawed soil microbial communities from the Hubbard Brook experimental Forest, New Hampshire - Hubbard Brook CCASE Soil... | ecosystem: Environmental > Terrestrial > Soil...
GCCACCGTCGACATGCTGAAGGCCATGGCCGATCCGACGAGGATCGCGATCCTGACCGTGCTGATGGAATACCCGAGTGACCTGCCGGTGATGTCGGTCAAGGAGATAGCCGGCCGCCTCGGTGAGCCGCAGACGAAGCTGTACCGGCACATCAAGCAGCTCGAGGCCGCCGGCCTCATCAAGGTCGCGGCCACCCGGATGGTGTCAGGCATCCTCGAGCAGCGGTATCAGGCGGCCCAGCAGGACCTGGTGTTCGATCACCAGTTCATGCGCGAGCATGCGGACGAATCCGAGTCCGCCATCGGTGCCTTGCTGGACGGCTTCCGGCGGGAATTCATGACCGCCTTCAGGGACGAGAGGCTGGCGCCGGACGCGGTGCCGCCGGCCGAGCCCTATCAGCGGCCTACGCTGTTCGCCACCGACGCGCGGGTGAGCCCGGCCACGGCCAAGGAGTTCAGGGCCAGGCTGCAGGAAGTGATGGACTGGCTGGCCAGCGCGGAGACCGACGATCCTGAGGGCATCGAGATTGACGTGCTCATCGGCTACTACGCCGAGCCCCCGGCCGAGGAGCCGTAAGTCGCGGCGCAGTCCCGGCGGCCGGGGCCGCCGGGACTGCCTTCGATGCCGGATCAGACCTAGGTGCGGGTCTAGCTGGACCTGATCCAGGTGTTGCTGAACCCGCCAGAGCTGTTGATCGCGCTGGTGGAGTCCTTGTCCTCGCCGCTGTTGTTGATCATGACAATCGCGGTCGGGCTCTGCGAGCCCAGCGAGGTGCCATTGGCGGCCGAGGAGCCGTAGTTGATGGTGCCGAAGTCGGCTAGCGGGAGGATGCCGCCGCTGTTCGTGCAGCAGGGTGCCTCGGTGATGACCTCGGCCGAGGAGCGGTCGAAGCCCGACTCGTTGATGGACTGGGTCTGCGTCCAGCCCTGCGTCGAGTCCTTCAGAACCAGCGTGTAGGTCTCGGTGCCGCTGAAGGTCACCGACGCGCTGATGCTGTCACCCGGCTTGACGGTGTTGGTGTAGTACACCGGGTCGGCCGGATACATCTCATACCAGCCGTAGTAATCCGGCGTCGCGCCGTCGCAGTCTGAGTCCGTGCCGGTCTGCTCGACGGATTCGCTGCTGTAGCCGTCGAGGCCGACCCAGAATGCGGCGTAGGAGTCGGACGACCGGCCCCGGCGGCCGCTCGTGCAGGTCGCGGTCGGCTGAGTCCAGCTTGCCGAGACGCTGTTGTACGCGCCGTTCGCACCGGTGACGGCGTAGCCGGACCAGTTGGTGCTCTCGGCCGTGGTGAATCGGCCGTCACGGCTCGTCACGTGCCGTCCCTGCATCAGGCCACCGGGCTTGAACGCGTGAACGACGGCTCCGGGCCGGGCGAGCGTGGTCTCATGGCGGGGGGTAGCGGCCGACGCGGTGCCTGCCAGGGCAAGCATCGAGCCGAACGCCAGCGTGACGGTCAGGATAGGTATGCTCCATCGACGTACCATTGATCTCCCTTTGGCCGTTGGATGCACGATCGGTGAACTCGCAGCCGTCACGCGCCCTGGGGGAGGCAGGGCGCAGTCGGATGCCTCGATTGGCTCGCTACGCAACGTATTCGGCGCGGGGCGATCCTCGGCGAGGTATCACATGACTTGTCGTATAACGGGTTGTTAATTCACCGAACCTGCGGGGACGTGCCGTGAACGTATAGTGCTCGATAGTCATGGTTAAACCATAAGAGTGTAAAGACTTGGTATAGAGGGATGTAATTGCCCTTAGCCTGCAAAAGGCCGATCGAGGTTGCATCCGCTTTTATGGGATTAGCTATGGTTTAGGTGGATCCTGTGTTGGCGGATGGGCGTGCGGTATTGCGCTTACGGCACATTGCTGGCGTACGGTGAATCCGGACCCCGAGGAGACGCCGTGCAGGTTCCCCCGCCCGACCGCCGGAACAGCTTCGCCCAGCGCCTGTTCGCACCCCTTCCGGCCCGCTACGACAGGCTCGCCGAGATCCTGTCGTTCGGCCAGAACGGACGCTGGCGGCGGGCAATGGTCGGGCATTTGCAGCCGGCCGACGGCCAGCTGGTCCTGGACGTCGCCGCCGGGACCGCCGGGATCTCGCTCCAGCTCGCCGGGCGCCTGGGAGCCCGCGTCGTCGGCGTCGACCTCACCGAGCAGATGCTCAGGCAGGGCGCGGAGAACGTCGCGACCGCCGGCGCCACCGACCGGATCGCGCTGGTGGCCGGGCGCGCCGAGCAGCTCCCGTTCCCCGACGCCTCGTTCGACGCGCTGACGTTCAGCTACTTACTGCGCTACGTCGCCGACCCGCAGGCAACCCTGAAGGAGCTGGCCAGGGTCGTGCGACCGGGCGGCACCATCGCGAGCCTGGAGTTCTTGCTACCGCCGAGCCGTTTCTGGCGCTTCTGGTGGCGGGCCTATACCGCGATCGGATTGCCGCTCGGGGGCCTGCTGACCGGCGGGCGCGAGTGGTACTCGGTCGGCCGCTTCCTCGGTCCGAGCATCTCCAAGCACTATCGCGCCTACCCCGTCACCTGGACCGTCGATGCCTGGCAGCGCGCGGGCGTCCGGGACGTCGGCTGGTCGGCGATGAGCCTCGGCGGCGGCCTGGTGATGTGGGGAACCCGAGCGGGTGGCTGAACCGCAGCCGGGCGGCGCGCCTGGCCAGCAGGCTGCGGCAGCCGCCGAGGTGCGGCTGCCCGACCGGCCGGCCTATTACGCTGCCGCCTCCGGCGGCTGGCGTGACTGGTGGACGCTGCTGCATCCGCCCTACACCGCGTGGCACCTGGCTTACGTCGTCATCGGCGCCTCGCTCGCACCGCACGTACGGCTCACTCCTCTGCTGGCCGCGCTCGCCGCGTTCTTCCTGGCCGTCGGCCTCGCCGCGCACGCGCTCGACGAACTCCACGGCCGGCCGCTGCGAACGCGCATACCGGGCCCGGTGCTGATCGCCGTCACGATCGTCGGGCTCGGCGGCGCCGTTGGCCTCGGCGTCGCCGGCCTGGTCCGCGTGGGCTGGCCGCTCGTCCCGTTCATGGTCGTCGGCCCGTGCCTGGTCATCGCCTACAACGCCGAGTTGTTCGGCGGCATCATGCACACCGATGCCGGATTCGCGGCCGCCTGGGGCGCGTTCCCGGTCCTGACGGCCTACGTCGCCCAGACCGGGACGCTCTCGGCCGGCTCGGCGCTGGCCGCGGCGGCCGCGTTCGCACTATCGGCGGCGCAGCGGGCGCTGAGCACGCCGGCGCGATTGCTGCGCCGCCGGACGGCCCAGGTGTCGGGCGCCATCACGCTCGCGAACGGCGAGGTCATCGCGCTTGATGCCGACCGGCTGCTGCGCCCGCTGGAGCGCGCCCTGCGCGCCACCTCCTGGGGCGTCGTGCTGCTCGCAGCGGGCCTCGCCATCGTCCGGCTCGGCTAGCCGCCGGAATCGAACGCGCCGTTTTTAGCTGTAACGCCGCCCGCTCCGTGGCGCATGCTCCTATAGGGCTATCCTGCATATTCGACAGGGGCATTCACGGGGGACAGTAAAGGCAGAATTAATGCTTACTTCGGGGTATCGGCCGCGCCATTCGACGTCACCCGCGCAGAAAACCGGACGGGGGCGCCGCGAGGCCGGCCTGGTGGCTGACGACGGTCAGACCGCCACCATTGCGGCGGCGGTCGGGACGCAGACAGCGGTGCAGCAAACAGCGGTGCAGCAGACAGCGGTGCCGCAAACAGCGGTGCCGCAACCAGCCGTGCCGCAACCAGCCGTGCCGCAACCCGCCGTGCCGCTGCAGCCGACGGCGTCGTCATCGGGTGCCCGGCAGGCAACGGCATCGGCCGATGCGACGGCTGACAGCACACCCAGGCCGCGGGCCGGCGGAAACAGGGCGCAGATCGCGATTATCTCCGGCGCGGCGATAGCCCTGCTGGTCATCGTGACCCTGTACGCGGTCCGCGACGTCCCGTCCGTGACCACGCGCGGCTGCGCAACCCAGTCCTGCACCACCAGGCCCGGCGCGGCGCCGTCACCGGCGCTCACTGGCCGGCCCTCGGTCAGCCTGCTGGACTCGCCCGGCTACGCCCTGGACGGACCGACCGCGGTCGCGGCCGGCGGCGGCTCGCTGTGGATCACCAACGTCCTCGGCGGCACCGTGACGAGCCTGCCCCTGGCCACCGGCCGCAAGGTCATGAACCTGCCCGCCGCGCAATACGGATTTGACGGGCCTAATGCGATTGCCATCGGCGGGAATCATGTCTGGGTGGCAAATACCCCGGCAAATTCAGTTACCGAGCTGAGCACCCGGACGGGAGCGCCAATTCGCGTTCTGGGCACCGGTTACGGATTCGCCGGCCCGTACGCGCTCCAGCTTTACGGCCACCGTCTCTGGGTGGCGGATGCGGCGATCAACTCGGTCACCGAGATCAGCGCCACCAGCGGGGCCAGGATCCGTACCGTCACCGGCGGCGCCTACCGGTTCGACAACCCGTACGCGCTCGCCGTCGCGGACGGCAGGCTCTGGGTGGCTAACTCCGGCGGGGGCTCGGTCACCGAGATGAGCGCGAAGACCGGCGCCTGGATCGCCACGCTCGCCGCCGGCTACCGGCTCGACGATCCGGTGGCGCTCGCCGCTGACGGCAACGACGTCTGGGTGGCCAGTACGGCCGGAGACTCGCTCACCGAGATCAGCGCGGTGACCGGCAAACTGGTCCGGATACTTCCCGGCCGCCAGTACGGGCTGAACAATCCGGCCGCGCTGGCCATCGGCGGCGGCGTTGTGTGGGTCGCCAACCAGGTCGGCAACTCGGTCACCGAGATCAACGCCGGCTCGGGTGCGCTCATCCGGGTGCTGTCGGGCAAGCGGTATCACTTCCACGGGCCGACCGGCATCGCCGCCGACGGCCATGCCGTCTGGGTTACCAACCAGGGCAGCGACTCGATCACCCGCCTCGGGCTGCCTTAGCCTCGGTCGTCCGGTCAGAGCGCGTCGTGACGCTGCAGGTAGCTCAGGGAGGCCCAGCCGACCGGAACCGGCAGCCAGAACGTCAGCAGCCGGAACAGCAGCACCGCGCTGACCGCGGCGGCGCCCGGCAGTCCCGCTGCGGTGAGGCCGGCCGTCAGCGCGGCCTCGACCGCGCCCAGGCCGCCTGGTGTCGGCACCGCTGACCCGATCGCGCTTCCGGTCAGGTACACCACCGCGACGCCGACCAGGGCCGCGTGCCCGCCGACCGCCCTGACGCAGGTGGCCAGGCAGAGGATGTACGCCGCAGTGAGGAGGAAGGCCCCGCCCACTCCCTCGGCCAGCTTGGCGGGCCGCTGGGCGATGTCCAGCAACCGCGGGATCACCTGGCCAAGGGTCGGCGCCACCCGTGAGCGGGCGAGGCGGCGCCCGGCCGGGAAGGCGAGCACGATGATCGCGGCGAGCGCCAGCACGCCGAGCGCGATGTATGCCCAGCCGGGCGGCCGCAGCGACTTCTCGTGCACCGTGCCGGCCAGCGCGGCGAAGATGATCAGCAAGGTCATGTGCAAGGCGAACGCGAAGACCTGGGAGACGCCCACGCTCGCGGCCGCATCGGCCGGCTCCACGTGGGCCTTGCGGAGGTAACGCAGGTTCAGCGCGACGCCGCCCACGGCCGCCGGCGTCACCAGCGTCACGAACGACCCGGCCAGCTGCGCGAGGAACGTGCGGAACAGGCTGAGCCTTTCCAGTACGAAGCCGGACAGCGAGAAGGCCGCGCCGACGTAGGTCGCGGCGGAGAGCGCGAAGGCTACGATCAGCCAGCGCCAGTCCGAGGTCTTGAGCACGTGCGCGAAGCTCACGCGGGCGAACTCGCCGATGACGATGTACGCGGCGAAGATGCTCGCGACGAGCGTCACCACGATCCGCGGCCGGAACCGCTCGAGCTGCTCCGACGGCAGGACGGTGTCGCTCGGGCTGCCGGCCAGCCCCCGGCGCAGGGCGGGCAGCACGTCCTTGCGCCGGCGCAGTGCCGCCCTGGTCGAGCGGTGCAGCACGACCGGCTGCAGCAGCGGCACCAGGCTGGCCAGCTCGGACCTGCCGATCTTCTTCCGCGCCGCGGCGGCCGCCCGCTCGGGACCGACCAGCAGCGCGAACGTAGCGGTCAGCTGGGCCAGGTCCAAGCGGATCTGGAGGTCGCTTGCGGCTACGTCGCCGTCGCCCGGATCCAGCAGCAGGACGATCCCGTTGTCCCTGCCGGTCAGCATGATGTGATCGGAGGTCAGCGACCGGTGCGTCACCCGCCGCTCATGCAGCCGGTGCACCGCGTCGAAGACCATGCCGAGCTGGCGATCGGACGGCGGCTCGGCCAGGTCGGCGAGAGTGACGCCGAGGCGATGATCGGTGGCAAAGACCGCGGCCTCGGGCCCGACCCGCAGGAGCGCCCGAAGCCGGGGCGTCTGCACCCCGGCGTCCTCGACCGCATAGGTCAGGAGCGCCCGGCGTTCCACGGCACGCTCCACGGTCAGCGGCGCGGCGCTCGATACCTGGCTGCGCAACCGCAGCCCGCGGTAGATCCGCAGGATCGCGTCGGCCACCTGCTGGTCACGGTCGAAGACCGTGACGTCCAGCCGGCCCCCGTCCCGCTGCAGCGCCACGTACCGGCGGTTATCGGTGCTCGGATCGGGGATCCGGCGGATCTCGGTGACCGGATCAGTCACCACGCTCAGGGCCGACGCGATCTCGGCCGCGGTCGGGCGCTCGGACTTGGTGCCGACCACATACCGCAGCCCGGAGCCGACGGCCTGGCCGATCAGCAGCGTGATCAGCAGGGACAGGACCGTGGCCGCGCCGTTGGAGGCCACACTCGACAGGCAGTACAAGCCAATCCCCAGCAGGAACGCGGTCCGCCACCGCGGCCGGCCGGACAGGCCGATCACCGTGACGTAGGCCACCAGCCCGGCCAGATAGGCGTCGAGTGGCGAGCCGGCGTTGTATCCGCCCGGCTTGGCGAGCGCGTGCGCCAGGTCGGACAGCACGTTCAGGTGCAGCAGCGCGTCGCAGGCCAGCGTGACGCCGGCCGCGGCCACCCCGATCCCGGCTGCCTCGCCCAGCCGCCGCAGCTGGCTCCGGAAGACCATCCGGGCCGCCATGAGCACCGGCAGCACTACGAGAGCCAGCGAGCTGAGGAAGAACAGCGGCGTAATGATGCCGGTGGCGAGCCGCCGGCTGGCGTTGAACAGGTCGATCTCGGCGCCGCTGGCCGTCTGCTTGGCGACGAGCGCCAGTCCCACCAGCAGCGCGATCTCGATACACGCCGTGGTGCACCGGAGGATGTCGGCGGGCAGCCGGACCCGTGGCTCCAGATGATCTTCCACCCGGACCGCCGCCGACAGCACCGCCGGCCGGCCGACGACCACCGGCAAGCCTGGCTGGGCCGCCTCCGGCGGCCGTCGACGGGACAGCTTCACCAGCAGATCGTTTCATCTGTTACCCCCGGATGTCCGAGAGGCCCGGCCGTGACGGTCCGGTATGGTCCCGTTCATGCCGTCAATGCAGCCTCTTGTGGCCGCCGTGCGGACCGAATCCGCCGCGCTGTCGGCCGTGGTCGCCGGGCTGACCGAGGCCGACCTGGCCCGGCCAAGCCCCTGCCCGCCGTGGAGCATCGCCGGGCTGCTCGGCCACATCATCGTTGCCACCGGCCGCGTCGGCCAGGCCATCACGGCGGGGCAGGAACCAGGCGCGGCGGGCCCTCTCATCACGGCCGCTGGCTATTACCGGCCCGACCACCGATTCTCGGCGCCGGTCAACGCCGACCGGATCGATGTCGCCGCCAGCCTGGCCGCGCGCCTGGACACCGTCGCCGCGATCAGCGCCGAGCTGGCGACGGCCTGTCAGGGCTGCCTGGCCCTGCTCGAGGCGGCTGGGCCCGGCCAGGAGGTGCGCACGCGTCACGGGGACCGGATGCTGCTGTCGGATTTCGCCGTGACCCGCGTCGTGGAGCTCGCGGTTCACGGGCTGGATGTGGCCGCGGGCCTCGGGCGGCGGCCCTGGCTGACCGACGATGCGGCTGCGGTCCTGGACGACCTGATGCTGCCCGGCGGCTCTGCCAGCGCGCTGGGCGCCCGGCTCGGCTGCGATCGCGCGGGGCTCATCGCCCGGCTGACCGGCCGCACGCCGTTGTCCGCCGCTGATCAGGCGGCCCTCGCCGAGTCCGGCGTGGCGATCCTGGCCCTAGGCTGACCCGGAGCGGCCCGGCGGACAATCCGCATCCGGCCGGGCCACCCCGTTCCGCTCCTAGGAGCCGAGCGTCAGCCCGATGTCGTCGGCATAGCCGTCGTTGTAGGTGCCCGCATCGCGGGTGAAGGTGAGCGTGAACTGCACCGACACGGTGCCGGCCGGCACCGTGCCGGTCGCCGACTCCGGGAGGAGCTCGGTCTGGTCATCGCGCTGCGCCGGGGTGACCGGCGCCAGCGTGGCCGTACCCAGTGAGGCGCCCGAGGAGTTCAGGAACGTAGCGACCAGCCCCACGTGGTCGCCCTGCGACGCGTAGCCGCCGAGCCAGCCGGACAGGTCGTACGGCTCGTCCCCGCTGGCGATGTAACTGGACTGCGATGAGACGCTCACGGTCTGCGTCATCGTGGCCGAGGCGTCATCGCCGCCGCCGAAGAACGCGCTGCCAGGGCTGGCGGGCGGCTGCGGCCCCTCGGCCGCGGTCGGGAACCCGCTCGCCCCGTAGCACATCTGCTGGGGCGTCGAGGTCACGGTCCAGTCCTCGACGTTGCTCTTGCCGGTGCCCGTATCCGAACAGCTGCCGGTCTCCGCGCCGGGGTTCGCGATAGGAACGGTGTACGTCGGGCCGCCGCCACCCGAGGCCGGGCTCACCGTCCAGGAGAACGCCGCCGAGCCGGACGCCCCGGTCGGGTCGGACGCGGTCACCGTGACGCTGGAGGTGCCGGCCGCGGTCGGCGTGCCGGAGATCAGGCCGCTGGCGGAATTGATCGACAGCCCGGCCGGGAGCCCGGCCGCCGAGTAGCTCAGCGTCTGCCCGGACGCCGAATCCGACGCGCTGATCGGCAGCGAGGCCGCCGAGCCGACGGTCGAGGTCTGCGATCCGGGGTTGGTCACCGTGACGGTGTTCTGGCTGCCCGAGCCCGTCCACACGTCGTCCAGCGACTGCGCGTACTCGTCGTTGCTGGTCTGCTTCGACAGCCCGAGCGCATCCTCGATCGTGGCCAGCAGGCTGTAGTCGTCGTAGTAACCGGGGCTTACGTAACCCTGCTTCACGAGGCCCTGCGAGGCGATGATGTAGGCGGGCACCTGGTTGGAGTAGCTCGGCCCGTACGACTTGGTGTAGCCCTCGTCCCAGGTCAGGATCAGCAGCGACGGCTGGGTCGTCCAGGCCGGGGAGCTGAAGATCTCCGGCAGCGTGCCCGACAGCCAGGAGTCACCGGCGGACACGCCGCCCTGCTCCATGTCGCTGTCGTCGTTCGCGACGAACCAGACGAAATTCGGCGTCGTCGACGCACTCTCCAGGTCGGTGGCCATTTGCGTCAGCGGCTGGTTGTGGGCGTCGCAGTAGCTGGCCGGGGTGATGTTGTCGGCGTAGTCCAGGAAGACATCGTCGTCGTTCAGGTAATAGCCGCCGCTGGCGGTGTTGTGATTGGTCAGGTCACAGTCGCCGTCCATTCCCTCGGCGTAGCCCTTCCAGGTCAGGCCGGCCGCGTTCAGGTCGTCGGCGAGGTTCGTCTCATCCACCTGTCCCGGCGAGACGTCCTCGTCCACGTTCCACGTCGAGCCGGACGTCCCGGCCAGGTAGTTCGGGTCGCTCGGGTGCTGGGTGGCGTAGAAATTGCCGAGCAGCGAGCCCATCGGTGCCAGTGTGTTGTTGATGTACGGCGCGGCCGGGTTGCCGACGATGTAGTCGCCGCTGTTCGCCGGGGCCTGGCTGGCGCTGTAGTTCTCGTTCTCCATGTAGGCGAAGAACACGTGGTCGAAGTGCGGCACGTTCGACGACGGCGCGGTCAGCACCGGCGGGGTGATCGTCGTGGACATGGTCAGCGACAGATCGTCGAGGTAGCCGTCGGTGCTGTTGCCGGCCCCGTAGGTCCAGTTGACCTGCACGAGCACCTGCGTCGTGCCGGCCGGCACGGTCCCGGTCGCCGACTCCGACAGCAGCTCGGTGTCGTCGTCGCGCTCGGCCGGGGTCACGGGCGCGAGCGTGGCGGTGCCGAGCGAGGTGCCGGCCGAGTTCTCGAACGTTGCCACCACCCCGACGTTGTCGGTCTGCGAGGCGTAGCCGCCGAGCCACCCGGACAGGTCATAGGTGACTCCGCCGCCGTTGATCGCGGCCGAGCCGGAGGAGACGCTGACGACCTGCTGCATGGACGCGTTGCCCTTGGACCCGCCGGCGAAGAACCCGTTGCCAGCATCCGGCGGTCCCTCGGACGTCGTCGGGTAGCCAGACGCTCCGTAGCACACGGTGTCGGGGCCGCCGGAGGTGATCTGCCAGCCGGGGATGGTCATGGTGTCGAGGCCCGTTGTGGTGCACAGGCCGGTCTCGGCGTTCCCGTTAAGGATGAGGTTCGCGCTCGTCGCCGCGGCCGCCGGCCACGGTACGGCGAGGCCGGCGGCGGCCAGAGCCGCCCCGGCCAGCAGCGCTTTCCAGTGCATGGACATGCGGGGTTCCTCCATTTCATGCAATCTCAAGCGCGGACGGTAATTAGCCGTTGCCAACTGCAGACGGGCGCGTGCGGAATAGCTGGCCAGCGCTGCATGAAATCCCGGTATCAGTCCATGATCGGGTCGGCTTTGGCACCGATTTCGTTACGAACTCGACGTGATCACGACATCGTCCGATGGGTCGTGCGTGTCAAAATCGGCCCATGACCGACGGCCCCGTCCACGCGCGCTCGACCCGCTGGCTCTGGATCGCCGCAATCTGGAGCGCAGGTGGGCTGGTGGATGCAATTCAATCCGTGCTCCACATGCAAGCCGACCCGCGACATCTACCGTGGCTGCCGATTTTCGCCACTTCGTTCGCGTCGTGGCTGCCATGGGCGCTTGCCACGCCTTTCGTCATTGGTTTGGCACGGAAGTACCCGATTGGGCGCGGCGTGAAGGTGGAGGCGGTCGCGATCCACCTCGCGGCGTTCGCCGCCATCACTGCGGCGTCCGAAACCTGGTACACCGTGCTGCAAATGCAGTTCAACCCTTTTGAACAACAAAAGTGGCCGACATTTGCCGGCACGTGGGGCATGTTGGTGCTCGACCAGGCGCTCATGCTCCTGATTGCGTATACGTTGATACTGACGGTTACCTATGTCGTGGATGCGCGCGAGCGGCTTG
>Ga0209380_10002690_pt1 | contig 11285 bp, 8 predicted proteins | sample HubBroMetageWFT6_FD_188347 | JGI IMG/M metagenome (GOLD analysis project Ga0209380, IMG submission 188347) | Warmed and freeze-thawed soil microbial communities from the Hubbard Brook experimental Forest, New Hampshire - Hubbard Brook CCASE Soil... | ecosystem: Environmental > Terrestrial > Soil...
GGATCTTTTCTACCGTTTGAATGTGATTCCCTTCGTCGTCCCGCCGCTGCGCGAACGGAAGGAAGATATACCGCTGTTCGCGCGACATTTCCTGAAGGAATTTGCTTCGGCGTATGGCCGGCGTCCGCGAGAGATCACAGACGATGCCATCGATGCTCTGATGCGTTACGCGTGGCCGGGGAACATCCGCGAACTGCGCAATGTGATTGAGCGGATTGTGATTATGAACCCGACGACGTCGCGATTTGAACGAAAACACCTTCCACCTCTGGTGCACCGCGACGGCAGCCGACGGGTGGCGGGGACAGAAGGCTCGACGCTACATCAGGCGCGGGCCGCCTATGAGCGCGACTACATTCTGAAAAAGTTGGACGAAAATCATGGCAATGTCAGTCGCACTGCGGAAGTGCTAGGACTCGAGCGCAGCCACCTGTATCGGAAGATGAAGAGTTTGGGAATTGCGGCAAAAGAGTAGGGACGCGGTTCGTCGTTTGCCATTCGCGGTTCGCCTGGTGAAACGCCGATCAGCGTTTCAGCATGTGAATCTCTGTCCCGTTCTTGTGGAACTGGACCTCGTCCATCAACTGGTTGATCAGGTAAATGCCGCGGCCGTGGTTGGCGTAGATATTTTCGCCGTGGCAGGGATCGGGAATTTTGGTGGGATCGAAGCCGGGGCCCGGATCGCGGACGATAATCAGGATGCCATGACGGCTGTCGCAAGCCACGTCGCATTCAATAACTTTGGACGCGTCGTTTTTCGCGCCATGCACGACGGCGTTGGCGAGCGCTTCGGTTAACGCCAGTTCGATGTCATCTTCGCGTCCCGGAGCACATTTCATTTCCCGCACCACATCCATTACGCTGCGGACAACCGGATCCACAGCATCGCGGTCGGCGGCCAGGGTGACGCTTAGCTTGAGATCAAGCGATTTAGGGTCAAAGGCACACGACTGCGGCGTTTGCGGTTGGTGCTCGGACGATGGGGGCGTGTCTTCCATAACCGGCTGTGGGCCGTGCTTCCAGCCTATCCCCCTAGTGAGATGCAGGAAGGGCGCTGACAAATTCTAGGGATTTAGGCGCCAACATGCAAATCTATTCGGTTCGCGTGCGACCGCTATCTGTTACTTCGGCGGATTACCGTTGGGAGTTGACTCGGCTCCAAGGGTCTGAAACGGCGCCCAGGAAAGCACTTAGGCTTTCCGATAATCGGACTAAGACCATCCGCCTAGTAGTTATGATTCCTGCTCAGGCGGGCCGCCAATCTGCTGCAACTGGCGGCGCCAATCCAGCTCTTCGACAAAGGTTCGCGAATCGCGCCAGCCGGCTTTGATCTTGACGAAGAGCTCGAGGAAAACTTTTGTGCCTACCATCTTCTCGATGTCGAGCCGGGCGGCCATTCCAATCTTTTTAAGCATCTGCCCCCCCTTTCCTAGGAGGATGGCCTTCTGACCCTCGCGCTCGCAGAAGATCACCGCGGCGATGTGCGTCAGTCTCGGACTCTCTTCAAACTGTTCGATCAGGACCGAGACGGCGTGCGGAACTTCTTCGTGGGTCTGCATCAACACATGCTCGCGGATTAGCTCGGCGGCCATGAAGCCGACCGGCTGATCGGTAATCTGATCTTCGGGAAAATAGCGTGGGCCATGGGGCAGAGCCTTCAGCACGCACGACACCAATTCGTCGAGGCCTTTCCTCTTCAGGGCGGAGATGGGAACGATCTCCTTGAAATCGTGCAGCGTCTGGAACTGCGCGATCAGCGGCAGCAACTTACTTTTGTCGGCCAGCAGATCGATTTTATTGAGCAGCAAAAAGACAGGAGTGCCAGCCTTTTTCGCCAGGTCGAGCACCGCCGCATCGTCGGCATCCCACTTTTTCTTGGCGTCGACAATCATCAATATGAGTTCACAACCTTCGAGGGCTTCGCGCACCTCGGACATCATCTTGCGGCCTAGCGATGAGCCCGAGCGGTGAACTCCGGGAGTGTCAATGAGAACAATTTGCCCAGCCTCTCTGCCCTTCTGCTTCGGGACGTTGATGATGCCGAGGATGCGGTTGCGCGTGGTCTGAGGCTTGGGCGAAATGATGGCCAGCTTCTCGCCGACAAGCGCGTTCAACAGCGTGCTCTTGCCTGCGTTGGGGCGACCGAGAATGCAAACGAACCCGGAGTGAAAAGACATACAGATAGGGTACAGGTGCCGGGTACCCGATGTCAGGTCTTAGGTCTTCGGTCTCGATTCTCGGTTAGTACCGCACCGCGCAATTATGACGAACGGAGCGCGCGCCTCGCCTTGGCATAGTCGCCTGTCCGGCTTCGCCAGTTGCTGGACAAGGTTCCGATCGCCCAGAACAGCGCAAAAACTAGAAACGGCAGGCTTGCGGGAACCGCCGCGCGCCACGCACAGAGCGCACCGAGCGTCGGGACAATCGCGGAAGAAGTAACCCCTGCCGACCACATGATTGCTTTGGCAGTCGGGCTGGCCTTTTGCATCGATGCCTTCTCGGTTTGAACCCCGAAGAAAGGAAGATGTTCGAACAACCACCGCAGAGGGGCAGGATAGCCTGCGGGATTGCCGGTTCCTCCGACGGAGTAGAAAGCGAAGCGAATCCCGAGAAGTCTTCCGACCGCCCAGTGTGCGATGCCGTGACAGAAGAAATAGAGTAGAAGCCACGCGGTGATCATGGCTTCGATGGCGGCAGCCTTGAAGTGGAGGGAACGGGCGAGGGCTAGGGCCGCGACGGCGGCCGCCAGTCCGGTTATTTGAATTGTATTTCCGGCAAGGATCGAGAGGCGGGCGAATATCCTGCGTTGCGGATGCGGATTCGGGTTGTTCACCATCTGCATCCGAGCGCGCCCCCGCGTTCTAACCGCTCGTCATACTCATCACTCGCTTTTCAAATCAACTTCATCTGCTTTGGCTCGGCCGTTGTGATCCGTACGCGCTCCACGCGGCGGTCAGTCGAATCGATTACTTCGAATCTCAAGCCTTCATCCTCGATGACTTCGCCTTTCTTGGGAATGCGCCCGGCTAACTCGCTGACCAGGCCGGCTATCGTGGAGGATTCGTGGCCTTCGGGCCGCAGACCGAAGAGTTCATCCAGGCGGTCTACATCCATGTTGCCGGGAACGACATAGGAGTGGTCGTTTTCCTGCACTACCTGGGCCTTCTCGTGCTCGTCGCCGATCTCTCCTACTATTTCTTCGACTAAGTCCTCAATAGTTACAAGGCCGGCTACACCGCCGTATTCGTCGACTACGATGGCCATGCGAATATTACTGCGCTGCATCTCGCGCAGTAAGTCACTCACCAGCTTGCTCTCCGGAACGAAGTAGACGTCTTTGCGCATCAGAGTGCCAACGGTTCGTGTGTGCGCCTCGGAGTCGGGGACTTGCAGCACGTCCTGGGTGTGGAGAATGCCTTTTATATGGTGGATCGAACCTTCATAGACAGGGATGCGCGATAGCGGTCTGGTTTGGAGTAACACGACAACCTTCTCGACTGTGTAATCGGATGGGATCGCGACGATCTCCGGCCGAGGCTTCATCGCTTCGCGAACTGTCTTGCCGCTGAATTCGACGACCGACTGAATCAGTTCGCGATCGCCTTCCTGAATGATGCCTTCTTCCTGACCCGCTTCGATCAAGGCGTCCACGGCTTCGGAGGAAGTTTCGGGTTGCGCGTCAGCGTGCTCGCGGGTGAGAGCGGCGACGGACTGGCAGAATCCCAAGACGAGCGTGACGGGGAGGACGAGGTAAATCAATATGCGCAAAAGGGGCGTCCACTGGCCGAGCCAGCGTCCGCTGGATCGCGAGAAAAATACAAAGGGAAGCAGGCGGTTAAAAACAATGATGATGAGGATGAGGCTGAGCGTGGCTTCGAGGACCTCGTAGACGCTCCAGGCGCGGTCGCGAAAAACGGTGAAGCCGACGATCATCGCGATTGCAGCGGTAACGAGTTGTGTCAGAATGGCCATGGAGAGCGAGGCGCGGGTGCGTGTTACTCCGAGGCGCGGCTCGACGATTTGCTCGAAAGCGTCGATGTTGTCTTGAAAATCGCGGGAGAGGAATTTGCCGATTTCCTGGTAAAGACGGTCGACGTAGGAGACCAGCGTCAGTAGGCCGAAGAGGAGCGCGAGAGTGAGGCCGACGCCGATCATTAGTTATGGGCGACGCTTTCTCGCCGTTCGCTCGGCCGTGGTTGCCTGGGCTGGCGTCCGTTCAATCAGGCCAAGCGGTAGTCGGAGTTGCGCGCGCAACTGTTTTTCGCGCCTTGCCATCTGTCCATTGTCGCACTCGTGATCGTAGCCGCATAGGTGGAGCAGGCCATGAAGCACGAGGATTTTAACTTCTTCGGCGGGCGCGTGGCTTAGGAGGCGGGCATTTTTGGCTGCGATTTCGGCCGAGATGGCGATCTCGCCTGCGTTCTTTCCACTAGTGCCGGGCTCGGCGGCAAAGGAGAGGACATCGGTGGGTTTATCTTTTCCGCGAAAACGGCGGTTTAGGGATTTCATCTCGGCGCTCGTTGTCAGCAGGACGTTGACAGCGCCTTTTAGTTTGACGCAGCGCCGGGCGCGGGTCACGAAGCGGTCGAGGGCGAGTTCGGTGAGGTCGGGGACGCGCTTTTGAAAGATAACCAAGCTCGCACCAATATCGTCATTCCGAGCGGAGCGCGGGAACCATGCATGGTGGTGGAATCACATGCATAGGTCCTTCGCTTGGCTCAGCATGACAAGCAATATTCATATGCGCTAATTCATATCGCGCTAGTTGCGCAGATGCGACTCGTCGGAAGCCGGCAACGGCGCCGGCTGCGGAGCGATGGGTTTCGGCTCAAGCAGCGATAGTTGCTGCTCCGCTAAGCGGGCTTTATGTTCGTCATAGGCGCGAATGATGCGCTGCACCAGATGATGGCGGACTACATCGGTCTCGTCGAAGTGCACGAACGCCAGGCCGTTTACGCCTTGCAGAATGTCGACGGCTTCGATCAGGCCGCTACGGCGGGCGCTCGGCAAATCGATCTGCGTGACGTCTCCGGTGATAACAGCCTTGGAATTAAATCCCAGGCGCGTGACGAACATCTTCATCTGTTCCGAAGTTGTGTTCTGCGCCTCGTCAAGAATTACGAATGAATCGTTGAGCGTGCGGCCGCGCATGAAGGCTATGGGCGCAATCTCGATGATATTTTTTTCCAAATAGCGCTCGACGCGCTCGGGGTCGAGCATGTCAAACAAAGCGTCGTATAAGGGGCGGAGATAGGGATCGATTTTCTCCTGCAATGTGCCGGGGAGAAAGCCGAGACGCTCGCCGGCTTCGACGGCGGGCCGCGCCAGAATGATGCGATTGACCTGCTTGTTGAGCAGCGCGGAGATGGCCATGGCCACGGCGAGATAAGTTTTGCCGGTGCCGGCGGGGCCCACGCCGAACACCATGTCGTGAGTCTCGATAGCTTCGAGGTAGCGGCGCTGGTTGGGACTTTTGGGCTGGACGGTGCGGCGTCCAAACGACCGCTGGCGTCCCGCTTCGGCGAGGCCGCGGAGAGTGGCGTTGGGATCGCCTACGACTACGCGCAACATACTGTTCAGGTCGCCGTTCACGAACTGGTGGCCGGCTTTCTGCAGCTGCTCGTAGTCGGCAAATAATTGCTCGGCTCGGGCTACGTCGCGGGGCGCGCCTTCGAGTTCTATGCGGTTCGAGCGCAGATCGATGTTGATGTTGAGGCCATCTTCGAGCACGTGGAGATTCTCGTCGCGCGTGCCGAACAGGGTTTCGATGTTCGGGCTGAGTTCAATGCTTTTTTTCATTCAGGATTGGGATGCCGCCTCCAGCAGCCAGACTGGGCTCACTTTTTCGTAGTGGATGAGATGTGGGTTGCGGGGAAGTGGTTGATTTTGCTTGGTTGCAAAACGCCGCAGCGTTTTTTGCACGCAAATAGCTGGATGGCGAAGCGGAGCGAACCGGATTGCGCACCCCAATGACGGGGCGGTTACCAACCATTTGAGACCAGCGTAGCGCGGGCGGACGGGCGAGTCAATGGGAGAGCGCGGCGGATCTCCGGCCAGCCGGCCGGCCCCCCGAGCTGAACCGTCGTACAGATTCTACTCCCGTTGTGGATTCCCGTTAGGGCTATAATGGCGCACCAATGGCTCTTACCTCTGGCACGAAGCTTGGTCCTTATGAAATCGTTGCCCCGCTCGGCGCGGGCGGCATGGGAGAAGTCTACCGCGCGCGGGATTTGCGGCTGGGACGCGACGTCGCCCTCAAAATTCTACCCGAATCTTTCGCGCGTGACGCCGACCGACTCCGTCGTTTCGAGCAGGAGGCGCGCGCCGTGGCGGCGCTCAATCATCCCAACATTCTGGCGGTGTTTGACATCGGCGAGCAGAACGGTTCGCCGTTTATCGTCTCCGAATTGCTGGAGGGCGAAAGCCTGCGCGCGGCCCTCGATCGCGGCGTGATGCCCCAGCGGAAGACGCTCGAATACGGGGTGCAGATCGCGCACGGGCTGGCGGCTGCGCACGAAAAAGGGATCGTTCATCGCGACCTGAAGCCCGAGAATATTTTCATCACCAAAGACGGGCGCATCAAGATTCTCGATTTTGGCCTGGCGAAGCTGGCGCTTACCTTGGGCGCGGATTCGAACGAGATCACGCTCACCAGCCCGCACACCGCAGTTGGCGTGGTGATGGGCACGGCGAGCTACATGGCACCAGAGCAGGTGCGCGGCGAGACCGCCGATGCGCGCACTGACATTTTTGCGTTCGGCGCCGTGCTCTACGAGATGCTTTCCGGCGTTCGCGCGTTTCGCCGCGACACCGCGGCCGAAACCATGACCGCCGTTATCAAGGACGATCCGCCGGAGTTATCCGATCCCGGGCGCATGGTTTCGCCGGCGCTGGAGCGCATCGTGCGCCGTTGCCTCGAGAAAAATCCGGAGCAGCGTTTCCAATCGGCCCGCGATCTGTCGTTCGCGCTAAGCGCGCTCTCCGGGACAGAAGCGAGCGCCATGGCGCGAGCCACGGTGGCGGCACCTCGGCGAGCGCCAGTGCTTCTCTGGCTGTCGGTCGCGCTGGCACTGATCGCGGTTGCCGGCTTGACTTGGGTGGTGGCGCGGCGGCCGGCGCCGACGAAGCGCATGCAGTTCGCGCTGGCCGTCCCGGACGAGATGAGCATCAGCCACATGGCGCTGTCGCGCGACGGTTCGATGCTGGTATTTGTATCGCCGGAAGAACATTCGGCAATGCCCATGCTTTTCGTGCAACGCGTAGGGTCTCCGAACGTCGCGCTGCTGCCGGGGACGCAGGGCGCAAGTTATCCCTTCTGGTCGCCGGACAACGCCTACATCGGATTTTTCGCCAACGGCAAGTTGCAGAAAATGGCAGTCTCGGGGGGTACGCCACAGGTGCTCGCCACGGCTTTGGCTGCGCGCGGCGGCAGTTGGGGAAGTAACGGCGTGATTATCTATTCCCCGGACGCCCAGAGTCCGCTGCAGCGCGTCAATGCCGATGGGACCGGGATGGCGCCGGCTACAGAAGGCATCAGGACCAAGGAAGATCAATCCCACCGCTGGCCCCGTTTTCTTCCCGACGGCAAGCATTTCTTATTCTGGGCGGGCAACTTCGGCAACCTCAAAGACGACCGATCGAGTGGCATCTACGTCGGTGCTCTTGAAGGCAAGGAGAGAAAACTTGTTGCCCTTTGCCATTCGAGTTTTGACTATGACGCTCATCATCTGTTTTATGCGGATGAGCAAAGGCAACTGATCAGCATCGCTTTTGATCCGTCCGACGGTACGGTATCCGGGAGCACGACGGTAATCGCGAATATCGTAGGGTTTCAACCATCTACGTATTGGGCGGCTTTTGCCATCGCGCAGAATGGGACGGTGATCTACAACACGAGCGTCGGGGCAGCAGAGTCCGCCCTTACCTGGATCGACCGATCGGGCAAAGAACTGGGCCGCATCGGTGATCCAGCAATCATGGACAATCCCACGCTTTCGCCCGACGGCAGCCGCGTGGCGGTGGATATCAGCGACGAGAAGGCGAACAACGTGGATATCTGGCTCGCAAGTACGACCGGAGCCGGCAACTCGCGGTTCACTTTTGATCCGTCGGAAGAAGTTGTGGGTGTGTGGTCGCGAGACGGCGGCATGCTCGCCTACCGCATGGCGGATGCCGACGGCGCGAGCCTGTACTTAAAGCGAGCGACTGGCCTGGAGCGAGAAAAGAAGAGATTCACCATCCCGAGTTCCTCTATGGACGACCTGGTTCCGAATTCCTGGTCTATGGGCGACCAGCAGATTCTCTTCACCCGCCAGACATCATTAGGCGCCCATTTGGAATTGCTGCCCGTTGCAGGCGGAGAACCTGCCCGGTTTTTGAACAGCAACAGCAAGGGCAGCGAGACGAACGGCCAGATCTCTCCGGATGGGAACTGGGTGGCGTATGCCTCCGATGATTCTGGCGCATGGGAAATCTATGTCACGTCGTTTCCGGGCGCTGCGGGGAAATGGCAAGTGTCGCGCGGAGGAGGAACCGAGCCGCGCTGGCGCGGAGATGGCAAAGAGATTTACTACATTAATGCCGGCGGCATGTTGACGGCAGTGCCAGTAAATGCTCAAAGTGCTTTCGCTACCGGAACGCCGGTTCCGCTGTTCCAGATTCAGGGGCGCGCTCCGATTTCTAGCACTGATGTTTTTACTTATGACGCGGCCAAGGATGGAAAGCGCTTTCTGGTGAATCGGTATGTGAAGCCGGAACACGTTGAGCCGTTGAGCATCCTGCTGAATGTGGCGGTGGGGTCGGCGGGTGGTGCTACGAATTGATCGCTGGCAGGGCGGACGCCGACTTGCTGCCGTTACTCCTTGCTTGCGATCGCCTGGAAGCGGAACGAATATCCAACGCCCACGATATGATCGACGGCCGCCGCCGATAGGCCGAAGCCGACATGGAAATCGACCTGCTGGTCGTTCGCAACTTTAAATGCTGTCCCGAAATGCAGCACGTGCCGCGTGCCTCCAACTTCCGGAAAGTCACCCGCGTACTCGACAAATGCATCCCACGGTTTCGTTAATTGCCGATCGAAAAGGAACGTGGTTTCGCCGGTAACATTCCGCGCACCGCCTTCGGGCGATTGATAAGTGGGCCAGTACACCGAGAACATTCCCGCCGCCGTCCAGTTAGCCGACAGTGCGCGCGACCACGGCGCCTGCAATCCCGGGTCGTAGCCGCCGCTGGAAACTCCGTTGGCACCGGTCGGGATGCTCACGAAGGCGATCAGCGAGAGATCGAATTTGTGCAGGGGGCCAAGCTGCTGTTTGACTCCAAGCGCGAGGTCGCCAAACCCCCCGCCAGCGCCAGTCGTAACGTTGTCGAAATAATCCGGCACGGTGAAGCGAAACTCAGTTCTCTTCGTGAGACCGAAGCGCACGAGAGTCTCTGGTACATCCACGACAGTCTGTCCGAAGTTACCAGTTGCAAGAAAACCATTTTCCGCCTGAAAGGAGCCGGGGGGAACGACCACGCTGGAATTGGTGAATGCCGGGCGATCGGTGTTGATGGGGCTTGGGGCGGGGCTCGCTGGCTGATCCTGAGCGCGCGATGGGGCCGCGCCGGCCAGAATCAACGTCAACAGCAAGGTGAAAATGCGAACAAACATCGGCCGGCCAAGCTCCAGCGGTTCCGTTGCGATGTAATTGTATTCGACCCCCTGCGAAGAACTATGCTAACGCTACATCGTAGTAACATCTGCCGGTGGCGACACGCGACGCAATTTGCTTTGGCGCCAGTTGACTTCGCCCAGACGAGGAATGACGCCCGCACTACATCGCAAGCTCTATTGCAGCTTCGCGTACTCGGCTTTCGCTTCTTTCAGGATGGGAATGCCGGGGTCGGCGTCTTTCCAGAGGGTAAGGAAGGCCTGGTCGGCGGCTTTTGCCTTAGTGGTGTTCCGTGCGATGACATAAGCGCGTCCGAGTTGGAGATGAGCGAGTGCACCCAACGGGCAGTTTGCGATCAGACCACGGTGATCCACGAATTTTTGGAACTCGACTGCGGCTTCCTGACCTCGGTGTGAGGCAAGATAAGCCAAGCCCCTGAGGTAGACAGGGTACATGGTAGAACCAGGGAAAAACCACTCTGTGCTCAGTTCCACGTTCGCGGCTGCCTGCAATCGCTTGATGGCATCGGCGGCATCGTTACGGTTCAGGTCTAGAGAAGCGCGAATGGATGAGCCGCCATACAGTATCATCATGGAGTCTGGAGGCAATGCGCCCTCCATTTCTGTGATGAGCTTCTCTGCCCTGGCACTATCCCCAGCACGCGCCAGCGCCAACGATGCCAGAACTCGCACGTAGAGAGTTGGTGCATTTGCCAAGGCCTGTCTCGCATCCTTGCGTGCCGCATCGGTCAACTGGAACTCTGCCTCCCAGAGCGCCCTTTTCGTCTGCGATATTGCCACCGGCTCGTTATCCCTATCCCTTGATATCACCTGAGCGCCAGGCTGCTTTTCAATGTGCCCGTGGTAAGCGTCCGTATCGGCAGCAGCGGAAGCCAGCAACTCGACGTCGCCCTTTCCTTCCTTAGCTAACTCCATTTGGCGCTGCATTTCGCTGACATCACCACGAACGAAGCCCAGGAAATAAATGCTGTAATGAGGAACGTCAGGGGCGAGGATCCGCATTTTCCCTGCCACCGCTTCGGCATCAGAGAAACGATTCAGGGCCATATAAGCTTCTAAAAGGACGGCCAGACCGTTAGCATTATCATGCTCTTTTCGCGAAGCAATGGTCGCGTGCGTGAGGGCCTTATCGGACTCTCCGAGCCAGTTGTAGATAGAGGCAAGAACACCGTTTGGCGCTGCCTCATTGGGGTAGGTTTGCGCCCACAATTCTGCAACTTCCGCCGCCTTTCCGAGTTGCCCAGCGCCACTAATGTAGTAGTCGGCTGACAGCCGGAACCTCTCCCACTCGCTAGTACGGTCGCGAAGTTCGAATGCCTTTCGAGAATACGTATCGGCGATCTCCGGTTTTGAAATGTTGCCGTAAGCGCTAGCTAGCGCGTCGTATGCCATTGCGAAACTCGGATCAAGTTCGACGGCGCGCTGGTAAAACGGTATCGCGGCAAGATCGCCCTGCCGATGCAGTGCAGTTCTTCCGGCGCTATATGCCTTTAGAGCTTCCAGCGAGGATGTGGTGGCCTGTTCGAGCGGAACATCGAACCTTTGCACTGTCGCCAGCGATTCGCCGAGTTCGCCACGCAGCTTGGATGCCGCTTCGCCCAGCGCGTCC
>Ga0209380_10002691_pt1 | contig 11272 bp, 8 predicted proteins | sample HubBroMetageWFT6_FD_188347 | JGI IMG/M metagenome (GOLD analysis project Ga0209380, IMG submission 188347) | Warmed and freeze-thawed soil microbial communities from the Hubbard Brook experimental Forest, New Hampshire - Hubbard Brook CCASE Soil... | ecosystem: Environmental > Terrestrial > Soil...
GGTGCCGTCCGGCCCCGCAACGGTCGGATTGCCAGCCTCAGGCGCGCGGCGGGTGGTAGTACCGGTCCAGCCGGACCAGCCAGACATGCAGGACCAGGGGTCCAGATCGGAGCGCCGCCTTTCGCAGTACCGCAGGCCGGTAGAAGGCCAGCGCGCGCACTGCTGCCCGGAAGCTGGCCGCGGATCTGGCGAACAGCAGGACCTCGGCTGGCCGCCGGGTCGACAGGACCTTGCGTCCGGACTTGCTCAGTACCGGCGGGCCGTTGGACAGCGTGTTGAACATGCCGTGGAACATCCCGGCGTCCTCGCGGTACGGGAAACCTGGCTGGGATATCGGCCACCAGATCACCAGCTGCTCGCCCGGATAGGCCGGCCCTGCGATGAGCGGCAGCTGAGCGGCAATCCGGTAGTTGTCGATCAGGACCGACGCGTTGCCCCCGAGCGCGGTCGCGTAGGCCGGCGGCGGATCGCCGCCCACCGTTCCTGGCAGCGTCGGGTGGCTTGGGATCGGCGCCACCGTCAGGACCAGCGCCGCGGCTACCAGGGCCGCGATGCTCGCGCCGATCGCCGTTGCGGCAGCAAGCGGCCGCCAGGGCCTCCCGTCAGGGTCTTCGGTCACCGGCCTGGCCAGCCGGCCAGCACCGCGTGCGGCCAGCACCGTCGCGATCATCGCGGTGGCAATGATGGCTCCGGCCGGCAGCCAGCGGAAGGCGGGCACGTGCGGGTCAGCCTCATAGCCGAGCGGGACGGCGAGCACGACCGCGGCCGGGAGCCAGCGCGCCAGCGGCCGGTCCGCCAGGGGTCTGGCCAGCTCGGCGATGGTGATCGCGAAGACCACGCACGTCCCGGCCCACAGCGTCGAGGAGAAGTAGTGCTGCTCCAGGGCCTGCACGGTGCCGAAGAACTGCAGCCAGGCATAGACGGCCAGCTGCAGCGTGGTCATGACGCCGATGAGCAGGACGGGCATCGGAATCGTGCGGCCAGACCTGGCCACGGCGACCACCAGGGCTCCAAGGGTGGCAGGCGGGATCAGGAGGTAAGCCACGTAGGGCGCCCACCGCCAGCTAGCGGAGTGCCACTGCGCGACCTGACTTGCCTGCGACAGGTACCGGACTGAATGCCAGGTGGTGGCGATGAAGTTGGCATGGCCGAGCAGAATCTCCGAGCCCACCATGAGCAGTCCCGTGACGGCCACCGCTACCCCCGCCAGCAGCACGAGGTCGCCGGCCAGGCGAGCACGGTCTCGCACCAGCCGCACGCCGACGTAGCCCACGATCGTCGCCGCGGCCAGCGGCGCGGCCACGCCGTGAGACCACACTGCCGTCACCAGCAGCCCTCCGGCCGCCGCTAGCCAGGCGCGCCGCCACCGTAGCGAGCACGGCATGGCCAGGCACGCGATCGCGCCTGCCGCGTAGGAGACGACGGCGGAGTCGGGGTAGTCCGTTCCCCATGCCGTGATGATCACCGGTGAGGAGAGCACGACCAGGATGCCGACCACCCCAGCGGGCGGGCCGTACATCCGGCGCAGGAGAAGGTAGATCGGAACGATGGCTATCAGCGCGAACACGTACCGCAGCGCGACGAAGCCGTGGACGGCACCGAAGGCCAGGTAGGCCAGCCGCGCGGGTACCAGGAAGCCGACCCTGGCGCTCTCACGCAGGCGGCTGGTGCTCGCGTAGACGGCCGCGTACCTGGCGACGACCTGGCGCGGGTCCACTATGTAGGTCGTGTGCATGGCCGGGTCGGGCAGGTCGATCGGCGCCATGAGCCGGATTCGCAGCACCAGCGCGGCAGCGGCGGGGGACAGCAGCACGCCCAGCGCTTCGGCCCAGCGATGCCAGTCGGCGAGGACTACCCGCAACGGACGAGACGGCCCGTTACCCTGCGGAGCGGGGACGTCGGCCGTCTTAGTGACGCGGGGGACGGCGTGCATGACGGTCCTGCCCTCCCCCTGAGTGAGGCCGTATCAATTACGGGCGTAAGCCGCAGTTTGATCCGCGTAGAGCGTACTCCACGCGCACGCCTGCATGGCCTGGTCGCGAGGCCATGACAAGGCAATCTAGATTACCACTAAATAGTGATAAATGCTTCATAAGTACTCAGACTATGAAGCTGCCGACAACCAGCCGCTGACGACGGCTACACTGCCGCAATGCTGAATAATCGCAAGATCGCCGTGGTAATGCCTGCTTACAATGCGGCGGCGACCTTGGCGCGCACCTTTGCTGAGCTCGACCCGAACGTCGTCGACGAGGTAGTCCTGGTCGATGACGCCAGCAAGGACTCGACCTTCGAGCTGGCCCGCGAGCTCGGCCTGGATCCCATCAGCCACGAGCGCAACCTGGGCTACGGCGGGAACCAGAAGACCTGCTATGGCCGGGCGCTGGAGCTAGAGGCCGACGTGGTGGTCATGGTGCACCCTGACTACCAGTACTCACCCAAGCTGGTCCCGGCCATGGCGTCGATGATCGCTTACGGCGAGTACGACATGATCCTGGGCTCGCGGATCCTCGCCCAGAAGACCGTGGCCAGCGGGATGCCGCGGTGGAAGTACGCGGCCAACCGCTGCCTGACCCTGGTCGAGAACATCCTGCTCGGGCAGAAGCTGTCGGAGTACCACACCGGGCTGCGCGCGTTCAGTAGCTCGCTGTTGTCGGCCTTGCCGTTCGATCGCAACTCCAACAACTTCGTCTTTGACAACCAGATGATCGCGCAGGCGGTAGCGGCCGGGGCCAGGATCGGCGAGCTGTCCTGCCCGACCCGGTACTTCGACGAGGCATCGTCCATCAACCTGCGCAATAGCATCCAGTACGGCCTGGGCGTCCTGCGCACCTGCGTGCAGTACCGGCTGCAGCGCAGCGGGCTCCGGCACTACCCGTACCTTGAGGTCAGGCCGCTCGCCGCGCCCGCTGCGACACCGGCCGCCGCCGAGGTTCCCGTCGCGCGAGTCCCGGTCCAGTAGGCCGCCGGACAGGGACCGGCGGCGCAGATCCGGGTGGCAACGCTAGGGCGTGGCGTGCACTTTCGCGGAGTACGGCCCAGCGCCGATCGCGTTGACGGCCCGGATCTCGAAGTAGTAGGTCGCCTTGGCCGCCAGGTGCGTCACCGTCACGGCCCGCGACCGGCCGGATAGCGTCAGCGTCTTTACTGCCTCCAGCTGACACCCGCTGTGATGCGGCTTACAGCGGCTGACAATCAGGTCGTAGCTCGTGACCGCGACGCCGCCGTTGCTGCGAGGGGCCGTGATGCGCAGCCTGACCGACGAAGTAGTCTTGCCCGCCACCTTCAGGCCGGGCGCGGACGGCGCGGTCCGCAGGCGGAATATCTCGATCGCCCCGTCCACGCCCGCTACGCCACCTGGCTGCTTGGTGCTGGGATCCTTGGTGAATCCCACCGCGATGCACTCGGTCTGCACCGGGCAGCTGACCGCCTGGAGGTAGCCTGCGTGCGACCAGGTGACCGGCGTCCGGGGCTTGCCGGCTGCGGACATCAGGTCCGCGAGCCAGTCATCGCCGCCGCTGGATCCGACGGCCAGGTAGTAGGACTGGTTCAGCGCCGCGATGCCGAGCATGAGCTGCGCCGCCGCGACCTTGACGGGCGTGCCGTGGCTCAGCTGGTTGAGCCGCTCAACCCAGCCCGCGGTCTGGCCGAACGTGATGTTTTCTATCTCTGCCGCGCCGCATGCGGAGTACGACAGGCAGGCCAGGCCGTCGATCCCCGAGACGCTGGCCTGGCCGAAGGGTCCTCTGATCTTGCCGTTGGCAGGGCTGAGCCAGGCCTCGGCACCCTGCCCGGCTGCCGTCGCCCCGCCGACCCAGCAGACCGGACCCGACGGGCACGACACCGAGCTCGCGTAGCCAAGCGAGTCGTTCTGGACCTCATCGACCGACGGCGAGCCGTGCAGCCTGAGGCCGGCGAACAAGCCGATCGGCTGCTGCGCCTTCGTGCTCGTGAGGTACGTTGCGTTACCGACGACCTCGCAGGTCGTCCCTCTGCAGGTTGCTCCGTCGAAGTCGCCGGTGATGTAGTGCACCGGGGTCGACTGCGGCAGCACCGTGAGCTTGGTGCCCTTCAGCAGCCAGACAAGAGCCGTTGTGTCCGGTGCCCGGCCGACCACTTCGTCGCCGGCGATGATGCACTCGGACGTCGAGACGCACGCGGCCGCCCTGAACACCGAGGACGAGTCCGATGACAGGATCGGCTTCCCGGGCACGCCGTTCTTGATCGGTACGGCGACGCCACCCTTAAAGGTGCCGTCGCCATAGCCCACCGCCACGCAGTACGTCACCGAGGAGCAGCCGACTCCGAGAAGCTCATACGCATCGGGCTCATGCTTCACGGTCGGTGTCAGAAGTTCGGGAACGCCGCTGCCTGCGCCCTTGAGCGCCTCTGCGCCGCGGTGGTGAGCCATGCCAGCGGCGTAGCTGACGCCCGGCGATACCGCGAGCGAGGCCAGCCCGAGTGCAGCCGCAAAGACGGCGATACCTGATCGGCGCAGCCGGGCCGACCGGATTCGCGCAGCATGGGCCGTCATGGCGTTCCTCTCGGCAATGCCCGGTATAGCGGTGTGCATGACGCTATTCGCGGCGGGTGCGGCTGGCAAGGAGGATCGCGCGGGACCGGGCTTGACATTCAGGGCCCCGGTTGCCAGAGTTTTAAACGTGTTTAACTCTGATGAGCTGCCGGCGCCGACGAAGGGCGCACGGACACGCGAGCGCATCTTCGGCTGCGCGATGGAGCTGTTCATGAGCAGCGGCTATGAGAAGACGACGATGCGGATGATCGCGGAACGGGCAACCGTCAACGTCGGCCTCTCCTACCACTACTTCCCCTCCAAGGAGCACCTGGTCTTCGAGTTCTACCGGCGCTTCGCCGACGACTTCATCGAGCGGTCAGCCGCGGTCGTGGCGGACAGTTCCAGGCTGGAGACGCGCCTGATCGGCGTCATCGAGACCATGTTCTCCACCGCCGACCCCTACCACGGCTTCGCCGGCTCGCTGTTTGCGACTGCGGCCTCCCCGGCCAGTCCGCTCAATCCGTTCAGCGCCGACTTCACCGGCATGCGCACAGAAGCCATCGACCTGTTCGCCCGCGTGGTCGACGGCTGCACGCCCCGGGTTCCGGACGACCTGGCCGCCGAACTCCCGTTCCTGCTGTGGGCATTCAGCCTGGCAATGATGTACAGCTGGATGCACGATCATTCCGAGGGCCAGGAGCAGACGAGAACTCTCCTCCGCCAGTCGGCCCGGCTTGTGTCGAGCCTGGTCCGCATGAGCTCATCACCCGGTGCGCGGTACTTCCGGCGGCAGTTGCTGTCGATCACCCGGCTGGTCCGGTCACGCATTCCCGAGCCCGCCTAGGCCAGTCCGCCGAGCGGCGCAACCCACCGTTCCGAGAAAAATCCGCAGTTCCTGACCCAGAGGAGCGCTGATGCGCGTCCGGATGATCCTGCCTGCCCTGACCGAGGCCACCAGCCCGCATTTCCGCCCGATCAAGTACTCGCTGTTCCCGCCCCTGGGCCTGGCGACGCTGGCCGGCTACCTCGACCCTGCCGACGAGGTGGTCATCTCCGACGAGCACGTCGAGACCCTGCGGTTCGATGACGAGCCCGACGTCGTGGTCATCCAGGTGTACATCACATCGGCCCGGCGGGCCTATGAGATAGCCGACCGCTATCGTGCCCGCGGCGCGCACGTATGCCTAGGCGGCTTGCACGTCACATCGCTCCCCGGCGAGGCCGCGAAGCACGCCGACACGATTTTCCTCGGCCCGGGCGAGGACATCTGGCCGCAGTTCCTGGCTGACTACCGGGCCCGCTCCCCCCGGCGCCGGTATGAGTCCAGCCGACGCACCCTGGAGGGCGTGCCGCGAATCCGCCGGGACCTGATCAAGCGGCATCTGTACCTGGTGCCCAACTCGATCGTGGTCTCGCGCGGCTGCCCGCACGTCTGCGACTTCTGCTACAAAGTCGCCTTCTTCAAAGGCGGCAAGCAGTTCTACACCCAGGCTGTCGACGACGCGCTCGCCGAGATCAGCCGGCTGCCCGGCCGCCATCTGTACTTCCTCGATGACCACCTGTTCGGCAACCCGAGATTCGCCGCGTCCCTGTTCGACGGCATGACCGGGATGGGACGGCTGTGGCAGGCCGCAGGCACCGTCAAGGCCGTCCTGGAAAACCCGCACCTGCTGGAGAAAGCAGTCGCCTCCGGGCTCCGGAGCCTGTTCGTCGGGTTCGAGACCGTCAACGCCGCGAACCTCGGCGCGCAGCGCAAGTACCAGAACATCGGCCGCGACTACGACGCCGCCGTCCGCCGCCTCCACGATCTCGGCGTCATGGTCAACGCGAGCTTCGTCTTCGGCATGGACGACGACCGCCCCGACGTGTTCGACCGGACCGTCGCCTGGGCGATCAGCCAGGGCATCGAAACCGCGACCTTCCACATCCTCACCCCCTACCCCGACACGGCCCTGCACGCGCGGATGATCGCCGAGGGCCGCATCCTGCACAGCGACTGGGACCTCTACGACACCCGGCACGTCGTATTCCGCCCGGCAGGCATGGACGCCCAGACTCTCGAATCCGGCTACTGGAAGGCCTACACCGACTTCTACCGGTGGGGATCAATCTGGGCCGGAGCCGCGACGAAGGAGACGCTGGCAGGCAGGCTGCGGCACCTTGCCTACGCTGGCGGGTGGAAGAAATTCGAGCCCCTCTGGGACCTCGCCATCCGATCCAGGCGCGTCATCCACGCCCTGCCAGTACTCGAGACCGTCCTGACCGGCTTCGGCCGCTATTCGACGCAGCACACCACGCCGGCCAAGACACCTGGGTCTGGCCAGTCCGGTGACGCCGCGGACGGAGATAACGCGGTTGGTCTGGCTGCGCCCGCGACTGTCGGTCCAGCGGCCCGGCTTGAGGCGCGGTAGCGTCCGCGCAGACCGCTATATGGCTCGGAATCAGGACGTGTGCCTCGTTTAGTTGCATGATGTCTCACGACGTACCGGCGGCGGAGAGGCGCGTTCCATGAGCATGGGCACACAACTGTTGCTTACTGCCGAGCTCGTCGTGGACGGGGCAGTGCCGCGGGAGCCGGCGCTATCCCCGGACGGGCGCTGGGTCGCCTATGCCATTGCGCCGGTGGGCCATCCGGGGGAACGCCGTCTGAGGACACTGTGGGTGGCCGCTGCAAACGGCAGTTCGCCGCCGCGGCGCCTGACCGCCGGCACGGCGGCTGACTCCGGCCCGCGCTGGGCGCCGGACTCAGCGTCCCTGTTCTTTATGTCAGACCGCACCGGGTCTCCCCAGCTGCACCGGATCCGAGTCGACGGCGGTGAGGCTGAGAGCCTGACTGACTGGCGTGGCGACATATATGACTTCTGCCCGCTGGCAGACGGCCGGGTCGCCGTGGTGGCCTCGGACGAGCCGACCGAGGAGGACGAGCGCAGGCGCGCTGAACGCGACGACCCGATCGTCTGGAGCCAGCAATCCGGCCGCGGCAGGCTCCGGTTGCTAGACCCGTCTACGCGCGAACTGCGAGTGATAAGCGACCTCAGCGGCCGTCACGTCGCCGAGCTGGCGCAGCGACCAGACGGCGGTCCGGTGGCAGTGGTCAGCTGGGTGAGCCGCGAGATCGATCCGGGGGCCATCACCAATGAGCTGCACGTTGTCGATCCGGACACCGGGATAGTCCATGACCTCGGCAGGGTCGCCGGCCATGCCCGGTCGCCGGTCTGGTGGGCCGACCATGGCACCTGGCACCTGGCCTACCTAGCAGAACCCAACCCGTTTGGCGGATTCGCCGTCTACGACACGGTGCCCGGTGCGTCCTCCTCGCCCCGCGACCTGACCGACGGCATGCACGCATGTCCGACCGACCTGGCTCAGGTCGCCGACGGCCCGCCGCTGGCCCTGTTCGCCAGCGGGCTCGACACCGAGATCCACCGGCTTGATCCCGGCCCGCTGCGATTCCGGTGCCTGTCCACCACCACCGGCCTGCTCGGCTCGCTGACCGCCAGCACTTCCGGTGAGGCAGTCGCTGTGCTGGCGACCACCGCCTACCAGCCGACAGATGTGCATGCCGGGCCGCCCGACGGCCCGCTCAGCCGGATCAGCGACACGCGGCCGGAGCTGGGGCGGATTGAGTGGGGCACCCAGGAACGGCTGTCCTATCAGGCCTCCGACGGTCTGGATCTCGATGGCCTGCTCATCTTGCCGGCCGGGCGCAGCCGTGCGGATGGCCCGTTCCCGCTCGTCACGCTGGTGCACGGGGGACCCGATGACCGGTACGCCGACCAGTTCATGCTCGGGCCGCACTCTCCTGGCCAGTGGCTTGCGACGGCGGGTTACGCGGTGTTCCTGCCCAATCCGCGCGGCGGCACGGGGCATGGTCGTGAGTTCTCGGCGGCAGTCGTGGGCGCGGTCGGCGGGGGTGAGTGGAGCGACATCATCGCGGGGGTCGACATGCTGGTGGGTGCGGGTGTCGCCGACCCGGACCGGCTCGGGATCGGAGGCCCGAGTCATGGGGGGTTCATGGCCGCCTGGGCAGTCGGGCAGACAGACCGTTTCAAGGCCGCGCTGATGTTCGCCGGGATATGCGACTGGGGCATGCTCGCGGCCATCGGCGAATATGGGTCGATGGACGGCGCGCTGGCCGGCAGCTTCGGCTGGGAGGGCACCGGCCCGCACCCGCATGACCGGGTCAGCCCGATCTCGTTTGCGTCGAAGGTCCGCACCCCCGTGCTGATCGCGCACGGCGAGGATGACACCAACGTGCCGGTCGGCCAGGCGATCTACTTCCATCGCGCCCTGAGCCGATACGGAGCCGAGCACGAGCTAGTCGTCTACCCGCGGGAAGAACACGGGCTGGCGGAGCGCAACCATCAGCGCGACCTGCTCCTGCGCACCCGTGCGTGGTTCGACCGGTGGCTGGGCGCTCCTGACAGCCGATGATGCGCGGATCCACGCGGCCGGCGCCCGTGCGAGACTGGCCGCGTGAGGCTCGCCCCGGTTTACCCCGTTCGCTTGGCGCGCCTGATGCTCCGGCCGCTCACGGAGGCTGACGTCGGCGATCTGGTCGAGTATCGGTCGATCCCCGAGGTGTGCCGGTATGTGCCATTCGAGCCGCAGCGCGCCGCGGACGTGATCGCCCGCATAAACGGCGCCTGGCGCCAGCAGACGCTGGATCAGGAGGGCGATTCCATCACTCTCGGCGCAGAGCTCATGGATTCCGGGAAGCTCATCGGCGATGTGATGGTGCGCTGGGTCAGCGCCGAGCACAGCTGCGGCGAGATCGGCTACGTATTCAACCCTGCCTATTCGGGCCGCGGTTACGCTGCGGAAGCGGCGCATGCGGGCCTGCACCTGGCCTTCGATGATTTGAGGCTGCACCGAGTCATTGCTCGGATCGACGCCAGGAACTCGGCATCGGGGCGGCTGGCCACCCGCCTCGGGATGCGCCAGGAAGCGCATCTTCGGGAGAACGAGTGGTTCAAGGGCGAGTGGACCGACGAGATCGATTTCGCCATGCTGGCGCAGGAGTGGCCGTCGCGGAAGCTAGCCGGCTGCCCGGCTTGCGATCGGAACGGCCGGTCAGCCGTCTGAGCTGACGCCGTCCGAGCCAGACCGGAACATCGAGATCGCGGCGAGCATGGTCTGGATCGCCTGTGGGCTACCAGCGATCGTAACGTCGGGCCCGTCATCCCCACCGGCCGATGGCGGGCCGGTGAGGAACCTCGACAGCGCCTCGCGGCTCGCTGTGATCGTTACCTCACGGTCCTCGGCCTCGCCCAGGCTCAGCGACCAGTGGCGGCCGTCGAACGCGACCGTGTAATCGCCATAGCCGGGAACGCGGACCAGCCAGCGAACTGGCCTGACAGCTGGCGAGCCGAGCTCTTCCAGCGCTTCACGGAGCGCCCGCAGCAAGTGCTCCGGGTGGGGTTCTTCGCCCGCCGGTGGTCGCTGCGACGCATGGTGCAGGCCCCACCGCAGCAACTGGTTGAGGGTGGGGACGAGTTCCTCGCCTGCCGGGGTTAGCCGGTACCAGACCTCCCGGCGGCCCGGCTCGCGGTCGGCGACCACGATCCCTTCGCTCTCGAGGTCGCGCAGCCGCTGAGTGAGTGTCTTGGGCGTGATGCCGCCAAGCAGCTCCATCAGGTCCGTGAACCGGCGTGGACCCAGCTCCAGGTCCCGGACCACGAGCAGAGCCCACCGATCACCGACCCGCTCCAGTGTTCTGGCCAGCAGGCAGAAGTGCCCGTAGCTCTGAGTCCGCTTTCCCATATCGTCAAGATAGTACCACAGAGATATCAAACTCGGAGCCTGCAAGTTGACTTAAACTACCTAACAGATACTATCTTTGAGATAGTCTAGAGTGGAAACGGCACCGGAACTCCCGAAGGGGTCAGGAACATGCAGGATCAGAACGAGCTTCAAGTCGATACGCCCGAGGGCAGCATCTTCGTGCGTGACCTGCCGGGCGATGACCCGCCCTTCATCCTGATGCACGGCTTTCCCGATGATCACCAGATCTACAGCAAGCTCATGCCATGCCTGTCGCCGAGGCGCGCCGTTGCCTTCGACTGGCTCGGGTATGGTCACTCCGATCGGTCCGACGCCCTGGGGTTCTCGCTTGAGGAGCACGAAGCCGAGCTGACGGCGGTCCTTGACGCGATGGACATCTCCCGGGCGGTGCTCGTGGGGCACGACGCCTCGGGGCCGGATGCCGTCTGGTACAGCATTGCCCACCCGGACCGGGTAGCGGGGCTCGGCCTGCTCAACACCGTCTTCGGGCGCCAGAAGTCTCTGCGGATGCCCGAGATGACCAAGCTCTTCTCCGAACCGGAACTCACAGCCCTCGCCGACGACCTGATGGCCGACGACAACCAGCGCCTGTGGATGCTGATGCGCTGGGGCGTCCAGTTGGAACTGGATGCCAACGACCCCGACAACGTGGCCAGGCGATCGATACTCCCGCAGTTTCTTGGCTCCGCCGATCAGCCTGACGCCCGCGCGGCCATCCGCGGATGGACGGCGGTCCTGTCGGACGCCCTGGACCGGCAGGACGCGCTCATCGAGCGCGGCGCAGTTCGCGACCTGGACCTGCCGGTGTCGGTGATCTTCGGTGAAAGAGACCGCTACCTCAATCCCGCCCTGGCCGCCGAGATAGCCGGGCTGTTCTCGGACGCCTCACTCCATGTGCTGCCGGGCGCCACCCACTACCCGCAGCATGATCAGCCAGAAGTCGTGGCCGATCTGCTCAGGCGTTCACTGCCG
>Ga0209380_10002693_pt1 | contig 11269 bp, 9 predicted proteins | sample HubBroMetageWFT6_FD_188347 | JGI IMG/M metagenome (GOLD analysis project Ga0209380, IMG submission 188347) | Warmed and freeze-thawed soil microbial communities from the Hubbard Brook experimental Forest, New Hampshire - Hubbard Brook CCASE Soil... | ecosystem: Environmental > Terrestrial > Soil...
GGCGTCGCCGTGAAAATTCCTCGTCTGAACTGGGTCTTCCGCGGTTTCTATGGTTACTTCTATCAGGCCCCGCCTCTCGTCACCGCGACCGGCGCGCTCCTCGATTTGGCCAACAGCCAGAATTTTACTTTCTCTCCTCTGCACGGCGAGCGCGATATCGAATGGCAGTTCGGCGTCACCATTCCTTTTCACGGCTGGGACCTCAGCGCCGACAATTATGAAACCCGCGCCGAAAACTGGCTCGACCACAACAACATCGGAGACTCCAATCTCTTCTGGCCCATCACCTGGCAATACGCCCTGATCCAGGGCTGGGAACTTACTCTGCGCTCGCCCAACCTCTGGCATCGCAGCCAGTTTCACCTTGCTTATGCGAATCAAATCGCGCAGGCCACCTCGCCCATTACCGGCGGCCTGGTCTGCCCGGTTCCCGTGACCTCGGACTGCGGACTCGACATTCCGCCCGGACTTTCCCCTGTCGATCACGATCAGCGCAACACATTAAACGTGGGCTTCAACACAAACTTGCCCGCTCACACCTATGCCTCAACCAATGTCTACTACGGATCGGGCTTCACGAATGGTTTGCCCGGAGTGCAATATCCGGGCGACTATCTGCCCGGACACACCACGTTTGATGTGGCTCTGGGAAAAACTTTCGCCGAGGAGAAGTACACCGTCTCCCTGACTGCGTTAAATGTGGCCAACCGCCGCGCGCAACTGGATAACAGCCTGACCTTCGGCGGATTTCACTGGAACGATCCCCGGCAAATTTATGTCGAATTCCGCTACCGCTTTCACTATTGAAACCCCACAATGAAATCCACGTCATGATTAGGGGAGCAGACCGTGCGCGTGCAGCACCGTGGAAGAGCGGCGCTTCAGCGCCGCGTTGAGCCGCAAAGGAATCGGGCTTAGCCCCGGGATCCGCAATGCGATACAAGCTATTCATGAAACGGAACGTACCCGATTAGAAAGAGGAGAAGCCCATGAAGTATATTCTGGTTCTACTAGCCGTCCTCGGCGTCATCGTCTCCGCCCTCGCGCTGCGAGAGCACTACCGCACAGAAGGCGATTCTCCCTGCAGCATCAACGATCGCTGGGATTGCGGCATCGTCAACCACAGCCCCTACGCCATGCTGGCGGGGATTCCCGTCGCCGTCCTCGGCATCGCCGGATATTTCCTCATGGGCGCGCTCGCCTGGCGCCGCGCTTGGCGCTTGCTGCTCATGGCCGCACTCGCAGGGTTGGCATTTTCCCTTTATCTCGCCCGGATTGAGGAACACGTCTTGGGCGTCTGGTGCATCTATTGCGTCATCTCTCTCGGCGACATCTCGCTCATCACTCTGCTCACTTTAGGAACTACGGCCGCTCCGTTATTTCGGAGTTCATCGGTTATCTCCAATCCCTGAGCTGCCACCGCATGTTGGCGGATTAGTATCCGTTCGAAAGCATGAAGTAAAAAAGCTTCGCAACAGTAAAGTCAGAAACTGACTTTGTACAGAACGCTGGCATGAGGAGCGATTCTCGCGTCTATCCCGTTCATCGCGCCGAGAGACTTGTGCGACCACAAGTCCCGAACCCCCGCCGTCCTCGTCGCTATCCCCAGCCCTCCCCAGGGCACCTCAATAGTTTCCGTCGCATCGCCCAGGTTGAAGACAGCCACATATTTTTCTCCAGACCGGCTGCCCTGAGCCACCCACGCTCGTATCTTCCCGCGCTCCAGCACCTGGTGCCCGGCGCTGCTATGCTGGTTCACCTCTAGAACCTCTTCGTTGGTAATAAGCGCCGTCGTGGCCGCATCATTGCTCGGCAGGTCGCCGCCAAAAATCAGCGGCGAGCGAAAAATGCACCACAGCGTCATCATCGTCTGCTGCTCATCCGGAGTGAACTTGGTCACGCTGCCGCCGCCTTCCGCCGCCGTCACTCTCAACTTTCCCAGAGGCAGCATGTCCGCGTCCGGCCACGTTCCGTTTTTCCCAACATATTGAGCCCAGTCGCGGGTGTAATCGAATTGTTTCCGCAGCAGCTTCCAGTCGTCCCAAAAATCATCCGAGATGCGCCACATCTGCGCATACTTCTCGAAAAACTCCGCCTCCGAAATCGGCGCCGGACCCGGCGAGATGCTCAGCACCATCGCACGCCCGGTCTTCCGCATCGCCAGACTCAGCGCCCTAACCTCCGCCGGCTGATACAAATGGCTGCCCATGTCGTCGGCCTTGATAAAGTCGACGCCCCACGACGCATACAACTCCGCGATCGAATCGTAATAGGCCTGCGCGCCCGGCTTCGTCGTATCCACTCCCCACATGTCCGGATTCCACCTGCACGCGTTCTCCCGGTCAGCCACGTCGGCAGCGTGATACGCCGTGCCTTTGATGAGAAGATTCTTTTCCACCGCCTGCCGCGGAATGCCGCGCATGATGTGAATCCCGAACATCAGTCCCTTGCCGTGAACATAATCCGCGAGCGGCTTGAACCCCGCGCCATTCACCGCCGAAGGAAACCGGTTCACCGCAGGCGTCAGCCGCCCGTACTCATCCATGGTCAGCGCAGCGCCCGGTTTGTAATCGTGTCCCTGCGCATTCGGCTCATACCACTGAATATCCACGACAATATATTTCCATCCATACTTCGCCAGATGCTCCGCCATCCAATCCGCATTCGCCTTGACCTGCTCCTCCCGCACCGTCGTTCCATAAGAATCCCAACTGTTCCATCCCATCGGCGGAGTAGGCGCAGAGGCAGAATCGCCGGCCAGCGCCAATCCGGAAGAAGCTGCAGCCAGAAAGGCGAGAAGCAATGCGGGCACTCGAGATCGCGGTCCAAACATAGTTCGCACATTGTAGCCCGCGAGCCGCCAGAATCCGCCGCAAACAAAACGCGCGGCCCGCGGGCCACCCGTGTGTTCCTGAGTTGCTTTATCCGTTCAATCCGCGCAAATCCGTGGCAAAAAGAAGTTCTCGATATCCAGATTCTTCACATCGAGCGCGTCCCCGCGCGGCGGGCCAGGTCGATTCTGCTGTCAGTCAGCAGAGTCCACGCCTCCCTATAACACTCGTAACAGTAGCTCTTTTTCTTAGTCGGCGGCCCGACCGGGCTCAGCATGACGCACGTGATTCGCCGGACGCCTAGCACCAGCGACGCCGGGATCAGATACCACGCGTTGACCGGAATCACGTACGCCGCGAAAAGATCAATTTGCTCCAGAGTGTAGTCTCGCTTCTTTCCGTGGTTGGGCAGCAACTGGCAGCAATAGCCACCACCACGCCGGTAGGTGGTGGACTTCACCTGCACCCGAAGAAAATTCGGGTTGTATTCGATTCCCACATCAAACGCCCTCGTGTCTCCCCAAGGCTTGCAAACCGCGAAACGCCGCCGCGCCGACTCCGCCATGAACTGCAACTCCGCCCACTCCCCGCGCTCCTTCAAGGTCCTGAACCGCTCCCACTCCTCCATCCCCATCCTCCACCATTACCTTGTCATTCCGGCCGCAGCCGGACCCTGAGCGAAGCCGAAGGGGACGGCGTAGTGGAGGAACCTGCTTTCCCATCCATGACGTCCAAGGCCGCGAGCTTAAGAACGCAAAAAGGCGCGACCCATAGGCCGCGCCTTCCTTTTCCAAAAGTTTTACTCTATAATTACATTATATCATATTGCAGGGGTAAAACCGACATAGATTCAAACTTTATTTCCCCTTTCCTTCCTTAGCCTTAACCCCAGTCGTGTGATTTTTGCCTATTGACAAGATTTCCCCAGACCGACGTGGCTTCAGCCGCGCCGCCCCGCGCCCCCTCCTCTTATTGTCATGCTGATTGAAATGGCGAAAGAGACAGCTAAACTCGGCCTTCAGTCGCCCCATCTCGCTCCGGGATGTCGGCAACATTTGCCAATCTGCGGACCGACGGCTGTTTCGCTTTCCGCGCCCTCCACAAGTCGTATTGCGATTGCATGTTCATCCACAATTCCGGAGTCGTACCTAAGGCGGCAGCAAGGCGAATTGCCATGGATGCCGAAATCCCAGCCTTGCCGTTTAGCACTCGCGAAAGGGTAACGCGCGTGATCCGCAAATGCGCTGCCGCCTTGGTCACGGGAACATTTCCAAAGTATTCGCGGAGAACCAAGCCTGGATGCGGCGGGTTATGCATTGACTTCGCTCCTGTTTCAGTCGTGAAACCGTCACCCAAAATGACGTCCCAGGGCTAGTGATAGTCCTGATAGTCCACGAGGATTGCGTCCTCGCCTTCAAACTTGAACGTTATGCGCCAGTTTCCGTTGACGCTGATTGCCCAGTGATCTCTGAGTTGGCCGGCGAGGCGATGAAGTCTCCACCCCGGAGCATTCATATCTTCCGGCCGCTTGGCATTGTCAAGCGCGAACAGTTGCAAGCGAAGCTTGTCGCCGTGCTTTGCTTGAATGCCGGCCTTCGACCCCACCTGAAAGAACTTTTCCAAGCCACGGTGGCGGAAGCTCTTGATCACTCCGTATAGTGTAAAGATACGTGATACGTGAGTCAACAACCGACGGCCAACGACGAGCTTGAATATCAAGGTTCTTCACATCCGGCGCATTCTCTTCAATGAACTTGCCGTGCGCTTCCACGTTTTCGCGTCCACGTACTTTCGACTGCAGTCTTAAGATTTATCCGTCCCTGATTGACATCCCGCTTTGAAGACTATAGTTGTAACTCGGTTAGTCCGCGGAATCTGCTCTCCCAGCCTGGTGCCTGAATTTCTGGCGAAGAGACCGGGCTCCGGCCACTGTAAGTCTGTTACGAATCAAATTTCAAATCGAGGGACATCAATGCTTAAACGCGTGGTAGGCAGTTTGCTTCTCTCAACCCTAGCCTGCGGGATGCTTGCGGCACAGAATAGCGGGGCCAAAGTAGCTCACACCGTTCGACAAGGCGCCGTAACGCCAGCCCAGGAAACTCCATCCACTTTGACAACGATTTACACCGACTTCGGTCCGACAACCACCGACTACTACAACGACACCACCGGTTACTACGTGCTGGGGCCAGATAACTCCGTGGGTGATCCCGAGCAGGCAATCGGTTTGCCTTTCACTCCTAGGGCTGATTCCCACGTCACCCAACTTCAGGCCGCGATTGGCTATATCTCGGGAACGTCCGTAGTAGAGATCGGCCTTTACAGCGACGCCTCAGGAACGCCAGGAACGCTTCTGGCATCTGGACGCTCCACGAAAATTCCGGATTTCGGTGCCTGCTGCACGGTTGTGACCGTAACTATTGCATCGACTGCCGTAACCGCCGGAACTCAGTACTGGATCGTGGCCAGTTCAGATAATACCCATGCGCCGGACTTCACCGGCGTGTGGCAAGCCTCGAACCTCTACAACATTTCAGGGAATGAGTCGGAATCGGGTTGGTTCACGTTTAGCGCGAACGTACCCGCCGGCGCGGCCAAAGGCACTGTCCCATAATCAACTCAATCTGTACAAGCAAAAGGACCGCGAGCTTTGATCGCGGTCCTTTTTGTTGAGCGGGATTTCTAACCAGGCGCCGAGATATTCAGAGGCTAGATATCCAGAGGCTAGATATCCAGAGGCTGGATACTCATAGGCTAGACATTCAGACGCTAGATATCCAGATTCTTCACATCCAGCGCATTCTCTTCAATGAACTTGCGCCGCGCTTCCACGTCTTCGCCCATCAGCGTGTACGGAAAATCCGCGCCAGTCAGGCTCCCGCAGCCGCCCCGAACGTCCTCAGTTTGAATTGAACATTGGCTTTTTCTTGCAGTGCGGAAAGAATTTCGAACAGATTCTTGGCGTGAGGATTCCCCGACCGTCCGAGCATCCTCATCAGGCTTTTGGGAGAATGATGTGTGATTTTCGCCAACCTCTCAAATCCGATTGTGGCGTTGATGTAGTCGCGCAGTATGGTCTTTCCACTGTCAACGTCGCCTGCAAGAAAACTCTCCACGCTTTCGCGAAGCAATTCTTTGCGGAAGGCGGCATCACGCTGCACTCTGGCGCGAACTGTCAATTTGAACTCTCGGGTCAAAGCCATCACTATCCCCCTGTTTTCTTTCGCCGTTTGAAATCCTGCCATCTCACAACCGCCAGGTTGATGTCGTTCTGCTGCCTCTTTTTCGTTCCACCACCAAGCAAAACGATGATCTGGTCGCCGTCTTTGCCGAAGTAGATCGATAAACCACTCGTGGAAAGGGCTAACTCCCCTCGGATCTAAGTATTCCTTCGCCGTGGGCAAAGCGCCCTCCCTGCTAATAGTACCATATATGTTACTTTGCTCAAAGAAGCAAGAGGAAGACCGAGATGGAAAGCTTGCCTTGGCTGCCCGCTAACTACCCCGTAACTTGTTTGCTGGTGGTTTTTTCCAAATGACAGACTAGTGCGCTCGCGCCCCAAAGATCCTGAATAAGCAGAACCGGCGCCTGGCGGAAATATTCGCCGACATCACCTAGAGCCGTGTGAAGAGAATGGATTGCCGTTTTGATGTTTTCCTCATGCACGCTAGGGAATCCCTGGTACCCCGTTCGAAGGCTGCTTAAATCGGTATGCGCGAGACGCTTATGCCGCCACCCTCGAGCAAAGCCGCAGTCGTTTTCGCCATATCTGCCGCAGCTTGCACGCGCGCCCCGAGCTCAGGGTCCCGAATCTTCGCGGAAAGCCCCAATACAGTTAGGTTCTCCTGGCCCATGCTCTGAGGAGAATCCGTGAGACGGGACAGATGCAGCATCATATCCTCGTACAGTAGATTCAGAAGGAAATTAAAGAAGAACGCAGGGGCAACTTCCTTGAGTACTTCGAGCCGCTCTTCGCCGCCCAAGAACAGTTGCCCGAATTCCATCCACTTGCTTTTCAGCCATTCAAAGTCACGACGTAGCTCGTGGTAGAAGTTGCCTAGATCGTCGCCCATTACTCGGACAGAGTCCGCACGCACATCAGCATCTGTCCGCATTAGATATCCAGATTCTTCACATCCAGAGCATTCTCTTCGATGAACTTCCGCCGCGCTTCCACGTCCTCGCCCATCAGCGTGGTGAAGATGGTTTCGCACTCGGCAATGTCTTCGAGTTTCACCGAAAGTAGAGTGCGCCGCTCCGGGTCCATGGTCGTCTCCCACAACTGCGGAGCCGTCATCTCGCCCAGACCTTTATAGCGCTGCACGTCGTAGCCGCGGCTGCCTTCTTTCTTCACGTACTCGAAGAGCTCGCGCGCCGTCGCCTTCTCTACCGGCTCGACTGCGGCCCTGTGCTTAGGCGCAGCTTTCGCGCCTTTCTTCTCTGATTTCTCGTCTGTGTCCGCGCCGTCCTCGTCGGAAGCCTCGTCGCCGTTGCCGCTCACCGCACTACCCTTGGTCACGGCCTCCACAATAAACGGCGGCTCCAGATAAGGTTCGATCTGCTTGAACTTCGAGATCAACTGCCGGCACTCCGCGGTGGAAGCCAGCTCCCAGTTGATCACGTGCTCGGAACCCTGCGCGTTCACGAAACGAACTTCCCACAGGTTATGCTCCTCGTCAAAGACGGCGTCGATGCTCTTGAACTTCCGGTCTTTCTGAAGTTTCTTCAGCTCGCGTTCGAGCCGTTCGATCTTTTTCGGCGGCGTCTTCTTGTCGCCCTCGAAATCCGTGTGCTTGGAGAAATCCAGCCGCGGCAGCAACTCGGTGACGCTCTCATCGCGCAGGCGCTTGTTCACCTTGTCGAAGAAGTTGAGATACTCCTTCAGCACGCTCATAAACCGCATCAGGTTCGCGCCCTCGAGCTTGGCCGCGCCTTCTCCATAGCGCACGATCACCGCATCAGCTCCGCGCTTCAGCGTCACCTTGTCGAAGGCATCGTCGTCCTTGATGTACTGCATGGACTTGCCTTTTTTGATCGAATAGAGCGGCGGTTGAGCGATAAAGACGTTGCCGCGCTTGATGAGCTCCTGCATGTGCCGAAAGAAAAAAGTGAGCAGCAGGGTACGGATGTGCGAGCCGTCGACGTCGGCGTCGGTCATCAGAATGATCTTGCCGTACCGAACCTTCGTGGGATCGAAGTCGTCTTTGGCGATGCCGGTGCCGAGGGCCGTAATCATGGCACGAATTTCTTCGTGCGCCAGCATTTTGTCGTAGCGGGCTTTCTCGACGTTGAGAATTTTTCCTTTGAGCGGCAGGATCGCCTGAAAGCGGCGGTCGCGGCCCTGCTTCGCGGTGCCGCCGGCGGATTCGCCCTCCACCAAAAACAACTCGCAACGGTTCGGATCGCGCTCCGAGCAATCGGCCAGCTTGCCCGGCAGTCCTCCGGAATCGAGCGCGCCTTTGCGGCGAGTTAAGTCGCGCGCCTTGCGCGCCGCTTCGCGGGCGCGCGCTGCGTCGACTGCCTTGTTGATGATCTTCTTCGCGACCGTTGAGTTCTGCTCAAAGAACGCTCCCAGACGTTCGTTGACGAACGCCTGCACGCCGCCGGCGATGTCGGAGTTCAGTTTGCCCTTGGTCTGGCCTTCGAACTGCGGTTGCGGCAGCTTCACGCTGATCACCGCGACCAGGCCTTCGCGCACATCGTCGCCGGTGAGATTTTCTTTTACATCTTTGAACAGGCCCATCTGCTGCCCGGCATAATTGATGGTGCGGGTCAGCGCCATGCGGAAGCCGGAGAGATGCGTGCCGCCATCGACCGTGTTGATGTTGTTGGCAAAACTGAAGACGGACTCCGAGTATCCGTCGTTGTATTGCAGACCGATCTCCATGGCGACGCCGCTGCGCTCGGCTTCCATGTAGATGGGCTTGTCGTGCAGCACTTGCTTGCCGCGATTCAGATGCTTGATGAACTCTTCGATGCCGCCCTTGTATTTGAACTCGGCGTGTTTGGCCTCGCCGTTCTTAGCGTCAGTCGAGCGCTCATCGGTCAGCGTGATCGACAAACCCTTGTTCAGGAAGGCGAGCTCGCGCAAGCGCTGCGCCAGGGTGTCGTAGTTGTACTCGACCGTACCGGTAAAAATGCTGCGATCGGGGAGGAAGTGGACCTTCGTCCCCGTCTTCACTTTGGCGACGCCGGTCTTCTTCAGCTTGCTGGTGGGTTCGCCCTTCGAGTACGTCTGCTCCCAGGTCGCGCCATCGCGCCAGATTTCGAGTTCCAGTTCTTCGCTGAGCGCGTTGACCACCGAAACGCCGACGCCGTGCAATCCGCCGGAAACCTTGTAGGTGGACGAATCAAATTTTCCGCCCGCATTCAGCTTGGTCATTACGACCTCGGCCGCGGAAAGCTTTTCGCCGTCGATTTCCATGTCGTCGACGGGAATCCCGCGCCCGTCATCCACCACGGTGATCGAGTTGTCGATGTGGATGGTGACTTCTATCCTGGTGGCGAAGCCGGCGAGAGCTTCGTCGACGGAATTGTCGACGACTTCGTAGACGAGGTGGTGCAAGCCGACCTCGCCGGTCGAGCCGATATACATGGCCGGGCGTTTGCGCACGTGCTCCATGCCGCTGAGCACCTTGATCGAGTCGGCGTTGTAGTCGCTCGAGCCGCCGCCGTTGCCTGAGGTGATCGGAGTCACGATTCCGTTTTTTGTTTTAGTTTCTGCGATGGGAGTATTGATCTCTTTGGTGGCCATTCCGCTCCGCGGGAGAATGCCCCGACTTTCTTGCAGAACCGGGTTCGATTGCGCTTGAAAAACAGCTTTGGAAATTCATCTGAACCCAGTCCGGCGAGGCGCCTGCGAACCGACTTCAAGTTATTGAAATAACTTGTACTTAGGTTCGTTTGGCGACTGTAGGGATTATACCACGAAACGGAGTGTTTTTCGACCCTGCGGAAGCCCCGAATCGGAGCGGTAAACGTCCCGTTTTGACTAGGATTTCCAGTTCCGCCCGAATGAACGACGCGTGTGCCGCTCTGCGCTTCTCTCTGGGTTAGTTTCTGTTCTCCCGAATTGGCATATTTCCAAAATATTTATGACCACCACAGTTCGTTTCGCGAGTGAGTGTCCGTAAAATGTTACACGGTGGGCGATTCGTTTAGGAGGGTATTGCCAGTGGGTACTGGACGACGTTCGCCAAATGTCGAGTGGTTTGCAGCCATTAGGGTTCGACTCCCTTGCCCTCCTCGGGTCACTCGATACTGAAGTTTCTTGACAATTCAGGTGCCCCGTTTATCATAAAAGATGTTTGGCGAACGTCGTTTGGTATCTCGAAGCCCCGAGTGATGCTCGGGGCTTTGGCTTTTTGGAAATGTTCCGTCCGTCACCGAATTCCTGCCCCACTTCCTTTGAAATCTCTCCATGTGGAGTATACTGTGGAATAGATTCCACACATGGAAATCGTTCAAATTGTGCTGGATAAAAAGCTGTTACACGCCGCCGACCAGGCCGCGAAGCGCACCCGGCGAAACCGTTCCGCTTTGGTGCGTGACGCCTTGCGGGAACATCTCCGGCGGTTGGAACTGCGAGCCAGCGAAGAGCGCGACCGCCAGGGCTACTCGCGACGGCCAGAGGCCGGCGTGGAAGCGCGGGGTTGGGAGTCGGAGGCTGCGTGGCCGGAAGAATAGCCGGAGGAAGAATAGCGCGAGGAGAGGTTCGGCTCTACCAGTTTGCCCCGGGGGCCAAGACGAACGACAAAAAGTGTCCGGCGCTCGTGCTCACGCGCAACAGTGCCATCGCGTATCTATCCACGGTCACGGTTGCACCGGTCACTTCTACGATTCGCGGCGTGCCGTCGGAAGTCGTGCTGAATGAGGAGGACGGGATGAAGTCTCCGTGCGCGGTGAACCTGCACAATGCAGTTACGGTGTCACAACAGCGCCTGGGGAGACGCGTGGCCCAGCTTAGTTCCTCACGAATGAGTGAGGTGTGTGCTGCTCTGAGGTTTACTTTGGGTTGCGATGCGGGCTAGCTGCTGGCAACGCTCTGTCTGGCCCCGGATTTTTCCGTTGGGGTCAAGTAAAATGGTTGTCCAGTAGACTCAACGCTCGTCAGTGGTTAATGAGTGACACCTTCACCAAAGCGCAGCGAAGCCAGATCATGCGTGCAGTGCATTCGACGGGCACGACAGCGGAAAGGAAGTGCGAGTATCTGTTGCGATCCCTCAAGGTTTCATTTCGCCGACAGGCCAGCGACCTACCTGGACGTCCCGACTTTGTTCTGAAAGCTTTGAGACTCGCTGTATTCGTACATGGGTGCTTTTGGCACGCCCACAAGGGATGTAAGAACGCGACACTACCGACCTCGAACTTCAATTACTGGGGCACGAAGATAGACCGAAACCGTAGGCGCGATCGGCGAGTCAGAGATGCACTTCGGA
>Ga0209380_10002697_pt1 | contig 11266 bp, 10 predicted proteins | sample HubBroMetageWFT6_FD_188347 | JGI IMG/M metagenome (GOLD analysis project Ga0209380, IMG submission 188347) | Warmed and freeze-thawed soil microbial communities from the Hubbard Brook experimental Forest, New Hampshire - Hubbard Brook CCASE Soil... | ecosystem: Environmental > Terrestrial >...
GACCTGCTCACAGTGGAACTCGCCGAACTTGGCACCGGCATCGATGGCGGCCTGCAGCGTGCCGAGCATCAGCCCGATCTTGGACTCCAGCGGCACGGTGAAGGGGTCGACCCGCCCGTTCGCCACCCAGGTGGCCTGGTGCGCCGGCTCCGGCAGAAATTCGACCCGGTCGCTGCCGGAGCGCCGGAGCTGTTTCGCGATGCCCAGCGCCCGGCCCAGCGCCCTGCGTGCCCCGTCCGGGGAGACGTCGGTGGTCGACGCGAACCCCCAGGCGCCATCGTGCAGAACCCGGACGCCGATCCCTTCGGCCTGCGTGTCGTTGACCGACTCGACGAACGTGTCCCGCACGTGAATCGCCTGCCGCTTGTCCCGGTGCACGCGAAGGTCCCAGTAGTCGCCGGCCCCGCGCCCGTCCAGGGGCGCCGCCACCGCGTCGTGGATGGCGTCCAGGGGAAGCTGCTGAAAGTCGCCGTGGATTTCGGCCATGTCCTCTCCTAGTCCGCTGCGGGCCGGGGCGCTGAAGAGGGGGCCTCGCCAGCGTCGCCGAACTGGATGCCTGCAAGCCGCCGCAGCTCGCGGACGGGATCTGGATGATCATCGACGCGCAGGTCGCACACCCGGTCATCCAGGCCGTCGATGCCTCCCGCCAGCCGGACTACCTGCACCGCTGCCGACTGGCGTCCGCGCCGGTCGCCTCCAGCCGCGTCCCCGGACTCGAGGCTCAGCAGCAGCCGCTGAACGAGAGGGCCCGAGGAGGACCGGTAGGCCGACGCCATCGACTCGATCACGTCTGCGCCGGACAGCAGGTTGCCCGCCACGGCGAAGCCCTCGCCGACGATCTGCCCTGCCCACTGCTGGCACCGCTCACCGGAATGCGCCGCAGCGCGCCCGGCGCGGTCGAGCACGATCAGCTGGCGGACATCCGGGCTCGGGTCTTCCGCCACGAGCAGGTCCACGGTCTCCTGCGCGGGCTTTCCCTGCTTCAGGAGCGACATGCCCGCTCGCTTCCATCCGACGTTGACCGCCGCCTGGGTCGCGACGACTCCCCAGCTGGCATCCGCCGCTGGCACGATCGCTCCCACGGCCAGCACGCGGGACGCCACGGCAACCCCCCAGTCCTCGCCGTCCGCCGCAACGATCGTAAAAGTGGAGGTGATCATGCTGCGATCGCCGTCACTTGGTCAGGTACCAGTTCTCGGGGTAAATCTCGAGATCAGGATCTTGCGGCAGGGTGCCGTGCAGGTTCGGCGCGATGACGGAGACCTGCGACGGCGTCACCGGCATCCACAGGTACGGAAGCTGCGCCGCGATGTAATCCTCGTAGCGGTAGAGCGGCGCAAGACCCGACGCGGTCTGTGTGCCCGCGATCAGAGCGTTGGCCGTTGCGCTCGAGTAGTCCCCGCCCAGGCCGCTGCTGAAGATGATCTCGCCGGTGGGATAGAAGTCCGGGGAAAAGGTGAAGGTGTCTCCGCCCTCGCTGTAGTCCTTGATGTCCCAGGTGCAGGGCTGCCCGGTCTTGCACGGTGCGTAGCTGGAGTAGACGTCGCTGAACGGGGCGCTGGTCAGGTTGAGCTGGATCCCGGCCTTGGCGGCATCCGTTTTGAAGGTCTGCATCACCTCGTTGAGGACCGTGGAGCCGTTCGAGTACTGGTCGTTGAAGCTCAGCTGCCGGCCCGCCGGTATGCCCGCGCCGCATTCGCTGGCCGCGGTGCCGGGCCGCACGCAGACGTCGACGCCTGCGGAGTTGCGCTTCCAGCCATGGGCCGACAGGAGGGCGTAGGCCTTGGCCGGGCTGTACGGATACGGGTCGCTCTGCTCGTACTTGTCGACGAAGCTGCTCGCCGGCACCACCGGCACGGGCCCGTACGTGGGATACCCGTACCCGAGCATGATGTGGCTCACGATCGCCGGCTGGTCAACCAGGTGAGCGAGAGCCTGCCGGACATACAGCTGCTTGAATACCGGCCCGGAGACGGGATTGGTGAAGTTCAGGCCCTGGTAACCGATGCCCCAGCTCGGCCATGCCTGCACGGTGTCCCCGGAACTCTTGAACGATCCGGCCGAGGGCAGGTCTTCAACCGGAAGGTACCCATAGTCGACCTGACCGGTCCTCAGCGCGGCGACCTCTGCGAACTCTGAGGTGAAGGGAAGCTCGACGAACTTGGCGAGGCGTGGTCGCGCCGGTCCCGAATAGCGCTTGTTGGGGACGAACGTCGTCGCCCCTGTGGACGCGTTGTACGCCGAGATAAGCCATGGGCCGTCGACTACTCGCCACAGGGGATTGGTCGTGTAGGTGTTGAGCGACTTGGACTGGCTGTCCAGGTACTTAAATACCGCCTGGGCGCCCGCGGAGGTGAGGTCGTTGTTTCCGACGGCGGAAGTGGCGGATGTCCGGTCCCATTCGTGCTGGGGGATCGGGATGATTTCACTCAGCTGGTTGTAGAGCAGCCAGTACGAGTTGTAAGCCTTGGTGAAGGTGAGCACGACCGTCGAAGCGTTGGGGTAGGACGCCTGCGCGATGTTGTCGGGGAACTCTCCCGGCACGTAGCCGCCCCACTGCGTCTTGTTCGCCTTCAGGACGTTGATCCAGAACTCGACATCCCGGCTGGTGATGGGCTGCCCGTCCGACCATGTCCAGTGCTTCAGCTTGATCGTGACCGTCTTGCCGCCGTTGGAAAAGACCGGCAGGTCAGCGATGCTGAGGCTCGGGTTCACCTTGACCTTGCCGTTCATGCCGAACCAGTAGAGCGGGCGGTACATGAGGTACTGGAAGTCAAATATGTTCGTGTTGGTGTAAACCGTGATCGTGTTCAGCGGGAGAATTGAGTTGGGCCCGCCGCCGGGCGGCAAGGCGAACGTGGCCGTTCCCCCGCTTACAGGTTTGGCGCTGGATTTGCCCGACGCGGAGTTACTCGAGCAGGCAGCAAGGACGAGCGGCACGCTGAGGGCGAGCGCCAGTGCCGCTGCCCAGGGGCGCCGTCCGGTAAGCGCGGCGTGCCGGATAATCCTCATGCTCGCTCCCCTCAGGCGTGCGGATGACCGCCTGCACGCACACGTCACGACCGAACGAGGAGCACCCGGATGACCTGGGCAAGCCCGGCAACCTGGCGCAGCAGCACCATACATGAACATCATTCATGTTACTAGGGCAGACGTGCCGGGCTGGGGGTCGTCCCCGGATCAGCATCGCGCCGCCTCCGGCCGCGGGCTGCGGGCTCGGAGGGCTGGTGGTGAGGTCCGTCAGCGGCGCGTGGCGGATGTCCGCAGCAGGCTGTCGATGTGGCTGCTCACCATCGTCGCGTACTCGTCCATGAACGCGGCGGCCTCGTCCTCGGAGAAGTCGAGCGCCGCGTAGATCGCCGCGTCATACAGGTCGCTGACCATGAACAGGACCCGCCGGAGCCGGGCCTCGGAGACCTCCGGCTTCAGGAACGGCAAGAGCGCCTGGGTCTTGATCTCGGCCGTCGCCTGCGTCGCCGCGCGGGTGAGACCGCGCAGGGACCGGTTCGCCTGGGCGATCGACCAGATCTCGGCCATCACCGGGTCCGCTCGCCATTCGGTGTACTTGGCCGTCAGGATGCTCGTGGCTGCCACGGCCGGAGCCTCCAGCTCGCCTTGCGGATGGCAGGCCTGGTAGACGTCCTGCAGTGCCTCCTCCATCTGGTTGGCGAAGATGCAGCCGATCACCGCGTCCTTGTCGGGGAAGAACTGGTAGATCGTGCCGATCGGGACACCGGCGCGCTCGGCGAGCAGCCCCATCTTCAGGCTCGCCAGACCGCCTTCCGCGATCAGCTCCCGGGCGGCCGACAGGATGGCGGCGACGCGTTCACGGCTTCGCTCTTGGCTGGGCTCCTTCCACGTCGGCTCGATGCCCGAGAGAAACCGCAATGACCTGGCTCCGTTCCTTCAGCGTGCAGAGCAGCACCTGCTGAGAGGTGGCGTGTTGAGGATAACTGCACCGCGTCAATACGTGACCAGCGGCTTTCCTCGCCTACGGTGGGCTACATGCCAGCGCACTCTGTGACGGCCGGACAGCCCGCGGCCGGGAACGCGAGCGTTCTCATCGTCGAGGACGACCTCGGCATCGCTGCCCAGCTCGTGCGCGCGCTGTCACGGGGCGGTTACCAGGTGGACCACGTCGTCACCGGCCACGAGGCCCTGCACCGGCCCGACCCGGACGTCGTGCTCCTCGATCTGGAGCTTCCCGACACCGACGGCGTTGCGGTCTGCCGCGCGCTGCGGCAGCGTTCCGATGCGGCCATCCTCGTCGTCACTGCCTACGGGGAGGAGTCCGACCGCATCGTGGCGCTCGACGCCGGCGCCGACGACTACCTGGTCAAGCCGTTCGGGCTCGGCGAGCTCCTGGCCCGGATCCGGGCGGCCCTGCGGCGGGCGCGGCCGGGCGGCGACATCATCCGGCACGGTCCGCTTGCCGTCGATGTCCGGACGCGCAAGGTGGCCGTGGACGGCGCGGAGATCGCCCTGACACCCAAGGAGTTCGACATCCTGGAGTGCCTGGCGCTCGACCCTGGCCGCGTCCGCAGCCGGCAGGAGATCCTCGAAGCCGCCTGGGACACTAACTGGTATGGGCCGACCAAGGTGCTGGATGTGCACATCGCGGCCCTGCGCAAGAAGCTTGGCGCAGCGGGCCTGATCGAGACCGTCTACGGCCGTGGGTTCCGGCTCGGCGATCTGCAGTGACCCGGCGGATCATCATCGCGGTCATGGCGCTGATCACGGCGCTACTGGCGATCCTCGCCGTGCCGCTCGGGCTGCTCACCGCGGCGCAGGAGCGCCGGGCCTTCATCGACGAGACCACGGCCACGGGCATCGCCCTGGCCAATGTCGCCGAGGAGCGCATCGGGGACCGTGTGCGGAGCCCGGCCCTGGACCGTTCGGTCAGCGGCCTGGCCCGGCACGGTGACCGGGTCGCCGTCTACGACGCGGCCGGGCAGAAGGTGGCCGGGACGGCGGCCGCCCCGCCAGGGAACGGACTGAAACCGGGTTCCCCTTCATCGGCTGAGCACAGTTCTGCCGCCGATGGCCGGCTCATCGTGTCGGTGCCGATCGTGCCGGATTCGGGGAGCGGGGCGATCGGAACGGTCGTGCTATCGCGGTCGACCGGGCCGCTCGACCACCGGGTGGCGATCCTCTGGACGCTGATCGGCGTGGTCTCAGCCACCGGCCTGCTCGCCGCCGCGGCCATAGCGGCAGGCCTCGCGCGCTGGGCCAGCCGGCCGCTGACCAGCCTGGCCGACGCGGCCCGCCGGCTGGGCGACGGCGCGCTCGGCACCCGGGCCAGCGTCGGCTCCGGGCCCCCGGAGATCCGCAGGCTGTCGGCTGACTTCAACGCGATGGCCGCCCGGCTGGAGTCACTGGTGCGCGGCCACCAGTCGATGATGGCCGAGGTGTCTCACCAGGTCCGCACCCCGCTGGCCGCACTCAGGCTCCGGCTGGACCTGCTCGGCGAGGACACGGACGAGGCGACCGCCGCCGAGGTGGCCGGCGCACAGCAGGAGATCGCGCGGCTCTCGAGACTGGTGAACGGCCTGCTCGCCATGGCTCGGGCAGAGAACGTCACCGCCGCCCCGGTGCCCGTCGCCGTGAGCGACGTGGTGCAGGACCGGGTCGCCGCCTGGCAGCCCGCGGCCGACGAACGTGGCGTCACGCTGACGGCGGCCCGCGGGGCACCCGTTGTTGCGCGTGCCGGTGAGGGGCATTTGGAGCAAATACTGGATAATCTGCTCGCTAACGCGCTCGACGCGCTGGACGCCGGGCGGACCATCCGGGTCCGCGCGGTCGCGGCGAACGGCACAGCCCGGGTCGCCGTGTCCGACGACGGTCAGGGCATGAGCGCCGAGCAGCAGCGGGCCGCCTTCCGGAGGTTCGCCAGCGGGCGGGCGGGAGGCACCGGCCTGGGACTGGCCATCGTCGACCGGCTGGCGACGGCCAACGGCGGGTCAGCGGCGCTGTCGGATACGCCGGGCGGTGGCCTGACCGTGACGATCGAGCTGCCGCTGGAGGCGCCGCGCCGGCCTTCGCGCAGGCCCGGGGCACTCTCCCCGGAGAAATCCCCGCGATCTTAACCAGTTCTGAACAAGTCCTGAACCGGTCTCGCGTATCCCGCCGGGCAGGCTTGCTGACGGGCCGCATCCGCGCGGCCCCGCAGGCTTGCTGACGGGCCGCATCCACGCGGCCCCGCCGGCTGACTGCGGAGCCGGACGGAGAGGACTGACAGCTGGCATGCGACGGTCGGAGCACTGGGCAGCAGCACGGCGCGACGAACTGATCGGGCGCACCAGGGCCATCTCGCTCGCCATCGTGAGTGCGGCCGCGGCCGCATCGCTCGGGCTGGGCATGGCTTTCGCGCACGAGACTCCTGGCCATGCCAGCACCGTCGCACCGGCCTCGCCCAGGTCGCCGTCGGGGTCGTCCGGTGGCGCTGCCTCGGCGTCGCCTGCTCCGTCGGCTACGCCTTCGTTTGCGACGCCTTCACCTTCGGCCGCCCCGCGTTCAGCGGGCTCGTCCAGCAGTGCGGTGCCGCATCACACCCGCCATCACAAGCGGCTGACAGCGCCGCCACAGCAGCCGGCGCCCACGTCCGCGGCACCGCAGGTTTCCTCCGGCGGCTCCTGACGATGGCCCTCTGGTATGCCACCCGCGCTTTCGGCGTGGTCGCGCTGATGCTGCTGACCGCCACGGTGATCCTCGGAATCGCGGGGACGGCCAGATTTGCCGCCCCCGGCCTGCCTCGGGTGGTCACCGCGGGGCTGCACCGCAACCTCTCGCTGCTCGTGCTCGCTCTCGTCGCCCTGCACGTGCTGACGACCATCGCCGACGGCTACGCTCCGATCGGTTTTGCTTCCGCTGTTGTCCCGTTCGACTCCGCCTACCGGGGTCTCTGGCTGGGCCTGGGCACCGTCGCGTTCGACATGCTGCTCGCGGTCGCGCTGACGAGCCTGCTGCGTGACCGGCTTTCGTACCGTGCCTGGCGCTACGTGCACTGGCTCGCCTACGCGTGCTGGCCCGTGGCGCTGTGGCACAGCCTGGGTACCGGGACCGACAGCCGGGTGCCCTGGCTGCTCGCGATCGACGCGGTGTGCGTGGCCGGCGTCGCCGGGGCCGTGTGGTGGCGGCTTTCGCTGGCGGCACCGGGCCGTGGCCGCACCGCCGCCCTCACCGCGCTGGCGGTGCTGCCGATGGCCACGGGGATCTTCATCTACATCGGCCCGCTGCAGCCGCACTGGGCCGAGCGGGCCGGCACGCCGCCCGCGATCCTGCACAGCCGCGCCTTGCGGGCCGGAGGCCGGAAATGACCGGGCCGCAGCGCGATCAGGGCCCGCCCGGCTGGCTTCGGCGACGGATCACTCACCGGCGCCTGACCGCCGGCTGGCAGAACGCCACGCGACCCGCCGGCCTGCGTGAGCACTACGACCGGTACGGACCCCTGCCACCCGACCGCCAGCAGTGCCCGCAGGCCCTCGTCGACGCCGTCGCCGCGGCGAGGCTGACCGGCCGGGGCGGGGCGGGCTTCCCGACCGCGACCAAGATGCGCGCGGTGGCGGAAAGGCGGGGCCCGGCGGTCCTGGTGGCCAACGGCGTCGAAAGCGAGCCGGCCAGCCGGAAGGACCAGGCCCTGCTGTCCCGGGCACCGCACCTGGTCCTGGACGGCGCGCTGCTCGCCGCGCGCGCCGTCGGCGCCGACGTCATCCACGTCTGCCTCGACCAGACCCGGGACCAGCAGGCCGGCATCATGCTGCGTGCGATCAGCGAACGCCAGCGGGCCGGGCTGGGTGGGGTGGCGATGCTGGCGCACGGGCTGCCGTCCCGCTACGTAGCCAGCGAGGAAACCGCGATGATCCGCTGGCTCAACGGCGGTGAGGCCATGCCCACGACCGTGCCGCCCCGCCCCTTCGAGCGGGGAGTCGGCGGCCGGCCCACGCTGGTCGACAACGTCGAGACGCTGGCGCACGTCGCCCTCATCGCTCGCTACGGCCCGGACTGGTTCGGCCAGGTGGGCGACGCCGGCACACCCGGCACGATGCTGATCACCGTCAGCGGCGCGGTCGGCTACCCCGGTGTCTACGAAATCGGGGCAGGCAGCCGGCTGGGCGACGTGCTGGCGCTCTGCGGCGGGAACGGCGAAGACGGCGCCGTGCTCATCGGCGGCTACTTCGGCACCTGGCACGCCACACGGGACGTCGCCTGCCTGCCGCTGTCTGCTCCCGGGCTGCGCGACGCCGGGGCCTCGCCCGGGGCCGGTGTTATCTCCGCGCTCCCGGCCGGCCGCTGCGGGCTCGCGGAGGCCGCGCGCATCCTGGGGTTCCTGGCCGGCCAGGGCGCGCGGCAGTGCGGGCCGTGCATGTTCGGCCTTCCTGCCGTCGCCAGTGACTTCGCTCAGCTAGCCGACGGACGGCCCGACGGCGACGTGCTGAAACGGCTGCACCGTCGGCTCGGCGCGATCGGCGGGCGTGGTGCGTGCCGCCATCCGGACGGCGCGGTCCGGATGGCGGCCTCCGCCCTGGCCGCGTTCGGGCCCGATGCCAGCGCCCACGCTGCCGGGCATCCCTGCGTGGAGGCGCGATGAGACAGCGGCTGCACTGGGACCCGATCGCCTGCACAGGCCACGGCCTGTGCGCCGACCTGCTGCCCGAGCGCATCGAACTCGATGAGTGGGGCTACCCGGTCATCCTCGGCGACGTGCCACCAGGCCTAGCCCGGCACGCGCGCCGGGCGGTCCGGGCCTGCCCCGCCCTGGCGCTGCGGCTGCAGCAAGCCGACGGGGACCACGGGGGAAGGGCGTGACGCGGTGAGCACGACGACTAGGCGGCGCCACGGCCGCCCGCGCGCGGTGAGTGACGGGGTGGCAGGCAACGAGCGGCTGACTGCGCTGACCGGCACGGTGCTGCTGGTCGGCTTCGCCTTAGAAGGCTTGACGCTGCTGGCCCTGGGCCGGCTACTTACCCTGCACATGTTCCTCGGCGTGCTGTTGATCGGCCCGGTCCTGCTGAAGATCGGCTCCACCGGCTACCGGTTCGTCCGCTACTACACCGAGTCCGAGGGCTACGTCCGCAAGGGGCCGCCGGCCCCGATCCCTCGCGTGCTCGGCCCGGTGGTAGTCCTCACCTCGCTGGCCGTGCTCGGGACCGGCGTGGCGCTGGCACTGGCCGGCCGCGAAATCGGGCCATGGCTGTTCCTGCACAAGGCGTCGTTCGTGCTGTGGTTCGGCGCGATGACCCTGCACGTGCTGACGTACGCCTGGCGCCTGCCCCGCATCCTGCTCAGCACCCACCAGGCGGCGGCCCGGCCCGCCCGCAACGGGAGCCGGCTGCTGCTGGTCGGGGTCTCCCTGGGCGGCGGCCTGGTCGTCGCGCTGCTGGCCATGCGCCTGGCCACAGGCTGGACCGCCTGGGCTCCGCGCTGGTAAGGCCGTCATGGGAAGCTCACCGTGATGCCAAGGCCACCCTCGGGCCGGGCAGCGACCGTCAGTTCGGCGCCATGAACGCCGGCGATCGCGCTGACGATGGCCAGGCCGAGCCCGTGCCCATGGGCGCCGGTTCGCCGGGTGCCCGTGCGCTGGAACGGCTGAAAGAGGCGGTCTACCCCGTCGGGCGAGATCAACGGCCCGGTGTTGCTGACCGTCAGGTCTGCGCGGCCGTCGGTGATCGCCGTGGAGATCTCGACCCACCCTTGGTCGACGTTGTGCCGGATGGCGTTGCCAACCAGGTTCGTGATCAGGCTCTCGGCCAGGGCAGGGTCGCCGGTGGCCGGCGCGGCTGACAGGGCGGCGTCGATGCGGATGCCCCGCCGCTCGGCGTCCTGATGGTGGTGCAGCACCGCGTCCTGGGCGATGTCGGCGAGGTCGAACGGCTCCCAGCGCTCTATTCCGCGCTGGCTGCTAGCCAGCGTGAGCAGCGCGTCGATGAGGTGTTCCTGCTGCTCGGTCCATTGCAGTGCGGTCGTGCAGGCGGATCGCAGGGTCGCGGTATTGGCTTCTGAGTCGGCGAGGGCGACCTGAAGCACGGTCTTCTCGGCGGTCAGCGGGGTTCGCAGCTCGTGGGAGGCGTTCGCGACGAAGTGCCGCTGCGCCTCGAACGATGCCTCGAGCCGGCCGAACAGGCCGTCAAGCGTCTGGCCGAGCTGCCGGAATTCGTCGTCGGGGCCGTCAACGGCAAGACGCTGGCTCAGGTTCCTGGCCGAGATCTCGCGGGCGGTCGAGGTGATCGTGCGCAATGGCCGCAGGACGCGCCCGGCGATCAGCCAGCCGATCCCCACAGCGAGGGCTGCCATGATCACGACCAGGACCAGGCCGGCCACGTTCTGCTTGGCGTCGTGAGTGATGGTCCCGGCGAAGGACAGGCCAGTGCCCTGGCCGCAGGAGTGCTGGCTGCCCGGGGCGGACGAGGCTGACTCGCAGGTGGCCCGGACCAGGAAGTTCGGCTTGAAGATCACCGCGACCGAGGCGACGGCGACGCAGGAGAGGCCGAACACGGCGGCGTACAGCAAGGCGAGCTGAGCCCGCAGGGTGCGCCGGGGCAGGCGGAGCGCTGCGGCCGCGGGCTGGGGGAGGCGCATCACGTCTCTCCGATCTGGTAGCCGCCCTCACGGACGGTGCGGATGACCGGCGGATCGCCGAGCTTGGCCCGGAGCCGGCGCATGGTCTGCTTGACCGCGGTGGTGAAGGGGTCGGCTGCCTCGTCCCAGACTCCCTCGAGCAATTCCTCGGCGGAGACGACCCGGTCCCCGGCTGCCAGCAGATACTCCAGCAGGCCGAACTCCTTGGGACTGAGATCCAGGCGCCGTCCGGCGCGGAACGCGACCCGGCGGCCGGGATCGAGGGTCAGATCGCCTTGTCCGAGGACCAGGGGCAGTGAGGTTGCGGGGCGGCGGCCGATGGCGCGGATGCGCGCGACGAGCTCGGCGAAGTCGAACGGCTTGGGCAGGTAGTCATCGGCGCCGAGCCCCAGCCCCTCGACCCGGTCCCGGACCGTGCTGGCCGCGGTCAGCATCAGCACCCGGCTGCCCGGCCGCCCGGCCAGCTGCCGGCACACCTCATCGCCGTGGGTCCCGGGCAGGTCCCGGTCCAGCACGATCACGTCGTAGGGAGTTACGGCCAGGTGGTCCAGGGCCGCGTCTCCGTCCAGGACGACGTCGACGGCCATGCCCTCGCGGCGCAGCCCGGCCGCGATCGCGGTGGCCAGGTCCTCGACGTCTTCGGCGACCAGCACTCTCATGTTCCGAGAATGCCAGGTCAGCGGTATCAGCC
>Ga0209380_10002698_pt1 | contig 11259 bp, 10 predicted proteins | sample HubBroMetageWFT6_FD_188347 | JGI IMG/M metagenome (GOLD analysis project Ga0209380, IMG submission 188347) | Warmed and freeze-thawed soil microbial communities from the Hubbard Brook experimental Forest, New Hampshire - Hubbard Brook CCASE Soil... | ecosystem: Environmental > Terrestrial >...
CCCGATGAGTGTCATCCTGAGCGGAGCCGTTTTTTCCAGGCGTAGCGAAGGATCTCCCGCTTAACCGGCCCAACGCGTACGCCAAACTGCACCACTACGCAAATTTAGGTCGAGAGCAGAGTCAGCGCGTAGTACAAATCCTCCATCGCCTTCTTCACCTTCGCCGAGACCACTTCCATATCCCGCATCGTCAGCCCAGCAGTCGAGATCGGCTCGCCCACGCGCATCTCGAGCGGCCGGCATTTGATGTGGTAAGTATTCATCGGCAGCAGCTCGTAAGTTCCCACCAAAGCCACCGGCACAATATCCACCTGCGCTTTGATCGCGAGAAAAAAAGCTCCCGGCAGAAAAGGTTTGATCTCGCCATCAGACGTGCGCCCGCCCTCGGGATAAATCACCAGAGGCATCCCGGCTTTCAAACTCTTCACCGCCGACCGGATCGCCCCAATCGAATTCGCTGGCTTCTGCTGGTCAATGCAGACCTGCCCCGACCGCTTCAGTTGCCAGCCCACAATCGGATACGACAACAATTCCTTCTTAAACACGATGCGGAATTGAAACGGAAGATTAACGTACAAAACCGGAATATCCAGCGCTGAGGCGTGATTCACTGCGTAGACGTGAGGCTTCGACGTATCGATCTTGTCGAGGCCCGTGACCTTCACCGGCGACAAGATCGTCTTCATAATGAGCCACGACCAGGCGCGCGAAAACCAGTGCAGCCGCTTTCCATCGCGATCAAACAAACCGCCGGGCAGCGCCAGCACTCCCATAGCCAGCGTGTATGCCCAGACCAGCGGATCAAGAATGAAGTACGACCGCAACCGGCTCAACCAGCCGTACTTCTTCCCGGGAATCTCGTGCGGGCTTCGCCGCGCCGCAACCGCAGATTCTGCGCCCGGTTCCACTTCCACGGTGGAGGATGAATTCACTTCCTGCACATTTCCATTCTAGGGGAAAACCGATGTTCCATGTCATCCTGAACAAGCGTTCTTTGCGCAGTGAAGGATCTGGGCGAGCCGCACGAAGCGTCGTGTCTTTTGCGACGCAATACTCGTGCGTTTGGCTCGCTTCCTTACTCGACTGCTGCCAGGACCGTTGCTCTAAACGTCCGTCCCAATACTTTGCATCACTTCGCCCACCAGATAAATCGATCCCGTGATTACCACCACAGCTTTCGCGCCGGCGAGCACTCGAGCCCGCTCCAATGCAAGCTTCACGTCTTTCAGCGTCTCGAGGTCAACTCCGGTTCGCACAGCCGCCCGCTGAATTTCCTCCGGCGACGCCGCCCGCGGATTCTCCGGCCGGGTTGCGATCACGCGCTCTGCCAGCGGAAAAAGGATCTCGGTCATCTCCGAGATTGCCTTATCCCGCATCGCCCCAAAAACAAAAATCAGCGGACGGTCCTCATACCGCTCCGAAAGGGCCGACCGCAGCGCCCACGCTCCCGCCGGATTGTGCGCCACGTCAAGCACCATCTCAGGCCAACCGGCCTGCGCTGCAATCACCTGAAAGCGCCCCGGCCATCGCGTCTCACGAATGCCGCGCTCAATGCTCTTGGCAGTGATGCCGTCGATTCCCTGCCGATTCAACTCCACCGCAGTCGCGACTGCCAAAGCCACGTTGCGCAACTGATGCCGCCCCACCAAAGGAGTCTCAACCAGAATCTGCTCGCCGAGAACCGCGAGAGGATAGCGATAAACGAAGCCACCTTGCCCGCCACTGGGTACCAGGTGCTGGTTACTAGCAGGTGAAACCGGCGGCACATAGGGCACCGCATTCGCCGCTCGCGCGTCCAGATCGAGAATCGTATTGCCGATCACGTCATTCGCTTCCGGCTGCTGCGGCAGTGTCACGACTGCTCCGCCCGGACGGATAATCCCGACCTTCTCCCGGGCAATCTCTCCCACCGTGTTCCCAAGAAACTTCTGATGATCCAGTGAGATGTCGGTAATCACGCTCACTCGCGGAGCCACAACATTCGTCGCATCGAGCCGACCGCCCATGCCGACTTCAAGCACAGCAAGGTCTACTCTCTCCTGCGCGAAATGCTCGAAGGCAATCGCAGTCATCATCTCGAAGAAGCTGGGATGCCACGGTAACTCTCCACGCTCGATCAGCCTCTCTGCAATCCGATCTACTTCGCCCTGCAGAGCCGCAAAATCGTCGTCACTGATCTCTTCGCCGTTCACTCGGATACGCTCGTTGATCCGCACCAGATGCGGCGAGGTATACAAACCCGTTTTCAATCTCGACGCCCGCAGAATCGAAGCCAGCGTAGCCGCCGTCGAGCCCTTGCCATTCGTTCCCGCGATCAGCACACTAGGGAACCGGCGCTCCGGATGATCGAGCGCCCGCAGCAGTACCCGCATGTGATCCAGATCGAACTTGTGCGAAGGTGTCTGCGCCAGTTCGTGGCCAAGCGCAAACATGCGCGCAATCGCTGTTTCGTAGGACATAAAAAAGCTCTCAGCTATCGGCCGTCAGCCACCAAAACACAAGTGGTCATCCCGAGCGCAGCGAGAGATCTTGGTGTTTGCCCGCAGCGGCAACGGCGGCGGTGCAGGCAAGAACCAAGATCCCTCGCTTCGCTCGAGATGACAAACTAGATTGGCGCTTCAGGCTCCAAACACGGAGAGCTGACAGCAGCACTCACGCCGCCATGAAATCCAGCGCTCGCCCAATGTAAGGCTTGAGTTCTTTGCGAGGCACGACGGCGTCCAGCATGCCATGCTCCAGCAGAAATTCGCTACGCTGAAATCCTGCCGGCAGTTTCTGCCGGATCGTCTGCTCAATCACGCGCGGCCCGGCGAATCCAATCAGCGCGCCCGGTTCGGCAATATTCAAATCCCCCAGCATGGCGAACGACGCGGTCACGCCTCCGGTGGTCGGATCGGTCAGCACAGAAATGTACGGAACCTTATCTTTATCCAGACGCGCCAGCGCCGCCGAAATCTTCGCCAGTTGCATCAGGCTGACCACGCCCTCCATCATCCGCGCTCCGCCCGAAGCCGAAACAATAATCAGCGGCGTGTGCGAATCGAGCGCCCGCTCTACCGCGCGCGTGATCATCTCGCCCACCACGGCGCCCATGCTGCCACCGATGAATGCATACTCCATCACACTGAGGACAACCGGGCGTCCCAGCAGTTTGCCGCGCGCATTGATCACGGCGTCTCTCAATCCCGTGTCATGCTGCGCCTGTCGCAGGCGTGACGAATAAGGCTTCAAATCCACAAACTTCAAGGGATCGGTCGACGACAGGTTCTCGTCGAACGTCTCATATTCATCGTCATCCAGCAGCAGCGCCAGCCGCGTCCGCGCATCGATGCGAAAGTGCTTCTCGCACTTCGGACACACATTCAAATTGTCTTCCAGATCCTTCTTCCAGATAATCTGCCGGCAGCTCTCACACTTCACCCACAACCCCTCGGTGCGCACCGTCTTCTCGCCCGAAGTATTCAGTTCCCCGGATTCGCGTTTAAACCAAGCCATAAGTCAGTTGCCAGTACCGAGTACCCAGTACCCAGAAAAACAATGCGGGTTTTACTGGCTACTGGGTACTAGGTACTTAATATTCAATCCCCCGCTGCGCCATCACGCCCTTGTCGTACGCGTGCTTCACCTGCCGCATCTCGGTCACCGTGTCGGCAACCTCGACAATTGTGGGGTGTGCGTTCCTTCCCGTCAAGATGACGTGCACCATCTCCGGTTTCTTCTTCAGGCTCTCCACCACTTTCGCCGGCTCCAGCATGCCATAGCTGATCGCATAGTTGATCTCATCTAGTACGACAAGATCCCACTCTCCCGACTGGATTGCCTTCTCCCCCTCCGCCCACGCCTCCTCGACCATCTTTATGTCTTCCGGATCAGGCTTCTCCGCGCCCACCTTCACAAATCCTCGTCCCATCTGCTTCATCACGAACTTGTCCCCGAAGGCTTTCACCGCATCCAGTTCCCCGTAATGCCAGGAGCCTTTCAGGAACTGGAGCATCAGCACCCTCATCCCCTGGCCCACCGCACGCAAAGCTGTCCCCATCGCGGCAGTCGTTTTCCCTTTGCCTGGCCCGGTATTCACGATGATGAGACCGCGGCGCACGTCGGTCATGGTTGCAGGAAGCTTGATTCTACTAGAAAGCGTCCGGAAGGACAGAACGTGGAAAGCCGCCTCGGTTCGAAAAGAATGCTGGCTCAGATCGAAGAATCCTGCTGGAGATAACGATGGCTCAGGTGAGGACAGCCGCCCCTTCGACAGGCTCAGGGCAAGCTCTCGGCTGTCCGGTCGAGCGAAGCTCGGCCATCTTCGTCACGGAGGCGTAAGGCGAACCTCCACAACACGCGGCTACTCCCTAACTTTTGGTTGACTTGCTCCCGCGCAGGTCAATCTCCCCCGTAATCACTTGAGCGTGCAACCGGTACTTCCCCGGACCTTGCTGCTCGAATGACCGGAACAGACCGTCCTTCGACACATCGAATGCCGAAGCGTCTATGCTGCCGGTCATTACCGAAGCATCGCGGTGACCGTACTGCTCTGGGTGGGGAACGTCAATCTGAATGGTGCCTGCAAAAACTCGAACGTCCTTATCGCCTTCCACATCTTCCACAACCACCTCCCCCGCCGACAATCTGACCCAAAGATTCGAACTGCGCGGGACCTGGATGGTAGCCTCGAAATTGTTGTGCGGGGTTTCGGAGACGTAAACGTCGGCGCTGGAGCCTGTCCGTTTGATCTCTGCCTTGACGCGTTTGAGTTGTTCCTCCGAATTGGCGCGCCAGGTCACAACGATGTTCTCGGAGTCGCCCGGAGCGATCGTGTATCCCCCGGCTTCGAGGTGCAAGCGAATTGTGCCTCCCGAAACGAACTCCTGTCGTACCGAATAAGGCGTGGGATGCTGTGCGGAATGTTGTCCCGGAGTATCGGCAGCCTGCTGACCAAGCAGGAGCCCAGGAATCAGCAGCACAATCCAGAAACCAAAACCTTTCATACACACCTCCGCCCTTAGTCTCTAGGTACGGGGGATTGGCGAACTAAGTTCCGGCAAAATCAGGTCGGACCTTCAAAAAGCGCGAAAGTGGAAAGATCAGTCTTCTACATCGTGCCCATACGTCGCTCATAACCCTCGGGCAGTCCTTCCCGCTAATCGACTCATGACACGTCTGCAAAAGTACGATCTTTCCACGGAACTCCTGCATCCAACCCTGCGTATTCGGGTGCAAGCAGATCTCTGTCCGCTGGCAGACTGCGGAGGTCTCGTCGTGACCAACAAGTGTCTAGTGTTTTTGTTTTGCGTGCTCGCGGCTCTACCTGCATTTTCCGCGCAGCACGTCGCCCTTCACCCCAGACCTGGCTTCGACTCCGGCGAGCAGGAGGTCATCCGCCAGATCGTCGATATGGAGCGCCAGGCCAAGGAAGCCAGTCTGCGCCGCGACGCCGATTTCTCCGTGCGTACCCTCGCCGAAGACTACGTCGCCATAACCCCGCTCGGCCAGGTAACCACCAAGCAGGAAACCATTAGCGCCCGCCGCAGTGGCCAGCTCCGTTACGAAGCCCTGAATGTCACGGATATGGTTGTGAGGGTGTATGGCGATACTGCCGTCGTCACCGCCCGCGCCGATGTCAAAGGCCATCAGTTGGGCGAAGACTTCAGCGGCCCCTATCGCTACACCCGCGTCTGGGTCCGCCGCAACGGACACTGGCAGACCGTGAGTTATCAGGCAACCGTTACGCAGTGAACCTGCGCGACGCCTTCCCATGGGCCTGTTCCACCCGTGCGGTCTACAATAGACAATTGTCTTGAGGAAGGCTTCATGACACCGCGTAGGAATCTATCCGTTCGCCCGCGTTATTCCGGTTGGATTTATCTTTATCTTTATCTTGATCTTGCGATTCTGGTCGCGCTCTGCTCCGCCGTCGCCGCGCCTTGCATCGGGCAGAGTTCCCAGCTCACTCCCGGTAAGCAGGCCCAGATCGCTGCCGCCGCCTCCAGGTTCATGGCTTCCACCCATATCCCCGGCCTCTCGGTCGCAGTGGTCGAGAACGGCAAGTACGAATGGGCGCAAGGATTCGGTTTCGCCGATCTCGAGAACAACGTCCCCGCCAGCGAGCACACTCTTTACCGCCTGGGCTCGATCTCCAAATCGCTAACCGCCGTCGCCGCCCTGCAGCTCTGGGAGCGCGGCAAGCTCGATCTCGATGCCCCCGTGCAAAAGTACTGCCCTGCATTCCCTCAAAAACCGTGGCCCATCTCAACTCGCCAGGTGCTCGGACACCTAGGCGGAATTCGACACTATAAAGCCGGCGAGAACCAGGAGGACATTGAAGGCGGCAACACCAAACACTTCGACGATCCCATCCAGGCCGGCCTGAATTTCTTCAAGGACGATCCCCTCGTAGCCCAGCCCGGTACGTCGTTCCACTATTCGACTCAGGGATACACGCTCGTCGGCTGCGTAATCGAAGGCGCATCGGGCGCAAAGTATCTCGACTTCATGCGCCAGAACGTCCTCATCCCCGCACAGATGGAACAGACTAAGGCGGATGACCGCTTCGCGATCATCCCTTATCGCACCCGCTTCTACCAGAAAAAGGACACGGGCGCAGTGCTCAACGCCGATTTCCTCGACTCCAGCTACAAGATCCCGGGCGGCGGATGGCTGTCTTCCGCCGAAGACATGGCCAAATTCGAAGTCGCCATTCTGAATGACGAGCTGATACGCCGCGCCACGCGCGACTTGATGTGGACTCCGCTCAAGCCTTCAAACGGCTCGGAAGATACTTATGGCTTGGGTTGGGATTGGGACAAACACGACGAACACGGCGTCGCGGGCGTGGGCCACACCGGCGGCCAGCAGGGCACCAGCACAGCCTTCGTCATTGTCCCCGATCAACGCGAGGGCGTCGTCGTGCTCACCAACATGCAGGACCAGGACTCTGGGGCGCTTGCCAGGGAAATCCTCAACATTCTCGCAGGCTCGGAAAAGAAACCCTGAGACGGGTGGGGCGTAACGCTTCAATGCCCCGAATGATAAGGATGGCCCTTCAGAATGGTGAACGCCCGGTAGACTTGCTCCAGCAAAACTACGCGAGCCAGTTCGTGGGGCAGCGTCATCGTGCCCAGGGAGATAGTATGCTGCGCCGCGCTCCGCGCCGCTTCGCTGAACCCGTCGGCTGGCCCCACGGCAAGAACCAGGGGCAGCGGATTGCGATCCTGATAATCGCCAAGAAACCGCGCGAACTCTTCTGAGGAGAACTGCTTCCCGCGCGAGTCCATCAGCACCAGCGTGGACTTCACAGCGTTCGTTGTTATGCTCGTCTTCGCGAGCGGAGCCCGTCCGCACATTTGCAGGAGCGCAGCTTCATCGCGCAGAGCTAGCCCTTCCACCGGCACGTAACGTGAAATCCTCTTCAGGTACTCGTCCGTGAGCGACTGAATCGCCGGCTCTTTCGTCTTTCCCATCCACGCGATCTTGATTTTCACGGAAGATAATAGATAACGATAACGAAACTACGCTCTCTTGCGACGAGGAGGGGCCACGGTAGTGCGCTTGCGCGGTGTAGTCTTGGCCTTGGGCGCCGTTTTCAACCTCGGCTTTGGCTTCAATTCCGAGGGCTCCAGCCGCCTCGCTGTTTTCCAAAGACGCTCAAGATCATAGAACTTGCGCGCCTTCTCGGAGAACACGTGCACCACGAAATCAACGTAGTCGACCAGGATCCACTCACCCTGCCGGTAGCCTTCGACGTGCGCCGGTCGCACATCCGCCGCTTTCAGGCGCATCTCCACCTCGTCGGCAATGGCCTGCACCTGCCGCGGGTTCGTGCCGCTGCACAGCACGAAATAGTCGGTAAATGCTCCCGATCCTTTTTCCATTTCCAGGATGGAAACTTCTTCGGCTTTCTTGTCGAGGCAGGCCTGAATGGCGGCTGCCACCTGTAGCTTCAGTTCACTTTTTTTCATGCAGAGAGTCGGTTGTTGTGATTCGTTGGATCAAGGTTCGTTGGCTCAGCGTGGGCTGAGATCTAATTGTAAACGACAGTTGCGTGCCGCGTTTTCCACGCAGGGTTAGCGCTTTTTGTACAGTCCCACTTTCTTGATGTAGTCCGCGACCGCAGGCTCTACGAAGCGGCCAAGGGGCTTGCCAGCGGCCGCAGCCTGACGAATCTCCGTAGAAGAAATCGGCTGGTAAACCTGGTCGAGCAGGTGGATAGTCGCGCCCTTCAGCACCAGATCCCCGCTCGCCGCCTGCTTTCGAAACGGACGTGTCACTTCCTGCCGCGGCCGCAGGCTCGCAGGCAGGGCGTTCGCCACGTCAGCCAGCGAGTATCCTGGTCGGCTCGCAACCACAAACTCGCACTCCCGAAACAGTGCGTCGGCCTGATGCCACTTCGCGATTTCCTCAAAGGCATCGATGCCGATGAGCAGGAACAGCCGGTCTGCCTTCTTGAACGACTGCTTGAGGCGCTTGACGGTGTCGATGGTGTAGTTGGGATTCGAGGGGCGAGTTTTGTCCTTGCCTGGGCTGACTGACTCAAAGTCTTCCGGCGCCTCCAGCAACGAAGGCGAGAAGTCCTTGTGCTCAGCCGTGGCCAAGGCAATCATTGCGTAACGATGCGAAAACGCCGACAACGGCTGGTTTTGTTTGTGCGGCGGAACGTTCGCCGGCACAAAGAGGATGCGCGAAAGCTCGCAGCGTTCGCTCGCGGCCCGCGCCAGCGCCAGATGCCCGCGATGAATTGGATCGAAAGTACCGCCGAAAAGGCCAATATTCATGCGCCGCTAGTGTCTTCGTTTGCAGGCCCGCTTGGCAAGCCGCCCCATGAATAGTCTTGCAGGCGGGCTTTCGATTCCGGGTACCTAGTACCCAGCACCCCAATCAACTCAAGTGCGTTTCAACTCGGTAGAAGGTACTGGGGATTCAATCCCTCCTCGAGGCAATGCTTCCAGGGGGCATTGTCCGATCGTCCATCGTTGCCTTGTCTGTTTGGACCTAAAGTTAATCCCCTATGAATACGTGGGTTCCGGGAATCCGGAATGAACTCATGTAATCTCGCCTGTTAGCAAACTTGGGACTACCATGGTTTACATGCGAGTAACCCTCCCCCTACTCCGCATTCAGCCGGCCCGTGCGTCCATCCTGCGCTACGGAGTCGCGGTCTTCAGCACCACTCTGGCGCTGATTCCGGTGCTGCTGCTCCCTAACATTGCGGAAAGCCGGTTGGCGGTATTCGCCGTTGCCGTGATGGTAAGCGCATGGTATGGCGGCTGGAAACCCGGACTGGTCGCAACTTCGTTCGCTCTCACCGTCAGCGCTTACTTCTCATTTTCCGGAGAACACACGCCAGCCCAATACCGCTCCACCATGATCCGTTTGACTTTGTTTGTTGTGCTGGCGGCTCTGATCTGCTGGTTCAACGCAGCCCTGCGTACCTCGCAGGAAGGCCTGCGCCGCTCCGAAATGAATTTTCGGTCGCTGGTGACCAATGCTCCTTACGGAATCTGCCGCTGCGACTCCACTGGCGAATTGCTGGACGTGAATCCGGCACTGCTCGCAATGCTCGGATATTCTTCACCAAAAGAAGTGGTCGGGAAACATCTCGGAACCCTCCATGCCGACACGCTGCAGTGGTTCGAGCTGGCTGATTATTTGCGCTCGGCAGCTGCCTTCAACGGACTAATCGCCGAATGGAAGCGCAAAGACGGCACTGCCACGGTGGTTCGCGTCTCCGGCCGCGCCGTCTCTGATGGCGGCAAGGGACGAACCTTCGAGCTGTTTGCCGAGGATGTCACCGAGCGCCGCGCACTGGAGCAGCAGCTGCGGCAGTCACAAAAAATGGAGGCTGTCGGAAGACTCGCAGGCGGCATTGCGCACGATTTCAACAACCTGCTGATGGTGATCTCCGGCTATTCGGAATTTCTGCTTGACCGCCTCGGCCCGGACCCGGCGGTGCGCGGCCCGGCCCAGGAAATTGCCGGCGCAGCGGGACGCGCTACGTCGCTAACCCGCCAGCTCCTCGCCTTCAGCCGCAAGCAGATGCTGGCGCCGAAAATTCTTGACCTGAATGGCGTGGTCACGGAAAACCTGAAGATGCTCACCCGCGTGATCGGCGAGGACATCGACCTGGTCATGGTTCCGGAGGCCGGGCTGGGCGCGGTGCGCGCCGACGCCGGGCAGATCGAGCAGGTCATCATGAATCTTGCCGTGAATGCGCGCGATGCCATGCCGGCCGGAGGCAAGCTGACCATCGAAACCTCTAACGTATCGCTCGATGAGGAATACGCTCGTTTTCACGCGCCGCTGCGTCCGGGCAACTACGTAATGCTCGCCATCAGCGACACTGGGGCCGGCATGGATTCGGAAACTCAGTCCCACATCTTCGAACCTTTCTTTACCACCAAGGGGCCGAAAGGCACGGGGCTGGGCCTCTCCACGGTTTACGGGATCGTGAAGCAGAGTGGCGGTTATATCTGGGTCTACAGCGAAGCGGGCAAGGGTACGACGTTCAAGATCTATTTGCCCCGCGTCGCGGAGGCGGCTGAAAGTCCCGAGCAGGTCGCCACTCCGGCGGAAGACGTGGCCGCCGAGCCCGGCACGGAAACCATACTGCTGGTTGAGGACGAGGCGAACCTGCGCTATCTGGCCCGGCAATTCCTCGAAAAACAGGGTTACCGAGTGATCGAAGCCGCCGATGGCGCTGTCGCGATGCAGATCGCAGTTGCGCACGAAGGAACCATTCATCTGCTGTTGACTGACGTGATCATGCCCGGCATGAACGGCCGCGAACTGGCGCAGCGCATTTCCGAAATCCGCCCCAACGTGAAAATCCTCTACATGTCGGGTTACACCGAAAATGTAATTGGGCGCAATGGCACGCTGGACGCAGGTGTACGCCTGCTCCAGAAGCCCTTCAGCCTGCACAATCTGAAAAACAAAGTTCGCGAAGTGCTCGATTCAAGTCCGTTCCCCCAGGAGGTTGCCATGTCCGCTCAAACCGCTCATGCCAAGGCGACGCAAGGGCTGCACCAATTGCCGGCGACGCGCGCGCAACGTTTTCAACTTCACCTGCCGTTGAAGTACCGTCGCCTCAACGAAGAAAAATGGCACGATGGGGAGACCAAGAACATCAGCCGCTCCGGTTTGCTCTTTCAGGCGGAAGATCTCCTGCAACCGAATGTAATCCTGGAAATCAATCTGGTGCTGCCTGCGGAGATTGCCGGACTTTCGCCCACCGAAGTGATTTGCAAGGGAGAGGTCGTGCGTACG
>Ga0209380_10002699_pt1 | contig 11259 bp, 9 predicted proteins | sample HubBroMetageWFT6_FD_188347 | JGI IMG/M metagenome (GOLD analysis project Ga0209380, IMG submission 188347) | Warmed and freeze-thawed soil microbial communities from the Hubbard Brook experimental Forest, New Hampshire - Hubbard Brook CCASE Soil... | ecosystem: Environmental > Terrestrial > Soil...
TTGGAGCGTGAGCGTTCACTTCGGTTGCATCTTTCATCCGAACACTACCACTGGACATCTAAACGTCAGGGCCGGCGGGCCGGACCGGAAATATGGGGCCTAATCCGTATTCAAGTCCAACTTCTCCAGCCCTGAGGATCCTCATGCGTACGCGTGTAAGCCGGGAAGCAGATACGTTACGCCGAGGAAGGTGAAGATCACGACACCAAATCCGAGAATCGCGAAGTAAGCCGCGCGACGTCCGCGCCAGCCTCGTGTAACCCGCATGTGCAGATAGCCGGCGTACACCAACCAGGTGATCGCTGCCCAGGTTTCCTTTGGATCCCAGCTCCAGTACGAGCCCCAGGTGCGGTTGGCCCAGAAGGCTCCCGTAGCGATCATTCCCGTCAGCAACGGAAACGCAATGCAGATGGTCTTGTACGTAACCCGGTCGAGCGTGTCGGAGCTAGGCAGTAAGTCCTGCAGATCGTTGCGTCGCCACAGCAGCATCAGGTACAGCAGTGAAGCAAACACCCCCGTTACCATCCCACCGAGAATGAACGGCGAGGCTGCCAGGGAAGTGGGATAAATGCCCTCCTGGTAAGGCGACGCGTAGCTCGAGTCTTTTACCCTCAGAACGAATGCGCCCAGCACCACCAGTTGCAGCAGAATGCCGACGAACACGCCCTTGTTGGCGACCGCAATGTACGAAGCATCATGACGGGCACGGCCCAGAAGATAGAACGCCAGAGGAGCGACCGCTCCAACGAGTGCAATCACAAAGAGCCAGCCAAGATCGGGGATCGTGACAAACAACCGCACTCCGCGTCCCAGAAAAACGTCGGACTTGTTTTGCAGGTCCCATGCGGTAACTGAGAGTCCGCCCCAGCGCTCGAAGCGGGTGGCGACAATCCCAGCGTAGATTCCAGCAACCAACGCACACGTCCAGGCCAGAAACGTGTCGGTGCTGAAATCGTCCTTAATAAGGAACATCATCGCCAGAGCGAAGCTGACCGCGCAGGTCGCATAGCTCAACATGGCCAGAGTGACGTGTACGTGCAACCACGTGGATTGCAGCGCGGGCACCAGCGGCCGGACTTCCGAGGGCAACAATTGCATGAGGATGACGCAGACCACCGCCAGAGGCATGGTGATGCTGCCAATGATTTTCACCCCGAATTTCTTCTCAGCGACCAGCGTCAGAAGCGCCAGCGTCCACACAAAGCTCAGTAGCATTTCATAGATGCTGGCGAACGGGGGACCTCCCGACAGATACCAGCGGTGCGCAACCGCCAGAGTGTTAGCGACAAACCCAATCGCAGTGCAAATCGAAGCATATTTGACGTACTTCGCGGTTCCGGTCACTCCAAAGCCCATGTAAAGTGCGCCTGCTCCTGCATAGAAAATAAGTGCGACGTACAGCAGGTTGCTCTCGTTGTAGAGAGTTCCTTCAGCCTTGGCAGCGCCCAGCAACGCGGTGATCAGCAGGAAGGCCACTCCGAGTCCAACCAGGACCAGCAACGCATTGCCGCCGGTGGCTGCAGGGGGCTCGATTTGGGTGACTCGTGCGCGTGTTGACATGTCTTGCAGCTCCTTCGTCTTGCTACTTTGTGTTTACCAACGTCAGTTCAGGGTGCTCCTTCGTCTGTGGCGCTGAAGGACGGATTGTTGGCGTGGTGCTTTCGATTTCATCGCGAATTTCAGCTACAACTTCCTCGAACTTCTGCTCAAAGCGGTCTTTGTTTTTGTTGGCCGCTCCGCCGATCCAAAGGACCAGTCTGCCGCCAGCGTCGGGGACCGCGACCGCCCAGATTCGCATGTGCACCATGTAGAACGCGACGAACAGGCCCACTCCCATCAGTACGCATCCAGCCCACACGAACGATTGCCCCGGTTCGTAAGAGACTTCCAGTCCAGTAACCGGAGAAAAGTCGATGTCCTTCGCTGACGTTGGGTTCTTGAATTGGAACTTCACCTGGTCTGCGCCCAGCACTGTCCCTTCGGCCGGGAACAGCCACACCTTCGCGCTTGAATTATCGGAGCGGTTCACCACTTCCAGGCCGAATGCCAGGTTCTCGATGCTGTCTGATTTCTTGAAGACCTGCCCATCGCGCACGAACGCGTCAGAGAGGAACTCGGCCAGCGTTACAGTCGTGTCGGCATCGAGGTTCACTGGTTGATGGAAGCGTAGCTCCAACGGAATGACCTTGCTGTCCAGGCCGGAATAGGCGATTCGCAACCCATGGACTTTCTTGCCATCGATCCAGAAGCTTGCTTGATAAAAGCGCAAGCTGCGATAAACCAAGGGGTCATTGACTACGATTTCCTTGCTTTCGACTTCTCTTCCGTCTTGGATGACCGCCAGCTTCGACCACCATTTCTTGGGTGATCCGTCGGCGTAGTTTTCCTGACCTGCGCTGTTGCAACGAACGCTGAAAGGCAGTTGTTTCTTCTTGCCGTTCTTCAGTTCGATCACGTTGCGCTGTTCGCCTTGCGGAATGCCCATGAAGCCACTGAAGCCGAACACTCCATCGATAATGCCGCCGAGGAAAATCAGCAGCAGGCTGGCGTGAATCAGATACACAGCCATGACCGAGAACCGGTGCTTCTCCGCGTACAGCGAAGTCTCTCCGTGTTCCACGATCCTCTCGACCGGCCACCTGAGGTCCTTCAACCCCCGTTCTGCCGCGTTCAGACCTTGGTCCGCGTTACGAATAGGGATTTCAACTCGGTAGGGATTGGCGGCGCGAAAGTGCGAATCCGTTTTGCGGTAGGGACGAGCGTAGAACCGCCATGCGTTGGGAAAGCGCTCGACTGAAACAAAGATGATGCTTAGGCTGACCAGCCCGAGAAGTGTCAGGAACCACCAGGAATGGAATATGTCCGTGAGCGTCAAGCGGTCCAGCAAGCGCAACATCTGCGGCGAGTAAGCTGCCTGCAGTTTGTCCGGTTCCGTCACCGGACGTTGCAGGACAAACGTTCCCATCGCCGAAGCGATCACGACGAGGATCAAAAGGACAACTCCGGTGCGCAGATTGGCGAGGGTCTTGTAGATTCGTTTTGGTATCGATAGTAAGGCGAAGGCCATCAGAACTCCTTCTTAACTCAGTAGTGTCAATCGCACGTCGAACGCCAAATTCGCGCCGTATGCTAAGTTATTGAATCTCATATGGTTGTGTGGCAGTCGCGAGTTTAAAGGCAAATCCTGAGTGAGCCATATCACCCATCATGGTGATTAAACCGCGCAGGATTACGAGCGCTGCGATCGGCTGCGAGTCCTCCGAAATCTCTCCCAGCTTCTAGCAGCCTGTCAGCCTGCAGGCCTTGTCATCGGGCTGCGCTATTTCGCGTTTCTTGTGTGGGGTAATACCCATATCGGCAAGCCCAAAACGCTTTTCGCGGCGCGACATATCTGCCGGTCGCGGATTTGTATCTTGTTTAACTTGGTAAACTTAGCGGCACAGTGGCCAGATTTTTCGATTCAGAACTGGTTGCGGCACTCGTCGTGCACAGGCGTATAGGTAAGCGTCGGAGGCAGTTGTGATCAGACTCGTGCGGATACTACTCACGTGGACTTTCTTTGCCAGCGCGAGTTGCCTATTTGCTGGCATCCACCCGGTACCGCTAGACCCAAATACAAAAGCATCGACTTGCATCGAGTGTCACGAAGACAAAGCTAAAGGCAAGTTCGTCCACTCCGCGATCGCCACGGGCTGCACCAGTTGTCATGAAATCCGCGTCAGCAAAGATGTCACTCGCATTAAGTTGACGACGACTACGCCGCAAGCGCTCTGTATTTCCTGTCATGCCGACATGAACGCGGCTACGATAAAGGGAACAGTCCATCCTCCCGCCGTTCGCGATTGCCTGAAATGTCACAGTCCGCACGCATCTGACAACAAGTATCAACTGCTCAAACCGACATCGGGCGATAAGGGCCAGAATCTCTGTCTTGAATGTCACACCGAGGGCCTTAATGTTCCGGAAAAAGGCAGCCAGCATGCCGCGCTCGATACGGGTTGCGATACTTGTCACTCTCCCCACAAGACGGGCGAGAAGGGTAAGCCCGAGTTCGATTATCACCTCACCAAGGCGACACCGGCACTTTGTCTCGACTGCCACGACCCCAGCTCCGCCGATCTGGTAAAAGCACACAACGGACAACCTTTCGCAACTGCGAATTGCGTCCAGTGCCATGATCCGCATCAGTCTGCGCAAGCGCACTTAATGCAGAAATATACGCATGTACCCTTCGAAAGCGGGTCATGTGATACCTGCCATCAGCCGGCAAAGGACGGCAAGGTCGTCTTGACGCAAGCGGATCCCAAGGCGATCTGTGTGACTTGTCATAGCGAGCAGGCTGAAAAGATTGAAAAGGCAAAGGTGCAGCATCCTGGTGCGCAGTCGGACTGTACGACATGCCATAATCCGCACGCTGGCCGCACGCCCGGATTTATCCAGCCCGATCCGGTTTCCGCTTGCCTCGCCTGTCATAGCGAGCAAAGCGATCAGATGAAGAAAGCGCATCTGCATCAGCCGGCGTTCACCCAGGGATGCGCCACCTGTCACGAGCCGCATGGTGGAGACAATCAACATCTGCTTCGAGCCAGTTCCGCCAACGCGTTGTGTCTGGAGTGTCACGGGCCTGACTCTGCGCCGAAATTGCTGGACTCGGAACATGTGGTCACCATCTTCAACGGCTCGGTAAAATTACCCGAAGATTATTACGTCAAGAATAAAGTTGTGATTTTGCCGCTGAAGTATGGGCGCGGCCACCCGGTAAGTGGGCACCCTGTCTCCGACGTGATGGACCCAACCAACATCACCAAGGTACAGACCCAGTTGACTTGTCTGACTTGCCATCAGCCGCACTCATCGGCCCAGCCCGATTTGCTGGTGAAGGATCAGTCCAACAATCTGGCATTTTGCGTAACTTGTCACAAAGACTTGACCAAGAGGTAGTGTTGAGCAGGAGGTTGTTTGCGATGTTTGAAGTAAGAGGGAACTGGAGCGGTCTTGGTAAGGCGCTGGCTGCGGTCATGCTGCTGTTCGCCTTCTTACTGATGGTTCCGCTGACGTCGAACGCGGGCACCAAGAAGAAGAACGCCGATTCGGCGACTCCCAAAAAGATACCCGTCATCGACTACTCCAACATCGTATGGCCGAACCCACCCGCTATCGCGCGTATCCGATACCTCGCGTTCTACGCCGCCCAGAGAATCTCGCAAGTGGATACTCCAAAGACCGCCAAACAGGGCTGGATGGATCGTCTCGCCGGTACGCAGCCTGCCACCGACAATACGAAGGTCCTGTTCCAGTTGATGCAGCCCTACGGCATGGCGGTCGATTCGAAGGGACAGCTTTATGTGGCCGACTCGAAAGTCGGCGCCATCTTCATCTTCAACACCGAGACCCGTGACGTGGAGCTGATGAAGAACAAAGAGCATGGGCACTTCGTTCGCATTATCGGTCTGGCCATGGACGACAACGACCGCTTGTTTGTGTCAGATCCCGGACTTCGGCACGTACTGGTCTTTAACAAAGAGCACAAGGCTGAGGACGTGATCACCGAGGGCATGGTAGAGCCCAGCGAATTGGCCCTCGATACCCAGAATCGTTTGCTTTACATTTCCGATATCGCGCTGGATCAAGTCCTCGTGTACGACGCCGACTCCCTTAAGCTCGTACGTAAAATCGGTACCACCGGACATAACCACGAACTCACTTCGCCGGGCGATTTCGCCAAGCCCACTGGCGTCGCCGTCGACAAAGAGGGCAATCTCTACGTAGCCGATACCTTGAACAATCGCATCGAAGTATTCGATGCTGATGGCGCTTTCATCCGGGCGTGGGGCAAGAACGGCGACGGCCCCGGCTATTTCGCGCGCCCCAAGGGGGTGACCATCGACAGTGATGGACATGTGTGGGTGGCAGATGGAATGCAGGACCGCGTACAGGTCTTCACCAACGAAGGCCAGTTGCTGATCACCATGGGCGGTCACGGCCTGCTGCCTGGGCAATACCAGGGTTTAGTCAACATTGCCAGCGACAACAAACGAAATCGCATTTACACGTCCGAGATCTATCCCGGCCGGGTACAGGAATTTCGCTACGTCACCGACGCCGAATTCGATCAGCTGCGCGCGGAGCGCGAGAAGTTGCGCGCGGACTCCTCGCCTAAGCCGAAAGAAGCCCCTGCCGCAGCGGCAGTAACTCCGCCAGCCGGGGCCACTGCGCCGCAACCGAAGTAAGCTCCAGGGTGGCTCCAGCTCGAACGATGATCGCCCGTTTCGACGCTACGTGTCGCCCAATTTCCGCCAGTCGGCTCTTCTAAAGTGTTGCAAAATTAAACAGTTTCCGAAATCAGAACGGCTCTCCCCAGTCCTGCAATGTTGCGAAACCACGCGAAGTGCGTGTTTTTCCGTAGCTTGCAGCTTAATTGGCTCATTTCACCCAATTCTGAAAGCTGCCCAGCGGCACCTCAAAACGATTGAGAAAAAATAAGAATCTTGTAATCATGGCATTACAAAGAAGTAGTACAAGTATTAATGTTTACGGCAACCAACGTGCACTATCGTGGACGAGAGGCAGTGACGAGCAAAGAAAGGCCGCTCTCCACTGAGGCCTAAGCCTCTGGATTCGGAAGTCGAAACCAAAAAAGGGCATTCTGGAGGTCTCACAATTTTTATGAAGAAAGCAATGCTAGTTGTAATGTTCGTTCTGGCCGTTACAGGTTTGGTGATGGCACAGAATTGGTCCTCGCCGGTTGACGTACTCGGCGCTCACAACAACAACGGCCGCGGTTGCGCAGGCTGTCATGCTCCGCACAGCGGATCGTTCGGTTCCGGTCACGGTGGCGGCGCCGATGCCGGCAGCTACGCTTTGTGGGGACAGGACGCCAGCCCACTGTACGGCAAGACCATCGCCTTCGGCGACAATGGCACTTACACCGAGCTTCTGCCCAGCAGCATCACCAGTGGCAACCAGGAAGTCGGCGGAATTCTGCTCTGCCTCAGCTGCCATGATGGCAATCTGACCCAGCACAACATGATGACCAACAAGTCGTATGAGCAGACGATTGGTCTCCTTACCAACACCGCCTATGGCACGCAGCCGATTCCGACCCTGCTCGGAAATGACGGAACCACCGCCGGCAACTACACTAACGATCACCCGGTGGGAACCAACGCCACCATCCGCGCCGGCAACGGTCTTGTCTGGGCCACCGGCACCTTTACTGTTACTCCGGGCACGCCGTATGCCCAGTTCGTATCCAACTATGGATGGCCGGCACTGGCGCCTGGCAAATGGTCGAACCCCTGGGGTGTTAATGGCGCAGGCCAGCCCTTCGTGCTCTGCACCACCTGCCACAACCAGCACGTGATGACCGTCTACACGTCATCGACCAAGAGCCAGATCATGAACGACGGCGGCGGCAAGTTCTACGCCACCTTCTTCTTCGTGAACGGCCCTTACAATCCGAACATTGCGACGTTAAACACCTCGCAAGCGCCCTCGACGACTCAGTTCTGCCGTCAGTGCCACTTCGGAGAAGCGAACGAAGCCAACAACACCAACAACATCTCTACGCAGTTCCAGTAGAGAACGGCTTGCAGCACCCAGGGGGAAAGGGATTTCTTTCCCCCTTTTTTGTGGACGCAAGACTGAGAGGAACCATGAAGTACCACCTCATAACCGCACTTTTACTAGTTTCAGCAGTCGCAGCTTCGGCCCAGGTCGCGTCGCACGCTCCTGCTACGTCAGCCAAAGCTGACGCCCCTCAGGTCACATCGATGCAAGTAAGCGGGCAGCCGGTAGCCAGGGTCAACGGAGTTGTTCTCACCGACCGTGACTTGTTACGCGAGATGTACACGATCTTTCCCTATGCCCGGCAGCACAACGGATTTCCCAAAGCGCAGGAGGCGGTCATCCGCCAAGGCGCGCTTGAGATGATCATTTTTGAGGAACTGTGTTACCAGGAAGCGATGCGACGCAAGATGACGGTTTCGCCCGACAAAGTCAACCAGGGGGAGGCGGCATTCAAGAAGCAATTCGGCAGCCCGGAGGAATACCAGCAGTTCCTGCAATCGGAGATGCATGGTTCGCGTCAGCAACTACGCGAGCAGATCCAGCGCTCCCTGTTGATCGATCAGTTCCTGAACCAGGAGCTCGATAACAAGGCCGCGGTTTCTCTCACCGAAGTCAGGGCCTATTACGACAAGAACTCAGCGAAGTTCCAGGTGCCTGAGTCGTTCACCATCCAGAGCATTTCGATCCTGCCCCCGCGCAATGGCACGCCGGACCAGGTTAAAGAAGGGCGCAAGCGCGCCGATGAAGCGTTGAAGCAGGCCAAGGCCACCAAGAGCTACCAGGAATTCGGGTTGCTCGCCGAGAAGATTTCCGAAGACGACTACCGGGTGAACATGGGCGATCATAAGATGGTGCCCAGCGACAAGCTGCCGCCGCAAGTGGTCAAGATACTCACGACGATGAAGACGGGTGATATCAGCGGCCTCATCCAGATCGAAACTGCCTATACCATCATCCGGCTGAATGCCCACACTCCGGCTCACAAGCAGAGCTTCACGGAAGTGAAAAGCGAGCTGCAAACCGATTTGCAAAAGAGGAAATACGAGCAGCTACGTTCGAACCTGGCGAAGCAATTAAAGGCCAAGTCCAAAGTCGAAGTGGTGTAGTCCGGATTCTAGAGATTCGTACTAGATGTTGGTTGTTTTCATGACGAGCTGGCTCAGGCCGGCTCGTCATGACCATTTTGGCGGAGTCGTTTGACGACTGCGCCTGGGTATGTCAGGAATCTAAGCGACCGGTAGTTTTGCTGCCATACGAAGGCTCAAGCGGAATTTTGCGGGACTCCTCTCCTACGTTGGGTGATTTGCCCCAAAGTTAACCGGCTCAGTCGCCAGCCGGCAGGCCTCTGCTACAGCTAAACAATGATGTATCAATGCTTTGCGAATTGGTTAGAATCCAGGGACTTTGGCAAGGATCGTGCCCTTAAGAGGGTGCGTGCACTCGTTAGACCGTGACACCGACGGCGGTCTGGGAGGGCAATAGAACCCATGAAGAAGTTCTTAATCTGCGCGGTCTGGTTTGGCGTTTTGGCGCTGGCCCAGCTGGCGTTCGCCCAGGGCACTCAGGGCGCGCAGATCGGCGACAATACGCACTTGAACGCCGGTGCATTGCTGACCGTCGGCTACTCTGGCGCTTCTGGCGACAATATTCAGTCCAATCACGGCCTGACCTTCGGAGCCACCGGGACCGTCTCTGGCTACTACTACAATCCTAACTTCGTCAACTTTAACGTTACGCCCTATTACAACCAATCAAAAGCCGATTCCGACTTCCAATCGCTCACCAACGCCAGCGGCGTTGCGGCTACCGCAAATTTCTTTACCGGGAGCCATTTTCCCGGCTCGGTCAGCTATCGCTACGACTACAACAGCACCGGAACGTTCGGTTTGACGGGGACTCCGAACTTCACTACGCAAGGCAACGGACAGGGATTCGGAGTGAACTGGAGCGCTCTGCTACCTGGCTTGCCCACCTTGTCGGTGGGTTATCAGCAGGGAAGCGGCAGCGGTACGCTATACGGCACCAATCAGGAAACCTCATCTGACCAGCATCTGTTCAACGTCCGGTCTTCTTACCGGTTGGCAGGCTTCAATCTGAATGCCTACTACGACCACAACACGCTGCACTCGGTGTTGCCCGAATTTCTGGCCGGTAACGGAGAGGACGTGTTGAACAGCAGCGGGAACGATTTCGGCGCTAGTGCGAATCGAAACATTCCCGTGTGGGACGGACAATTTTACGCCAACTACACCCACTCCACCGTGTCCAGCGATTACCTTGCGAATGCTCAGCAAAGCAACACCAACTCCGGCTATACGGCTGACATCGAGAATGCAGGAGCCACCTTTCACCCCACCGCCAAATTGGGACTCTTCGCAAACCAAACTTTCACCAACAACCTCTCGGCATACTTGAACCAGGGCCTGACCAACAACGGAACGATCCCTCCCGTGGTGAACTTGGGAAGCAACTCCTATTCCATCACCGAGGGCGGCGGGGCCAATTATCAGTTTTCGACCCACCTGTGGGCGCAGGCGCAAGCGCAGCATTATCAGCAGAGCTACTTTGGTCAGACCTACTCAGGAACGTTTCTCAGCGGAAACGTGAACTATGGGCGTCAGCTGTTTGACATGTTTACCTTCTCGGCCGGTATCGTCGAAAGCAGTACGGGCTTGGGTACCAACAGCCTGGGGTTCCTTGGAACCGTGAATTATTACCACAAGTATGGCCAGTGGCAGACCTCGGGCGCATTCAGCTACGCCCAGAACGTGCAGTCGGTGCTGATCACCGAAACCACGTCTTACTATAACTACAATGCAAACGTACACCGCCGCTTCAGCGAGCGCGTGCAATGGACGGCAGTCTTCAGCGGCAACCACACTGGCCTCAACAGCCAGAAGAACTCGGTTAGTCATAGTGAGTCCTACTCCACGACACTGAGTCTTCGTCACCTCGCCTTCAACGCCCAATACCTCAGCGGGCTGGGCAATTCGATCCTCACTCCTGCCGGCATTGTGCCGATTCCTCCGACCCCGGGCTTGCCGAACGCTAACCTCATTATGTACAACGCAACGAGCTACGGCGGAGGCATTTCCTGGTCGCCCATTCGACGTCTGTCCCTGAGCGGAACCTATAACCGCGCTCTGAGCAACACACTGGCTAATTCGATTTACTCTAAGAACAACACCGAGATCATTAATGGACAGTTGCAGTACCGTTTGCGCCGAATTGGTATTTTGGCAGGTTACACGCGGTTCAACCAGGGGATCAGCGCGTCGGGCATCGCACCCGGGACCACGACGTCTTACTTTGCCGGGATAAGCCGATGGTTCGACTTCTTCTAAGCCATATGCGCAAATCGCTGCTCCGAAATGCAGCGTTGGCTGGCGTCACCTTGATGATGGCGGTCCCCGTGCTCGCTGCAAATCCATCCAAGGAAACCGCGAAACCACCTGCCGGTCCCGAGTTGCTGCTCGAAGGCGGACGCAAGCTGACCTACGAGCGCAGCTTCAGCCTGGAACGCGAGGTGAAGCCCAAGCGCAGCTTCTGGACCAAACTGGTGGACGTAGTTGCGGGCGAGCCGGACTTCCACTTCCTGGTCAATCCCTACAGCATCACGACCGATTCGCGCGGGCGCATTATCGTGAGCGATCCCGGCGCCGATGGCGTGCACATCTTTGATTTCCAGCA
>Ga0209380_10002700_pt1 | contig 11258 bp, 11 predicted proteins | sample HubBroMetageWFT6_FD_188347 | JGI IMG/M metagenome (GOLD analysis project Ga0209380, IMG submission 188347) | Warmed and freeze-thawed soil microbial communities from the Hubbard Brook experimental Forest, New Hampshire - Hubbard Brook CCASE Soil... | ecosystem: Environmental > Terrestrial >...
CGAGACGATGATGCAAGGTAAGCCGATGAAGACGCGCTTGACCGAGAAGGAGGTTTCCAAGACGCAATACACACTCAAATATGAATCGTCCACAGATGGCGGCAACACGTGGACATCCGATCTGGAATCGACGTTTACGAAGGTGGCGGCGGCGCCGGCTGCGAAGTAAGAATTGGTCGAGATGATTTTTAGGGCGCGTGGCGGATAGGCTGCGCGCCCTTTTTTATTTGCAGACTTGCATCACGTGTTTTAACGATAGTTCACGCTGGCAGGAAAACTTCTATCCGAATGCGAGATGGCGTTGATGCCCTCCTATCCTGCCACGTGGTCCGACTTTCGGAAAGCACCAGAGTAACTGGAGAAAGGCGCTGGAACTGGCTCGGTCGAAGGTGGCCCACGAAGAACTCCTACGCCACTGGGAGCGGCTGCGGGGCTGGCTCAATGAGGACCGGGAATTTCTGCTGTGGCGTCAGCGAACACAAATCCACGTCGCTTTTGAATGGTTCGTGACCCCCGAGATGCACACCGAACGCACAGGAGCAATTCACATGAAATCAAAGAGTGGATGGGTTTCTGGTCCCACACCCGGCAGGCTCGTTGCACTGCGTTCGTAGTATAATCCGTGGCCGTGCTGGTCATTCGGGGAGAGCAGTTCGCGGCGCTGCAACTCGATTACGACATCCGATGGTACGAGGGCCAACTCGCGGACCTGTATCCTTTTTTTGCCGCGGCTGCTTCAGGGCAGCGCCGTGAGTGGATTCGCATGGGCATCCAGCGCGCGTTGGCGGTTGGTTTGAGTCGTTCGGATTTCTTTCAGTTTCTGTGCTTTGAGCAGACGTTCTCTCCGGGTTGTCTGGACGATCCTTCTTTTGCGTGGGCACGCCTCATTCTGGCCGAACCTGGTAAGAGTTCGGCCGAGCGCATCAAGCAATTGCGGCACGAGACCATCCGGCGCTTGTTGGAAGCCGAAACCCGCGAGGAGCGAGAGGCCGAGGAACAATTGGCGGCGCGGGCAGCCGAGGCTGCCGAAGCCGAGTTCCAGAGGACCGGAGTGCAGGATCCCACTGTATGACGCCGCGCCAACAAATCGACGCGCTAATGGCAGGCGTTGCCGATCAACCGCCAGACATCGTGGTTCCATGCAAGGCCGTTAATGCCCATTGGTTCAAGATTCTGGTCCGTTGGGAAGACGATCTGACGCCTGTCCCGACCGCGAACTTTGAGATCTATCGCGGTCATCCACAATACGCCGCCGATATCGTCGCCAAGGGTAAGTACGAGCAGAAGTCCGTTCCTCCTGGAAACTACCGTATCTTTTTCCCAAATATCCACGACGCCGAAATTGTCGAGGAGTGAGAGCCGACATGGCGAACGTAGCCTCCAGTGCCGGCGATTGCTTCAGCCGAATAGCGAGAATTCAAGGATTCTTCAACTACCTCTCCGTGTACAACCACGCCGACAATGCCACAACGTTCCCCAACCCCAACCAGATTGAGGAGGGGAGCACGGTCAAGGTACCGGATAAGCAGATGAAGGCATTCAACCTCCCGCTTGATGCCGAGAAGAAGTTCAAGATTATCCGTCAGAAGACCAAGTTGCGGATCAAGATCTGCATGGCAGATGCCGCTCAGACACCGGGCATTGCTAAAGCGAGACTGACAATCGGCGCCAAGAAAGCAGCCGACACCACCGGGACGCTCGAAATTGACGACATCGACCCGACGTTAACCAATGCTTCGCTCACGGTTGTGCTGACCAATCCTCCCGCGTATGTCGCCCCGCCCCCAACCACAGCGGGCGTGGCCAACCAATACCCTCCCCCGATCGTTGCTCCGGATTTCGACGACCCAAAAACCGTCTGGCCGAAAGAAGGTGAAACCATCGTTTGGAATCTGCAGGTGGGATCCCTTGAACCGCATACCGTGATCCGCGGAGTGTTGCAGCGGCTGGAGAACTTGGGTTTCGCCTGCCCTGTTCAGAAAGTGGAAGACGCCCCCACGCGCAGGGCCGTAAGGACTTACCGTCGCTTCGTTGAGAGTAAAGTGGCCCCAAATGATACCGACGCTGTAGCCGACATCCAGGCCAATATCAGAGCTCGCCACGACGACTAGCCATGGTTATCAACCGAACCGCAAGAGTTGCGCGTACCGCTCACGATAAAACACATCTCAATCACTTGGGCGTTCCTGAGTTCGGCGTCGTCGAAATCCAGATCAAAGGTCAGGGCGGAAGTCTATCCAAGTGCTATCGCGACGGTTCGAGCACGACCTCGACCGCCCCCGCCACGACCGGAGATGATACGTTCCATTTCGCGCCGGGTCCCCAGTACGCGGCAGCGACATGGACGGCTGACCCCACGCTAAAAGACGATGTTCAGATCGTTTACAAGCTGCACAATCCACAATTCGCGATCAAGGAAGCCAAAATCGAGATCTTTCCCCGGTTTTCGAAAAATTCGGTGTGGACTCGGGAATTGAAAGACGATGAACTGCTGCACGGTGAGCACACGCTGCAATTCAACGCGCAAGACAATTGGGATGGCAAGATCGACGCCCATGCCGATTACCCTGATCAGTTCCTCACGGTGGAACACTCTCCGTACAAGCTTAAGTTGACGATTTCTGGTGAAGGAGTAAACACGTCGCCCGCGGCCTGGACCTATTTCCACATTATCATTGCGAAACTCGAGCTGGAGTATGGTCCCAAGACGGTTCTGCCAGCACAAGCAGCGAACATGGAGGGCGGCATCCACACCGAAACATACGATGATCTCATCGCGCAAGGAGCCGCCCCTCCAACCGGCGGCACGGTCAAAGTGTTCCTGAAAAGCGACATTTTCAAAACGTCGAGCGATGACATGTTCAAAAACCAGCTTTTCACCAGGCATGAGACGCTATGGGGGGATGGCCCCCAGATTCCGCTGTTCTGCAAAGTCTGGGTGAAATCGTCGTCGGATACAGATGTGGTCGCTTACAAGGCGCTTGGACGGCTCAAATTTATGTGGGACTGGGAGAGTACTTCCGTCGCGAGCCCGACCGGGTTCACTGCCTCCGCTGAAAAGTATCTGGTCAATAAAACCAAGCCTAAGGGTCGGAACTGCCATGACAAGCGGGGCGGCAAGCGGGCGTCCAATAAGCCCGTGTTTCCCGCTCAGGCTGGCCCGGGCGCCGCCACTCCGGCAGCTTTGCCGGTCGGATCTTTTCCTTTCGAAGTTGTGGCCGTCGACAAGCCTCGGAAGTGGGCAGCCTACAGCTATGCATGGAACGATGGTGTGGCTGCGTCCAAAACTGGAGTGATTTTCCAGCCGGCCCGCATGGCCGGGGATGAATACAAGGTAACGGTCTACGTTAATCAGGAATACGACAGGAAGAAGAAGTACAAGTTGAATGTTGATACGGATGCGCCACTTCCTTCGCCGGACGTACTTAAAGCCGTGACTGGTGACTATCACATCTGGCGCCGCGTAAACGTGCGGAAGTATGTGAAAAAGAACAACAGCGTCGCCGAGACCATTAACCTCGCGACAGTCGCCGGCGAATACGCGAAGGCATTCCTTGAGCTCAAAGATTTGACCGCAGGATCAATTACCTACGTGGCTGAAGCCGACTGGAACAGCCGGGTCACCGCCTCTGTTAACGGCCGTAGCGCGGCCCTTCAGCGCATGGTCTCTCCAGGAAATCAGCACGCGAAGGGCGGGAACGGCGTTTACTTGCGCACTCGCGCCGAGTATCGAGTTGCATACCTGGCGGAAGGAGCCACCGTGGCGGTTGTCGACGCCTTTTTGAACGACCCGAGCAATGGTATGCAAGATGACGACCACTATGAAAAAAAAGGTAAAACACTAGGAAGGGGCGTCGTCTCAGACGCGTTCAGCCCCGAGGCTGATCCCGGCTCGGGTTGCACGATCTTTCATTGTGACAAGCTAATTAGCATCGGATGTGACTTGTTGGGATGGGCATATGACGTACCCGGCGGAGCCGGCAACCGCTGCGGTTTCCTGCTCTGCGCCACCAATGCGGACCATTCCGCTGGGGATAACATTGAGAACACGGCCACGCACGAATTTGGCCATCACTTCTTCTTGCCTCATACACCCGATGCCGGTGAAAAGAAAAACTACAAAGCACATGATTCGTCAATTACAACCTGCATCATGTCCTACAATGTGCCCACAGAGTTCTGCGGTTTCTGTCAGCTACGGCTCAGAGGATGGAGCAAGAATGCACTCAAGCCTGCACCGAGCGCCAATTCCAAAACTTAGCAGTCCATTTCTCATTTTGGCGGCGTGCTGGAGCTTGGCTGGTCCGTGGGTCGGTTTTGCTCAACCGAAGAATCTAAGGAGGCCCAGTGTGGAAATACGAATTCAGTCGCCGCGAACCAGCTATAACATCGGCGAAGCAATTCGAGTGGAGGTGGCTCTACGCAACACCGCTTCCGAACCTCTGACGCTGCCGCGTCTCACTGACCCTTACGGCCCCCAGCCGTACTTTGTGATCCAGGGACCTTCGTTTCGCAAGCCTTATCGGTTTCATTGGAGAGGAAAAGCACCCGCGGGAAGTCATGCTCCTCTGGACGTTGGCGACGTTGCACCGGGGCAATATCTGACGGAAACTTTGACGCTGCCATCGACCCTGGCATTATTTGAACCAGGCGCTCACGAACTGTATGCGACCTACGAATGGAGCGGTACAGTGGTTGAATCGAATCGGATCAGCTTTAAGATGGAGGCCCTTGGCCCTCCGGTGTTCCGGGTCGTCGGCCGTACACCATTGTTTTCTGAAGTCGGCATCCAAGCTCTGAGTGTCAACGGCCAGGCGCTTTACCTCGCCTCTTTTAGTGAAGACCGGCCGGATCTCGGTGAGACTTCATTCGACGGAGTCTCGCAGCTGACGTCAATCGAACCCGGGGCAACAGATTTCTTCGCGCCCTGGTGCCAGACCGCCGAGATAGGGGTCATCGGACCGCGCTTTGGGTGGCGCACCGGGAACGCCATCACCGTGGCAGGTTTTCGCAAGCTTCCGCAGCGCCTTGAGATGGCCTTCACGCCAAGGATCCACGGACCGTCTCTCATGGGCGCAAATGGAGACATCGACCTGCTCGTGACCGACGCGGCTGGGACCATGTTGGCCCTGGTTCGCTTCCCCAACGTCAACTACGACCAGTCGCCAGCTCCTGCTCGACTGGTGTGGGAGAAGAACGTTCAAGCCCCTATTACCGACTTCACGTCGACCATCAACCCCAAGGGTGCGCGCTTCGCAGTTCTCCGCCAGGGAAACTCCATTCGCCTTTTGACCTGGGACGATAACGGCCCGAAGCTGGAGCCGCCAATGGCGGTCGAGGGCAAGCCAGTCACTGCCGTTGGCCCAGCGCTGCATCTCTCTGTGTCGGGCGTAGTTCGAGCATCGATGCTGACGGCGGACCCAGCCAATGCCCGCAAGGTCGCGATTACCGAAATCACTTGGCAGGGGGGCGGTCCTCCGCACTTGAAAACAGAGCCTTCGTTCGAGCTGCAATCAGGCATCCGCTCGGGCACGATTGCCTATTCGATGAGTGCTGTCGAATCGCCACGCCGGGAGTGGTTCTTTGTATTGGACAGCCATCGGGTGCAGAACAGTCATTCTGAAGGCAAGGCATATATCACCAAGCGGGTGGTATTGCTTCCGCCGCAGTTGCTGGTCATGAGCCATGTGACTTATGACCTGGAGGTCCATAAGAAACCGGAACTGAATATGATTGAGGGAGGGGCAGACTAGGGTCGGTTCACAAGCGAACAGTCTGCTGGTCCAGCGCCCCATTGTGGACGCGAAAATCCAGCATGTATTCGGGACTCTCGGACTCCATCCAAAAACAATCAATCGGCCCAAACACAGTCCGCAACTCCGCCGTAACGCAGGTTGGCAGATATACTCTCAGCACGCGCGGATCGTAGTACCGGAAGGCCATCCGGGTCCCCTTGGTATCTCGCACCACCAAAAACTCCCGGAGATGCCGCCTGAGCTTCTTGAGAGAAGTCTCACTCCTAATAAGGACTCCCCAACTATTGCCCCATGCCTGATGGATCAAGCGATGGGTGTCGCGATAGCCGGGATCGAGTTGCACCAGATAGGGGGCCGCCATTTCCAGGTCGGGGGCCAGAGGTCCACTGTACAAGCACGAATATTCGAGATGGCACGCGAGGAGGAATCGGAAGACGTCGACTGTACGCGCGCCATCGACGATCATCCAGACGTTCTGGCGGGGCCCGTCGGGCCACAGGATCTCTTCAATCCGCGCTACCAGTTGATCTGTCATAGCGATGATCGGTCATACTTGCCAAGCAGAGGCGGCGACCGCCGCCTTTAGTTGTTCGTTCAAAACGGTGTCCCACTGGCTGCCGCAGCCACCAGCGCCGCGGCCTGCGCAGACATATTCATATGCGGTGAAAAGACCGGCAGATCTACGATAGGAGCAGGCCCCGATGCGATGCGAGGCTGACGATCCGCCAAGGGGAAAGGCACATCTTGCTTTTCGTTGCCCTTTCCCGATCCCTCTCTCTGCGCTTTTTGTGAACATGCAGTCGACCGAAAATGAACAGTTGTTCGATTTTCCGAATAAAGGCATCGTGGGGAAGGCGAAGGGGAAGATTGGAGACGTTATGTCGAGCTAGATCTTGCTGAAGCCACATCTTACCGGTTTCGGTTCTGAGATCCTGCGGCCGCCAACGAACCCAGAATTGGGTCTCAAGAGGTGACGCCCGATCGGGTTCGGTGCAGTCCTGCTCCTCACAGAGCCACCACTCGTCTCGCCCTAACGGAAAAGCCATAAGAATCCTGAAAAACGATCCCGTGGTCGAGCATAACCGGGGCCTAAAGACAGTCACAGATTTGATCAAAGGTGCGCAGTAGAGTCAAGATTCAATTTTCATTGGTAATGTAAGCCTATCTGAGTTGACTTAGGTTGGGTTCGCATTCAAGGTTCTTATTCCTGCCATCGTCGCCGACTGCGACGGCGTGTATCGATACACATTAGGGCTTGTATGGCTTCTCCTGCGGATTTGGCTGACAGCGTAAAAAGTTCCGCCGAGAAAAAGGTGGGTGCAAGGCAGTGGACGGTGGCAAGGACAAGGGTGGCATCGATTGCTTCGCCTTGGTCGATGAGTTGCTGGGGTGAACCGGTGGTAAAAGGCCAAAGTCCATAGGGACAAGGGTTAGCGAGCAAATCACGCCCACCGAGAATCTGTTCGATCTTCGGTCAAGGGGTCAAAAAGTGTTAAAGAGATTTCTCGACAGTTGAGCCGCCATAGAGCTTGCGCGTGCAGACAATGCGTTCGTTCAGGGACAAGTGAGGCCGGCGGTACCGGTAACGCGGCCGCAACCGCCGCCACAAGCCGTAATTACATTGCAAGTGTCTCCATTGGCATTCTGGACAAAGGCCCAAACCGTATATGTACTGCTGGCCCCAGAGGCGCACTGAGCCAAGCCCGCGTTCGAAACGGTTACCGCAGTGGTGGCGCTCCCATCCAAGGAACACGCACCCCAGGTTGCGGTGAGCGGAGTCACGGGCGATGGCGCCGTGCTGAAATATCCAATGGCTGTGAACTGGTATGTACCGCTCGCAGGGGCAGTTGCCGATGTGGGACTAACGGTTACGGACTGGGCGGTACGAGTCGCCGATGTGCCGCAGGCGAGGGCGATTGCAGCCAGGGTTAAAAGTAGAAACGAAAAGAGACGAGGCCCGAGGCAGTTCATGGCAAGCCTCCTCCTCGGGGATTATAACGCCGCCAGGAAAACGGGAGCTTCACCAGTTGATGCAGGAAGCAAGTGAGATCGCCGGCAGGATCAAGCAGCCGTCGGACCTGTGTCGGACCTGTGGGACCTGGAGGAATACCTGACCCAAAGACGTAAGGAGATCGACCACAAGTACAACTATCGGTACTCGCAGCTCACGCAGGTGTTTGGGAGACTCTTGTACGAGACCCGAGTCAGTGAAGAAGAGCTACGCGGTTTCAGTGAGGATAAGCTAACAACGATCCGCTCTTTGGCTAAATTCTTAGCGGAGGACGCCGCCTCCTGACCTGCATTCTGAGCGCCCCTGGCTACGTCAGTAGACAATGCTTGGCTGGAACCCTTGCGCGAGTTCTGGCGTCCAAATATTACATGCGCTGTTCATCGGTATTCTACTGTTGGTTCGTGCTCCTGACGGCTATCTCCGCTCCCCTGACTTCTTGCCAAAGTGTCGACCAAGCACTACCGCAAGCACCCGGACAACTAATAGACCTCGGCGGCCGTAAGCTGCACTTGTACTGCACCGGGAGTGGCCCGCCGACCGTAATTCTCGAGGCGGGGGCAAGCTCTTTCTCCACCGATTGGGTGCTGATTCAAACGGAGATCGCAAAAACGACAAGGGTGTGCTCGTATGACCGCGCTGGGTACGGGTGGAGTGATCCAGGACCAGAGTGGGATACAGTCACGCAAGTCGAAAGCGATCTGCATGCCGCGCTGAACAAAGCTGGCGTAAATGCGCCATTGGTGCTCGTGGGCCACTCGATGGGCGGACTCTTCGCGCGCTGGTACCAGCACGAACATCGAGATGACGTTGTCGGAATGGTCTTGATTGAAAGCTACGAGACCACGGCCCCGGTCAACGGCAAGCCAGTGCCACTTTATACGCTCACGAAGGAGCAGTTGCAGGCCAACCTCCCGCCCCCATCTTCGCTGAAGAAGCCCCCGCTGCCCACCGAGGTGCACCCGCCTTTCGACAAACTTCCGCCATCTCTGCAGAAGACTCACGTACTCTTGGAGCGCCACTTCTTCGAAACGCTGGACTTCAATAAGGGACCAGAGATGATGGAATCCTGGCGTGCCGGAATCACCAAGCTGCATGGGGCGTCGCTCATGCCCGATTCTCTCCACGGCATACCGCTCTTCGTTATCAGTCGTGAGGACATGAACGAAGACGAAGGGCAGCAACAAAAAGCGTTAGCACATCAGTCGGCCCATTCGAGGTGGGAAATCGCTGTAGGCAGTGGGCATTTCGTCCAGCTTGAAAGGCCTGAGCTGGTGATCGATGCCATAACAAATGTCTTACGTGGGGTCCGTGGGGGTAGTGGTGGGTGAAAAAACTCGGTTACACTTTTTGACCTCATGCGAGGGGGTTTTGAGTGTTTATCTGATAGCGACAATTGAGATTCCCGTTTCCTTTGATCGCGATTTAAGAGTTGTCGCCAGGAGTCCCAATCAGTGAAGGGGACTGCCTTCGGAGGCAGGCGGTCGCCCTTCCAGCGGTGGTCTTGGCGTCTCCGTGGCCGGAGCGGCATTAATCATCTTTCGATCCAACTCAGCGGAGCCGATCCGTCCCCCGTCCTCGGCTTCCAGAATTACTCGCACTCTGCGGGTCTTGCGCGGAACGCGAAGCATAATGCGGAACTGCGATGCCACCTCGGGTAGGTGTGACGGGTGCAATGCGTGGGCTAACAATGTCACCGTTTCGGTTCTCGAAGCTAAAATGTTCCCGTATTGGTTCAGACTGGCCGCCGCAACGATCAACTTTGCAACACTCTTTCCATCATCCGACGCCTGGAAACCTAAGTTCTCGGATTTCAATTGCACGTTGAACTCCGCAGTTTGGCTATCCGGGTGCCGTACAACACCGGATAGGCTTACATCTAACGCATCGAAGGGGATTGTGGATTCCACGGCTTCTACAAGCTTGATCTGTTGCTGCTGTCTTGGATCGATCGGGGCATGTGCGTCGGGTGCATAGTAGCCAGCTTTAGTCACCGCTCGCAGATTCACGTCACGAAGCGTGACGCGTACGCGACGAAACCTCCCATCCGGATCTACCTCCCGCGGCTGATAGGTCAGAGTGTAGTACTGCGCGCCCATTTGCTCGGACTCTTTGATTTCGGTGTCAACGTAGTTGCGGTTGTAGAACAACTTGCCTCCGGTTTCATTGGCGAAAATTCCGAAGTTGACGTCCCCGGCAAAAGGATCGTCACCAATATCAATCCCTGCTTGCGCTGCGCTGAAGCTCATGACGTTGCCCCGAACCGGCAACCCCGGATAAATCACAAACAGGCTGATTCGCGCATCGACCAGCATGTTCGTTGTGGAATGAACATATTGCTTGAGTTCTCCCAGTAACTTTTCGGGGAACACAAGTGGTTCCAGATATAGGTTGGGACTGCCGTGGCCCACCCACACGATGCTCTTTCTCCCCGGAACACCTTTGTTCTGTAGCGCGATTTGCTGTAGCGCATCCAGTGACTGTCCAAACCTTTCCCCGCCGAATACGGGGTTTATTTTGTAGGGTAATGCACTCGGGAAATGCTTAAGAGCCTCCAAGAGATCCTCTTTGCTTTGGGTGAAGCTTTTCAGCATTTCTAGCGATTCATTCCCTACCACCAATAATTCCGTGGGAGAGGGCAACCGTTGGGGCTGTGCCTTCAAAAACCGCTCCACTTCCTCGCGGATGTAGGCAAAATCCTCCCAACGCGAATTCAGTTGATCCATGACGAGAATGGTAGCGGGAGCTTTTCCACTAGGGTTTGCGTCTTCAGGGTCTGCACGCCCGACGTGAACTTCTGGAGCTTCGAAAGAGACGATAGTCTGCGGTTCCTTGTCCTCGGTGATGGTGAAGTCGTCTTTCGTTAACCCGCTGACGATGGGATGCCCCTTCTTATCCAGTACCGTGACATCCAGAAAGACCAGCGCTGATGTCACCTTAATGGTCGGGGTGCCGGAGGGTTGCTGCTCTTGCGCTCTGACCCGATGAATCGAAATGACCCCAAGCAAAACCAGCGCACAAACGACCCACAGAGATACCTTCATGATTGCCTCCAATCATCTGCAGAGTCTCACTATGCGGCGATTTCACACACTTGAAGTCTAGACCCAAGAACCCCCGATGCGGATAGAGGAAATTGTATTGACTCGTAAAACTTTGTATTTAATTTCGATTTTGCAAAAAAAGTGCTGGCAGTCCTCCGCAGAGGCATTTCTTGCCGCGTGGGTGATAACTGTCGTTAAATCTCTCCTGGAACTCCCCTCAGAAACTGCCATTCGTGGTTTTAAGCCGCGGCAGCAACTTCGATGATTTGCAACCCGAGCTGGGCGGCTTTTCGCTTGAGATGGATCACCTGCTGTTTGCGGTGCTGTATCTCATAGAACTGGGCTCCTTGGTCTACATATTTCATTCCGTAGCACAGCATGGGGTAGACGAGCCGAGCGAGCTTGGCGGCCATGGCCTTGGTCGCCACCGGAGGCCCCAGCTGTGTTCTA
>Ga0209380_10002701_pt1 | contig 11258 bp, 10 predicted proteins | sample HubBroMetageWFT6_FD_188347 | JGI IMG/M metagenome (GOLD analysis project Ga0209380, IMG submission 188347) | Warmed and freeze-thawed soil microbial communities from the Hubbard Brook experimental Forest, New Hampshire - Hubbard Brook CCASE Soil... | ecosystem: Environmental > Terrestrial >...
CCAACCTGCGCTCCATGCTCAAAGCACGCCTCATCGCCAAACGCCCCACGAATTACGTTGACGCCACCAACCTCACTCCCCAGGAGCGCCAGCACTGGGTCAAACTCGCCAAAGACTACAACTACGAAGTTCATGCCATCTTCTTTGACGTGCCTCTTGAAGTCTGCATCGAGCGCCATCAGCGCCGCGACCTTGTCGTTCCCGAAGACGTCATGCGCCGCATGGCCGCCAAACTAAAAGCCCCCACTTTCGAGGAAGGTTTTGCCAAAATCACCGTAGTGCGAGTAAAGAAGAAAGACGACAGCGTCGCCGCAGAATAGTATCGCGCTCGGAAGAACCCACATAACTGGTATAACTAAAGACCTTCCAAACAAGGTTCATCGCCTTTGCGTCCTTCGCGAGCTTTTCTTTGCAGCCTTTGCGGTTAGAAGCTCTTACTGCCGTTCCCACGCCCAGTCCTCTCTTCCACAAGTGTGCAAACAATTGCTCCTCACCGGCAAATACCTCCCGTAAACCGAGTTCCTCCTGTCTCCGCATTTGGCATCGAGTTTGCTTCTACCCTTGGTAGAGGCTTGGTAACACGCCATAGTCACTCCTGGTAACTTCTCTCTCGGGCCTCAAGACTTCGAGGGCGTAAGGACCTTACAAAATGAAAATGACCCTGTGTGTGATCTTCCTGATTTGCGCCACCGCAGCCTTTGCGCAGAATGCTCCCGTGCTGAACAACCAGCCAAGCGGAACTCAGATTGCCGACCACGTCCTGCACGCCTATCAGCACGACATGGCTCAGTCCCAGAATCTCCTCGAGCATTCCGACTACTCCTATGCCCAGGGCGAGCGGCCTCTCTGGGAATTCGGCCCCGTCGGTCCGCCCCCGGTGCCCCTCGGCGACCTCGCCCGCGCGGCCCGCAAAGCGCACGCGCTCGACAAGAAGGCCCAGATTATCTGGGAAAAATAGTTCGTCTGGGAAAATAGCTCGCTCGAGAAAAATATCGGTAGGCCTGCGGACGCCGGGTTGACCCTAAATCAGCCCCCGGCCCCCGCGCTGTTGATGGGCTAGCGAAGCTCGAGTCTCTTTCGGCAGCACCAAGAACCCGGGCGCCACCCGATCCGCGATCGAGTCCTGAAATTGTCGGCGCGTCTCTCCCGTTTTAATCTCAGCGATCTTGGTTCTACCCAGTGCCCCCCTGTGGTGATGAATTCAGGTGGCCCCAGATGACAGGACACGACAGACTGCATAAAATGCTCGTCATGAGGAAAACCTGGGCGGCGGGAATCGTAGCGGCGGGAGTGGTGCTCGCAACGCTGGCAGTAACACGAGCGGCAGCGGCGCAGCAGGATGAAGAAGGTCCCACGTCGTTCTTAAGTTTCCAGGTGCTGAAAGACGACAACGGAAAGCCACTGCGCAGCGCCAGCGTCATCATGCATCCGGTCGGCGGAAATGGAAAACAAGGCAAGGGCGGCATGGAACTGAAGACCGACGCGGAAGGGAAGTCGAGCTTTGACGGAATCCCCTACGGAAAATTGCGCGTCCAGGTCCTCGCCCCCGGGTACCAGACCTACGGCGAAGACTTCGACATCAACAAACCGAAGATGGATTTCACCATCAAATTGAAGCGCCCGCAGAGTCAGTATTCGATTTACGGACCCGGCAAGGACTCCAGCACACCGCCGAAACAGGATGCGCCGCCCCCCGACAAGAATCAAAAGCCCAACTAGGGAAGCCCTGAGCCGGGAAACTGCAATTGGAGAGCTATGGACTACTTATTGAAAACAGAACCGTCGGTCTATTCGTTCACCCAGCTGGAGCGCGAGAAAACCACGATCTGGGACGGAGTATCCAATCCCGTAGCCTTAAAAAATCTGCGTGCGATGAAGCCCGGTGAACGCCTGGTGATCTACCACACCGGAGACGAAAAAAGCGCCGTGGGCACGGCCAGCGTGGTCTCAGTCGACGCCACTGACCCGAAGAATCCGCAAGTGAAGATCAAAGCCGGCAAGCCGATTTCGAAACCCGTAACGCTGGCCGAAGTGAAAGCTCACAAGCTCTTCGCCGAATCTCCGCTGGTGCGCCAGGGCAGGCTGAGTGTAGTACCCCTCACAGAAGCACAATACAAATTCCTGGCCGGCGAGTGATCGGAAAAGTCCCAGCTCACTATCCGGTCTTTTCCGGTTGTCATCCTGAGCGGAGCATCTGCTTTCGCAACGCGAAAGCAGATGCGCAGTCGAAGGATCCCTCGCAGCTCAGCCCGGCGGCGACTTTTCCAGGAGTCGCAACGTGCATTCGTCACCGACTTCCCTACGAAGGATGAGCATCCCGCCGGATCAGCGCCGAATCCAAAAAGAACCCCAGCCCCAGTGCAAAGGGGATGGCCCCAAACGCGGCCGCTACCCAGGCGTCCGACTCGACCCGCGCGATCAATGAAAATGTAATCGTGTAGCCCACCGCGGCGGCGATCAGCAAAATGCCCGACCGTCGTGACCGCGCAGCTTCCGCAAGTTCCGGTTCCATGGGGACACTTACTCCCCGGCTGATCGCGGCCAGCCTTTCCTCGGTGCGCAGCTTGCGCACACGGTAAAAACTGTACATTCCCAACACTGCGGTAGGCATCCCGAAAATCATGATTACTGCCACCAGACCGGTGAGTCCGTCCATGGTAATTCTCCTTCCAGTCGCGCCTTGGGCGCGCGTGCTGATGTCACACGAGAATACGCAGGGCGCGGCAGGATAGTTCCCACGAAGCCGCGCAAATTACCGCTCCACCGATCCATATCCATGTCCAAAATCAATCCATCATCAACCCTCGCCCGAGGGTTCTTCAGCCAACCCAGGGGCGCCGCGAAGCTTCCAAGCGGTGTAGAGTAGTGCCTGGGGCTGTGCCGGGTCACCTAAGGGAGACTCCATGAGATTCAAGCGTTGCGCGAAAACGCGGGCCGCCTCCGCCGTGGCAGCCTGCCTGGCTATGTTGTTCGTCACTCCGGGCGCCCGGGCCCAGGAAACGAAGGAAAAAGTAACGGTTAGCGACGTCGATCGCACCTACCTGGTCCGCCTGCCGCGGGGTTACGATGCCAAGCAGAAATATCCCGTGGTAATCCTGCTGCATGGCATGAATCAGGATACCGACGACATGGAGCGCCTGACCCGCTTTGCCCAGTTGGCGGACAAGAACGGCATCATCGCCGTCTACCCCAGCGCGCTGCACGGCCGCTGGAATGTGGGCGTGCGTCCGCCAGTGCAACAGCCAGCGATGAGGAGTCCGGGACGCGGCCGCCGTGGCGGAGGCGGCGGCTATCCGGGCGGCGGAGGCGGAGGCTACCCCGGAGGCGGCGGTGGTGGTGGTGGATACCCCGGTGGAGGCCAGTCGGGCGGACAGGGGCGCAATGACGAAACCAGGTCTGAGCCCGCGGACGATGTCGACTTCCTGAATCAGATGCTCGACCAGATGGCATTAAAGTTTTCGCTCGACCAGGCGCGCATCTACGCCACGGGACTTTCTGAAGGCGGCCTCATGGCCATGAAAGCCGGATGCTCCATGGCCGACCGCATCGCAGCCATCGCCCCCGTGGGCGCGGCCATGCCGAAAACCATGATCTGCCTGCCCTCGCGTCCGTTGCCGGTGGTGATGATCAATGGCACGTCCGATCCGGTTGTCCCCTACGGCGGCGGCACCGAACACAATCTTCACCTGCCAGTCATTTCCGTGGAGGACAGCGCCAAAGCATGGGCCAAAATGGCTCGCTGCGGCGAAAAGCCAACCCAAAGCAAGCTCCCGTCTCACGAGAAAGGCGGCATGGAAACCAAAGTCGAAACCTACGACGGCTGCCAGCAGGGCGCACAGGTCGTGTCCTACAGCGTAAAGGGCGCAGGCAACACTTGGCCCGGCGGCGAGCAATACGAAGTAGAAAAGGAAGTCGGGAAAACCAGCCCCGACCCCGACGCCAACGAAACCATTTGGAGCTTCCTGTCGACCAAAAAGATCGAAGCAAAGGCCGCGACCGATCAGCCCGCGCCCGATAAGAGTAGTGCCGATACCAGAACTCCGAAGTGAGCGGAGGGAGGCTCCCGGTTCTTCGTCACGTCCAGCTTGATCGCTAAATTTTGTGTGCTCATCGCGAACGCCGCGTTTTTCATCGCGGCGGAGGGATCTCAGTCTCTACGGATGTGGAGCGCCAGCCGAAGCAGCCAGTCCATCAGCTCCGCGAACCCATGATCCCCCTCAGCCGATCCTTCACCTCTGCCCACTCCGCCGCTACAATCGAAAATCGCATCGAGTCTCGGGCAATATAATCCGCCGCCATCCGATGCGCCCGCAAAGTCCCCTCGAACTTCCCGCCAATCCGTTCCAACGCCGCGCGCGAACGCTGGTTGCGCGCATCCGTGTGAAAGCACACCCGCAACACCTGCCACGTTTCGAACGCGTACGCCAGCATGAGCAGCTTTGCCTCAGTGTTAGCCGCTGTGCGAATAGCTGAGCGCGTCAGCCACGTGTAGCCAATCTCACAGGCATCCGGAAACGTTCGCCCGTGTCGCGGATGCCCCGCCGGCCACGCCCATCGCTCGAGATTCCAGAAGCGCGTAGACCCTATGACCGCACCATCGTTCGCCCGAACAATCGCGAACGGCACCGCGGTCCCAGCATCTCGCCAGGTCAAAGCGGTCTCCACATAATTGGTAGCGGCTGCCTTACCTTGCGGAACGGGACTCCACTGATACAACGCAGGGTCACCTGCCGCGGCAGCAACCAGTCCCTCGACGTGAGCACGGTCCAACGGTTCCAGACGAACCTGGCTCCCCGACAGCGCAAAAACGTCAGCTTCCATCTCGCTACTTTAATCCTTCGACCACATTTAGGTCCGTGAGCCCAGCCGGCGCCCTGGGTGATGCTCCCCATCCTCCCTTTCTTGGCATCACGCGAACGAGCCGCCAACATCGGATTCGCAGCTCAACCTCGTCCTGAATCGCCCCGAAATCACTCGGTCGCAGCATTCCCGGCTGGATGTCCGATCGCACCTGGCGCACGTCCAAACATAATGCCGGTTTCTACCTCCACCAGCTTTCCGGCCTGCCGGTACGGCCTGAACCTCCATTGCCCCAAGGCATCCGTGATGGCCTTTGACTGGTCGGGGAAGGCGCTCAGGCAATGAATGTGCGCTACCTTTCCGTTCTTGTCGATGATGATTCGGACCGGAACAGGGTTGAACCTATGCTCGGTAAAGACCGGGTCCACCCGTGCGATCAGGTTCTCGTCGCGTGCGTAATCCTTGATGCACACCGGGACAGCGCCCCCGCCCGCCTCGGGACTGGCTTCTGCGGGCAATTCCATCTTGTTCATGTCGAGGATCAAACCCTGCAGCAGTTTCGTGTCACGGCTGGCTAGCACAATTTCCACGGCGTGGCAGCGGATCTCGGTAGCCGCAACATACCAATACAGCTGAGCCACCGGAGACATATACCCAAAGAAGTGGAAAGTGTGACCAGATATCTTGACCTCACTAGGCGGGAGGTTGACTTTGTAATCGGCCTGCAAATGGTCTTTCATATACCTCGTCAGCTCGAGCGCGTTCGACGCCGGCAGAGGCGTAAAAAACATATCCTCGGCGGTGATCAGGATACTGCCCGGGATTGGTTCCTTATGCGTGTCCGTGGGTGTAATCTCGGCGAGCACATAGCGGCCGCTATCCGACGGAGGTGGGCCGTCATATTCCTCGGTCCAACCCAGAGGCAACGTGTAGGTCATGCCAAAATACTGGTTATGAAAAACGCTATTCGTCACTCTCCCGCCTTCTGGCAGGGGAGTTGTGGAGTCACTGGCGCTCGACCAAGCACCCCTTACCAGAATCTCCGGTTCCGGCGGCCGCATGCTTTGCGGCTCGGTCTTTTGCCCCCAGGCCAGCGACAGGGATAAAGACAACAAAGATAACGACGGCAAGGATATGGATCGAACGATAACCCCCGATAAACCTGTTAACCGTGAATACATACTTCTCCTCCCGGTACGAGTAATGATTTTGACTTCGACGGGCGCACCTTCGGCCAGGGCGCGGACTATCTTCTGGTTTCGTTCTAACTTGGACGAAAGCTGGCGAGACTCCGTCTCGCCAGCAAGGTTGTGTAAATAGTTACAGCGAGCGCAGAAAGTTCAGCAAGTCCTGCTGCTGTTTTGTGGTGAGGCTGGAGAAGTGCGTCACCACGACGTTGGCCTCGCTACCGGAGCTCTTGTGGTCCACGATCGCCGTGTACAGATCGGTGGTGCGGCCATCGTGCAGCAGGAATATCCGTTGTCCCAAGCCCCACAACGGAGCCGTGCGGAACTGTGTTCCGCCGGCGCCGCCCTGCGAGACCTGGTCTTCCAGGCGGATACCCATTTTATGGATCTCAAGATCGGAGAACGCAGGCACCGGGACATTGCTCAATCCGGGAGCGAAGTTTGATGCTTGGGTTGTGCCCGGTGTCGGATTGTGGCAGGTGGCGCAGCCGATCGAGCTGAATAAGCCACTGCCATTGGCGATCGACGTTGCGGCAACCTGCTGCCCATTGAGCATAACCTCCCCGGGTGTCGGTGGGGCCAGGAACCGCATGAAGTTGGCAAACGCCGAGACGTCGTCGAGAACCGCGGCATTCGGCGTCGAATTTGGATTGGATGTATCTTCCGGGTAACCGGCCCCGCCAAGGTTTAGGCAGCTGGCAGGCAGCCCAGTACCCTGCTGATCTTCTTCCGGCAGGGGACGATCTTGGGGGAACAGCTCGTTGCTGATCCCCATCTCCACGTTGTAAGCCTCACCGGTAAAGATGTGCAGCGACTTGTTCTGCGCCTTCCATCCAAAGCGAGAAATGGTGCCATCATTGCCGTTGCGATTGAAGCTGCCGGAGATGCCAAGGGAGTTGACGAGATTGGCCGCCTGGTTAGCTAACAGGGTTGAGTCGTCGAGGTTCTCGATCAAGCCCGCGCCAAAGACTGGCGTCGGAATGCGGAAGATGATGTCGTCCGCCGCCAGCGCCGCACTAAAGTTCGGCTGCGCGAGACGGCAACTGCCCGCATCGGGGCGCCCTGTAACCGTGAACAGGTCTTCCACTCCGCCATTGGGTGCTTTGGTGTTGGCCGCTCCGCTGGCGGTAAGGAAGTACGGGAACCGGACTTCCACGGTTGGACCATTGGCCGTAATGAAAGGCGGTGTGGTGTCGCTCGGCGCGACCCCGTTGCTGGTGAAAAGGAATTGGGGATTGACGGCAGCGCCGGACCCGCCGGCTGCCGGTTGCGCGTGACACGAACTGCACTGATTTGCGTTAAACCGCGGCCCCAGACCCACGTTCGCGGAGCCGGAAACCGTCTCCACTGCCTGGAAGCGAGTGAGACCGTCGTTGAAAAAGGCGGTGAAGCCGTTCGGGTCATTCGCCGGATCGATGATCGTCCCGCCTGTGCCGCGGCTGGCACTCTGCACTCCGGGGTCGGTTTGAGCAAATGCCATTCCGGTAAGGAACAACACCGCCAAAGATAAAACTGACGCGAGTTTGCCTGTATTGATATTGATCACAATTCCTCCTTGTAACCGGTTCGTCTCCCAATTGCCCTGGGACCCTCTATCGGTCCAGGTCGAAACACACGGGGACCGGGATCCCAGGGGACACACTTCTAGCTCAAGCTTTTTCTTGGTGACGTGCAGCGCGGGGTTGGGCCTCAGCTGTTCGGCTCAAGCTATGGTTCGGCGAAAATCTCCGGTACCGTGCCTGCCGCGAACGGAACAGCACTGTGGGAGCGGTATCCCACCAGGGGTTTCTTTTCTCAGGCGAGAAAAGAGGATTCAAACATTGCCGGAACTCTAGGCTGGACGCGGAATCCGGTCAAGGGTCCGGAAGTACATTCTGTAGTTACAAAACGGCCTCGCTGAAAGAGCTGTCTCCTGAAGCTGGGGCCCTCTGGCCCTCGCACAAACGGGTTTGGGAAGGGCCCGAGCTTAGTCGTGGCGGAAAGGGGTTGAAAAATGTTCGCGCCTTAGCGCCCCAGTTCTCACTCCAGATTCGCCTGCGCGCTGGGGTAGTACTTGGAGATCATGCGCCCGGTCATCAGCCCGCCTTCGTATTCCGGAATGATCACTTCGTCGGCCCCGGAATTTCGCATTGCCTGCGCATAGCGCGCCTGGCCGGCGCGGGTGATGATACGCGCCTTCGGGTTGAGCGACTTGGCCGTGACCGTGATGTACAGATTATCGGCGTCATTATCGATTACGATGCAAACCCCGCGCGCATACTCGATGCCGGCGGCCTGCAGAATGTCGTGCCGCTTTGCATCACCCTGAATGATCAGAATCTTCTCCTTCAGCAGTTCGCGGCAGATGCCCTCGTTGGTTTCGATCAGCACGAACGGAATCTTCAGGCGCGAAATCTGGTCCACCACCGTGCGCCCGACCTGCCCATACCCGCAGATAATGAAGTGATCGCGCAGTCTGTCGATGCTGACGTCGTTGACCATGGCTCTCCAGGCCTCCACTCCCTGGCGGTTGAAAATGGTGACCAGCACTCGTTCCGCGATCCAGATCTGGAAAGCGAATACGCCGAGGTACACAAAAATGGCGAAGAACTTCGTGGCGTCGCGGACTTTGCTGACCTCAATCGCGTGCGGATGAATCATCCAGAACAGTGCATCCTGCCAGCGCACGCCCTCAAGGTGTCGATACACCAGGACACACATCAGGCTGAAGCCGAGGAATACTGCCAGCGGCAGCAACAGCCGTCGCAAGAACAATAGTGCGATGCGCACCATGGGGGAGAGATACTACCGCAAGTAGAAGGTGGCGCACAATGGAAATACGGCGTGCGGAGGCAAACGCAGATCGTGCGAAATAAGATCGTGCGAAATAGGATCGTGAAAATCACGAAATGCCCTATCGGAGGTTACGATCTCTGGACGCCGAAACCCCAAGCTTCTCGCGATCGCGAAAAGGGTGTGGTGCCCGGCGTCCAGGGAGTGCGCTGGGGGCAAATTTCAGTGAAATAGATTCAAGGTGTTGGTGGCATCGTCGACATAGTAAATGCCCACCCCCGGCACATCGATCAGCCCGAACAGAGCGCCTGCTCCAGGCGGATTCCCGCTACTGTCCAACAGTGTCGCCTTGATCTGCTGACCATCGGGCGTGGTCTCCACCAGCAGGCCATTGTTTCCATTCACGGTCAGGATATTGCCGCCCGGCGCAACGGTCAGGCCGAGAGGGTCGTTGAGGCTGCCGCCCTGCGACACCGTAGCTCCGATTCCGGCCGAACTCACACGGTAAAGGGGAAGCGGAATCGCCGCCACCCGATTGTTTAGACTATCCGCCACGTAGAGCGTGTCCGCGTTGGCGTCCAGGCCCAGGCCGGTCGGCCCGATCACCAGCGCCGCCGGATCGGTGCGCGCAGGGAAGCCCGACCCAATCACCGTGATCGACTCCAGGGAGGGCATGGCTCCATTCACAATGCTAAGCGTCAGCCGCACCACATTTCCGCTATGCACCACTCTGCCTCCCGCTGCCACGGTTCCGTTCAAGACATTGGTGACGAACAAATCTGCGCTGCTTCCTCCGTCCCACGCCGCCATGTCCCATGGACCATTGATGAGCGAACCATAGAACGTCTCCACCACGTTTCCGTCGTGGTCCAGCACCAGCAAGCACCCAGCCTGAGCCGTAGCCGACGTTCCGTCTGTCGTCGGCAGGCTGCCTACGATGACCCATCCCTTACTCAGCACCGCCAGAGCGGTAGTCAAGCCCAGACCTCCCGGGCACGGCCCCGGCAAACTGTTGCCGTCGATTTGAGCGAACAGGCTGCTCGTGCCGTCGGGAGCAATCTGCACAATAGTTGTCCCCGTACCCTGCAGGTTCGCGCTGTTGTTGAAGTTGCTGATCAGAATGTTGCCTTTGATCAGGGACCCAGTGCTCCGCGGCACGCGCGCAATGCCATACGGGTTAACGTCCCCATTGGCGGGAACCGTCGAAGCAACAACCGAGATGTTGTTGCTATGTTTTCCTTGGGCGTGGGCTGAGAGGCCCAAGCTCGCGACCAGCGTGACGGCGCAAACCGAGGCCTTAAGTTGAAGTGACAATCTCATGACGAACCCTCCTGTAGGGAATGCAAGCTGCGACGCGTGTGGGGCACTCTTGCCTGCCAACTGCGTTGTGGGCTAGGTGCGACGCCCCGCCCAGCATCGGCGGCATAAAGACGCCCTGAGAGTGTGCTGTCAGGAAGGTGCGAAATTGTCAGCAGGATGTCAAAACGGTGTCAACTTCTCTGTCGGGATCCAGGCCAGCTTCGCCGCAAATCGAGCCGTGGAAATCGGTTCTGGCTGCGGAATGGCTCGCGCCGTCAGGAAAGTTTCCGCAACTCGCGGCGCAGAATTTTGCCCGACGCCGTCTTCGGCACGGCATCCACAAATCGGACTTCTCGCGGCTGCTTGTAGTGCGTGAGCCGGTCGGCAACGAAGGCGCATAATTCCTCCTCCAGCTTCTTGCACCCAACAAAGCCCTCGCGCAGCGCGACGAATGCCACCGGAACCTCTCCCGCTACCGCGTCGGCCCGGCCCACCACGCCGCATTCACGAACCGCGGGATGCTCCAACACTACCGCCTCCACTTCCGCCGGCGCAACCGGGAAGCCTTTGTACTTGATCATCTCTTTCCGTCGATCGACCACGCGAAAAAAACCTTCACGATCGCGCGTGACAATGTCTCCCGACCAGAACCACCCCTCGCGCAGCACAGCCGCCGTCGCTTGCGGTTCTTTCCAATATCCCAGCATGAACTGCGGACCGCGCATCACCAGTTCGCCCGGCTCGCCCACAGTAACTTCCGCCGCATCCTCCGCCGAAGCAGCCGGATTCTCCGCCCCAATCACTCGGCACTCCGTCTGCGCCACCGGATGCCCGATCGAATCCGGCCGATACAATTCTGGCTCCAGGTAACCCACGTGCGTCACTGGCGAAGCCTCCGTCATACCATATCCCTGGCACACCAGAATGCCGGTCAGCGCCGTAAATCTTCGCGGCAGATCCGGCGCCAGCGGCGCCGCTCCCGATTTCACCCAGCTCAGTTTGTGATCCTTCGGAAACTGTCCCGCCTCCGCCGCCTGACACAGCGCATTCATCGCCGGAGGCACCAGCGGCATCATCGTGATCGCCTCGTCGGTGAGCAACTGAGTGAGTTGTGGCACCCCAAAGCGCGGCATCAGCACCAGGGTCGCCCCCAGAATCAGCGACGGATTCAGCATCACATTCAATCCGTAGATGTGATAA
>Ga0209380_10002702_pt1 | contig 11257 bp, 11 predicted proteins | sample HubBroMetageWFT6_FD_188347 | JGI IMG/M metagenome (GOLD analysis project Ga0209380, IMG submission 188347) | Warmed and freeze-thawed soil microbial communities from the Hubbard Brook experimental Forest, New Hampshire - Hubbard Brook CCASE Soil... | ecosystem: Environmental > Terrestrial >...
ATGACCGGTGTATACGACCCGCCGCAGGCCACGCTCTCGGTCCTGATTGCAATATCCGCTTCCTAGGAAGCTCTCGATCTCGCCGGACCGGTGACAGCGGCGAGCGGTCGCACACGGCTGATCGGCGGACGCACCGCGATGGGCATCGGCATCTGGGCGACGCACTACATCGGGATGCTGGCTTCCCACTTCCCGCAGGAACCCGAAAGCCGTCCCCCTGCCGCCTTACGACAAGCCTTCGTCGCGATATTCCTTAGTCTTCAAATAGACGGTGGAAAATGGTCATACATCTTCTCCACCGATTTGTCGAGATCCTTTAACGCTTTGGCCGGTTTGTCGGGTACGGTGTCGGTTGCTGATCCTCGCCAAATCAGTCTCTTGCTTCTGCTATCGAACATGTCGACGACCAGGGAGCCAACCTCATAATTGTCGACGTAGGTGGTCGCCTCCCCGAACCCACCCCAGCGCCATCCCGGAAAGCCGTCGTAAAAAGTTCGCAGTGTAGGCCTTTCGTGGGTTGTGCCTACTGCCATAATCGTCACATCCCCGTCCGACGGAACCTCTGTCCAGCCTTTCTTTGCCAACTCCCTGTTTACCGCCTCCTTAATGCGGTCATCCCAGAGAGGATTCGGTGTCTCGATCTTGCCCCAAGAGTAGGTCTTGTATTGCGAAAAATTTGCGTGGTGGTCGTAGTCGGTCTTGACTTCGCGAGAAAATACCGGAAGCGTGATGGCCAGCAGGACGGCGACAAAGAACAGAAAACGGACTTGGACTTTCATAGTTTCTCCTTCGTTTTTTCTATCCGACTCACGACTGCCGGCCGGACGAATCTGCCAGGATCCCAGACTGAACAACTCAGGTTTCGACCCTCGATGGCCTAAAATCTAGGGTCTTCAGCTAGCGATCTCTAACAGGGATGCTAGCGATTAGGGGTGCTTGGGACAATTCCTCAGTAGCACGAACGGGGAATCCGAAACAACGCGTAGCCTCAAATCAATCCCACGTTAGAGATTTCCATAAGACTGTAGCGGTAGCTAGTCGTTCGCACTCGCAGCTCATCCCTGAATGCTTTCTCGCTTGCCAGTTGGTCCGTACAGCCAAGGTCCTACAGGGCGTTAGGACTGGCGGAGTAAGAGCCCGTACATGCCCTGTCCGACGTCCGGTTCCGCCTCTTGACGAATTGTTTAAGGATCGCTCTGTCACTACCATCCGGAATGAAAGCAGCACTGGTGCAGCGCCATAGCGCTGAAGAGACACGGTGCAAGACCTCGAAGCTACGGATAAACAGACGTAAAGGAGAACCAGCATGGCAACCGCAACACTCATAAACACGGACGAAGAAATTCAGAAAGACGTGCTCGCTGAACTGAAGTGGGATGCTCAGGTCCAGCCCAACGAGATTGGTGTTTCCGTCAAGGACGGAGTAGTTACGCTCACCGGATGGGTGAATTCATATCTTAAGAGATGGGCTGCTGAGGACGCCGCACACCGGGTGGGGGGCGTAAAGGCTGTGGCCAACGACATTGAAGTGAAACTGTTCAGCGAGCGCACGGACGCGGACATTGCCGAGGCTGCGATCCGTGCGCTGCAATGGGATGCCTCGGTGCCGGCGGAGAAGATTCAGGTCACGGTTTCCAAAGGCTGGGTCACGCTGAAGGGCGAGGTGAATTGGAACTTCGAGAAACAGGATGCCGAACGCGTGGTAAGACGTCTGACCGGGGTGAAGGGAGTGAGCAATCTCATTACGGTGAAGCCGAGCACAACGCCGTTAGAACTGAAAAAGAGGATCGAGGATGCGCTGGTCCGCAACGCCAAGGTCGATGCCAACAAGATCACGGTTGAGGTCCAAGGTAGCAAGGCCATTCTGAAGGGAGCCGTCCGCGCGTGGGTTGAGAAGGAAGAGGCGGAGCGAGTGGCGTGGTTGGCGCCGGGAGTCACCTCGGTGGAAAACCGGATTACGTTTGAAGTTTAGCGAGTTGGATCGGTGGTTGGGGGCGGAGACCTCACCCGCCCCTGTGAGTGAGTTTAGGAGCCATGATGAAAAAACTGATACTACTCGTCGCGATGCTTTCTTTCGCGGGACCCTTGTGGGCAAGTGCTGCCAACACAAAAGTCGAAGAGCGTCTGCAGAGTGCTGGTGAGGTTTTGCAGGAAGTCATGAACGCGCCTGACAAAGGGATTCCGCTGGAAATTGTTGAACACGCCAAGTGCATTGCCGTGATTCCTAACCAGATCAAAGCGGGGTTCGTGGTGGCCGCGAAGTTCGGAAAGGGGGTAGCGACCTGCCATACAGAAAGAGGATGGAGCGCGCCGGCCTTCTTCACGATTACAGGCGGCGGATGGGGCGCTCAGATCGGGATTGCGAGCATCGACAACGTCCTCATGATCATGAACCAACGCGGGATGGATCATTTGCTCTCGGCAAAATTCCAAATTGGCGCGGACGCATCCGCCGCCGCGGGTCCGGTGGGACGACATGCCGCTGCGGGAACCGATTGGAAGATGGAGACCGAAATTCTGAGTTATGCACGAGCCAGGGGTGTCTTCGCCGGTGTGTCGCTCGATGGAGCCGTCGTGCATCCCGATCAGGAAGCCACAAAAATCGTGTACGGCAAGTTGCTTCCGCCCCGAGAAATCCTGACTGGGAAAGTTCAACCTCCTGAAACTGTCCGCTCGTTTCTAGCCGCGGTGCGGGAAGTGGAGGAGAAAGCAAAGAAAGAGTCTTGAGACGTTCAGATCGAAAAAGACAAGGAGATCAACACATGCAAACTTCGCGCAAAATGGCAGCTGAATTGATCGTCGGGGTCCTGACTGTATCGATGCTTTTCCTGTTTCCAACGCCACTATCGGCACAGAAGCAGGAAAACCCCGAGGTTACCAAACTTCTTGCTGACGCTCGCGACAAAGCAGCGGAACTGAGCCGCGACGCGGACGAGATGGAAGCTCTGATTCGCACGGATGTGAGCTGGCAAACTCATGCCGCGATGTTGGAATCAGTGAAAGAACACGTAAACCAGCTGGGTCGCATCGCCGCACAACTCGAGCAAAAGCGCGACTCGGCGTCGGCGTGGCAGCAGCGGGCGGTCGATCGTATGCTGCCGGTTCTCAAAGAGCTAGCCGCCAATACCGATGCGGCCATCAACCATCTCAACCAGAACAAGGGCCGTCCACTTGAGACCTCATCGTACCCACAGTATTTGAAGGAGAACGCGGAGTCGGCTCACAATCTGGCGGATATGATTTCCTCATTTGTGAAGTATGGAGAGACCAGAGCGAAAGTGGAAAAGCTGGAACAGAAGATCGAGGTTGCCAGTCGGTAAGATGCCGCGATGATCCTCCTGTGCCCGCAGGGCCGGTTCGGCTTCTTTCTGACAGGGCTGAACCGGCTTTTTTCAGGCGCAGGGCCGAGTGAAAGGTAGGACCGCGACCGGGAACTGAGGGATCCGAACACCCGGTAGAAGAAAAGAATAGGAGGAACGTTGCTATGAAAGATGTGATCAATATTTTGCTGGCTCCGGCGATCGCGATCCTGCTCGCCTTGTGCTTAACGTTGGCTTCTTGCAGTTCAGCCAAAAACTCCAGCGACAATTCGACGGTTAACGCGGCGACGCAGACTCAAAACCAGACGCAGTCTCCGCCTAACCTCCAGAAACAACGACAAGAGGCGGAGCAGCAGGCGCGACCTGATGTCGAAAAAGAGCGCAAACAAGCAGAGGACGAAGCTTCAAAAAATCTGGATCAGGAAGCCAAGGCCGCCATCGACGAAACTCAGAAAGCGATCGATGCCATCGCTGCAAATAAGAATGACCAAGCCTTGGCGGCGATCGAGCAGGCCACCGGCAAGATCAACATCTTGCTGGCCCGCAATCCGGCCACGGCGCTCATCCCTGTCAGCCTTGAGGTCGAAGTCATTGACGCGGCGCCACACGATAGCAAGGCCATTGCGGAGATTGCGAAGAATGCATCGAAGGCGGTGGATGACAAGAACTACCCAGCTGCGCGCGTGTTGCTTTACGCTTTGACTAGCGAGATTCGCGTGCGCACCTACAACCTTCCGCTGGCGACGTATCCCGCTGCTTTGCAGGAGGCTGCACATCTGCTTGACCAGAAGGAGCCGCTGGAGGCCAGCAAAGTGCTATTGACCGCGCTTGACACTCTGATGGCCGTGGATCGAGTTACTCCTCTGCCGCTATTTCTGGCTCGCGAAGCGATCGAGCAAGCCAAGGCAAAGAGTCGGACCGACAAGGCCATGGCACAAACGCTGGTCGAAACAGCGAAGAAGGAAACTGAGCGAGCCAAAGAACTCGGCTACGCAGGCCGGGATCCGGAATACGTAGCCTTGAACACCGACATCTCGAACCTGGAAAAACAGCTTAAGGGAAATGAAGATGCAACCTCCGTTTTCGCCAAGCTCGAGGATCGATTGTCGGCGTTCCTGAAGCGGCAGTCGCAGCAAGAGCGGCGCTGACGCGAGCGAAACATCGACCCCGCAGGCCGGGTTGGGCTTCTAAAGCCAGCCCGGCTTTTCGGTTTTCCGGGTTGGTGGAGTCTCGCGGTTGGTACTCAGGAGTCCTTTGCATCGGCAGCAGGGTAGCGCCGCAAAAGCGTAATCGAAAATACCAGGACTAGAACGAGCAGACCCAGCAAACCAAGTTCAATCATGGAAGAGCGGAAAACTTGCGTGCTATCGCTCGTCCATACCAACTCCTTGCCGAGAGTGGCCATCTCCAGGCTGATTACGAGAATGCGCCGAATCGAGGCGATTAGGCCGACGACGAGGAATGGCTCTGTGACCAGAACTTGCGAGCGAATGGAGATGCGAACGGTATGCAGAATCTCGACGAGCATCAGCACGATGAGCAGTTCGTTTAGGACTCGCAGCGTCTGCGTTGCTACCGTCCAGTGAATCACGCTATCGAGGAGCAGCTTGCACGCACTGGCGAGGGCAGCGAGGATCGTCAGCGAAAGCAACACAGCCAGCGCGGAATAAATTGCCATCTCGGCAACACTAAGCGAATAGTCAAAGCGCTGACGCACGGTGCTTTCTGCCATGGTATCAACCCCCGCAGCCAGAGTCGCTGGTGTGGCGGTCCACTTTTTGACCGGAATCGTACTTATTGCCGAGAAAGGCCCATCGTCGGCGATGGAGCAGCAGCTGTCAATCAGAAAAACCGGTTTGATCGCATGCTCAGCGATGGAGGGCCGCTACTCCCAAAGTCGTACAGGTTCCTGTCACCCGGGCTGGAACAATGTCTAAGCCACATTTCTGAATTCATAGTCGCTCCCTCGTTCAATTGTTATTCAAGGGCTCGGACGGTTAGCCTCAGCCTCGAGATGGGCAGGAGGTTTTCGATGAACCAACGAGGAGACTGGACTTGTGTTCGTAGCAACCGCAGTGGGAAATACTTCGCCGCGGTATTGGCCTGTCTGGCCTTGCTGGCGGCCTGCGTCCCTGCCGTAAGTCAGGACGATTCGTCCGGCAATCCCCCGGCGCGCATTGCGCGGCTCAGTGTTGTAAAGGGCAATGTTTCTTTCTTGCGGGCAGGGTTGGATCAATGGGCCGAGGCTACGCTCAACTTTCCCGTGACGACCGGGGACCGTTTATACACGGATAAGGATGGAAGGGCGGAACTTCAAGCCGGATTCTTCGCGGTGCGGATGTCTGCCTCTAGCGATGTCACCGTAACTAACCTGAATGATGAAACCATGCAACTTGGACTGGAGGAAGGGACGTTGCGGGTCAGCCTCTATGAATTGCCCTCCGGAAATGCTGTCGAAGTGGACACTCCTAACGGAGCGATTACGGTGCAGAGTCCCGGAAGATATCGCGTTGATACCGACCAGGACGGAGACCGGACAATCGTCACGGTAAACCGAGGCAGCGTAGATATAACCGCCGAGGGTTTTTCGCAAAGTGTCGACGAGGGCCAAGCCTTCGAACTTAGGGGCCAGAATCCGCCGCAAGCGACAACGGCTCCGATGCCTCCCCCCGACGACTTTGATAAGTGGAGTGAAGAGCGCGACCGGCGTCGAGAGTCTGCCACATCCGCGAAGTATGTGAGCCCTGGCACTCCGGGCTTTGACGATCTCGATGAATACGGACATTGGGCGGTCGTCGACGAATGGGGGCCAATCTGGTTTCCGCCGGTTGCGGTTGGCTGGGTACCCTACCGCTTCGGCCATTGGGCATGGATCGATCCCTGGGGATGGACCTGGATTGAAGACGAGCCGTGGGGCTTTTGCAGCTTTCACTATGGCCGATGGGTTCGAATCGGAATGACCTGGGGATGGTTGCCCGGGCCAATCGTCGTCGCGCCGGTCTACGCTCCGGCGTTCGTTGCATTCCTGGGAGGTCCCGGCTTCTCGATTGGGGTTGGCATTGATCTGGTGGGCTGGTTTCCGCTGGGACCCGGAGAACCCTTCTTTCCCTGGTATCACTACGGCCCGGAGTATCTACGCGTAGTGAACGTCACCAACATTCGGAACGTAACCAATATCACTAACATTACCAATATTACGAACATCCACGACGTGCACTACACTTACAAGACTGTCGCAACCACGGCGGTTCCCAAGAATGCTTTCAGCAGCGGGCAACCAATTGCGCACCAGGCTGTCAAGCTCAGTCCTGAGCAGATAGCAAGGGTGCCGGTCACTCCACACCCGGCTGCGAACCCTACCATGCGTGCAGCCACACCGGGCAAGCCTGTGTCCGCGCCGCCGGTACGTTCCCAGCGACTTGTTACCGGTAGCGGAGCGGCCCGGCCGGCTGGGGATGAGCCTCGGCAGCCCGCCTCTGCGAGAACGCGCGAAGCACCGGTGGGCCGAAACCCCGGAAACCCGTCACGGTCTGAGTCGCGGGGTTTGATCACCAGGATTCCGCCACCAGTACCAAGGATACCGTTTGCCGATACACGACGGGCGATGATGGAGCATCCGGGAAGGCCGATCGAACCCGGCCAAATCGAAGATCTGCGAGTCGGAAGACCGGTTGGACCCATGCGGGATCGCGAGTTTCCTCCACACCCGGCGCCGGTCTTGCGCGAGCGGGCAGTACCGCTGCCGGTTTCCAAGCCCCATCACTGAGGGAAACGTCCATGTCGATGCCAGTGAATCCATTCCGGAAGGTACGCGGCTGTGCTCAGCTTTCACGGAAACAGCATGGAGGCCGCGAAAATTGAGAGTCTCTTGGCCATGAATAAACGAACTGAAAAAACCGAAAGAATATCGCAAGGCTGGAGGTGCAGCTGTTGCGGCGACCTCATCACGAGCATTGAGGATGGATGGGTCGAATGGCTTGCGAGTGAAGATGAGCGCGGTGAACGGCTGAAGGGTCTAAGGCTAGTTCATCGTTTATCGCCTTCCGCGGGATCGAACGGGCCGGGCTGCCGGTACGATAGCGTCCGGGAGTTCCGCAACGATCGCAGCATCGTGGAAGGTTTATCGCTCGAGAGATTTGTGGGATCGGACGGTTTGATGCTCCTCCTCTCTTTTCTGGCCTCAGGTGAAATGCCCTGCGGAGATGTACTCGAACTCGCAAAGCGTGTGCAGATCCCAGGATACGAACAGGCACGGGAACTCTTCCCCGAAGCAATTGGCATGGGAGTACTTTCTCCCACGATCGGAAAGGGGTACTACATGCAATCTGAGATTCGAGAATTGTTGAGTTGGGTTAACCGCGAAACGAATTCTTAGATAAGACTTTTGTCTTATCAATTCCTCTTGCCTGAAGCGAATCTTCCAATAAGCGTTGTCGTCGAATTTTCATTCGTTCTACTGATGAATTGTTCTGAGTGCTGAAGACCGTTAGCCTCGGCAATGGAGAACGGCAACAGATTGAGTCCTTATTTCCGCAGGCCAACCTCGGGAGGTTACTAACGTGGGCAAAACGATTGGCATTGATCTTGGTACTACGAATTCGGTGGTGGCAGTCATGGAGGGCGGTGAACCCAATGTCATTGCCAATGAGGAAGGCGGGCGCACGACTCCTTCGGTGGTGGCGTTTACCAAGACCGGCGAGAGGCTGGTGGGTCAAGTGGCCAAGCGCCAGGCGATCACCAATCCCGAGAACACGATTTTCTCGATCAAGCGTTTCATGGGGCGACGCTATGACGAAGTGAAAGAAGAGCTGAAGATGGTGCCGTACAAGGTTGAGCCCGAGGGCGACCACGTGGTGATCGTGGCCCAGGGCAAGAAGTACACGCCACAGCAGATCTCGGCCATGATTCTGCAGAAGTTGAAGAAAGCGGCCGAGGATTATTTGGGACAGCCGATCCAGGATGCGGTGATCACGGTTCCGGCGTATTTCAACGACGCACAACGCCAAGCCACCAAAGATGCCGGGAAGATCGCTGGGCTCGAGGTAAAACGTATCATCAATGAGCCGACGGCAGCGGCCCTAGCTTATGGTCTGGACAAGAAAAAGGATGAGACGATCGCGGTCTACGATTTTGGCGGCGGAACATTTGATATTTCGATCCTGCGAGTTGGAGAAGGCTTGATCGAAGTTGAGGCTACGAACGGCGATACGCACCTGGGTGGTGACAACCTGGACCAGCGCATCGTCGACTGGCTGATCGACGAGTTCCAGAAGAGCGAAGGTCTCGATCTGCGTGGCAGAGGCAACGAGATGGCGCTGCAGCGTCTTCGTGATGCGGCGGAACGGGCCAAGATCGAACTTTCCACCACGATGGAGACGGAGATCAATCTGCCATTCATTACTGCGGATGCTAGCGGACCGAAGCATCTCGTAAAGAAACTCACGCGGGCGAAACTGGAGGCCATGGTTGAAGAACTCATCCAGCGCTCCGTGCCGCCAAGCAAGCAATGCATGAAGGACGCGGGCGTAGATGCCAGCAAGATCGATGAAGTAGTGCTGGTTGGCGGACAGACTCGCATGCCGCGTATTCAGCAACTGGTCAAGGAGCTCTTCGGGAAAGAAGGCAACAAGGGAGTGAACCCGGATGAAGTAGTCGCAGTGGGCGCCGCGATCCAAGGCGGCGTGCTAGGCGGCGAGGTAAAAGATTTGCTGCTGCTGGATGTGACCCCGCTGACGCTGTCGATCGAAACACAGGGCGGTGTGGCGACGCCCATGATTCCGCGGAACACGACCATTCCGACCCGCAAGACTGAGACGTTCTCGACTGCAGCCGACAGCCAAACTGCGGTTGATGTTCACGTGCTGCAAGGGGAGCGTCCGATGGCGAACCAGAACCGCACATTGGGCAAGTTCCAGCTTACTGGCATTCCTCCGGCACCACGGGGTGTTCCGCAGATCGAAGTTACGTTCGACATCGATGCCAACGGCATCCTGAACGCGACCGCGAAAGACTTGGCGACGGGAAAGGATCAGACCATCAAAATTACATCGTCTTCCGGCCTATCGAAAGAAGAAGTCGAGGGCATGACCAAGGAGGCAGAGGCACACTCGGCCGAGGACAAGTCGCGGCGTGAGCAGATCGAATCGAAGAACCAGCTGGATTCATTGGTCTACAGCGTCGACAAAATGCTGCGAGAAAATGGCGGCGAAATCTCTGGTTCGGAACGCGGCGATGTCGAGAACGCGATTGCCGATGCGAAGAAGGCCTTGGAGTCGAATGACAAGGCGAGCATGGACAATGCTCGCGAGCGTCTGACGCAGGCTTCGCACAAACTGGCGGAACAAATGTACCGGTCTACGTCCACGCAGTCACGAGGATCGTCGGGAGATGGGGGCGCGTCGGGTACGGGCGCGGCTTCGTCATCGGGCGGGCAAAGCAAGAAGGATGAAGGTGTGGTCGATGCGGAATATGTAGATGTGGATACGAATCGCTAAAACGGCGTTTCTGGTCTGGGATCGCGTGTATGACCTTGATGGACATTACGCTTCACTATCTGGCGCCTGTGGGCCCACGGCAGCTGCGGGCTATGGACAGCGTCCGGGAAGTGTACGGTATTCGCCGATTGAGCCTGGATGAAATCAGGCACTCGATTTTGGTGGGTATGACGCGTCTCGCTTGCACCCCGAAGATGTGCGGGCGCTGCTTCGAAGTGCAGGCTTGGATACGGACGATGTCGCTGAAGCAGTTTTTCATGCTGGTTGAAGTGTGTGCTCATATCGAAGGAATCAACGAGATCAAACTGCCCTACGTTCGGGTCTGCGAGCTGTGCGTGCAGACCGGATCGCCATGGGTGCACCTGCGAACTTGCCAGGAGTGTGGCGTCACACTTCGTTGTGATTCCTCGCCCAACCGCCACGCGACCAAACATGCTCATGCGAGCGGACATCCGGTCATTGCCTCCGCCGAACCGGGGGAGCGTTGGCCCTATTGCTACCCGAATGACGCGTTTGCACAATACTAGCCGGGTGAGGACTCGTTTCTTGAAAAGCTACGGAAGCATCGGTGTGCCAATCACGAGAGTTCAGGGACGAGGCGGAGAGCACGGGAAGAAGTCCTGGGTCACAAAGAGGAGGAACTGCGCAAGCTGGCCTCCGAAGGGAACAGGGATGAGTTCTTTCGAGAGATTATTCCGCTGCTGAAGCCGCTCCGGTCGCACATCAAGCGTCGTCTTCGTGGTGCTGGCCTGACCCAGCGAGCCAATATCCCTGTACTCAGCAGCGTGGACATGCTCGACGACGTGGTGCTTGAGGCCTACGAGAAGTTCAATCGCAAGCCGAAACGTTTGACACTCGAACAGTGGCTCTACCGGCTGGCAAACGAAGAACTCGACCGCTATGTTTCGAAGGGAAGGCCGACTGAAAAGCGCCGAAAGAATTTAGAAACCTTAACCCAGACTGAGTTGCGCACGCTGGAGGAGATGCCGATCACGGCTGATGCCGACGGAGAAGTCTGGTTTCCCGAGGAATTGGACGATAGCGAATATCAGGCGCTCGAATTTTTGCCGCCGGCCTTTGACGATACTCCTGAGCAACAGCTCGAGAGGAGAGAACAGATCGTCGAGATCATTAGGACTCTCGCCAAACTTTCCGAGCGCGAAGCGAACGGTGTTCGAACTCTACGTTGTCGAAGGTTTCTCAAAAGGAGCTGTGGCAGAATCTCCGGCGTGCCGACGGACCAGGTTCCGCGCATCGCGGAAAAGGTCAAAGAGCATATTCGGCTAGCGATCGGCGAATCAGGAATCGAAGGAAAGAAGCGAAAAGGCCTCTTGATCAAGAGCAGCTACCCATTCATCACGTAGCGATGGACGAACGTCACTGCCAATGCTCCCTCGCCAACCGCTGATGGGCAACGTTTGACTGAACGGTGGCGTACATCAC
>Ga0209380_10002706_pt1 | contig 11253 bp, 7 predicted proteins | sample HubBroMetageWFT6_FD_188347 | JGI IMG/M metagenome (GOLD analysis project Ga0209380, IMG submission 188347) | Warmed and freeze-thawed soil microbial communities from the Hubbard Brook experimental Forest, New Hampshire - Hubbard Brook CCASE Soil... | ecosystem: Environmental > Terrestrial > Soil...
AACAAAACTGTGTTGGAACTCTGCGACCCTGAGCCATTCACCGTCGCAACCTGAATGCTCATGTCATTGACAATGCGCCTTTGCCCCAATTGACCGTGCGCTTCACGGGGCACGATATCCGTGGTAGCCATCCCTGCGCCTTTCTGCTGTTAACCCGAAAAACTACTAACCGGACAAACTCCGGAGGCCCGAAGTCAGCGGAGTGGAGAGTGAAAACTACTTAGTATACGCCTGATTCTATGCGTCCGCTGGGCTCGACAGAGGGGAGCAGCGACCCAGCTGCAGTGTCGTTTGCGCTCCCGCAGGTGAATAATTTGACAGAGTCTTGACTAATCCATGACAAGACGCGCGTCCAAACAACCTACCTTCAGCCTGCGGTGATTCCACACCAGCTAGCAGCGTCACCGACAATCATGTCTGAAAAGACTGGAGTCAAGATCATGTCTAGAGATAAACTCCTCCCTCCTGTGTCATCGGAAACAAGCGATTCTCCATCTCAGCCTCCAAAGAAAGGCGTTCCGCGCCGCTCCTTCCTCAAGGGTATGGGCGTCGCTGGAGCAGCCCTCACCGGCGGTTCGTTGCTGGCCGCTGCTTCTGAGGTCGGCCAGACAAAAGGCATCATCACCTCGGGTGACGTCGCCCTGTTGCGGTTTGTGGCGGCGGCTGAGCTGATTGAAAGCGACTTGTGGCAGCAGTATGCAGAGTTGGGCGGTCTCACCCCTGGCCAAGCGCCCGTGGAAACCGCACCATTCACCCCGATGAACAACTATCAGGCCGCCTTTATGAACCTCGATTCCGACGGCCCGCAGTACATCACCAGCAACACCACTGACGAGCAAAGCCATGCAAACTTTCTGAATGCTTATCTGATCTCGATCGGCGCCGAACCGGTTGATCTGGACGCCTTCCGAACTTTACCGAGCAGCCAGGCAACCGGCGCCCAGAACATTGGGCGGCTCACCAACCTGATGAACCTCACCGTAGACACAAGCTGGTACACCCGCTATCGCAGTGCCAAGAATCCCGACTTCGGTGCTACTTTCCCCCAAGCCCTCGACCTGGTCAACGTAACCGCCATTCCCCGAACCAATGCCGATTTCAAACCGAAGCACCACGTTCAGGCGATTGCCAACACGGCCGCTTTCCACTTTGGAACGATCGAGCAAGGCGGCAGCACTCTCTACTCCGCCTTTGCACAGAAGGCCACCAACTTGGAAGTTCTGCGAATTCTGGTCAGCATAGGGGGCGATGAGGTAGCCCACTTCCTCGAGTGGGTGGATTTCGCCGGCAATGGTGTGCAGCCGCCCGTCGCTCCGTTTACCGATCCGGTCTCTGGGCTGACGTTTCCGAACTTCGACAAAACTTGGATCCCGGCGATCCAAACCAACCTGATCTTTCCCGTTCCTTGCGAATTCATTAGCCCAAATCTGCCGGTTTGCGCGGTGATTCGCCCCACCGATCCAACCGGAATTGCCGGCGGAGTGGTCGACTTCTTAACGGCGATGAACCTTTTCGACGGCCAATCTCCGGAGTTCTTCAAAACTCTTTCCACTTTGGCCAAGCAAGCGGACGCGGCTCAACGCGGCGTCTAGAATCCGCAACCGTGGGCGAGGGGCCTTCGGGGCGGCTTCTTTCAGCCTTCGGACAGACGGGCGCTGTGACCTTCAATCGCAGCGCCCACTTTCCAAAACGCCGCTGATACTACGCAATGGAGTTGTCAGTCTGCGTTTTGATTTGTGTTTAAGGAGCATTTATGTTCGAAGGACTATTTCAGCCTATGCATCTGCTAATAATTTTCGGCATTGCCTTGCTCGTGTTCGGACCGAAAAAACTTCCCGAACTCGGGAAAGGAATCGGAGACGGCATCCGCGGCTTCAAAACCGCGATGAAAGGCTCGGACGAACCGCCCGCGAAACCAACACCACCTAAGGACTCCTTACCATCCGTCGTCTGATTCGCGCGGGGGCCCATTGCTAGCGGTGCGGTTTGAATGCGAACTACGGCACTAGCATCCCGTTGCCTAGCGCGACGCCGCTTCGGCGATAATAGAACGATGGGGCAAACCTGTAACGTGGCTCTGCTCGGCTTCGGCACCGTCGGCAGCTCGGTCGCGAAAATTCTCTGTGAGCGGTCGAACACGCACCTGCGCCTGACTCACATCCTCAACCGCAACGTAGAGCGAAAAAAAGTCGACGGGATTCCCTCCACCGTGCGCTGGACAGAGAACATCGACGACGTTCTATCCTCCGACGTGGAGATCGTCGTCGAACTCATGGGTGGGGCGCAACCTGCTGAAGATTGGATCCGGCGCGCGCTCGGCGCTGGCAAATCTATCGTCACGGCCAACAAGCAGTTGATCGCACGCTGCGGCCCGGAGTTGATCAACCTCGCCCGCCAGATGCAACAACAGATCCAGTTTGGCGCGTCGGTAGCCGGAGGCGTGCCCGTGATCTCCGGGCTGCATGAGGGATTAGCGGGCGATGAACTTTTTAAAATCCGCGGCATTCTCAACGGCACGTGCAACTACATCCTCAGCCAGATCGAGGGGAACGGAATCCCCTTCGCTACGGCTCTGAGCGACGCACAGAAACTAGGTTTCGCCGAAGCCGATCCCACCGAAGATATCGACGGACTCGATGCCCGCGCCAAACTCGCCATCCTGGCGCGGGTCGGCCTCCACTGCGACGTCAAAGTCGACGGCATCGTGGCACGATCGATTTCCGCGATTGAGGCTGTCGACTTCGAATACGCGAAGCAGCTCGGCTGCACGATTCGCCAGATCTCATGGGCGGAATTAAAAGACGGGCAGCTTTTTGCGGCGGTCCAGCCCGCGCTGGTCGAACTTTCATCCCCGTTGGCGCGCGTAGAAGGCAGCCAAAATTTAGTGGTAGCAACCGGCAAATACGGTGGAGAAACGGTCTTTGGCGGCCACGGCGCCGGCGGCCATCCCACCGCGGTCGCTGTTGTATCTGACATTCTAGCGATCGCTTCTTTCAAACAATGCGCAACAATAACGGCAAAGCCAGCAACTCTGCCAGCCCCGGCGGTTGAGACGATGCCCGCGGTCACCGCCGATTTCACCGCCAAACACTATCTCCGCTTTCTAGTGAAGGACCGCCCCGGCATTATCGCAGCGCTCGCCACCATTCTCTCCGAATGCCACATCAATATCGACGCCGTCCTGCAAAAACCAGGCTGCCCTAAATCCCATCTGCCCTTTCTAATTACGCTGGAAGAATGCAAAACATCGCTGGTCGAGAAGGCGTTGGGGAAAATCAACGCGCTGGACTTTCTGGTGCAGCCGTGTCTGCATCTGCCAATACTTTAGACGCCAGCGGAAAGATCTTAAGGAACTGTCATCACGAACGGAGCAAGGGGCACACGATTCGACGATATTCCTCCGTGACCGGCAAATTCACTTGCACCTGATTTTGGGTGGCGCAGCGGTTCGCCACTGCCCTCGGGCGTTTGTTTTAGGCGGAACTGGTCGATGTTTTGCGCCGCGGCACGGCCTTCAGAATGGCGCGCAGTGCGTCATGGAAAGACTCACCGGTCTTAAAAACCTTTGCCACATCAGGGGCAAGCAATACAACCGCCGATTTTGCTCGCGCGCCACGCGCAAAGCGGCTGGGTCGAGCTTTCGCGTAATCAAACCGGTATTCACTCCTCATATCTTTCGAGGAGTGCGCTCCTCGAGGCTTACCTACCGACGTTTTCTTCATGGTCTTTCCGTTCTCTTCTCGTCGCCTTGCGCGCACTCATCATTCGAACTCCGTCTACCGCGCGCTCCATGAAAATCGCCACCAGAACACGATCGAGGATCGAATGCCCGACAACCATCTCGCGTTCCTCGCCATTGGAGTAGCATCCGGAAAAATCTTCGCCTCAGCATCATCCGACACTGTGCACGCTTCGTCGAAACTGACTCGATGCTTTCGCTGGTTTCTTCTGGCCTTTCGCGGATCCCATTCAAAGACCAGCGGCATATCAACCTGCGGCTCTTACGCTTCCACCTGAAAGAACTGCGCCATATTGCGGAATTTCTGATAGCGAGTTTCGAGCAATTCCGCAACCGGCAGTCGCCTTACCGCCGCTAAATTCTGCTGTAGCGCTTGGTCCAGCAATTCCGCCGCCTGCGCGTGGTCCTTGTGAGCGCCCCCAGCGGGTTCGGGGATGATGCCATCGATGCAGCCAAGTTCGCTCAGATCTTTCGCGGTGATCTTCATCGCCTCCGCCGCCAGGCTTTTTTTACTGGCGTCGCGCCACATGATCGACGCGCACCCCTCCGGCGAAATCACCGAGTAGACGGCATTTTCCATCATCAGCACGCGGTCCGCCACGGCAATCGCCAGCGCCCCGCCGCTGCCGCCGACGCCGATCACGGTCGCAACGATCGGCACCTCCAGCCGCGCCATCTCCAGGAGGTTGCGCGCGATGGCTTCTCCCTGCCCACGCTCCTCAGCGTGCAATCCCGGATAGGCACCGTCTGTATCAACAAACGTGAAAATCGGCCGCTTGAATTTCTCCGCAATCTTCATCACCCGCAGCGCCTTCCGATATCCCTCCGGATGCGGCATGCCAAAATTGCGATAGACGCGCTGCTTGGCGTCGCGCGCCTTCTGCTGCCCGACCACAATTACTTCCTCGCCGTGAAAGCGCGCCATCCCGCAGACGATGGCCGGATCATCGCGGAAACCGCGGTCCCCGTGAATCTCGCTCCAGTCGGTAAAAATGCGCTCGACATAATCCAGCGTGTAGGGCCGCTGCGGATGCCGCGCCAGTTCCGTCCGATCCCACGCGCTCTCCTGCGAAGAAATCTCCCGACGCAGGTCGTCGACGCGGTCATGCAATTGCTGAATCTGCCGCAGCGTATCCGGTTTCTGCCCCTCTACCGCTTGCAGCCGGATGATCTGGGCCTCGATTTTTTCCAGTTCCTGTTGCGCCTTCAGTCCAGAATCCATTTTGATGACGTTCCCATTCTTGCGCGTGTGATGCGCTTCGACCATCGAAAGCATAAAATCCGCACCGGCGAGGGAAGGATTCTCCTCGCTCCCGACCGCGGCTCGGTCGAAGTCTTCTGCCCGTCTTGTTTTCGTTCGCCTCATCGGCCGCATCTGTAGCCTTGCGCGATCAACTGATGACGCGCACGCTGCCGCGCCCGCACAACTCCTCCACACGGCCAAGAAAATTGCGATCCGGCATCACATTATAGCCTTCGGCTTCCATCACTACCATGAAATCGCCTTCGCGCTCCACGTCAAATAACACCTTCGCCTCGCCCTTGCGCTCGCGGCAGAGCGCATACAGCGCATCGACCGTGCGATCAGTCGCCGTGCCCAGCGGAATCCGTATCCGCAGCGCCTTCGGCAAAGGCACGCGCGCTTCGTCGAGCGGAATAATCTCGTTGGCCGTCACTTTCGCATTCGCGCCTTCTTCAATACGCACGCCTCCACGAATCAGCACCGGCACCTCAAGCTTCACCTTTTCCGCCAGTTTTCTGTATGCCTCGGGAAACACCAGCAGTTCGACTTTCCCTGTCATATCTTCGAGCGAAGCCTGCGCCCACAGTTCGCCGCGCCGTGACTTCGCCACCCGCAGCCCGGAAATCAATCCCGCGGTCGTGATGTTCTCATCCTTGCCCGTAGATTTTTTCATTGCCGCAATATCTTCAGTAGAGAGTGCATTCAAGTCGGCCAGCTTTTCTTTGTATTTCTCCATCGGATGCCCGGTAATAAAAAACCCGAGAATTTCCTTCTCCGCCGCCAGCCGCGTATGTTCGTCCCAGTCCGGCACGTTCGGAAGTGCGTCATTCGCCTGCTCTGCCGTCTCCTCCGCAAACACGCCGAACAGCCCGTGCTGCCCTGACTCCGCGTCTCTCTGCGCTTTTTGCGCGTGCTCGATCGCCGTATCCAGAGCCTTCATCAGCTGCGCTCGCCGTCCGAAGCAATCCATCGCCCCGCTCTTGATCAGCGACTCCAGCACGCGCTTATTCAACAGCCGCAGGTCGACTTCTTCGCAGAATTCAAAAAACGATTTGAAATTCCGGCCCAGCTTTTTCCGCGCCGCGACAATCGACTCAATCGCATTGCCGCCAACATTCTTCACCGCGGCCAGACCAAACCGTATCGCCTGCCCGTGCGGCGTAAAGTTCGCGTCGCTGACATTGATATCCGGCGGCTCCACCGCTATCCCCATCTCGCGGCATTCGTTGATGTACTTGACGACACTGTCGGTATCGCCGGTGATCGAAGTCAGTAGCGCCGCCATAAAATCCAGCGGATGATGCGTTTTCAAATACGCCGTGTGATACGCCAGCAGCGCATATGCCGCCGAGTGCGATTTATTAAATCCGTATCCGGCGAACTGGGCCATCAGATCGAAAATCTTCTCGATCTTTTTTGGCGGGAGGCCATTTTTCGTCGCACCCTGCACAAAACGTTCCCGCTGTGCCGCCATTTCCTCGGGCTTTTTCTTTCCCATCGCGCGGCGCAGCAAATCGGCTTCACCCAGGGAATAGCCGGCGAGCTTGTTGGCCGCCTGCATCACCTGTTCCTGATAGACGAAGACGCCGAGCGTTTCCTGCAGGATCTCTTTCAATTCGGGCAATTCATATTCGATTTTGCGGCGCCCATGTTTGCGCTCGATGAAATCATCGATCATCGCCATCGGGCCGGGACGATAGAGCGCATTCAGCGCGGTCAGGTGTTCGATGGAGTTGGGCTGGTAACGCCGCAGCACATCGCGCATGCCCTGCGATTCAAACTGAAAAATACCCGATGTCAATCCGCGGTGGAACACCTTCTGATATGTCTCTTCGTCCTCCAGCGGGATGTCATCGAGCGTGAGTTGCTGGCCTCTTTGCGCAATCAGCTTCAGCGTGTCGTCAAGAATGGTGAGCGTTGTGAGCCCGAGAAAATCCATCTTCAGCAGACCCATCTTTTCGATGGCTACCATGTCAAAGGCGGTAACAATTTCGTCGTTCTTGGTCTTGTGCAGCGGCACCAACTCGATCAGCGGCCGCGGCGAAATCACCACGCCAGCGGCGTGTACGCCGGAATTCCGCACCAGCCCTTCGAGCTTCAGCGCCGTGTCCAGCAACTGCCGAACCTGCGGATCTTTCTGATACGCCTCCTGCAACGCCGCCGACTCCGTCAGCGCATCGTTCAACTTGATATTCAGCGTGGTCGGCACCATCTTGGCGATGCGATCGACGTCGCTGTACGGGATATCCATGGCGCGGCCGACGTCCTTGATCGCGGCCTTGGCGGCCATCGTGCCAAACGTAATAATCTGCGCGACATTCTCCCGCCCATATTTATGGGTGACGTATTCGATCACCTCGCCGCGCCGGTTCATGCAGAAATCGATATCGATATCCGGCATCGAAATGCGCTCGGGATTGAGAAAACGCTCGAACAGAAGCTCATGCTGCAGCGGATCGATGTTTGTGATCCCCAGCGAATACGCCACGACCGCGCCCGCCGCCGAGCCGCGCCCCGGCCCAACGGGAATGCCGCGCTCGCGCGCGTAGCGAATGAAATCCCAGACGATCAGAAAATATCCGGAAAATTTCATCTGTTGAATAATCGCGATCTCGCGCGCCAGCCGCTGCTCGTACTCCGCAAGTGAGTGTTTCAAACGGCCGCTAGTCGCCGCAGCGCGCAGATTCTCCATCCGCCGCGCGAATCCCTGACGCGTCACATGCTCAAAATAACTATCGAGAGTAAATCCATCCGGAACATCAAAGTGCGGAAACGGGCTGGGAACCTTCTCCAGCCGAAGGTTGCAACGCTCGGCAATATCCAGCGTGCGCGAGAGAACCGCCGGAGAATCCTTGAACACGCGCAGCATCTCGTCGCCGTTCTTGACATAGAACTGCGTGCCCTCGAACTTCATCCGGTTGGTTTCCTGGATGGACTTTCCCGTCTGAATGCACAGCATCACATCCTGCGCGTGCGCATCATCCTCGCAAAGATAGTGGCTGTCGTTGGTCGCAACCAGCGGCAGCCCGATCTCCTTTTCCAGCCGGAACAAGTCAGAATGGATGCGGTGCTCCATCTCCAGTCCCTGATCCTGAATCTCAAGAAAGAAATTTTCTTTGCCAAAAAGATCGCGGTAAAATCCGGCTGCCTCCCGCGCCGCGTCGTAGTTCCCTTCCGTCAAGCGCTCTGCGACTTCGCCCTTCAGGCAGCCCGAAAGCCCAATCAGGCCTCGCGAGTGCTCCGCGAGAAACTGCTTGCTCACGCGCGGCTTGTAGTAGAAGCCATGCAGCGACGCTTCCGACGTGATCTTCACCAGGTTGCGATAGCCTTCTTCATTTTCGGCCAGCACCAGCAAGTGGTTATACGTGTCGCCGTCGGGAGGAGTCCGCGTGATGACGTGATCGTCTTTCTTGCAGATGTACAACTCGCAGCCGACGATTGGCTTGACGCCTACCTTGTGCGCCGCATTCACAAAATGCACCGCGCCAAAAATGTTGCCGTGGTCAGTCATGGCTACAGCCGGCATGCCTAGCTCGTGAACGCGTTCGACCAGTTTCTCGACGTCGCAGGCGCCGTCGAGCAAAGAATAATCACTATGCAGATGCAGATGAACGAATTGATTTTGGCTCATGAGGGCAGCACTTAGCCATTAGCTCTTGGCTTTTCGCTCGCAGCGAATCAAATTTATTCTACCGGCTGGAAGGATTCCCGCAACGACTGAAAGTGGTGTAATTCGGTTGAGCGCGCCGATCAGCGCACGATCTGGATCGAGAGCGATGGTTCTGGCACCTGAAAATCCACGCCGCGCTCGTCATTCTTCTTGATCGTGGCATCGAGATCAAGCTGCGCCAGCGGAATCTTCTTCGAGGCCTGGTCGTTGAACACCCAGAGAGTTCCTCCGGCGATGGCGTAGTTATGCACTTCTTCAACATGCTGATCGCGGAAGACCAGCGCCGTCGCCGGCTCCTGATCTGATTTCGGATGATTGCGCGCCTCGATATCGGCTTGTAGCCGATCGATCTTCCCGTTCAGCGTCTGCACATCGCGCTGCAGTCCGCTATTTGCGGCGTACGGACCGGAATATGCCGGAGCCTGATAAAAGCCGGCGTAAGAATCCTGATCATTGTTTGTATCCTGGGCGCTGTCCTGCGAATCGTAGGCGAGCGGATCATCCCACCAATCGCAATATCCGTATGGATAGCATCCCGCGTATCCATAATAGGGATACAGGCCGCGCCGTCCGTAGACGCCTCGATAGTTGTTGTAGTAGCGATTTCCGATTCGGACGCGATCGCCCGATCCATGAGCAAAACCACTGCCATGAAAAGCGCGAGAAGAGGATGCAGAAGAAAATGAATGGGAAACAGACCCAGCGTGCGAGGCGAAGTGACCACCACCACCACCACCGCCCCCACCGTGCCGTTGCGCCAATGCAGGCAACGAAATCAAGATGAGGCTAAACGCCGCTATGGACAACCAGCGCCGCATACCCACATTATAGCGCGGATTTAACTCGGCGAGCGCCCAAGAACAATGCCGAATGGCACTCCGGTGCCACGGGGCAGGGGCATCTTCGGTCATCTCGCGGAATGCATGGGTCTTTCGCTTCGCTCACCATGACAACGTGGGAAGCCCGCAACCCGCGTTCCCTTATTTTCCCTTTTTCTTGCCCTTCGGCTTCGGTTTGCTGTCAGCTTTTGCCTGGGGTTTAGCCGCTGCTTTCGCGGGTTTGGCCGGTTTCGCAGCCTTTTTCACGGTTGGAGCCTTCGCCGCCTTGTTATCAGGGAGAGCGACCGCTGCCTTTGCCGGCGCTGCTGGTCTTTCTGCGGGAGAGACTTTCGCGGGAGCCGCTGCCTTGCCCCCAGGAGCGGCTACCGCCTGCGCCGGAGCAGTCGCGCCAGCCGCAGCCGCAGCCGCTTTTCCCTTCCCCTTCTTGGCCGCCTTGCCTGCTTCAACTGGCGGAACTGCCGCTGCTGCAGCCGCCTTAGCTCCGCGCCCGCGCTTCGCTGGCGGCGGAGGTGGCGGAGGCGGCGGAGGCGGCGCCAGCGGCTTCAAATATTTCAGCGTTTCCGTGCGCGACCGCAACTTGCCATCCAAGAGGAGCAAGAACACATCGTTCGCAATCTTCGGATACTCCGGCATCTCCGGAGTGATGCGCAGCTCGATCATCTCCGGCAACGGAATCTTCTGCTTCACTTGCCGCCACTTCGTGAAGAAATTCTTGATCTTCTGCGCGACCGCCTGCTGCCGCGCCGTGATCGCCAAAAACAGAATCATCTCCGGACGCGCCGACGACAACAATTGCCAGGTCCGCGCGGGCGTGGCGGCTTCTTTACCCGTCAAACGCTTAGCCAGGCTGTGCGCGTTTGCGTCCAGATCCTTCCACGCCTCCACCAAATCCTTTCGCGGAATGGCACGCCGCAAATCCGAAATATCCTTATCGCCCAGCCGCTCGGTAAGAAAATGCATTACCGCCGGAGCAACCTCCGGCGTATAGCCCAGCTCATTCATCTGCTGCCGTGTCTTCATCAACGCGCCCAGACCGGCCGTGTCCACCTTGGCCGTGCTCCAGTGCGAATTCAATACCTTGAGCCAGCCCTCTTTTTCGTAGGCCTTCAGAACCGCGAGTGCGTCATCCTCATAGGCCAACTGCTCGATCTCATGCCCAATACTCGAGCTGCGGATGTATTCGATGTAATTATTTTCTTTGCCCGATTCGAAACGCGCCTGCGTCCGCTCTTCGAGCGGCCAATGGAAGCGCGTCGTAAAGCGGGTAGCGCGGATCATCCGCGATGGATCTTCGAGAAACGCGTAGTTGTGCAATACGCGTATGACCTTCGCTTCAATGTCGGCCACACCGTTGAAAGGATCCATCAACAGCCCGCGCGATCCTTCATTCAGCGATAGGGCCATTGCGTTTACGGTGAAATCGCGGCGCCGCAAGTCGTCAATGATCGTTGCCGGAGCCAACTGCGGAGCTTTCCCCGGCTTGTCGTAATGCTCCGAGCGCGCCATGGCGACCTCCGAGCGCACTCCGCCCGGCAGCGTCAGCAGCAGGCTCCGCGTTTCGGAGTCGGCGGCGCCCACCACCGCGCCCGCGCGCTCCAGATCTTTTTGCAGCTTGAGCGCGTTTCCCTGCACCGTGAAATCCAGATCGCGGATCGGGAAGCCAGTGATGATGTCGCGGATGGCACCACCGGTGAGATACAGATTCATCCCCGCCGCCCTGGCGGCGTCTAGGACAAGCGCGACAGCCTTTTGTTGGTCCGGT
>Ga0209380_10002708_pt1 | contig 11248 bp, 10 predicted proteins | sample HubBroMetageWFT6_FD_188347 | JGI IMG/M metagenome (GOLD analysis project Ga0209380, IMG submission 188347) | Warmed and freeze-thawed soil microbial communities from the Hubbard Brook experimental Forest, New Hampshire - Hubbard Brook CCASE Soil... | ecosystem: Environmental > Terrestrial >...
GCGGTCTCGACCATCTCGACCATGAAGGTCGAGCGGCCGCGGGCCAGATCGTCAGCGGCGCCGACCCGGCTGAAGAGGCGATCGACGACGCCGATCCGGGCCGAGCGCGCGGGAACGTATGACCCCATCTGCGCCAGGATCGCAATCAGGGCGTTCTGGCGCAGAAAGGTGCTTTTGCCGGCCATGTTGGGGCCGGTAACGAGCCAGATCCGGTTGTCGCCGAGGACGCAGTCATTGGCGACGAACGCACCCTGGCCGGCGAGCGCCGCCTCGACCGTCGGATGCCGGCCGCCCCGGATCTCGAAGGCGGCGCCGAGCTCGACCTCGGGCCGCACCCAGCCGCCTTCCGCTGCGCGTTCCGCCAATGCCGCGGCGAGATCGATCGCAGCGAGCGCGGCGGCGGCGGTGGCGATCTCGCTGCGCCACGCCATGACCTCGCTGACGAGGTCCTCGAACAGGCGAAGTTCGAGCCCGAGCGCGCGGTCGGCGGCGCTGGCGATCTTGCTTTGCAGCTCGGCCAATTCGGGCGTCGTGAAGCGCATCGCGCCGGCCATGGTCTGGCGGTGGATGAACTCGACGCCGAGCTTTGGCGTATTGGCGGCCGACACCTCGATGTAATAGCCGATCACATTGTTGTGGCGGATGCGCAGCGAGGCGGCCCCGGTCGCCTCGGCATAGCGCGCCTGCAAGGCGGCGATCGTTCGGCGGCTCTCGTCGCGCATCTCGCGCAATTCGTCGAGTTCGGGCGTATAGCCCGGCGCGATAAACCCGCCGTCGCGGGCGAAGAGCGGCAAGTCGACGGCGAGCGCGCGGCCGAGGCGATCGACCAGCGCCGTATGCTTGCCGAGCCCGCGCTCGGCTTCGGCAAGGCGGTCCGGCAAGGGCACCAGCCCCGGCGCCGCCAGCTCGGCCCGCAACGTCGCGGTCTCGCCGAGCGCGTCGCGCAACGCGGCAAGGTCGCGCGGGCCGCCGCGGCCGAGGCTGAGGCGGGTCAGTGCGCGCTCGATATCGGGGCAGTGGCGCAGCCGCTCGCGCAAGCCGGCGCGGGTATTGGGCCGGTCGAGCAGGAACTGCACGGCGTCGAGTCGCGCCGCGATCGCCCCGGGGTCGGTCAGCGGTGCGGCTAGATGCTCCGCCAGGAGGCGTGCGCCGGCGCCGGTCTGAGTTCGGTCGATCGTGGCCAGAAGGCTGCCGCGGCGCTCGCCCGACAAGGTCGCCGTCAGCTCCAGGTTGCGCCGGGTCGCGGCATCGATCTGCATCACCGATTGCGGCGCGACCCGCCGTGGCGGCGCCAGGTAGGGGGCGCCGCCTTGCTGCGTCAGCCCCACGTAATCGACGAGGGCGCCGGCGGCGGCGATCTCGGCCCGGCCAAAACCGCCAAACCCGTCGAGCGCCCTGACCGCGTAGAAGCTTTCGAGCCGGCGGCGCGACGCCTCGCTGTCGAAGCGCGGGTTGGCGAGCGGCGTCAGCGCCGCCTTCCAATCGGCGAAGACCTCGAACAGCGCCGGCCGGGTAAGCAGTCGCTCGGGCAACACGATCTCGCCCGGCATCAGCCGCGCCAGATCGGCACCGAGCGTCGCCTCGGCGGTTGGCGCCAGGGCGAAGGCGCCGGTCGACAGATCGAGCCAGGCGAGCCCCATCTCGCCGCCCGCTTCGGCGATACCGGCGAGGTAGTTGTGCCGGCGCGCATCAAGCAGGCCTTCCTCGGTCAGGGTGCCAGCGGTGACGAGGCGCACCACGGCGCGCTTCAAGGGCCCTTTCGCACCGCGCCGTTTCGCCTCTGCCGGGTCCTCGACCTGCTCGCAGATCGCGACCTTGAAGCCGGCGCGGATCAGCCGCGCGAGATAGGCTTCGGCGGTATGGACCGGCACGCCGCACATCGGGATGTCGGCGCCGTCATGCCGGCCGCGCTTGGTCAACGCGATGTCGAGCGCCGGCGCGGCGGCGACCGCGTCCTCGAAGAACAATTCGTAGAAATCGCCCATCCGGAAAAACAGCAGGCAGCCGGGATGGGCGCGCTTGATCTCGTGGTATTGCGCCATGACCGGCGAGGCCGCCGAGCTCGATGGCGGTCCGGGCGATGACGCCGGGGCCGGCGAGTCCGGATCGCGGTTTGGCTCTAGTGACATTGGCGAAAGCGGCGGCGCGGATTAAACCGGTGCGAGCGGAGGATTGGCTTGCGACGTTAGCATGATGGGAAAGCGTCCGCGCAACGGAGGATCAAGGATGAGTGAGACTGGCCCCTCGTTCCCGGTGATCCGCGAGGCGGTCGCCTCCTTTCCCGACCGCGAGCATTTCCGCCGCGCGGTATCGGAGCTGCTCGCCGCCGGGTTCGCGCCGAGCGACCTGTCTGTTCTCGCTTCGCACAAGCCACTGAGCGCGGCCGAGGAAAAGCCGGGCGAGTTGGTCGCCGCGGGGCTCACCGACGAGATCAAATACATCGCGCCGCTGACCGTCGCCGGGATCGTCTTGATCTCGGGCGGCCCGATCGCCGCGACCGTCGCGGCGCTGGTCGGCGCCGGGCTCGGCGGCGCCGCGCTGAAGGAGCTGTTCGACGACTACACCGCGGCGCCGCATCGCGGCGATTTCGAGACCGCGCTAAAGGCCGGCGCGGCGCTGTTATGGGTGCGCTGCGCCGATCCCGCGCTGGAATTGCGCGCGGCGCGCATCCTCGAAGAAGCCGGTGGCCGGCATGTCCACATCCACGGCCGCCCAGCCCATCCCGCCGGTTGACGATCAACCCGGCTAGCTCGTCGGGCGGTGGCGCTTGACGGCTTCGGGGTTGGTCGAATCGGCACCCATATAGACGCCGCGCTCCCATTGGCGCTTCAGCGGGTCGACCACGGCGAGCCTCATGCGGCCGATATGCTCGATCTCGATCTCGACCTTCTCCCCGTCCTGCAAGGCGCCGAGCCCTTCGTGATTGGTGCCGCAGGCAATCAGATCCCCGGAGTTCAACGTCATGATCGAGGAGGCGAACTCGATCAGCTCCGGCACCCGATGCTCCATGTCGTCGGTGTTGTAGTTGTGCCGCAATTGCCCGTCGTCCCAGAAGCGGACGACGAGGTTGTTGGGGTCGGGAATGTCGTCGCGCGTGACTATGCAGGGACCGATCGGCGCGAAAGTATCGAAGGATTTGCCGAGCCAGCTCCCCGCCTTCCAGGTGCGCCTACCCTCGCCGCGCGCCGACACGTCAATCAGGCAGGTGTAGCCGAAGACGGCGCTCTGCCAATCCTCGCGCTTCACCTCCTTGGCCGGGCCCTTGACGACCAGCGCCAGCTCCGCCTCGTGCATGAAGATCCAGGGCTCGGTCAGCTTCGGCAAGGTGATCGTGTCGCCCGGCCCGACCACGGCTTCCGGGTTTTTCAGGAACATATTCAAGGCGCGCGGTTCGCGCTGCGCGTGCTCCCAGTAATTGCCGATGCAACAGAGGATCTTGCCCGGCCGCGGTAGCGGCGGGCATAGCCGCACCGAATTGAGGGGGCGCGGCTCAGCCCAATATTCCAGCTCGTGCAAACTGGAACGCAGCTGCTCGAAATTATCGATGATCCCCTGCATCGTCAGCTGCGGCGTGGAGCGCAGCGGCACCGCGGTCGAGATGTCGACGACCCCTCCGTCCATCAGCAATCCCGGCAGCGGCTCTCTGTCGGCCGACGCCTGGAACAACACCAGCTTCATCGCATTTCCCCTGTTCGATACGGCGATCCTATCTCTTCTCTCCGCCGTCATTCCCGCGCAAGCGGGAATCCAGGGAAACCGCACGATCCTCCCCTGGATGCCCGCTTTCGCGGGCATGACGAGAGAGGCGTGCTGCCGGCATCGCAGGGCGGCATGCGCAATCGCCATTTGTCAATCCCGCGTTCGGGGTATTGACTGTGCAGTCACGGAATGATCCGCGTGCTTTCGGCGCGCAGGGAGGAAGCGATGGTCGAGATTCGCCGCTTGGGTCCGCAGATCGGCGTCGAGGTGCGCGGGATCGACGTCAAGACGATGAGCGAGGCCGATTGGAACAAGATCTACCAGGCCTGGCTGGACCATAACGTCATGTGCGTGCGCGACCAGGATCTGACCATCCCGGACTTCATCCGCTACAGCGAGCGCTTCGGGCCGGTGACGCCGCACCCGTCGAAATCGACCCGGCATCCGGATTATCCGAAGATCACCATGCTCGGCATCAACAAATACGATGCCGCGGGCGAGTTGCGCGACGAGATCTACCGGCGCGGCGCCGAGGGCTGGCACACCGACGGCGCCTACAACCAGGCGCCGTTCAAGGCGACGCAGCTTTACGCGCTGGCGGTGCCGAGCCGCGGCGGCAACACGATGTTCGCCAACGCCTATGCCGCCTATGACGCGCTGCCGCAGCGGCTGAAGGACCGGCTCGACGGCGTCATCGGTGCCTTCGCCTATGGCGGCAAGCGCGGCAAGGCGAGGCTGCTCAACCCCGAGGATCAGGATTGGGCGCCAGTGTTCCACCCGATCATCCGCACCCATCCCGAAACCGGGCGCAAGTCGCTCTATTTCGACCCCGGCAAGATCTGCTACCTCGTCGATGTCGAGGACAATGAAAGCGAAAGCCTGATCGCCGAGCTGAAAGACTGCATGATCGCGCCCGACGCCGAGTACCATCACAAATGGGAAAAGGGCGACATCGTGATCTGGGACAATCGCTGCTCCTATCATCGCGCCGCCGGCGATTACCCGCCCGAGGAAGATCGCATCCACTGGCGCGTCTCGATCAACGATTACGGAATCGAGGTCGCCGAGGCGGCGGAGTAGTGGCGATGAGCGTCACCGTAAGCCCGTTCGCGGCGGGGCTCGGCGCCGATATCAGCGGCGTCGACATCCGCGAACCGCTTTCGACCGTCGACCGCGACGCGATCCGCAAGGCCTGGCTCGACAATCTGGTGCTGCGCTTTCGTGGGCAACCGATGACCGACGCGCAGCACATGGCGTTCACCCGCCAGTTCGGCGAGCTTGAGTTCAACCCGGCCAAGCTGATCGAGAAGCAGTACGGCGTCGTGACCCAGACCGCCGGCCGCAAAAGCGAGATCCCGCCGGAAATCTCGGTGATCTCGAACATCATCGAGGACGGTAAGGCGATCGGCGGGCTCGGCGATGGCGAGGCGTTCTGGCACACCGACTCGTCCTTTGTGGACGTGCCGCCGGCGGCGAGTCTGTTGCGCTCATTGGAGTGTCCGCCGTCAAGCGCCGGCGGGGCGACCTCGTTCCTCAACTGCTACAGCGCCTATGACACGCTGCCCGCGGCGACCAAAAAGCGCATCGACGGCATGACGATGATCCATGCCGCGACCCATTCGAGCGGCGGCCGAGCACATAAGGGCTTCGAGCACGTCGAGGATGTGTCGAAAGTGCCGGGCGCGCGCCAGCCGATGGTCCGCACCCATCCCGAAACCGGCAAGAAGTCGCTGTTCCTCGGCCGCCGCATCAACGCCTATGTGATCGGCCTGACCGTGGCGGAGAGTGAGGAATTGCTCGACGAATTATGGGCGCACATGGTTCAGGACAAATTTACTTGGACGCAGGAGTGGCAGGTCGGCGACCTCGTCTGGTGGGACAATCGCTGCGCGATGCACCGCCGCGACGCCTTCGATTCCTCGACCCGCCGGCTGATGCATCGCACGCAGCTAAAGGGCACCCGGCCGGTTTAGGGGTGGGGCGGTGGCTTTCGCCCTCAACCGCATCGGCCAGATCGCGTTCTCGGTTGCCGACGTAGAGCGGGCCGAGGCGTTCTATCGTGATGCGCTGGGGCTGCGGCATCTTTATCGCTACGGCGACCTGACGTTTTTTGACTGCGCCGGCGTACGTCTATTGCTCGAAAAGTCGAGCGACCCGAACAATGTAAGCCGGGGCTCGCCGCTCTACTTCGTCTGCCACGATATGGCGCTTGCGGTCGCCGAGTTGACGCAGCGCGGCGTCAGCTTTGACGGACCGCCGCATCTGATCGCCCGCATGCCCGATCACGATCTGTGGATGGCGTTCTTTAGCGACCCGGATGGGCATACGCTGGCGCTGATGCAGGAGGCGCCAAAAGGCTACGCTCCGCCGCCGACGGCGCAAACAAGATAGGGAGGACTCGATGCCCCATCCCGCCCGCGTGGCGCTGATCACCGGTTGCGGCAAGCCGGTCGGCATCGGCAATTCGACGGCCCGCGCGCTCGCCGCAAAGGGGGTGACCGTCGTGGTGTCCGACGTGCGCTCGACCGGGGTCGCCAACGAGCACAACGCGCCGGGCGATCTCGACGCCAATTGGGGCGGGGTCGACAGCCTGGTCGAGGAGATCGCGCAGGCCGGCGGCACCGCGACCGCGACCTTGGGCGATGTCAGCCAGGAAGCCGACGCTCGCCGCATGGTCGAGGAGGTGCTGTCGCGCTACGGCCGGCTCGACATCCTGGTCAACAATGCCGGCGCGCCGCAGGGTGCCGACCGCAACGAGATCGAGGACGTGCCGGTTGCGGCGTGGGATCTGACGATGGGGGTCAATGCCAAGGGCGCGTTCTTGATGTCGCGCGCCGCGGTGCCGGCGATGCGCAAGGCGAAGTGGGGCAGGATCGTCAGCGTGTCGTCGAAGGCGGCGCTGCGGCCGGGGCCGAAGCGCGCGACCTACGCCGCCTCGAAGGCGGCGATCCTCGGCTTCACCCGCTCGCTGGCGCTCGATCTCGCGCCGTTCGGGATTACCGTCAACGCTGTCTGCCCCGGTCCGATCCGCACCTCGCGGGCGATCAGCACCAATCGGCGCGAATTCGGCGACGACCTCCAAGTGGGCTTTCGCGAACGGGCCAAGGCGATCCCCGTCGGGCGCTTCGGCAGCCCCGACGAGGTCGCCTCGATGATCGCCTATCTCGCTTCCGAGGAGGCCGCCTTCGTCACCGGCCAGGCGATCGGCGTCGATGGCGGCTGGTGATGGCGCGCTAGCGCCTGAACAGCAACTCGGCGCCGCTGCGCTGCTTCTGCTTCGCCGCGATCTCGGCGCGGGCGCGGGCGATTTCGGCCTCCAGCCCGGAAATGTATTCCTCCAGCTCGGCGATCCCCAGCAGCGTTAGATCCTTGGGTTTCCGCGGCTGCCGCTGCGGCAGTAGATCCTCTTCTTCCATCCTGGCCTCCGCTTGGTTCCTCTCTCGGCTTCCCTCGGCCGGCTCCGACCATTATATCCACCGCAAAAGCGCCTGCGAGCGCTCCTCGAACCCAGGATTTTGTCATGGCCGCACCGTTGATGCCGAAAGCGACCGCCGTTTGGCTGGTCGAGAACACCTCGCTCACCTTCGAACAGATCGCCGATTTCTGCGAGCTGCACCCGCTCGAGGTGCAGGCCATCGCCGACGGCGAGGTGGCGGTGCAAATGCAGGGCCTCGACCCGGTCGCCAACGGCCAGACCACCACCGAGGAGATCGAGCGCTGCCAAGCCGATCCCAATGCTCGGCTCAAATTGTCGCCGCAGGCGGTGCCGCAGCAATTCGTCAGGCACAAGGGGCCGCGCTACACCCCGATCTCGAAGCGGCAGGACAAGCCCGACGCGATCATGTACCTGCTGCGCAGCCATCCCGAACTGTCCGACGCACAGATCTCGAAGCTGATCGGCACCACAAAACCGACCATCGCGGCGGTGCGCGACCGCACCCACTGGAACAGCACGAACATCAAGCCGCGCCACCCGGCGAGCCTGGGCCTGTGCACGATGGAGGAGTTGGATCAGGCGGTCGCCCGCGCGCTGCGCTCCAAGGGCGGCCGGCCGGCGGAGCCGCAAGAAGCCGGGACGGAGGAAAACGAACCGGCCGAGACGTGAGCCAGCAGCCTCGGATGGACCCCGTCGTTCTCGAAACCTTGCGCGAGGCGCGCGCCGCGCTGGACGCGCTGATCGCGAACCCGTCGACGATCGAGGCGATCGGCGAGGCCGGCCGGCTGCTCGCCAAGGTTTTCCGAGACGGCGGCCGGGTGTTCAGCTGCGGCAATGGCGGCTCGATGTGCGACGCGATGCACCTGGCGGAGGAATTGTCCGGCCGCTACCGCCTCGACCGCGCCGCGTTGCCGGCTACGGCGATCAGCGATCCGAGCCATCTGAGCTGTGTCGCCAATGATTACGGCTACGAGCAGGTGTTTAGCCGTTATGTCGAGGCGCATGCGCATGCCGGCGACTGCCTTGTCGCGATCAGCACCAGCGGCACCAGCCGCAATGTCGTGATGGCGGCCGAGAAGGCGAAGGTGCGAGGGGTCAAGATCATCGCCCTGACCGGCCACCAGGAGACGCCGCTCGGAGCGCTCGCCGATATCGAGATCTACACGCCGGCCGGTCGCTTTGCCGACCGCGTGCAGGAATTGCACATCAAGGTCGTGCACATCCTGATCGAGCTGATCGAGCGCGAGCTGTTCCCGGAAAACTACCGGACCTAACGCGGCCGCTGCGGGAAGCCGGCGCGGGACAAAGCCGCGGCGATCTCGTCGAGGATCGCCGGATCGTCGATCGTCGCCGGCATGTGGTATTCCGCGCCATCGGCGATCCGTCGCATCGTGCCGCGCAGGATCTTGCCCGAGCGCGTCTTCGGCAGCCGCTCGACAACGAGCGCGGTCTTGAAGCTGGCGACCGGGCCGACCCGCTCGCGTACCAGCGCCACCGCCTCCTGCTCGACCGTCGCCGCCGGCCGCGATGCCCCGGCTTTCAGCACCAACAGGCCGAGCGGCACCTGTCCTTTCAGCGCGTCGGCGATGCCCATGACAGCGCATTCGGCGACATCGGGATGCGCCGCCAGCACCTCCTCGATCCCGCCGGTCGAGAGGCGGTGGCCGGCGACATTGATGATGTCGTCGGTGCGGGTCATCACATGGATGTAGCCGTCTTCGTCGACAAACCCGGCGTCGGCGGTCTGGTAGTAGCCGGGATAGGCGCTGAGGTAGGAATCGACAAAGCGCTCGTCCTGCTGCCACAGCGTCGGCAGCGCGCCCGGCGGCAGCGGCAGTTTGATCGCGATCGCGCCGATCTCGCCAGGCTTCAGCTCCTTCGCCTCGCCGACCGCGTCGGCCTCCAGCACGCGCACGTCCCAGCCCGGTACCGCGCGCGTGCAGGAGCCGTGCTTGACCGGCAATTTCTCGATCCCGAGGCAATTGGCGCCGATCGGCCAGCCGGTCTCGGTCTGCCACCAATGATCGATGACCGGGACCCGGAGCATCTCCTCCGCCCAGGCGACGGTCGGCGGGTCGGCCCGCTCGCCGGCGAGGAACAGCGCACGGAACCGCGACAGGTCGCGGGCGCGGATCAGATTGCCGTCGGGGTCTTCGCGCTTGATCGCGCGGAACGCGGTCGGCGCGGTGAAGAAGACGCGCACATCGTGCTCGTCGATGACCCGCCAGAACGCGCCAGCGTCGGGAGTGCCGACCGGCTTCCCCTCGTACATGACCGAGGTGCAGCCATGGATCAGCGGCCCATAGACGATATAGGAATGGCCGACCACCCAGCCGACATCGGAGGCGGTCCAGAACACCTCCTCGGGCTTGACCCCATAGATGTTGGGCATCGACCAGGCCAGCGCCACGGCATGCCCGCCATTGTCGCGCACGACGCCCTTCGGCACGCCCGTCGTGCCCGACGTGTAGAGGATGTAGAGCGGGTCGGTCGCGGCGACCGGCACGCAATCCGCCGGCTTCGCCGCCGCGGCCAGATCCTGCCAATCGTGATCGCGGCCGGGCACGAGCTCGGCCCGGCACATCGGCCGCTGTAAGACCACGCAGGCCGTGGGCTTCGAGCGCGCCTCGGCGATCGCCGCATCGAACAGCGGTTTGTAGGCGATGACCCGGTTGACCTCGATGCCGCAGGAGGCCGTCAGGACAACGCGCGGCTTGGCGTCGTCGATGCGGGTCGCCAGCTCGTGCGCGGCAAACCCGCCGAACACGACGGAATGGATGGCGCCAATGCGAGCGCAGGCGAGCATCGCCACCGCTGCCTCCGGCACCATCGGCATGTAGATCAGCACCCGGTCGCCCGGTTTGACCCCGAGCCCGGTCAGGACGCTCGCCACCCGCGCTGACCGGTCGCGCATCTCGCGATAGGTGAAGCGCAGGATCTGTCCGGTGACCGGGCTGTCCCAGATCAGCGCCAGCCGCTCGCCGCGCCCGGCCATGACATGGCGGTCGAGCGCGTTCCAGCAGGTGTTGAGCCGCCCGCCCGGGAACCAGCGATAGAAGGGCGCCCGGCTGTCGTCGAGCACCCGGTCCCAGCGCCGCTCCCAATCGATCGCCTCGGCGGCTTCCGCCCAGAATGCCTCGGGCTCCTCCAGCGAGCGGTGATAGACCTCGGCATAGCCGGTCATGGTGTACCCCTGTAATCGCCGCCGAGGATTGTGGTGAGGCGGCGGGTCTGGCTCATGCGGTCTCACCGGCCGCGAGGCGGAGGCCTTCCGTCAGAAGCGCCCAATCGTCGGGCCGCCTAAAGGGCGGCCTCTGTCGATAACGCTGGAGCTGCTCTGGAACCTGCGCTCGCACGCGCTTTAGCGCCTCGCGCGCTTCATCCAAGCGCCCGAGATGCGCCAACGACGCGGCAATGTACTCAAGGGCGAAGGTATGCCTCGGTCGCATCCGGATCACCTGACGCAGCGTGTCCAACGCGGCAGCGAAATCTCGTGAGCAAAACTGGGCATGCCCGAGAAAGGCGGTCCAAGCCCAGGTCAGCGGATCATGCGGGCTGGCCCGTAACGCCCGCCGCGACTGATCAATTGCTTCGTCGTAATATCCGCTGCCGGTCAGCGCCCGGCCGAGTGTGCCCATAGCAAAGGCGTTGTTGGGATTGAGCGCCAGCGCGGCCCGCGCCTCGGCGACTGCCGTCTCCCATTCGCCGAGGAAATTCATTGGCCCGGCAAGAACAGCGTGCGCCATCGCATCCTTGTCGTCCAACGATACCGCGAGGCGCGCTTCTTCAAGAATGGTTTCGTTAATATCCTTGAAAGCGACTGTCGAATAGAGCCAAAAATCCCACAAAAGCGCGAGCGCATAGCCGTAATGTCCGGGCGCGAAATTCGGGTCAAGCGCGATCGCTTGACGGAAGAAGGTCTGAGCGATTTTGTTGTCTTCCGCGCCGTATTTGTTGAAGTGCCAAAGGCCACGCTGGTAGGCCTCCCAGGCGTCGAGCCGGTCGGGCGGCTTGTGCAAGACGCGCTGCTGCTCCGCCTCGGCGAGCGCCGGCTCGATGACCCCGGCGACGCTCGCCGTGATCTCGTCCTGCACGGCGAAGATGTCGCTGAGG
>Ga0209380_10002710_pt1 | contig 11247 bp, 9 predicted proteins | sample HubBroMetageWFT6_FD_188347 | JGI IMG/M metagenome (GOLD analysis project Ga0209380, IMG submission 188347) | Warmed and freeze-thawed soil microbial communities from the Hubbard Brook experimental Forest, New Hampshire - Hubbard Brook CCASE Soil... | ecosystem: Environmental > Terrestrial > Soil...
AAATCCCCTTAAATGAACATATGCATGCTCGAAAGCCTGTTGCGCTGCATCTTCAGCGTCCTCGTGGTTGCGGAGGACGCGCCATGTAACGCGCAACACCCTGGGCTGATGGCGTTCAAACAAGACGCCGAACGCCGCGGACGAACCGTTAAGGGCCTCTTCCACCAAAAGGTGATCCTGAGTTTCGGTCAGTCTGGCTTCCGAGATATCCGGCCTCTCTACCTTTTCGGTCCGAGCTGCTGTTTCGAGTCGCATCTTTCCCCCTCGTGGGCTTGTTTCTGGCGTTCGTCTAGGCACTTCTGGACGCTCAACACGTACATCACCAGGCAATGAACACGGCGGCGTCGCTCGCCTTTGTTAACGCGACCGCAAATCCTCCATAGCCAAGCATCGATGCAATTCGTCTTTAAAGCCTGCCCAAAAAATGCAACGCTGACTCCGCTTTCCCTTATACGGCCGCTCCCTGTGCTGCTGGGATCTTAAGGAACGCGAGCAACGCGGCATTGATTTCGCCTGCGCGAGTTGTACACATCCCGTGTGGCGCACCTGCGAAGACTTTCAGCGTCGCGTTTTTGACGATCTTCGCGGTCAGGAGACCGGAGTCGGCGATCGGAACGATCTGGTCGGCGTCACCGTGCAGGACCAACGTCGGGACATCGATCTTCTTGAGGTCCCCGGTGAAGTCGGTCTCGGAGAATGCCTTGATGCAGTCGTACGCACCGACGATGGAAACCTGCATTCCTTGTCGCCAAAACGAGTCCCGCACGCCTTCGGAAATCTTCGCGTCCGGCTTGTTGTAGCCGTAGAAGGGCAGGCTCAGATCCTTGAAGAACTGAGAGCGGTCCGCCACCACGCTAGCGCGGATCTGGTCAAATACCGACAGGGGCAGGCCACCCGGGTTGTTCTCCGTCTTCAGCATGATCGGCGGCACTGCACCAATGAGGACGGCCTTCGACACGCGCTTGGATCCGTGCCGGCCAATGTAACGCGCAACTTCGCCCCCTCCAGTAGAGTGCCCAACGAGAGTGATGTTCTTCAGATCGAGCTTTTCGATGAGCGCGGCCAGGTCATCCGCGTACGTATCCATCTCGTTGCCATTCCACGGCTGGCTGGAGCGGCCGTGGCCTCGGCGGTCGTGGGCAATGGCGCGATAGCCTTTTTGCGCGAGAAACAGCATCTGCGCGTCCCACGCGTCCGCATTCAGTGGCCATCCATGCGAGAACACCACGGTTGGTCCAGCTCCCCAGTCTTTGAAGTAGATTTTCGTTCCGTCTTTCGTGGTGATCGTATTCATTTCCGTTTCTCCTTGATCATTCCCATGTGGATTTGGAGCGCTCACCGTTTCTAACCACACTTAAGCGTTTGGGTTGGCAAAAACTTCGCCGATGTGTGCGCGGATTTCGTCGTAATACTCGGGGTGGTTCACGAGAATCGCGGAAATCTCTTGAGCGAGTGGGCTTTCGGCGGCCCATTTCTTTTGTTGGTCAGGAAACAGTGGTTCCGTGAGTGGCTTCGCCTCTTGTAGCAAGCGCATCAACTCGAGATGATCCGGGTTTTCGTTTTCACTCATTTTGAGTCCGCCAGATGCCTTGGTAGCAAATTGGTCCATGACTTTGTCCCTCCAGTTTTAGGTCCCTGCGGACTGCCGCTGCCAGATGACGCCCACCCTATACAAGTGCAATCGAGCGGCCAACGCGATTGCGTTGAATCCACTGCTCTTGCTGCAGAAGATCGTGCCGAAGATTCTGAAGTGCCGAAATTTCAGAGGGAACCAATCAGAACGAGAAGGCTCGGCCTGTCATGCAGATAAGAACGAGTTTACGCAGATGCCGACAGGATTATGGAAGTCGAGTCACAGCTCGAGCAGATCGCACCAAGGACTGAGCTGAAGTACGCCAGTAAGGCATGCGTTGTTCTTTAACAGCCAAGCCCACAGTGACAAAGGGGAGATGACCGGCGCGGTCGAATGGAACACACACATTACGAGTAACAAGATTCCGTCATCGTCCCCGACGGTCGTGTCAATCGGATGGCAAGAGACTTGCGCTTCGCTGCAGGTTGTGTCAGGTCGCACCTTAGATGTCGTTATCCAGGGACGACGTCACGTTTTCAATGCTGCGGGACAGAGCAAGAAAGGTTCGCAGTTCTGGTGCAAGTAATCCCTGCGGTCCTGTGGAACAGCAAGACAGGACCTTCTTTTCTAGGTCTCCGAATGCATCTTCGAAGTCGTCTTTCCTCTCCGATGCTTTGCCCTCCAGCCGGTCGGCCATACCATCCACCACATCGGCGAGGCCTTTATCGAACTCTTGTTGCGCCCTAGCCACCGGCGCGGGCAATTCAAAACCGGGAAGCCGGACGCGGTATCTCCACAAAGTAACTCGCGTTATAAAAAGCATCCGCAGCCGTGGCTGCCACCGCACGATTCGACCGCGCAAAGCAAGGTCCTGCAGCCGCGTAGGGCCGAGTTCGAGTAGGAGGCCATCGGCGAGCGCTCTCACTTGGTCGAAACTGCTGTTGATCATTTCACGCAGCGAATAGGTCTGTCCGACGGCAACCTTCGGATCTTTCGAAACTGGTTCTCGTATGAGTTGGGCGAGTAATCGCAGGCTGGAAATAAACGTTTTTTTCATTTCCACCGCAATAGGTGCACTCCAGAGCCGATCAAATACAAGCCACATCATGCATAGTCCGAGGCCGACCCCAACGATTCGGTCCCTTGCCGCAGCGAGCGATGTCTGCCTCGCGAACTCTTGAAGGTTAATGAGGCAGAAGACCACAGCGATCTGAAATCCGAAATATGACAATCGCGGGCTTGATGTCATGAACCATGAGACCAGCGCCATGACAAGTATGAAGAAGATTGCGAATCCGCCAATCGAATCGAGATGCGGGAGAATGAATATCTCCGAGCCTATCCCTATAAGGAGCCCGCCCACCACGAACGCGGCGAAGCGCAGAATCTGTCTTTGTCGAGAGGCTCCGACAGCGGAAATCGCCGTCAATAGGCACGTGGCTATAGCGGGTGCGCCGATGTTTGGCCACGCGATGGAGTTATAGATGATGTAACAGCCACTAGCCGCCAAGCACCCTCGTAGTGCGAACTTAAGATGCTCAGGGTTAACGAATGCATCTGGAGCCAAGAGTTTCGATTGCAGCGCGTCGGGCGAGGGTGGCAGGTGCACTTTCGTCGACTCCGAATACGTGAACGCTTGTGGGATGAGCGAAACCGTATGCTGCATTTCGTGCAATAGCGGAACATGGGAGGGGGCATGGTCAGGGTCAAAGTGAATCGTGCTCGAGATTCGCCGATTCATTAGATCGGTGCGAATGATTGCGACGGCCATCCCCAAGGTACGCAATTGCTCCGCATCGGTATCAGTAAGCTCGAAGCTGAGTCCGGTCAAGGTGGCGGTAATGTCGACCAATCTTCCAACCAGCGCAACAACACCACTCATCTGTGCCCTGTAGTGGGTCGAATAGTCCGCGCGGCGGAGAAGCCCCCGCAAACTCGAGGTTCCAAGCATGGCGAACCTGATGATTTTCTTTTTACTTGGGTCATCTGGAGGACAGCGTTTGGCGTAACAAACTAACAGACTCTCGACCGCAGACAACCGTTCCGCGATGGGCAGCACAATATCGTCGCCTGGATTCACACGAGCAAACGCCAGCTCTATTGCCGCGGTAACCAGAGCTCCTACCGATACCGCCAAAGTAAGCCAGAGCGTATCTTCGACATTAGTTTCGGCGGAGACATGCCGTTCCCATATGGGAATGCCGACAGCGATCACCAGCGCGAATGTTGAAGCCGCGCCGTAATTTGTCATCGCACTGAGTGCATAAAAAGTCAGAACGAATGAAGCAATCACCCAGAGAAAATGTAAGATGGGAATGCTGATAACGAAGCCCGCCGAAATCAAAACATAGGCTCCCCCAACCCCGACAAAGAGGAATGTTGTTCCAGCTGATTGCAGCGTGGCCCTTGGGCTTGCGCGCGAAATGATGAGTGTGTAAATCGCAGCCTCGAAGGCATAGGGAATACGAAAGGTCTCGCAAATAATCATGACCAGCGCCGCGGCAATTACCATCCGCGCTACTATTCCTGCCCGGCCTGGATATGGAGCGAGCTCCTCCTTGAGAAAATCTAGGAACCAAGGTAGAGCGCCGGGCGATTCGTGCAGGCTTTGTGCAATTGTGGCCATTCTCAATCTCCGCGAATTGTGACAACGGCGGACTCGCCGACTCGAAATAATTCGGGGGAGGGATTTTGCACGCGGACCCGAACCGGATATCTCGAAGCCAAATGCACCCAATTGAGGGTTCGCTGCGCGTCCGGAAGCCCCGGTTCCAGGCGGCCAAAGACATCCGGATCAGGAGTAACGCCAAAACCCACGCTGTCCACAACACCAGTAAATCGCAAACTCGGTTTCGACAGAACGTAGACGTCGGCCCGCATACCAGGCACGATGTGTTGGAGTTCGCCTTCGCGGAAGTTACCGATCGCCCACCAGGTCCGCGCGTCAATCAGAGTGAATACCTGTTGCCCCACATGGGCGTAGGCACCTTCGGAAAGATTGAGATTTGTTACGAGGGCATCGAATGGCGCGTAGACCCGGCAGTTTCCGAGGTTATATCGGGAGGTCTCCACGCCAGACGCTCGCGCGCCGCGTTGATTCGTTAGTGGATCAAGCGTGGTGACAGCGTGCTGGGCTTGCTCGTGATAGGCCTTGCTTTCGTCCACGACGGATTGGGACCGTTCGTATTGCGCCAAAGCCGACTGAAGTCCAGCCTGCGAAAGCCGTAGTTGTGACTCTGCTTGTTTCAGAGCTTCTGCCTCGGCGGTTTCTGAAGTTCTCGCTCGGTCCACCTGGTCTACCGTGACGAACTGTCTTGTGAGAAGAGGTTCGAGACGATGCAGGTTGTTACTCGCATAGGTCCATTCCGCCTTTGCTCGGTTCACGCCCTGCTCAGCATTGGACACATCCGCCCGGGCCTGATCGACAGCGGCTGCCCATCGGTTTACATCTGACTGCGAGCTGTGGATGCCTGCCTGCGACACGGAAACCGCACTCACCAGTGCTGCAATTCTGCGCTGTTCGTCTGTAATCTGCCCTTCGAGAGCAGCCTGTTCGGAAAGGGCGCGTTCGAGCGCATACTGATACGGCCTCTCATCGATCTCGAACAGCAGATCGCCCTTTCTTACAAACTGGTTGTCACGCACATTCAGTCGCACGATCGGCCCGTCGACTTGCGGCGCGATACCGATGAAATTCGCAAACACTTCGGCATCATCCGTCCGTGGATAGTGGTTGGCGCGGTAGAGTGCCAGCAGCCCGAGCAGGGCTGCGCCTACTGCGATGGCCACGCTAATTCGGCGGCTAAGCACCCTCTGCGGTCTGGAATTTGTCTCGAGATTCATAGTCCCTGTTCTTGCCTACCTAGTGAAAGAAAATCAGCCACAACGCAAACGTAAACAATGCAGCGAGGCTCGGATAAGCCAGTACCGCTAAATCAAGATTCATGTGGAACCGCAGCAGCACCAATCGCGTGAGGGCGGTGAGCAGAACAGCCAGGGCCAAGCAGACGAGCCACGCCGGGAAATACGACCCCAGGATATCGACGGAAGGAGCCCGTGAGCAACTGGCAAGTGGCAACGCGGAGAGCGAGACTAAGAACCCGGGCATCACAGGTCGACGTTTTCCAGTGGCGCGCATGGTCAAGGCCGCGTCGATGCTGGTTGAATCGAATCGCCCGTTCGGAACGCCAGATCCGCCAAAGCGATAAGCACTTGGGTGCGGGCAAGTACGTCCGTTGAGCGGGCCTGTGCAAGTGTCCGCTGGGCCGCCGTGACATCCAAAAAGTTGCGCAGACCGTAGTTATAGGATTCAAGAGCGGAATTGTAGGACTGGCTGGCGGCGTCCAGTAGCGCGGTGGCTGCCTGGCGCTGGCGAAAAGCGGTGTTCAGGTTTGAGTAAGCTGCCCAGACTTGGTTGGCAATCTCATCGCGCGCGGCGTTGACTTGCGCTTCTGCCGAGCGGACGTTCGCTTCGGCTTGCACAACCTTGTTTTTTCGAGCACCTCCATCAAACACCGTCCAGTTCAGACTTAAGCTCAATCCGCCCGTGAGGCCGGCTGTGTGTCCCCAGGGTAGGGTTTGCTGCAACCCATACAGGGACTGCGCAACCGGGCTGACATTAACACTCAGGGAAGGATAGTAGGCCGCGCGCGCCTCCTTCACCCTAGCGTTCGACGATCGTATCTCGGCCACCAGCCGCATGAGGTCGGGACGTTGTCCCAGGGCGCGATTGATGGCCAGGTCCACCGAGTCGCCAATCGAGTCGGGAGTCGGCAGCTCCATGAGAGTTTTCACGTGAATCGTCGCCGTTGGAGAGGTTCCGAGCGCGGTTGCCAAATTTCCTTGCGCAATCTCTTCCGCACCTAGCACGGCTTGCAGTTCGTATTCTGCCTGTGCGGTTGCGCTTCGGGCTTCCAGTACGTCGGGAAGGGTCGCCAAGCCATTCTTCAATCGCTCTTCCGCGGATTGTTGCACGGCCTGGGCATTAGACAGACTGGCTCGGGCGGCGTCCTCCTGACCTGACGCATTTAGGAGCTGATAGTAGGCTTGCTCGACCCGGTAAATGACTCTGCGGTGTGTGTCATTAAACACGAAGTTCGCTGCCAGGACTTCCGCTCTGGCGTCAGCAATTCGGCCTGCCCGCGCACCAAAGTCAAAGACCGTATAGTTGAGATCCAATGCCACCTGAAAGTCTTGAAAAGTTTGGCGGTAGAAACGGGTTCCAAGATAGGTCTCCTCCCGGTTGGTCTCGGAAAGTGCAGCAGCTGCCAGGGTCGGAAACAATTCGCTGCGCGCGACGCCCAAAGCCGCGGCCTGCGCACGGGCGCGTTCCCAGGCGAAATGTGTCTCGGGATTGTGCGTTTCCGCCACGTCGATTAACTCTCCCAACGAGTAGGTCTTGGCCGGATCTGTGTTAAACCTGGACTCACGAAAATTCTTCGCATCCGCTTCGATTCTCTGTTCGCCGACGTCGTGCCACGGGTGATCGGGCGAAACAGGCGCGCCCTGAGCAAAGGCACGGCTTCCACACAGCAAAAGAACGGTCAAGATTGCCGTACGCGCCCGAATTCTCACCATGAGTAGTCGAAAGAGTGTCGCTAGCATCGGGTTGCATCCGGTACCTTTGCGAAATTTGGCATCCGACGTCCATCTTGCTCAGCGCCGGAGATTTGTTTCGGCGAGATCAAGCAATTCGTCGCCACGCCCGCTGAGAACCGCTCTCAGCGCAAACAGGCCAAAACCCTTTGCCTGCTCAACCGTTATGTTCGGGGGCATCGAGAGTTCCTGACGGCTTATGGGAACTTCAAGCAGAGCGGGTCCGTCATGCTCCAGAAGTGCGGCGATCATCGACCGAACCTGATCGGGCGTTTCGGCTGTCAAACCCAAGAGGCCAGCGGACTCGGCCATTTTTGCGAAGTTCGGGTTCTCGAGATCCGTTCCAAAGTCGATAAGGCCGGCTGCCTTCATTTCAAGCTCCACAAAAGCCAGCGAGTTGTTCTTGAAGACCACAATCTTCACGGGAGCTTTCAATTGCCGCAGTGAAAGCAGATCGCCCATGAGCATGGCAAGCCCGCCGTCGCCAGACAGCGCCACAACTTGCCGGCCAGGATGACTAACCTGTGCACCGATGGCTTGCGGTAAGGCGTTTGCCATTGATCCGTGGTTAAAAGAGCCCAGCAACCGTCGCTTCCCATTCATCGTCAAATACCGCGCGGCCCAAATCGTGGGCGTGCCTACATCGCAAGAAAAAATTGCGTCATCGGCCGCATGCTCGTCGAGCGTCCTCACGACGTGTTGAGGATGGATCTGTTTTCCTCGCGATCCCGGCGCCGCAAGCTCATCAAGCCCTCTGCGTGCTTTGTGGTAATGCTCGAGGGAAGCCTTCAGATGGGTTCCCTCGCCGTTCTGCCGAACTCTTGGCAACAGCGCTTCGAGCGTTGTTTTGATGTCTCCGACAAATCCGTAATCCAACTTCGTACGGCGGCCGAGCTGTTCGCCGCGAATATCAATCTGGACAATCGTGGCGTCGCGCGGGAAAAACTGTTGATAAGGGAAATCGGTTCCAATCATCAGCAGGAGATCGCAGTTCATCATCGCGTAATATCCGGACGAAAATCCCAACAGCCCCGTCATTCCCACGTCGAACGGATTGTTGTACTCGATGAACTCCTTTCCGCGCATCGCATGTACGATCGGGGAGTTCAATCTCGAAGCCAGTGCAATTAGCTCCCGATGTGCGCCCGCGCACCCAGCTCCGCCTAAAATGGTGATTTTCTTTGCTGGATCGAGAATTCTGGCCAGCGTGTCGAGCTCTTCGTCCGAGGGGCACACTTTGGGATTCGGAGGCGGGAAGCGCAGGCGCGGCGAGGCCACTGTTGCAGTCTGCAGAGCGATATCTCCAGGAATCGCCACTACCGCAACGCCGCGCCGAGACACCGCGGTCTGCATTGCCAATTCCAGGACACGCGGCATTTGCTCGGGATGCGACACCAATTCGCAATAATGGCTGCATTGTGCGAAAAGATGTTCTGGATGAGTTTCTTGAAAATATCTGCTGCCGATTTCAGCGCTGGGGATCTGCGCAGCAATGGCGAGGACCGGAACGCGGCTGCGATGACAATCGTAGAGACCATTGATCAAGTGCAAGTTCCCTGGACCACAGCTCCCTGCGCAGACGGACAGCTTCCCTGTGAGGTGTGCTTCTGCGCCGGCGGCAAACGCTGCCGTCTCTTCATGCCGCACGTGAATCCACCGAATCTGTTCCTGCCTGCGAATTGCGTCGGTAAATCCGTTGAGTGAATCGCCGGATAGTCCGTAAACTCTTTCCACGGCGGCACCTGCAAGGACTTCCACCATCAGTTCCGCAATGTTTTTCGTCATGGCGTCGCCCCGTTCTATACGATTTTCATTCTCGCGCCTGTGACCCGTGAAGCGATTCACTCGAGGATTGTTGCTGTGTCTCGCTTCACGGTGTCGGGAAGAGGCTGAATCCGAAGACTCAGGCACTTCCAATCGGGTTCTCGTCGAACAAGCGGGCGACCATGGCCGAATCGAGGTAGGCCCGAACGCGAACGATCACGTTGTTTCGGAAATACACCACCCAGCAGTAGCGGTTGTCGAAGCGCATGCCGTTCTTGGCCGTCGCCAGAGAATGAAGTTCGACTACCGCCTCGTCACCCTTTACGATCAAATCCTCCACGTGGAGCTGCGCGCCCTTCGGGAGAACCTGGCTCAACTTGGCGAACGTACCTTCGACAAAGGCTTTCTTGCTTGGGTAATGGCCGGCCAGGGGATGGGTTCCCATCACTGTCCAGTCCACGTCGTCAGCCACCCGTTCGAAGAACGCAGCGCCGTCGCCGTTCTCAAGTCCCTTAAAGATTTCGCGAACACTTTCAGCTGTAATTGCCATTTGAATCTCTCCTTTTCTTTTGTGCTCTGTATTTCGTGATCTGGCTTCTGTAGTTTCTTAGGCGGCTTTCGATGACGATGCCGTCTCCTGGCCCGTCTTGACGGAGCCGAGCAGCTTCATCAGATCCCTGACCTGGATGTTTTCCACCGAATGTGCGGCATCCTTGATCTCGGCGGACAGCCCCTCGTCAACGCGACCGGCCACGAGTGTGTCGAACTTATGGATCGCGTCCTCCCATGTGAACGGATGGGAAGCGAGGCCAGGGTAGTCCTGGACCTCGTGTTCGATCACGCTTCCGTCCTGCAGCCGGACGCTGATCTTGGCCGGCATCTTCTTGGGATATTCCTCGGTGTATTCATGGTTCGGCCGGACCGAAACCTTCTTCAGCAAGCCCTGCACGTCCGGCTTGATGATGCGTTCTGGTTTGAATTGCGCCGGCATCACGTCGCCATCAAGCAGGGCCACCGCAAGCAGGTACGGCAGGCTGTGATCTGCCTGTTCCTTGATACGGATGACTTTGTCCGTGCCGTAGAGTCCGCCGCCGGCAAAGTCAAAGGCGAGTTGGAACACTTCTGCTTCAATCGAGACGACCTTGTCGGGAGCGATTTTGTTCTGCCTGGCGAGTTCGACCATGCAATGGACTGCGGACTGCGTGTGGATCATGGAGTTGTACTTTTTGATGGTGCTCTCCACGACGCCTTCGTACCCCTGTTTGTCCCAGTCGATGTTGATCTTCATCCTCAGGAGGTGATCAATACCCAACGGGCCTTCGATCACTTGCAGCGGCCCCTGCACTCCGCGACGAGCTAGGAACAAAGTGTTCATGGCACCGAGCGCCGACTGTGCCGACGCGAGACCCTTCCACTGCGACAGTGGCTTTGCCCGAACGACGGCGAAGGACGCATCGCTGACCGCGGCCATTGCCATGGCGTGACCAATCTGCTGCTCGCTAAGGCCGAGCAGCCGCCCAGCGGCCGCGTTGTGCGAGAAGGCCAGTTGCGACGTGTGGTCGAAGCCGCTGCTCATGAAGTTGGCCTGATCAACGAACCGTGACTGCACCGTGTAGCCGAGTGCCACAGCAAGCATGAGGTCGCGGCCACTGGCTCCCACGTAGTCGGCGATCGTCAGGGCCACACCGAAATTGTCTGCCGTGTGGCAGGTTTCCGTCGGCGCAAGGAAGTTGTCCATGAAATCGACGTAGCGGACGAGTGCGGTGTGCCAGAAGGCCGCGTAGATCGGGTTTGCTTGTCCGCCGCCGATCAGCGCGCTGGGGCCGGTACCGCCGAACTCCGCGACCTGTTCGCGGCAGGCCTGGACAGGGCCGGCGCCCAGAGCCGCAATGCAGCAGCCCAGGGAGTCCAGTATGTGGATTGGCAACTGCCTGCGTGATTCGGCCGAAAGGTCGGCGAAAGAAGCGCGGGCGGCATACTTTGCGAGAGCTTCAACTTGAGTTGTCATTTCAATTCTCCATTTCTAGTAAGTGAGTTCATTTGTTTAGTGCGTTACGGCGATGAAAACCCCCATCGTGACGATCGAGCTCATCACGCTGAGGAACACAGCAGAGGCCGCCTCCGCCTCTGCCGTGCGGTACTGCAAAGCCAACATGATCACAATCGGCATGGTTGGAATGGCCGTCGTCAGCACCGCCTCGCTGACAATGGGATTCCCATAGCCGATCCATCGCAAACCACCCAGGACCAGGGCCGGTTGCATGATGTTTTTCAGGAATACGAATAACAAGATGTACCGGTTGACTTTGATTTTG